>JAAUXY010040521.1_pt1 | contig 12877 bp, 9 predicted proteins | sample 7278121 | NCBI WGS metagenome assembly JAAUXY01 (sample SAMN14350117, study PRJNA611818) | marine sediment metagenome | isolation source: surface marine sediment (1.8m) | place: French Polynesia: Moorea | collected 2018-08 | reverse complement strand
CTCGACCGGCTCGACCCCGATCAGCGATCGGCGGCCGAGGTAACCTCGGGCCCGCTCTTGATCATCGCCGGGCCCGGCACCGGCAAGACCCGCACCTTGACCCACCGCATCGCCCATCTCGTCGGTTCCAGCGAAGGGGAGAACCAGCTGGCGATCACCTTCACCCGGCGTGCTGCCGAGGAGCTGCGCGAACGCCTCGAAGAGCTCCTGGGGCCGGCGGCTCGGCATGTTGCCGTTCATACTTTCCATAGCCTCGGGCTCTCGATCGTGCGAGCTGAACACGCCGAGCTCGACGTGGGCATAGATGCTTCCTCAGCAGGGGAGGCAGTGGATTTGAGAATCGCTGAGGAAGCGGAACGCATCGAGCTCGTCCGAGAGCTCTTCGGCCTTTCCGCTGGTCGGGCGGTTCGGCGACTGAAAAGCTTTTCCGCGACGCGACGCGATCGAGCCTCAGCGGCATCTCAGACGACCACGGAAGCTCTCGAGAATCTGGGCGCTTATGAACAGGCGCTATGGAGCCGCGGCCTGGTGGACTTCGATGATCTCCTGGTATTGCCCATCCGGCTTCTCACCGAGCGGGCCGATCTGCTCGCCGCCTACCGCCAGCGATTCCAGTGGATCTCGATCGATGAGTACCAGGACATCGACGCCCTACAGTACCGCCTGATTCGGCTGCTTGCTCCGGCGGACGCCAACATCTGCGCCATCGGCGATCCCGACCAGTCCATCTACCGTTTTCGCGGCGCCGAGGTCAGCTTCTTCCTCAGCTTTCAGCAGGACTACCCCGCGGCTCATGTCGTTCACCTCAGCCGCAATTATCGCTCGGGCCCGGTGATCGTCGGTGCCGCGCTGTCAGCGATCGCTCCGGCCAGCCTGGTCGCCGATCGCGACCTGGAGGCAGTGGCCGAGACCTCGTCCGAGCTGGTGGTGGTCCATGAGGTCGCCAGCGAGCGCGCCGAGGCTGAGCGCGTGGCGCACACCATCGAGCAGCTGCTCGGAGGCACCTCTTACTTCTCGGTCGATAGCGGGCGGGTGGAAACCGGCTCCGGATCCGACCTCTCTTTCGACGATATCGCCGTGCTCTATCGCACCGACGCCCAGGCCAGCGCGGTCATGGAAGCCCTCGATCGTGCCGGCATGCCGTTCCAGAAGAAATCCCACGCCCATCTCACCAACCGCCCCGAAGTTCGCGCCTTGATCACCGCCCTGCGTTGCCGGGAGCACGACGACCGCGCGGCACTCGGTCTGATGGAGCGTTTGCGGCTCGAAGCCGAACGCTTGATCGAGGTCGACGTTGTCGAAGCCAAGGCCGAGGCCGAGGCTGAAGGCGATCCCGAAAACCCGCTCGACGCGGCGGCAGCGATCCGTGGGGCGGTCGAGCTGGTCGCCCCTCTGGCCAAACGCCACGGCGACGACCTCCAAGGCTTTCTCGCCGAGATCGCCCTTGGCGCCGAGGTGGACACCTGGGATCCGCGGGCCGAACGGATCTCGCTCCTGACCCTGCACGCCGCCAAGGGCCTCGAGTTTCCGGTGGTATTCATCGTCGGCTGCGAGGACGGCTTGCTGCCGCTCCACTACGCCGAGGATGAGGACGAGATCGAGGAAGAGCGCCGCCTGTTTTTTGTCGGCATCACGCGTGCTCGCCAGCGCCTCTTTCTGTCCTGGGCTCGCCGGCGCGCCTGGCGTGGGGAGGTCCGGGATCGCAAACCGTCGCGGTTCTTGCAGGACATCGAAGAGGCCCTCCTGGAGCGGCGCCGGAGCGAGGCACGCGGGCGGAAAGTCGAAGAGGGTCCGAAGCAGTTGCGTCTGCTCTGAAATGCCCTTCCAATCGATGTCGGTATGGAGGGTGATGCCATAGCTATAATCGAATACTCTTGTCTCGGTGCGGCTCCGCCCACTTGCGCCAAACATCTGGTCGTCCATGGTGACTGGCCTCGACCCGCGGCAGCCGTGAGACTTCGTACTGGCGATCATGCAACAGACAGACGACATCACCCGCTTGCTCGAGGACTGGAGACAGGGTGATGGCGCGGCTTCGGACTTACTGATCGAACGGATCTACGGCGAGCTTGAGCGGATCGCCGGCTCGTTCTTGAGCCGCGAGCGCCGGGACCATACGCTTCAGACCTCCGCGCTGGTCCATGAAGCCTACCTGCGTTTGATCGACCAGCAGCACGTGCATTGGCAGAACCGGGCCCACTTTTTTGGTATCGCCGCGCAGATGATGCGTCGGATCCTGGTCAACCACGCCCGTGATCGCGTGTGCACCAAGCGTGGTGGCGGCGCCCAGCATCTCTCCCTCGACGATTCCTTGCTGCTGCCGGAGGAGCGCCTCGAGGAGTACATCGCGGTCGATCAGGCCCTGAGCCACCTTGCCGTCGCCCATCCCCAGCAGGCGAAAGTCGTAGAACTGCGCTTCTTTGGAGGCATGACCAGCGAGGAGATCGCGGAATTTCTGGGGCTGTCTGTCGCTACCGTCGCCCGCCGTTGGCGGGTAGCGAGAGCCTGGCTCTATCGCGATCTCCAGGAGTCCCATTCCCGCGAGGTCCCGATCGACTGAATCGCGGGCAGTTGAGACGCCATGGCAGCCAAGCTGGACTGGGACCGCGTCGAGAGGCTCTTCGAGGAAGCTGCCAGCCGACCCCCGGGCGAGCGCGAGGCCTTTCTCGACAGCGTTTGCGGCTCCGACGCCGCCCTGAGAACCGAGATCGCCTCGTTGCTCGCGGCCGATGAGCAGGCGGGAGAGTTTCTGCCGGCGCCGACTCTCGACCGATCGCTAGCGGACACCGACGATTCGGCAGATCCCACGACGGGTCGAGTGCTGGGCTCTTACAAGCTGCTGGCCAAGATAGGCGAGGGCGGCACCAGTTCCGTCTACCTCGCGGTTCGCGCGGACGATCAGTACCGCAAACGGGTGGCGGTCAAGCTGCTTCCCCTGGCCATGGCCAGCCCCCATCATTTGCGACGATTCCAGACCGAGAGACAGATTCTAGCCAGCCTCGACCATCCGTCGATCGCCCGGCTCCTCGACGGCGGGACGACCGAAGAAGGTCTTCCGTACTTCGTCATGGAATACATCGAAGGCGAGCCGATCGATGTCTTCTGTGACCGCCATCGTCTCGGTGTCCGGGAGCGTCTCGAGCTCTTTCGCCAGGTCTGCGCGACGGTCCACTTCGCCCACCAGAACCTGGTCGTGCATCGCGACCTCAAGCCCTCGAACATTTTGGTGACCGAAGACGGGATACCCAAGCTGCTCGACTTCGGCATCGCCAAGCTGCTCAATCCTGAGCTCACTTCGGCAGGACAGGAGCCGACGCTGATCTGGCACCGGATTCTGACCCCCGACTATGCGAGCCCTGAGCAGGTCGGGGGCAAGGCGATCACCACCGCCAGCGACGTCTACTCCCTCGGAGCCCTGCTCTACAAGCTGCTCACCGGGCGATTGCCGCGGCGGTTGGCGGATCTCTCGCCGCGGCAGATCGAACGGGTCCTGAGCGCCGAGGAGCCCGAGCCACCGAGCTCCGTGGTCATGAAGTCGATGTCTGACGACGAGGCGACAACTCCGGAGTCCCTGAGCCAAGCACGCGGCTTGGAACCGGCCGAGCTTTCGCGTCAGCTGGCGGGAGATCTGGACCAGATCGTCCTGATGGCTTTGCGCCAGGAGCCCCAGCGTCGTTACAGTTCTCCCGCCGAGCTCTCGCAGGATCTATGGCGATATCTCAGCAAGCTGCCGGTCGTGGCGCGCAAGGCGACGGTTCAATATCGAGCCGTGCGGTTCCTGCGCCGCAATCGGATCGCGGTGGCCGTCGGTCTGGCTTTCCTCATCCTGCTGTTGGGGTCCGCGATCGGTCTGGCGGTGCTCTCGGTGCGGCTAGCGCAGCAGCGCGACCATGCCGAGCAAGAGCGGGATCGGGCTCAACTCTACGCGGAGATCCTGGAGGATGTCTTCGAGGTTTCCGATCCCGACGAGGGGCAGGGGATTCATCTCACCGCCGGGGAGATCCTGGCGCGCGGCGCGCGGCGAATTCGGTCATTGCCCGAGGCCCAGGCAGAGGTGCGAGCTGATCTGATGTCGACCCTCGGCACCATCTACCGCCGTCTCGGGCAGTTCGAAGAAGCTCGGCCCCTGCTCGAATCGGCGCTCGAGCTCCGGCAGCGAATCCTCGGAGAGCGTCACGAGGACGCCGTCGGCAGCCTGGCGAGCCTCGGCTCGCTGCGGGCGGAGATGGGGGACTACGAGGTCGCCGAAGACCTGCTGCGTCGGGCTCTGGCGATCCGTCTCGATGTTCTGGGCGACGACCATCACGATGTCGCCGAGAGCCTCAGCGATCTCGCCTTTGCGCTGCGCGAGAGTGGCCAGTACGAAGAAGCGGAGGAGCGATATCGCCGATCTCTCGAGCTGCGTCGTCGGTTGCTCGGAGAGGATCACGCCGACGTTGCCCGAAACCAGGTGTGGCTGGCGGCGACCCTGAGCCTGCGGGGGGATTTCGCCGAATCCGAGGCACTATTTCGCGAAGCCCTAGCTCGCTTCCGAAGGACCCTCGGCGCGGACCACCTGGCCACCGCCGAGGCGCTCAACGACCTGGCGTCGATGCTGATCGACCAAGGAGAGTACATCGAGCCTGAAGAGCTGCTCCAGGAAGCGTTGAGTATCCAGCGCAAACGCCTGGGAGAGACCCATCCGCTGGTGGTCGCCAGCCATTCGAACCTGGGAGCCCTGGCCACCTTTCAGCGCGACTATGAGAAAGCCGAAGTGCGTTATCAGGAAGCTCTGGAGCGCGGCCGCGAGAGCCTGGGAAAAGATCACCCCAACATCACCTATTTGCTGCTCGGGCTCGGTGCCACCCGTCTCGAGCTGGGGCATCCCGACGAGGCTGAACCGGTGCTGCGTCGGGCCACCGAGATTCGCCGCAAGGTATTCGGCGGCGAGCACTTCCTGACCGCCAAGGCCCGGACACTTCTCGGCGCGTGTCTGGTGCGGCTCAAGCGCTATGGTGAGGCCGAGAGTCTGCTCGAGGCCGCCTACGGCGTGATCTCGAAGCAGGACCCGCCACGTCAGCGCGAGACCCTACGGGTCGTCAATCACCTGATCCGCCTGTTCGAAGCTAGGGGCCAGACCGCGAAAGCGGATGAATATCGGCGACTCCGACCGCGACTCTCTCCGCCCGACGCTGAAGAGTAGCGACGAGGCGTCAGAGCGAAAGGGCGACGCGAACACGAGGCGGGCGTGTAGGCGACGCTGTTCACTCCGCAAAAGCAACTGCCATCTCTTCCAGCTGCCACCTTGGAATGCTCAGCGTTTTAGCCTCAGCGCGCCAAGTTCCTACCGCGTCCCGCACCTCTGCCAGGATTCCTTCGGCATCCGTCTTCAGCAGGCCATAATCGCCGCACGCTTCGAGCGCTATAGCCACGTCGCAGCGGGTTTCCAATTCGTTGATCGCAAGCGACAGATCGCGGCTATCGTTGGATGGGTTGAGGTCAAACGCCGGGGACAGACGCAGCCCCGTGGTATCGATGAAGAAACCGTGGTTGCGCAAGTGTTCGTCCGTGTTGTGGATCAAGATCGAGAAGACGACCCGACGAAAAAGCTGCCGACAATCCGACTCTACGGCAGCGCCACGGGATTGAAGCAAGTCCACAAGCTCAAGGTAGCTTGCCCCAGGTTCGCCGTCGATTCGTTGGGTCATGGTCATCGCCGAAACAAAGGGTATCCGGCCGTGGCTTGGCGTCCGATCGAACCGCTTTGCGAGGAAGGTGGTGTGTGAGCTGCCAGGCAGCTGGATGGCTCGAGCCTCCGGTACGACGATACCCGCGCGAGCCGCTAAGCGATTTGCGACGAGCTCCCAGGCGCCGATGTCTCTGGTGTCCTTTCGACTCGGGAATTTGGCTATGCAGAGCGCGCCAGATTCATCCCGCACGGACGCTTTGGGACGTGCTCCGCCCAGCGAAGTGCCAGGTGCGAAGAGCTGTGCCAACCATCTTTCAAGCTCTGGGTGGTGGGCGTCATCGCCATGTTCTTCGAAGGCCAAGCTGGCTGCCTGAAGCTTGCGAAGAGAGGCTATAGGCGGTGCGGCTTGTCTTGGATCGTCATCGAGAAAGGGGAGACCAGACTTCTGCCGAAAGCGCAAAGCTCCGAGGCGGGTCTCGTCGTGTACGCCCAGCAAGAAATCCCATTCAGACAAGGAACTCGGCCTGCGCCCCTCGCGTCGGGCTCGCAGCGCCTCACGGCGTTGCATCAAGACCCGACCCCAGCGGTCTGGCGAGGAATCGAGGAAGATTCCGAAAAGTTCGCGATCCGCGAAAGGATACTGCCGTCCCCGGGCGAGGGTGAGGTCAGGATCGAAAGCGAATGCATCTTCCCGCTCGAGCCAAGACCGAGCGTACTCGAAAGAGAACACTTCGCCCGAACGGGCCCTTTGTCGGCGGAGCCATCCCATCAGAGCCGGATCCTTAAAGTGGTCGAGGTCGACGCAGACCTCGACTGCATCCTGGCGGTTCAAGGCCAAATCTCCTGACTCTGCTAGTGTCCTTGGTCTTATCGAGGCGTCGTGCGCTTGGGAGCCCTGCGCGGGGTGACGAGACCGGCGTCTTGAAGTTTGCGGCCGAGTTCATCGTCTGCAGCTAGTTTTGCCAGATCCTGCTCTAGACGAAGTGCCTGAAGCACCCGGGCATAGATGCCGAGAGACACGGCCGGATCACCTCGCTCGGCGCGGTAGAGTGTCTTGCGGGATATTCCTGCCCGCTCCGCGATGGTTTTCGCTGAATCCCGTCGACGCAGACGCGCGAGTTTGAGATTGTCGCCGACCTGCTCGAGCAAACGGCGCATGCGTGGGAGGAGCGGTGGAGTCGTGCGGGCCATAACGGGTCATTATATGCTCTTTGCTGGCTCCAAAGGAGACTTTATGACCCATTGGGTCTGTCGTGGGGGCGTCAGTTGGCATCCGCAAGCGGCTTATTGAAACTCTACCAACGGCTCCTTCGAGGGATTCGTCAAATGATGTGGGTTGGCCAAGCCAGCCTCGGATCCCGGGTCCCCAGGAGTGCCAGCCGTGTCGGTCCAGCCGTGTCGGTCAGCCGTATCGGTCACCCGGTCACCCCGCTTGTTCGCCCTCGCCACCAACAGCGCGCGCGAAATCACAGTATCTTGAGCGGCCCTTCTCGTTAGCTGAGGTCCGGAAGTGAGTCGCCCTTTGATGCGGTTGTCGTCGAGGTTTCGACCGGCTCGATGCGTCTCGGCCTGCCATGTCCTGTCGGCGCCCGACTACCCTTTGGGGTGGTTTGGGGTCCGTCCTTCCGGACGGTGTGTGCGCTGGGAAGTTTTAGTAAGCAGGTAGTTGCCTCGAAAGGGCACAGCCAGTGAAAGCTGGTGCCGCAAAGCGCCGGGTCCTCGTCTCCTCCGACATGGCCTCCTTGCCACGAAGGGTTCAAGATGGCCGAGCTGCCGAAAGGTCAGAGCAGACCGGAATTCTCCGGCCGGCTCAAAGTGGTTCCAAGGAGGATCGTACTGTGAAGTGTTCAGTCATGTTGATCAGTCTTGTATGCTTGCTCGTCGTGGCGAGCGCGGCCATTGCAGCTCCCGATTCGGATAGCGATTCAGATAGCGACTCGGGTCGGTGCAGCCTCGCGGGAACCTGGTTCGGAGAGACCGATGCCGGTTTCGTCTTCCTCACCACCTTCAATCCGCTAGACAACGCCCACCGGGCCTTTTCGATCATCGCGGATGCGGATGCGAATCATCCGAGCGGTGGCGGTGTCCTTCCGGAAGCCGTCGAGTTCGGTACCTTCCACGGAGAAGCCAGGCGAACGGGACCCAGATCCTTCGAACAGATGAGCCTCGCGTACGGCCGGGGCGATTCCTTTCCTTTTGCTTGGATCGGCACCATCACCGCATCTGCAACCTGGGAATTGTCGTCAGGATGCGACACTGCTGAGGTGAACTTTCAGGCGAGTACTTTCTTCCCTGAGCAGGACCCATTCGTTAACGAGCCCTTCTTCTGTTATCCGCCCGATACCGGCACTTTCCACCGCGTTCCAGTGATCGGCTCTGCCTGCCCAGAGTAGCCAGCACGTGCCGGCCGTCTTCGACCTGCCGCCGATGTCGCTGCGTCTAGGCGGCTTTGTCTATGATCTTCTTCCCGTACGTGACGATCGAAATCGTCCGACGATCGGCGATGCGGGCCAAGACCCGACGGGGCTCTTTTCATACTCCGATCGTGTTGTTACGGGCTGGATTTACCGAGCAGGCATCAAGATCCATAGCAGGACATAGACCAGCATCCCTGGGAACGCGGCCGATAGGATCGAGACCAGGACGTAGAGCACCCGGACCAGGGTCGGATCCCAGCCGAGCCATCGGGCAATGCCGCCACAGACGCCGCCGAGCATGGCGTTGGTTTTTGAACGTACGAGAGGCATGGGCATCTCCTTGGGGTCGGGGGTCAGCACGACCCCTATATTCGGAGATACGCTTCGGCGTTCAGCCTATTCGGTGCGACCCCAGGAGTGCCAGCCGTGTCGGTCAGCCGCGTGGTGGTCAAGCTGGAGGCGTGCCGGGTGCTTTAAGAGTCGTCCGTGACCTGAATGGACCGCAGATAATGTACGACTGCGGCGATCTTCGCTCGCGCCATTGCTTCGCCTCCGAACTCTTCCGCCACCTTGAATGCTTCGCCCCAGACCGGCATCACCTTGCTGCCGTGACCGCGCACTTCTTCGCGGCCGTCGATCTTCGCCGCGACCTTCTCGAAGTCGAATCGACCGTCTGCTTTCTGGCTCAGGAGCGTCAGATCGCTGGGCGCGACCCGCAGATATTCGGCCATCGGCCCGTCGCCCTTGGCCGATTCCCCGTGACAGCTTCGGCACCACGCCCGGTAAAGGCCCATGCCCTGATCGATCTTCTGAAGCTCGACCTGCTTCTGATCCTGGCCTATGACTCCGCCTGGGGCCGTCGAGATGAGCACGGCCAGGACAGCGGCCGTCAAGACGTGGGCGAAGACTCTGCGGCGACGCGGTGACGTCGGGTTGGCGGCTTGCGTCTTCATCGGACCTCCTCGGAAAAATCGGCCGCTGTTTGTCATCAGGGCGCACCGGCATCGGCCGAATCCGGCCACTACCCTCCTCGCCCCAATTCATCATAGCATCCCTGCCGGCCTCCCCGGAGTGCCTGGCCGTGTCGCGCCGCCGGCACCGTGCCGCGACGACGGGAGACAGCGTAGGGCCGTTCCGCGGTGCTCCTATGTCCGTTTAGGGGGACATTTTTTGTAGAAGGGGGACATTTTTTGCGGCGGAGATATGTCCGTTTAGGGGGACATTTTTTGCAGGCCCTTTGCTTTCAATGCTTTACAAGGGCGCCTCGGTAGCTCCGATGTCGGCTGAGGCTGCAGAGAATGTCCCCCCTAAATCGGCGGGCTGGAGCGCTCCACCGGCGAAATATGCTTCTGCACACTTGTGCACGGGGAATTTTCAGTTGGAAATCGGCCGTGCACAGACGTGCGCGGGCGTCTGCTGATCGGCAATTTGGCGTGCATCAATGTGCACGAGTTCGGGAGGGTTGTCCGGTGGTTCTGCACGTTTGTGCACGCGCTTCGGACAAGCGGTCAGCGGCCGTGCATGTTCATGCACGCACTTCGGGCAACCGGAAATTGGCCGCGCACGAATGTGTACGAGGTAGAGCCAGTCGGCAGTCCGACATGCATGGACGTGCGGGGCTGCCGGACGGTCGGCCGAGAGCCGTGCTCGATTGTTCTCCCTGACCTGCCTAAGGACTTTTCTCGACCGACGGATGAACCAAGTTCGAGTTCAGGCCCGGCCCTGCCGGGTGCCGGGTCTCGGCCCGTCCGAGCTGATTGAGCTCAAACGGGTGTCCCAGGCGCCGCTGCCTTCTCGAGGCGAGCCGGCACGAATTTATGCAGCGGGGTGCCGACGAAGGGGTCCCGATGGGCGGTGTCGGTGAGATCGTTCGGGGCGACACCACCGGGGCCGCGATCCTCGCCGGTCAGGCCCATGCCGTTAGGCAGGGAGATATGCCCCGGGCGCATTGTGTCGGTGACCTCGACCGGCACCCTCACCGAGCCACGGTGGGTGGTGAGCGACGCGGATTCGCCGGTCTCGAGGCCGAGGGCTGTGGCATCCTGTGGGCTCACGCGCAGCGCGCCGTCGGCGCCCTTCTTGCGCCAGTCGTTGGCGCGAAAGATGGTGTTGGCGGTGAAGGATCGCCGCTCGCCCGCGGAGAGCACGAAAGGAAAATCTTCATCGCCGTTCCCCGGTCCTGCCTCGAGCTCCTCGAGACCGTCCAGCAGATCCTCGAGAGCCAGCTGAATTCGGCCGTCCGCGGTCTCCAAGCGGCCCAGCACGTCTTCCCAGCGGTCCCGGGCGAAGACCACCCCTGAGGACTGTTCCAGGATCGCTTGGAACAGCTGGATAGCCGCGGCGAGAGGGGGGCCGGAGAATCCCGCCCGGGCGATGGGCTCGGGCGTTCGCGAAACAGCCTGCAGCGCGATGCCGAACATCACCGCGCCTTCGGCAAGACCCTCGGGCAGCGCCGGTCCCAGGGTTCGATAGAGCAGGGCGGGGGCTAGGGCCCCGAGTTGTGGATTCATCTGGACCGTCCCGGCGAACGCTTTGGCGTAGGCCGGCAGTCCTTGCTCGGCCGCCGCCTGCAGCTCGGCGATCGGGGCGCCTTCGAATCCGCCCAAGGCTTCGACCAGGCGAGTGTGGATTTCCGCCTCAGGCAAGGGGCCCTCGGGCGGCTCGAAGACCCGCGGCCGGAGGTGAAAGCAGTTCTCGGGGAACTCGAAATTGAAGAAAGTGGCCTCAGCCTTCTCGAACTGGGTCTGCGCCGGCAGCACATAGTCCGCGAGACGGGCGGTTTCGGTCATCGCCACGTCGACCACGACCACCGTGTCGAGGGCTTCGAGCGCCCGGGCGAAGCGCCGGCTGTCCGCCAGGGAATGGGCCGGATTGGCGGTCTCGACGAACATCGCCCGAAAGCGTTCCGGGTGGTCGGTGAGGATCTCTTCGGCGATGACGTTGCACGGCACCAGGCCGCCGATGATGCGCGATCCGGTGACCGGGCTGTCTCGTTTGTAGCTGCCGTTGGCGAGCGGTACCAGAGTGGTCGGAATGTAGCGAGTCCCCGGCTTGCCGACGTTACCGGTGAGCATCCAGAGGAGGCGGTGAAGGTAGCTCACCAGGGTCGAGTGGCGGTTCATCTGAACCCCCAGGTCTTCGAAGGATGCGAAGCGCCGCGCTCGGCCGATCGCCCGAGCGGCCGCGCGGGCCTGCTCAAGAGGCACGCCGGCGTGGGCGCAGTAGGCCGCGATATCGATGTCGGCGAAGGCCTCCCGTACCGACTCCTGGCCGTCGGTGTGCTGATTCAGGAACTCGTGGTCGATCAGATCCTCTTCGAGCAGGATCGAGATCATCGCGGTCAGCAGCCAGGCGTCGGTACCGGGCTTCACCTGGAGGTGGATGTCAGCCATTTTCGCGGTCTTGGTGCGCCGCGGATCGATGACGATCATCGTGCGCTCCGAGTCCTTCGCCAGTTGCTTGAGCGTCACCCGAGCGCGAGGGATGCTGTGGGAATACCAGGGATTCTTGCCGAGAAACATGCCGACGTCGCAATGCTCGAAGTCGCTCCGGCTCTCCGTGCCCATCATCCGGTGGCTGACCCAGAACTCACCGGTCTTCTCCTGCGCCAGGGCGTTGGAGCGGTAGCGCATGTCGAGGGCGCGGCGGGTGGCCACGGCGTAGGAGCCGGGCAGGTGATTGCCCTGGCCGCCGCCACCGTAGTAGAGGATCGACGAACCGCCGTGCTCGTCGCGCACGCGGGCCAGGCGCGCTGCCACCTCGGTGATGGCGGTCTGCCAATCGATGGTCTCGAAGCTGCCGTCGGGTCGACGGCGTTGCGGCTGGAGCAAACGATCCGGGCCGTTCTGATAGTGATCGAGACGGCTCGGTTTCTCGCACACGTAGCCCTTCGAGATCGGGTGTTTGCGGTCGCCGCGAAAACGCACCAGGTGCCGATTGTCCTCACCGCCCACCTGGACTTCCAGGCCACAGTTGCACTCGCAGAGGATGCACGAGGTCGGTTTCCAGTCAGAGGCGGGAGCTTGTGCCGGGGTCGTTTGGGTGCTCATCGATCGACTCCTCGTGAGGTTCACGGCATTGGGTTTCATGGCACTGTAGGTTATTTGGTCTCCTTTTGCAACCAGAATGGGAGCCGATTGCGATAGAGTTCGGGCATGATTCGCAGTTATGGAGACCCCGAGTGCGCCGTGGCTCGGAGCCTCGAGATCCTCGGCGACGGCTGGACGCTGCTGGTCCTTCGGGAGGCTTTCTTGGGCACCCGGCGTTTCGCCGACTTCGAAGCGCGCCTGGCGATCTCGAAGAATGTGCTCGCGGCGCGTCTGGCGCACCTGGTCGAAGCGGGGGTGTTGGAGAAGCGCGATGTCGGCCGCTTCGGTGAGCGTTATGAGTACCGCCTCACCGCCATGGGCAAGGATCTGGTGACGGTGATGACCGCGCTACGCCAGTGGGGGGATCGCTGGGTTTTCGGCGCGGGGAAGGAGCCGGTCCAGGTGATGGATCGGCAGACCGCCGAGCCGATTCTGCCGGTGCGCATCAGGCGATCTGACGGCTCGGTGATCGAACCCAGGGATCTCGAGATCCGGCCCGGCCCCGGAGCGTCGGCCGAGGCCCTCGAGCGCTGGCGAGCCCGTGCCGGCGCCGAGGCGCAGATGGGGCCTTGGCGCCGGACCTGATCAGAGGTGTTTCCAGAACACCACTTTGTCGGCACCAGCTTCGTAGAACTCGCGAATCCGCGCCTCTTCCACGTAGCCGTTTTTCCGGTAGAACGCGCGGGTGCGCTCGAAATCCGGCG
>JAAUXY010089582.1_pt1 | contig 12879 bp, 10 predicted proteins | sample 7278121 | NCBI WGS metagenome assembly JAAUXY01 (sample SAMN14350117, study PRJNA611818) | marine sediment metagenome | isolation source: surface marine sediment (1.8m) | place: French Polynesia: Moorea | collected 2018-08 | reverse complement strand
CCTTTGGAGATATCCCGCGTGTAGATAAAGGCGGCCAGGCCATAATGGCTGGCATTGGCCATTTGAATGGCCTCTTTTTCTTCTTTCCAGGGGAGGGTCACCAGTACCGGGCCAAAGACTTCCTCCTTTGCGATGCGCCATTGCGGGTCGACGCCGGTAAAAATGGTCGGTTGCACAAAATAGCCTTCCGCCAGCGGGCCTTCTGCAGGCGGCATGCCGCCGATTACTGTTTTGGCGCCGCTTTGATTTGAACCCTCTTCAATATACGCCAGCACTTTTTCGTACTGGGTCCGGGTGACGATGGCTCCCATCTGGGTGGACTCGTCCAGTGGTTCTCCAATGACCAGTGTTTCCAGCTTGGCCACCAGTTTCTGCATAAACGAGTCAAAAATGGATTCGTGTAAAAATAGCCTGGAGCCGGCCGTACAGGATTGCCCCTGGCGCACAAAACGCATACCGTTGATCACGCTCTGAACGGTGGCGTCGTCATCGACATCCGGAAAGACAATCTGGGGGCTCTTGCCGCCCAGTTCCAAAGACACGGGAATGATCCGCTCGGCGGCGGCCCGCATGATGGTCTGACCGACCTCGGTTGAGCCGGTAAATGAAAGCTTGTCGACGCCGCTGTGATCAATTAACGCCTGACCGCATTCGGTTCCGGTGCCGGTGACGACATTTAAAACGCCCCCGGGCAAATATTCAGCGCACAGTCCGGCAAGCTTCAAAGCGATTAGGGGTGCCTCCACCGAGGGCTTCAGAACCAGCGTATTGCCGGCGGTTAGCGCCATGGATATTTTCAATGCACCCAGTGCCAGCGGGGCATTCCAGGGAATGATACCCCCCACCACGCCCAGCGGTTCTCTGCGGGTATAACTAAACAAATCCTCTCCCAGCGGGATGACTTCACCCTTAATTTCGCTGGCCACACCGCCAAAGTAGCGGATCAAATCAGCGGTCAGCATAGCCTCACCGCGCGACTGCGTGGCGATGGCATTGCCGGTCTCCAGGGAATAGACTTGCGCAAATTCTTCCAGCCGGCTTTCGAGGGCGTCGGCGATCTTGAGCATGGCCTTGCCTCTTTCACGGGCCGGCATGCGTTTCCATTCGGGAAAGGCCCCGGCAGCCGCCTGAACCGCCCGGTCGATTTCGGTTGCTCCACCTCTTGGGACCTGACCGGCTTCTACGCCCTTGTGGGCCGGGTTTTCCACAGAAAGCCATTGTCCGCTTTCCGCTTCAACCCATTTGCCACCGATCAGCATTTTTTGCCGGCCGATTCCCTTGGACCAATCCAATTTTTCTTTGCTGGTTTCAGACATGGATCATACCTCCTTATTTCGTTTGGCACGCCGCAGCTGCACGGCCCTGTGTGCATGTGCCTATTTGTTGACCGCCGAATAGCAGCCGCTGTTTAATTTAAATCATCGAATCCAGTATTTTTTCGGCACGCCGGGGGTTAAAAACGCCACACATACATGGCCGGGCCAGCTCCGCTGACGCTTCTTCAAGGGATTTTTTGCCTTTTTTGATTTGGCGGGCCAATTTCTTGACCAGATTTGTGGCCACCAGACCGTGACCGCACATGGTCGTAATGGCCAGGACCGGCTCATCCGGTAATAAGTCGGTTTTGCCGTGTATACCGCCGGAATATTCAACGGTATGCATTTTCAAACCCGCCTGGCGGCATAGCGCATCAACGGATTCCACAACACCGCTGACCACCACCGAAATTCCCAGATCCGCCTGTTTCAGCTCTGCAAGCACCTTGGCCACGGTGTCGCGATGGGTAAATACATAGTGGGCCACCGATTGGTCCTTTAAATTATCATGGACCGTCTGCCAGTCCGAATTAAACTGGCTGCCGGTCTTCACGTCTCCAAAATTGACATGTTCATATTTTTTAATGATTTCCAGAAATTTTTTCATCTTGGCCGCCGAGCCTTTGACATTAACGGTTTTGGCCGACATGCAAAAGACAACAAAGTCTTCCTTTAAGTTGTCGGCATTTCCGCAACGGTGTAAGGTGTGGGACATAATCACAACTCCTTGAATTTATTTTTTATAGAGCGGCCGGCCGAGTCCGACATTGACTTTACCATTGATGGATCGAATTAGTCCGGCTTTTTGCATTTCAGCGATGATGGGTATGGAGTCATCCGCTGCCAATTTGCCGATCACATCCAGGCTGAACACGGTGTCCACCTCCTGGGCGATCTCCTTGACGGTCGCAATGACTTTTTGAAACTGATCAATTGGAATGATGGCCTCCACAATGGCCGACATGACTTTTTCATCAAGGATGTCCGGCTTCAAATCGCCGGTTTGGAGATTCTCAATCAATTGGGTCAGCGGGTTATTGGGTTCAAGCTGCACGCCTAAAGGCAGCAGCTTTTTGATCGCTTTTTCAGTTTCGCGAAACCGGGTGCCAATACCCGGCCTGCCAAATTCCAGCCCGATTCCGACAAAGCCGTCCTGAAAGCGGCCGGTGACGTCATTGGTTTTCATCTCCTCGGTACCGCGGCCCGGAATGTCAGTGCCCGCATGGGTGTATACCGGATCTGAAAACGCTTTGCGCAAGATGCGCGGCCACTCCAGTTCCTCCTCACCGATAGCCTGCTCCGGACATATTTCGGAACGGAAGCAGACCGCACATTCCACACATTCATCGCGGTCAATTTTCGCATGGGCCTTGAAACCCTTTTCTTTATTCGCTTTTTGCAGGGCAATGGCGTTGACCGGACAGATGGCCACGCATTCACCACAGCAGATACATTTTTCTGGATCAATCAACATGTCTTTACACTCCCTTGGTCTATTGGCAGGAATGGGTGTTTTAGGCACCGGCTGCAGCGACGCCTATCGCTGGGTAGCGATTTTTTGCTTTTCTGAATCGTTTGATTTCAGCGTTGTCTCATAATAGCTTTCCATGGCCTGCTGGACGTTGAGGATATGATCCTTCATCTCGGCCAGGGCCTTTTTGCGGTCGCGATTTTTAATGGCCTGGTAAATTCGTTTGTGATCTGCCAGAGAACGGTCGAGCATCCGCGGAAGCGCGCTAAAGGATTCCTCCAGGAACTGTTCCATGAAACGGCGGATGGTCAGAAACAGATGCACCATAAATCGATTGCCCGTGGCTTTGGCCAGTAGGTGATGAAAGGCCGCGTCTTTTTGGACGTAATCATCGGGGCGATTGGCGCGGATGGCGGCGGCCATTTCGTCAATGAGCGACCCCATTTGCTGAATCTGCTCTTCGGTTGCGTTCTGGACGGCCAGTTCGATGTTGCCAATTTCGATGAATCGGCGGGCTTCGACCAGTTCGATGGTTTCCTTGGCATCGGAGATGAGCGGCAGGCTCAGATAGTCGGAAAGGTCTTTTGGCACCCGGCTGCGAACCACCGTGCCAAAGCCGGGACGCTGCTCAATAATGCCCATGATGGATAGGGTGTGTAAAGATTCCCTAAGCGAAGCGCGCGAGACGCCCAGCTGTGCCGCCAGGTCGTTTTGATTCGGCAGCTTTTCGCCCTCTTTCAATTCTCCGCTTTCAAACATGCGAATCAATTCATCCAGGACAGAATCCGACAGTTTTTTCTTTACGATGCGGGCCAATGCATCCTCCTCGGGAGAAATGTCAAATTTATTGATATGATGATTAGTTCTTCATATAATCAGACAAACTTTCTGTCAAGGTTTTTTTTAAGACAGATATAATTAGTTTTTATTATAAATTTCAAATTGTTATGAAATTTCTCGATTGCTTTGAGGGTTTTTGGTGCCGCTTTTGAACATCGCGATATAATTTAATTTCAGATCCCAATATCAGACGGGTCTGTGAACGCCTCTTTTGAGTGCCCCTTTCTTGATAGACGATTCTGTATTAGATTAGAATTTAAACTTGGTAATCCATTGTTTGGGTTCTTGGCGTTTGTTCCTGGTTTTGCAGGAAGATTCAACAATGAAAAAACAACTCGTCACGGGAATAATTTGTTTAACCTTAATGGCACCGGCGACCGGTCGCACGACGGCCGATTTACCGGATGCAGCCACCCTGCGCACCTGGGTGCAGAAGCTGAAGACGGCTTCCCGGGGCCCTTTTAAACACATTCGCTGGTTTTGTAATGACGGCAGCATTCAACTGCCCAAAGAATACGCCTGCCGCGAGCGCGGCGGCGGCGTCCAGCATGGCGAATGGAACGAGCGCGTCAAAGTCTTACGGGCCAACGGTTATTTTATCGCCAACGTTTTTGCCGATGTGCGTGCCGCCGAATTTCTGCAGGATCCCCGGCATCTGGATATCGTTAAGCAAATGGTCCTGGAACAATTTTTAATTGAAGCCGATGATGGCTGGATTTATCGTCGCGCCCGATATTATCGCGGCGCACTGCAGACGGAAGACGAAACCCGTGCCGGGCGCGAGCTCCTGCTGGCATTGGTCTCCGATACGGATTGGCGCGCAAATCATTTTATGGTGCTGCGGGAAGCCGTGCGGTTTATTCCCCATGGCCGCCAGGGCGTACCGATTACCGAAATGCGGCAGCTTTCGCGCACGCTTGCCGAAAGCGATCCCGAATTTGAAACATTGCGCATCAAACTGCATGTCCGTCCGGAGCTGGCGGATGCCCAAAAAGTTAAAGAATATGCTGCTCGAAAAGCAAAGCCGGAGCTGTCCGAAGACTATGCGCATTTAACGGATATCATCGAGCAGGTATTTAAAGTCCGCGATATCCAAAAGGAAATTGAATCTCTGGCCCAAGCGGTCAAAAATCCGCAATTTGTCGAGGCCCTTGTTCAAACCGCCGGCCGACTCGCCCCTCAAAACGACCCCACAGACCGTTTTTTAGCCATCAGCCTTTTGCTGGCGATGTTGCGCGATAATCTGGCCCAAGCCGGAGATGCCGCACGTATGTTGGCGGTTTTGGATGCCAGTATTTTATTGGAAGGTGAGTTGTTCCGCATGGGCGATACCATGCTCGCACAACTGGCAGAGGCCTCCCGCCGCCAAAGACTTTTATGGCTGATCAAATATGCCGATGGTCTTTATGGCATCGGGCTGATTTCCAAACGCCAACAACAAGCACTGACGCAAAATCTCAACCGGCTGATGCAGGACGATCCGCAACTCATTGATTACAAGACAGAACTGCAGTATGCCGCGCGCATGCCCCAATGGGCCGATCGCACCCTGCGCTATCAGATGGGTGAAACCATGGCCCATTTTGCAACCATTGAACCCCTTAGTAGACGCTATATTCATGATCGCCTGCGCGGCAGTCTTTTGCTGTCATACGCGGCGGTGCTCGAAAGTCTGATTGCCGATGCCAACCGACAATTGGGTATCCGTAACTTTATTTTCGGCCGGCCGGCCGATACGGGGCTCAGAGGTTTAAATCCGGGTCTGGCACGCGGTAAGCTGAAGCTATCGCCGGCGGGTAAGGCCCCTGCCAAATATGATTCCAAAAACATTTACGTGCTGCCCTCAACCACCGAAAACTTGCCCCCGGTTGGCGGCATCCTGACCACCGGCGAAGGTAATATTTTGTCTCATGTTCAACTACTGGCCCGCAATCTGGGTATTCCCAATGTGGCCATCGACCCTAAATGGCTGCCCCTGCTCCAATCGATGGCCGACCAGCAGGTGGTGTTGGCCGTCAGCCCGCGCGGAATCGTGCAATTGGCCCTTGACGGGCCCCAGTGGGATGCAACCTTCAATGTGGATAAAGGCCCCAAAGATTTATTGATTCAGCCGGATCTCAAAAAACTGGATCTGGATACTCGTCGTCTACGCTCCCTGGATACGCTGCGCAGTACCGATTCGGGCCGGATTTGCGGTCCCAAAGCCGCCAACCTGGGGGAACTCAAACATTATTTCCCTGAAGCCGTCGCTGACGGCCTAGTGGTCCCCTTTGGGCTGTACCGGCAATTGCTCGAGCAGCCCATTGAGCCCGGTGGCATTTCCGCCTTTCGCTGGATGCAGGATCAATACAAAATCATGCGGCGCCTCAAAGACAATCCCCAACGACAGGATCGAGTCATTCAAAATTTTTTGAAAACAGTACGCAACTGGATGGTCAACCTGGACCCGGGTGAGGATTTTCGCAACCAGCTGCGGGAGGCCTTGCGAGACACCTTCGGCCCGGATGGATCCTATGGCGTATTTGTGCGCAGCGACACCAATGTTGAAGATTTACCGGGATTCACCGGCGCGGGCCTCAATTTGACCGTGCCCCATGTGGTGGGTTTTGAAAACATAATGGCCGCCGTTCAGCGGGTATGGGCCTCACCGTTTTCTGAGCGCGCCTTTCGATGGCGCCAGGCCTATATGGACAGCCCGGAACATGTATACGCATCCGTGTTGCTGATGGAAAGTGTTGCAGTGGAAAAGTCCGGTGTTTTGGTTACCGCCGATATTGAAAACGGGCAGTCCGGCTGGCTGACCATTGCGATCAATGAAGGCGTTGGCGGAGCGGTTTCGGGCCAAACGGCCGAGGAGCTCAAAATCAATATGCAAAACGGCGGCATCCGTCTGTTGGCCCATGCCACCGATCCGTATAAGCGGGTGCTTTTAGACGAAGGCGGCGTATCAAAGATTTCGGCCAGCGGAATACCGGCGCTCCTTAGTCAGGTTGAAATCAAGCATTTAATGGAATTTGCCCGCTCAGTACCCAAGCGATTTCCGAAATTGCAGGACGCTCAAGGCCAGCCGGTGCCGGCTGATATTGAGTTCGGGTTCTATCAAAATCGGCTGATGCTCTTTCAGATTCGACCCTTTCTGGAAAGCACCCGCGCCCGGCAAAATCTTTTTCTAAACAGCCTGGACAGCCGTCTCCAGCAAAACCTCTCCAAACGGATCAAACTGGATGACATTCCGCTGAAGAGGCTATAATTGAACTACTTTTAACCGCTGTTGCCTGCTCGATGGGCTTAATGATTACAGTCTCCTGCGGGGCCGATCTGGTTGCTGGAAAATATTAAAATTAGAGGGCGGGAAATTTAGTTCTGGTTCGTCTCAGGCTGGCAAACCAGCTCATCAAGCGCCACAATAAGTTTTTGGAGCCATTGTTCACCATGGCGACTTTTGACTAAGGCCACCGCAATATACCGGCGGCCGTCATGTTCGATGATGGCGCTGTCGGAATGATAGGGCCCCCAGGTACCGGATTTACGGTAAATCTCGGAGTCCGGCCGAACCGTTTTGAGCCCTTTGACAAACTTGTGCTCGATCCCGGTTTCTGCCAGGATCTTTTTCATGAGTTGACTCAGTTGCGGCGACACCAACTGGCCGGTCTCCAGGAGGTAATAAAAGCGGGCGACCTGCAGAGCGGTGGCACCATGGGAGAGATTGTGGAGCGGATCCCGTCTGCGGGCCGGAGCCTTACCGTATTCTTTACCGACCCAAAGACCGCCGTTTTCTTCAGGATCGTACAAACGGTAGCGGGGTGATTGCAGCAGATCGGCCAGATAATCGATACCGACCCGCTCGAGCATTTCCGAAGCCGCCGAATTGGACGACTGCTGGATCATGAGCTTAAGCTTTTCAAGGGTTTCGGCATCAAGGGTCATTTCGCCGGCGGATATTTTTTCAAAGGCGCCCAAAAGGATGGCAATTTTGGGTAAACTGGCGGCATACATCATTTCATTGGGATTGACGTAAGCCATGCGGGGATCGGAAACATCGGTGATATCGACGACGACAATGCTCAGGTTTTTATGCTCCGCGGCACCGTCCAGTTTCAGAGCGTTGATACGCTTTTCCAGGGCCTTTTGCAGGCGCGGATCGCAGCTTTGTGTCCAGGATGCGTCCTGAGATTGGGCACCGGTCAGGCTGGCGCAAATCAGGACGAAAAAAACCAGCGCCAATATCTGTTTGACCCTATTCATAAGGGTAATTATTACTCAATTATCAAAAAATGCAAGCACAAAATTCACATCATGACGGCACAGCCGAATGTGATGTCAGATAGCTGAATAAAAGATGCGTGACTGCGGTTATAGCGGGCGGGGATAAACCCCGCCCCTACAATTTGAATGGTTGGGGCTTGTGAGGGCGGGCTTTGCACCCGCCTGAACTCGAAAATGGGGCCAGGTGCCTACAACCAGCAGCCATATACCTGACACCTGAACACTGACACCTGACACCTATCTTTTAAGATTTAATTCCCATACTCTTTAAAATAGGCATCCGGGTCTGACTGCAACTGCGTTAATCGGTACTGATAACGCCCGATAATGGCCTGTTTGCTGCGCGTATTCGTATATGCCCGCGGCGGGAGTTGTTCTAGCCACGCAATCCTTTCTTGCAGTTTTTCCGCCTCAGCATCGATACGCTCCCGGCGGGAAGGTGGTTTTTTTGTTGCAGATGCTTTTGGGGATGGCGCCGGGTCTGTTTGATCCAGTTGTTTGAGGATGGCCTCAACGTTTGCCTCGTTTATTTTCTCGTTCTTTTGAAAGACGGTCGGATCGGACTTTATTTCAGGAGCGGATTTAACGGAAAGCGTCCGTTCGGGCGGGGGGGTGTGGCTGTAATGTTTGACACCGTTTTCATCGGTCCAGGAGTAAATTTCGGCCTGCACACCGGATACGGTTAGCGCACAAAAAAACAATACGGTAACAACAGCGATGGATTTCATATCATTTTCCCATTTTTAATTTTATGATACGGCACTGGACCTTCATCGAGCATATGATTAATATTAAATGATGACAAATCTGCCCATACCTGTCAAATATTACGTGCGTTTTGCTTTGAACTAGAACAGTTGCTATTCATTATTAAATTTTAGCGGGTTCGCTCGAAAAACAGCGTAACATCCCTTTTGCCTAAATTGATCGTTTCAAACTTCCTTGTCGGTGCGGCAGCCTCGACAATCGCTCAACTTAGGTATTACTCAAAAAGAAAATAAAATCATGTCCTTAAATGCGTTCGACTGGGGAATTATCATTGTCTATCTGATGGGTATGATCGGCTTAAGCTTTTTTTTGGCCCGTGGCCAAAAATCCGATCGGGATTATTACCTGGGGGGGAACAAAACCGCACCTTTGCCCATTGCGCTTTCCACTATGGCCACCCAGTGCTCAACCAACAGCTTGCTGGGTGCCCCGGCTTTTGTGGCTTTTGCTGCCGGCGGCGGACTCATCTGGCTGCAGTTCGAATTGGCGGTGCCCTTTGCCATGATTGTGTTAATGGCGCTGATCTTTCCGCTCCTCAGGGGTCTGAATCTCATTTCTGTTTACGCCTACCTGGAAAACCGTTTTGATGCCCGCACCCGCACCGTTGTCAGTGTCTTTTTTCAATTTATCCGTGCCTTTGGTACCGGTGTTACCGTTTACGGCATCTCGCTGGTCTTGATGCTATGCCTGAACCTTCCGTTCTGGGCGGCTGTGTTGATGCTGGGGGGAATTACAATTGTGTATGATGTGCTGGGCGGCATGAAGGCCGTCATCTGGTCGGATGTGATTCAAATCGTGGTGCTGTTTGGCGCCATCCTGGCAGCAATCGCTATGGCCGTTCACCTGGTCGGCGGCCTGTCGATCGTTTTCGACCAGCCGGCAAGATTGCGGGCCGTTAATTTTAGCAGTCACGGCCTGGGGGATGGTAAAACTTTTGCGTTCTGGCCTATGCTGATCGGTGGGCTTTTTTTATATCTTTCCTACTATGGTTGTGACCAGACCCAGGCCCAGCGGGAGCTTTCTACCCGCAGCGTGGCCGACACCAATCGGGCCCTTTTTTTAGACGGCATGATGCGCTTTCCGCTGGTTTTCTCGTACTGTTTTTTGGGTCTCTGTCTGGGGGCCTATGCCCTGTTGCACCCGGATTTTCTTACCGCTCTGCCGCTGACCGATACGAGCGAGCCCAATTATAATGTGGCCGTGCCTGTTTTTGTCCTGCGGCATTTTCCCCACGGCCTGATCGGCTTGGTCATGGTGGGCCTGTTCGCCGCTGCCATGTCATCTCTGGACTCCACCCTCAACGCCTTAAGCGCGCTGAGCATGCAGGACATCGTCAAGCGTCATCTAAAATTAGATCTATCGGGTCGCAAAGAACTGATCATATCCAAATTGTTGACCGTGTTCTGGGGGTCGGTGTGCTTGTTTTTTGCGTTTTTTGTGGGCGGCATTTCCGATACGATTGTTGAATCCATTAACAAAATCGGATCCCTGTTAAACGGACCCCTGCTGGCCGTATTTGTGATGGGCATGCTGACACGGCGCGTAAACGGACAGGGCGCCACGGGGGGCTTGATCGTCGGATTTACGGTGAACCTTTTATTGTGGCGCTATGTCCCCAAAATTTCCTGGTTGTGGTGGAATGTGATTGGCTTCTTTACCGCCTATACGATGGGTTATCTGATCAGTCTGGCATTTGCAAAGCCGGATCCTGTCAAATTGAAAGGCACGCTATTTCAACGCGTGCCCGGCCCCACCAAAGCCCGGCAGGAACGCTGGGGGCGGTACTATCTGATCCTTGCGCTTTACGGTAGCGGGATTCTGGCGTTTTTGGTGTTTCTGACATACGGGTAAAAAAGATTGGCGTGTTGGTGGTTGTGTGCATTCCTCCAGTACTCCGGCTTAGGAATGTTCCGAGTGTATTTGAAATCTTTAAATTCTAGAACCGGCTAAATCCGATTCTAAGGATTTATATATTATAATTATCCTTTATCAGTTTTTCCTTTGAAGCGCTATCCTTTTGGGCCGTCTGTGTTTTCTGAGATTTATCATCAGTCTGATCACAGGTGTTGTGGGCACCTTCGAACACCGTGACTTCACAATCCAGTTCATCTTTAGGTTCTAATTTTTCCTCACTCATTTTTCTTCTCCTTTTTCTGGCTTCTGGTCTCTTGCTTCTGGTCTCTTGCTGCTGGCATCTGGCTACTGGCCTCTGGCCCTGAACTCTTGAACCTATCGACCCAGGGCCGCTTAAGAATAAAGAATCAAATCTTTGCCCTTATGGCTCTGCCGGATTAAGCCGGAAAACGATCCGTCTTCGCTGAAGCTACGCCGGACAGGCAAGTCAGAGCCCCAGGTGGACCACTCAGGCCGGAAAACGACACCCTATAAAGTAGCGCCGGTGCTTGCATCCTGCCCCTCAGGCGGGGCCTCCGTGCCGGCCGCGAAAAGGCAGCCACCGAGGGCTGCACTACAAGAAGCGAGAAGCCAGCAATCAAGAGCAAGCAGCAAGAAGCCGGATGCCAGCAGCCGGCGACCAGAAGCCATTAATAATACAAATTAATATAGACACGATCTTGGCTATGTAAAATGGGTGGATGGGCAGGAAATTTCCGATTCAATCTTCAGGTGAGATCAAGATATGACTTCTTGAACAATACGGCGATTGTTAGCGGTTATAAACTGGGCTGTATAACGAAATAGAGCAGGTCGGATTTAACGTCAGTCCCTTTTCTTTTATGTCGACAATAAAGGCTTCTACCAGATCAGGGTCTAGATCAGTGCCGCTGATCTGACGCAAAATGGCCAGCGCCTCGATCCAGCTTTTACGCTGCTGGTAGGGTCGGTCGGTTGTGATGGCATCAAAACAATCAGCCACCCTGATAATTTTAGCACCCAAAGGGATCTGATCGTTTTTGAGTCCGAAGGGATAACCGCTGCCATCCATTTTTTCATGATGATATTGAACAAAATTAATAACGGCTGCGGGAATATTAAAATCTTTGAGAACGGCCACACCCATCAGCGGGTGCAACCGCACCTCAGCCAGCATATCATCCGACAGCCGGTTGTGCGTATTGTTGAGAACCTTGGCACTCAGACCGATTTTTCCAATATCATGCAGTAGACCGCCCAGCCGGATGTTTTCAACAGCGGTGGCATTTAAACCGATGCGTTCTGCCAGGCGGCGGGCGTATATGGCAACTCGCCAGGCATGCTCCCGTGTATAGGGATCTTTGATATCCAGGACAGCGGCAATGGGGGTTGTTCTGGGTATCTGCATTGCGGCATCGCAATACGATTTCACATTATTTTTGATGAATCTAATCAAAATGATTTTCAGGTCTTGATGTTGATAAAATTGAGTTTTTTCACCTCTACCGCTTTTCATAATAAAATTTCGTATTACGAAATTGCGGCATCGCAAAAAACGTTTGAATGTCGGAACGTTTTTTTGACAACCATTATCAAACCAAAGCGAGGGGTATAATCGAATGCCGGGGCGCTGTCAACAAAAAAGATGCAGTCGTTGTCTTTGACGATGAGATTGAATCAGGCGGTCTGCCTTGAAAACCGCAGCACCCGTTTAACGTATTGCCGGGTTTCCGGATAGGGGACTCGGCCGTTGTATTTGATGACGGTTCCCGGACCCGCATTATAGGCGGCCAGTGCCTTTCTGATATTGCCGTCAAATCGATCCAACATCCTGCGTAAATATTTGGCACCGCCATCGATATTTTGTTTGATATCAAAGACATCGGTGACACCCAGTTCTTTGGCGGTAGCCGGCATCAGTTGCATCAATCCTTTGGCACCGGCACGTGAGACCGCATCGACCTGAAAATTGGATTCAGCCCGGATAACGGCCCGGATCAACCCGGGCGTCAGGCTGTATTTAGCGGCTGCTTTCTGCACACTCTCTTCAATCATCTGTCGCTCTGTTAAAACAGACGGGGGCTGCTGGATTTTAGGCTTCGGTTTTTTAGTTGAATCAAGGTTTATGATTCCGGGTGCAACCTGGGATGATCGGCTATTTCTTTTAAGTGCTGCTGTCAAAGATTGTGCCGGAATTCGGTTTAAGACTCTGTTTTTTAGAGAATTTGTCGTTGGCGGTGGTTGAGGATTGAAACGGGCCTTTGAGATGACCGGCTGGGCTCGATAATCGGCAATGGTTAACCCACGGGTCTTAAATTTTTTGATTGAAGACCCGGTTTGGACCTT
>JAAUXY010035332.1_pt1 | contig 12886 bp, 20 predicted proteins | sample 7278121 | NCBI WGS metagenome assembly JAAUXY01 (sample SAMN14350117, study PRJNA611818) | marine sediment metagenome | isolation source: surface marine sediment (1.8m) | place: French Polynesia: Moorea | collected 2018-08 | reverse complement strand
GCGACTGCTTTCATCAAGGACCGTGATAGCGCTATTGGCCGCTTCATGCAGCCCATCCACCGCCCGCTGATACTCCGCCAGCGCGGGGGTGATGGCCTTGTCTTGGATGATGGCGGCAAGATCGCCTATATCCGGCGCAAGCACGATCCCAGAATGCCGTTGAGCAATTTCAATAATGATTTGCTCAACAGCATCTACCGCCCATGCGCTCGGCGCTGCTTTGGTGGGGGTGTCAGTCATGGCTGTTCTCTTCCCGACCAATGCTCTGAAACGCACGCCACGAGGTTTCGCGAAGCTTTTCGAGAAAGGGAATGTCCTCCCTTTGAACTTTGACATTGCCATAACGCATGCAGACGATGCGGGGGTGGAAAATCAGAACGGTTAACTCATTGCCGACATAATCGTCTGGCCATGCTTCATCATCTTCGCCGAAGCTTGGGCTGTTTCCATACTTCTCTAAAGATGCCTTGATCTCTTCGATGGTGATATAAGTACCGTGGATGCCAGAAGTGCTAAACAGGCAAAGATTCAATGCATCGGCCTCACCTTCTGGGAAAATCTCCTTCAGCGATCTCATCCCGGCGGTGATGTGGTATAAGTTGTAGTGCGCGCCAGTTTTTCTGGATCTGCATTCCAGGCACTTTTGCGCCTCAAACGTTTCAGATTCGGCGGGCTCAAACATTGGTCCACCAAGCACAACCTTACTCATGTCCGCCCTCCTCGGGCTTGGCGTCAGGCTGGAGGCGGGCGCGAGCCTTCTCTGAGGCTTTCAGTCGCCGCTCGGCGCATCGCTTGCAGTGATGCCCATAGCTTTGGTTCTGGCTACCGCGCAGGATGCCCTGCGAAACGCGACCACAGACGCACCTTGGGAATTCCTCGAACCAGCGGAGTTCAGTCGTCTCACCCATTCTATTCCGCCGCCTCCCTCTCCGGCTGCCACGTCAGCGGCAGCGTATCCTGTCCCCGGGTTTTCATGTGTTTGGCAGAACCTCACTCCGTTCAGCTCGGACAGGCTTGTCATTGCCGGGGAAAGACAGATGAAACCAAGGATCTCCGTCATCATCGATTTCGATGTGATCGATGTTGGCAATTGGAGTGCCTTCAGCGTTCCAACGACATTTACCGCCAACTACCAATCCTAAAGCCCGGTCCTCTCTTTCGGCTGGCGAGCCAGCATAGCCGCGCATCCCCGCTGCTGTTTCCCATGCACGTTGCGCTGGTGGCGGGTCATCATATTTAGGGCCAGGTTCGGCGGCCCACTTGCCGGCGGCGCTTTGGACCAATTCAAAGTCCCAGCCTTCTTGAGCATCAGCGCCGTAGTTACGACGAGCCCAAGCCCGCGCCCGATCTTTGCGAACAAATTGACCTTTGATGACGATGCGGCCAAAGCAGCGCTTGTAAGGCGTAAACTCACTCATTCCGCAGCCCTCCCAAAAATCCGCTCGCCCATGTCGCGATGCATGATCAGCGTGCGCAGTGACCGCGCGTTGGCCTGGCACTTGCGGCGGTGCGCCCAGAACTGCGGGATGCTGTCGAGGTAGAGCTGGCGGTGCGGGTCGGACGGCGCCGCGCGCCGTAGCCATGCGATCGAGTTTCGGATCTCCCACGTGCTGAGCTTGACGCCAGCCTGAGCCTCGCACAGGCGCTTGCGCAGCGTGTCGCCGGCCATGACGATGTCGGGCTGGGAGTCGGGGCCGTAAGGCATCAGTCTGCCTTCTCGCTTTCTTGGAAACCGTCCTTCAGCTCCTCATAGGAAGGCATCGGACAGAGCCAGCCCCGCGCCTTGAATTCTGTGATCGCGCGTTCCGCTGTTTCGCAGGCCCGCGTCACGACATCTTCCGGCGTCTGCAACCGAAGCTTGGCCCGACCGGCGGTGTCTTCGCCGTCATCGACGCCCGCGACCATGCCCCATCGCTCGATCAAAACCGAGGCCAGCCGCGCCGCGTGAGAAAGTTCGTAGCGCCGATGGAGCTTCACTTCGATTTCATCATTCGCGAAGCGCCCATGGATCAGCAAATCCAGTTCGTCGTTGACCGGGCGGGTTTGTGCCATCTCGATCTCCCATCTCGCTCCGGGCGGCGGCCTTGGTCGGGTGCGCGACCGCCGCCCGGATCTGCCAATGTCGTGCTTCCGTGTTGCCCTGCCGCCTGTCTGGTGGGGATCGGGCTTGCCCCGCGGCTGAGGTACTAGCCCTCACCTAGGCCGGCCCGGAGACCGGCTAGGGCGAAGGTTAGGTGAGATCGATCTTCTCTTGCAGCCGCTCGATCACGCCTTTGGTGAGCCACCAGGGCGCGTCCCAGAGCATGTCGGAGATGTCATCGATTGCCCTCTCTCCGGCACTTGAGGCCGTCCCGTCTGGGTCGGACTGCCATTTCGTTGAGGTGTCGTCGCCGTCGCCGTCGCGGTCTTTGATGGCGGTCATGATGATGTTGTGGCGGTCCCTGTCCGGGAAGCTTAGGGCGAGCTTTGGCATGTCGATCTCCTGTCTTGCTGACAGGACAAATATATACACGGCTGGTGTATGTGTCAACACCATTCGTGTAGCTAAGAGGCAAAAAAATTTTAGCGGCGGGCGCGGGTTGGAGCGATGAGTTCCGAGACTTGGGCGGTCAGCCGCTCAACTTGGGACTTGAGTGTTGCGATCTCGGTTGCCAGAGCGGCGTTAGAGGGAGCAGAAGAATCAGGCAAATCATGCCGTCCGCGCTCCTGAGTCCGTCCCGTTAAGAAGTCTGGTCTTACGCCTAGCGCGCTAGCACATATGAATACGTCTTTCTCCGCAAGCCCTCTTGTCCGCCAATTCCCAAAACGTTGAGGCGTCACGCCGAAGAACCTTGCCGCCTTTTGGGCCGAGCCGTCCCGCTTACCGCGTGTCAGGGCGTCAATTCCCGTCTGGTCGCGCAGCTCAACAAGAGCCCTATCAAGCGCGGCTGTCCGGTCATACTCAGCGGATTGATCAAGAGCCATGTCCGGATCATCGACCCATAGCCTCAGATTGTCACCATTGGTGTAGTCGGCCTTGAACACGCGCCGTGTAGAAAAGGCTTGTTTATCTACACCAGTCGTGTATATATTGATGGGCATGACCAAAGCTTCGGAAATCATCGAGCGTTTCGGTGGCCCGACAGCGCTGGGGTCCGCACTTGGGATCTCAGCGCAGGCGGTGTCCAACTGGCGGTGGCGCGAGAAGGTGCCGCCAGCCTGGCACTTGCCGTTGCTGGATTTGGCCGCACAGGAGGGCGTCGAGCTGTCGCCCACTGATCTCGCGCCAATGAAGCGGGCATCTTGAACGCCGCCTGAGTTGTCCACCACGACACGGGGAACGAACGGCATATGGCAACCTCCCTGCAACCGACGGCGCTCCCCCTGCACGCCATGGGCGAAAGGCTAGCCCATTCGGTTGCATTGTCACCTGTTCGTCGCGCGCCGGCCCCAGCTTTTCCACAAGTTCCGGAACATTCCGGAACTGTCCACAGGGTTATCCATAGGCACACGTATGCCTCTAGCCGTCCCATGGGGAAAGTATCTAGACGGGCGCGCTTAGCTCGCAACGCCAAATTGAGAGGGCGATTAGCATGAACCTCGACACGCGCGACCCCGACACGCTGCAAGGCGTGGCCGCCGAGTACATGGACGCCCTCGGCCGGGTGCAGTGTCAGGCCGTCATCGGCAAGGACTGGTCGGCCGTCTACAAAACCAGCCAGGACAACGACGAGATCCGGCTGAAGCTGGAGGACTTCTTGGCTCTGGACGAAGCCATGGCCGCGGCGGGGGTCGAGCCGCCGTTTCAGCGCTACGTCACGCGGCGCAACGCGCGGGCGACGAATGCCGGCGACGGTATCGACAAGGCCCTTGACGAGGCGGCCCTGGAGATCGGCCACGGCATCGGGCTCCTGCATGGCGCGGTCCTTGAGGTCCGTCGCCACGACAGCCCGGGTGGCTCGGCGATCACCCACCGCGAGAAGTGCCGGCTCAAACAGATGTCGCGGCGCCTACGGAACCAACTGGACGAGCTCGATGAGGCGATTGACGCCGAGCACCGCAACGGCTGTGCGCCGCACGAGCCCGGCGCCGCAGTGGAACACGTCAAGTTCGGCCGCGAGCGCGACGGGGAGGGCGCGGCGTGAGTGAGTTTATCAACCCAAGAAAGGAGAGAAGTTAATGGCGCGACAATTTCCCGACATCCTTCGCGACTTGGACGCGGGGGCGGTTACCGAAGAGCTGACAGCGTAGCTGGCCGAAGTGGTGCAGGCCGTTATGGAGACCCGAAAGGTCGGCGGCCTGACGTTGAACCTCAAGGTGCGGCCCAACGGAGAGACAAGCGTTTTTGTCACGCACGAGATCAAATCGAGGGTTCCGGAGCCGCCTAAGAGCGACACGCTGTTCTTCACCACTTCCGACGGCTCGCTGCGCCGCAGTGACCCGAACCAGGAGGAGTTGCCGCTGCGGCGCGTGGATGTGCCGGCCGACCAAAGCGACCCCAAGGAGGCCAGCGCATGAGCGAGGAAAACATCAAGACGGCCATCGAGGCCGGCGTTGCGATAGGGGCGCCAAAAACGATTGGCGCGGGCTCTTTTGCCGTGCTGCCGGAAGACTACGAGACACACGATCTCGAAGACTATCAAGAGGCGCCGCGGCGAACGCGCGCAGAAGTCAGCATGGCGGACGTCGAGTCCTTTATCGCCTACTGGAACCGCTTCAAGTACAGCGAAAGCACGATCTTCGCTGACAGAGAGCATAACAACATCGTTGGCGTGGTTGACTACCACGGCAAAAAGCCGACGTTCTGCAGTCACCGGGCCGTTTATGCCCCGCCGTATTCCGAAGAGTGGAAGCGGTGGAAGGAAGCGAGCGGCCGGCGCATGAAGCAGGTTGAGTTCGCCTACTTCATCGAAGAAAACGCTAGCGACGTGTTCGACCCGACGGCCGCTCAGATGATCGAGATATCACAATCGATCAAGGCGAGCAAGAAGGGCGAATTTCTCGAAGACCGGCGGCTTTCGGACGGCTCGGTCCAACTGACCTACAACGAAGAGGTCGAAACGCACACGGGGCGGAACAATCTCAAAGTGCCCGAGAGCTTCATGCTTGGGCTGCCCGTGTTCTTCAACGGCGTCAAGTACGAGGTCGAGGCCAAACTTCGTGTGCGGATCGACAAAGGGCAGTTGATGCTTTGGTTCGATCTGCACCGAGCAGAGTATGTCGAGCAAGACGCCTTCGCCGGCATCGTGAGACAGATCACGGACGGTTGCGGCTCGGATGTTTTTCTCGGCCGTCCATAACATGAACCCCGCCGCTCCCCTTTCAACTACAGCGGCGGCGCCCTCTGTGACCTCCAGTGCAGAGGGCAGGGCGGGGCCGGAGTTGCCGGCGCGTCTCCCTGTAGGCGTGTCGGAGCCGCGAACTTCGGCCCCGTCGAATTGGGGGACAGTGTAGATGGGCGAGGCTTCCAAGATCGAGTGGACGGACCATACGTTCAACGCCTGGCTCGGTTGCACCAAGGTCTCGCCGGCCTGCGATCACTGCTATGCGGAGTCCTGGGCGAAGCGCTCGGGGCTTGTGAAGTGGGGGAACGGCGAAGACCGGCGGCTGACCTCTGGAGAGAACTGGAAGAAGCCGTTGCGCTGGAACCGCAAGGCCGAGCGGGAAGGCTGGCGCTATCGGGTGTTCGCCAACTCGCTGAGTGATGTGTTTGATGCTGAAGTGCCCGACGAGTGGCGCGACCGACTATTCGCGCTGGTTGCTCTTACGCCCAATCTCGATTGGTTACTGCTGACCAAGCGGCCGAATGTCGCATTGAAGTATGTCACGGCCAAGAATCGAGAGAACGAAATCGGCGCTGCGCTACTGGATTTAGACGATGATCATGTCCTGTGGCGCCATAGTTGGCCGTTCCGGAATTTCGCCGTCGGCACTACGATCGAAACGCGCAAGCTCGGCCAACAGCGCGCATGGGAGCTGGCTCAAATCCCTGCGGCCAAGCATTTTTGGTCGTTAGAGCCGCTGCTCGAAGATCTCGGCGACCTGACACCGCTATGCCTGTTCGACACCATCGACGGTCGGCAACGGGCAGTCGATTGGGTCATCGTCGGCGGCGAGTCTGGCCCGCACGCGCGCTACATGCACCCGGATTGGGCGCGTTCCATCCGTGACCAATGCAAGGCCGCTGGTGTGCCGTTCTTCATGAAGCAGATGACAGGCAAGGCGCCGATCCCGGACGACCTGATGGTCCGCCAGTTCCCCGACTGGCTAAGCGAGGCCGCCTGACATGCGCGCGCGTTGCAATCGCCCCGAGGAATCCCTGCACCGCAGCGTGGCGAGCTATCTCGATGCCTGCCTGCCGCTCGATGCCGTCTGGTTCCATCCTCCGAACGGCGGCGCGCGCTCGGTCGCGGAAGCCGGAATCTTCAAGGCGCTCGGCGTCAAGGCCGGCATCCCGGACGTGGTGATCGTTTGGCAGGGCCGCCCTTACTTCATCGAACTGAAGCCCGAGAAGGGGAAGCTCACTCAGGCGCAAGCGGCCATGCTCATGAGGCTGCAGAAGGCCGGCGCGCCAGCGTCCGTTTGTCGTTCGGTCGAAGCGGTCGAGGGCGAGCTGCTGGCCTGGGGGTTTCTGATGCGCGGGAGATTGGCCGCATGAAGACCTACGACCCCAACGTCAACGCCGCCGAGGGCATGCCCGCCGTCGCCCGGCTGATCTCGGCGGCGGTCAAGCATTACGACGTCTGCCGCGCCAACCACGAGGCCTCGTTCCAGCAGGCCGAGCAGCAGGTGCGACTGGCGGCCCTCGATAAGTACGGCCGCTGGCAAGCCTGGCGCCATTTCGCCGGACCCGAGCTGCTGGAGCTCGAGGCCGCGCTGATGGCCTGCGCCGAGCTCGGCTGCCAGGCGCCGCAGCTGTCGCTGCCCGAGCGGCCGGGCCTGGCGGGCAGGCGCGCGGCGGGGAGCAACGGGACATGAGCCGGCTGAGCGCGCGCCAGCGGGCCGCCATCATGCACCTGCGCACCCAGCGCTGGAGTATCGCGCAGATCGCCGAGGAGATCGGCTGCACGCCCAGCCAGATCGGCTACGCCGTGAGCAAGGGCTGGATCTCCAAGCTGGAGGCCCGGCCGCGCACGCGCTGGCAGGCCGAGCCCGAGGCCGAGCTGCGGCGGCGCTGGGATGCGGGGCAGCCGACCGAGCTGATCGGACGCGCGTTGGGCGTCTCCAAGAACGCCGTCATCGGCAAGGCGCACCGCCTGGGCCTTGAGCCGCGGCCGTCGCCGATCAAGCCTAGGCGGCCCGTCGAGCGCATGGCGAAGGACGCAACGCCGGCCGCGCCAGGCGAGGCGAAGGCGCCTGCCGCCAAGCCGCCCAAGCCTGGCAAGGGCGACCCTAGCCGTCTGGCCAGGGTGCCGCGAACGAACCAGGACCCCTGCCAGTGGATCGAGGGCGAGCCGAGCGCGGACGACAAGTGCAAGTGCGGCGCGCGGGCCGTGGCGGGCCGGCCCTACTGTCTCGAGCACTGCGCCAAGGCGTACATCACCAGGCCGGGGGTGGCAGCGTGAGCAGTCTCAATCGTGTGATGATCATCGGCAACCTGGGGCGCGATCCCGAGGTCAAGTCGCTGCAGGACGGCACGCGGTTGTGCAATCTGTCGGTCGCGACATCGGAGTCCTGGACGGACAAGAACACGGGCGAGCGCCGCGAGCGCACCGAATGGCACCGGGTCGTGATCTGGGTTGCTGGCCTGGTTGACGTCGCCGAGAAGTACCTGGCGAAGGGCTCCAAGGTCTATCTCGAGGGCCAGCTCGAAACCCGCAAGTGGCAGGATCAATCGGGCAACGATCGCTATTCCACCGAGGTCGTGCTGCGGCCCTACAGCGGCAAGATCGTGCTCCTGGGCGAGCGTCAGAGCGCCGGCAACGGGGCTGGCGAGCGGCGTCAGGACACCGCCGACGACTATCGCGCGGCCAGCGGTGGCGGGGCGCCCAGCGGCGATATCGACGACGAGATTCCGTTCTGAGGGCGACAACCAAATGTCGGAAGAGAGATATTTTCGACCGCGCAATTGGGAGCGGTTTCAGGACTTCAGAAGGGCGCGGCCGGAGTGGATTCGCAACCACCTTTCGTTGCTGAACAACCAAGAATATCTCCAACTTTCGGAGCGTTCTGCGCTGGTTTTGCACCGGATTTGGTTGCTGACTGCCGCGGTTTCCGGCCCGTTGCCGTGCGATTTTCGCGTGGTTTCCAGGCAGATAAACATCAGTTGTCGCGCATTTAAAATCTCTTTTTAGGAATTGAAATCGAACGGTTTCATAGAGTTATGCGATCTAGACTGGAAACCATACGCAAATCATTCGCGAGCGCCGAAGGCTTCAGCTCAGGCCCCAGAGACAGAGACAGAGACAGAGACAGAAAGAAAGACCCCCTTACGGGGGTCCAAAGAAAGCGCCAATGGGGGTTCGGGGGCGCCCCGATCAAAGCGCCGGACAGGGGCACGACTGCCGGCCGATTGGGACCTGACCGACGACCGCGTCCAGGCCGCCGTCAATGCCGGGCTCGCCCGCGGGCGGATCCGCACCGAGGCGAACAAGTTTCGAGACTACTGGCACGCCAAGTCCGGCAAGGACGCCACCAAGCTCGATTGGGACGCGACCTGGCGCAACTGGTGCCGCAACGCGCTCGAGTACAAACCCAACGGCCCTGGCGAGTCCGACCCCGATCGGCCGCCCAGCCACGACGACCACTTCAAGCCCTACTGCCCATGATCGACCTCGCCCGACACGGCATAGCGCTGCGCAACCATCAGCCCGGAGAGCACCACACGACATGCCCGCAATGCTCACCCCACCGCCGCAAGAAACGCGCGCGCTGCCTCAGCGTTCTGATCGACGACCGCGGCGCCTGCTGGGTCTGCCATCACTGCGGCTGGAAAGGATCGGCCAATGCCCCTGACGACCAACGCCATGGCCTGGCTCGAGGCCCGAAACCTCGACCCCGAGATCGCCACAAGGTATGGCGTCGAGAGCTACACGACGCGGTCCGGTGAGGCGATCGGTTTTAGCTACATGCTCGCCGGCGAGCACGTGAATACCAAGTTCCGCGCGCTCGGCGCGAAGGAATTTTGGATGGCGCCGGAGGGCATGCTGTGCCTGTGGAACGCGCCGACGCTGGAGGATCACACGCTCCGGCGCAGCACGCCGCTGATCGTCACCGAGGGCGAAATCGATGCGTTGACGGCGATCCAATGCGGCTTCCCGCATGTCGTCTCGGTGCCCAACGGCGCGCCCGCCAGCGACGGCGGCGAGGCCGGCAAGCGCTACGCCTGGCTCGATATTCACGGGCGCTTGATGGATCACCGGGAGATCATTTTGGCCGTCGACGGCGACGATGCCGGCGCGCGGCTCCGGCGCGATCTGGAGATCCGTTTCGGGCGCTCGCGCTGCCGCTGGGTGCAGTATCCCGAAGGCTGCAAGGACCTGAACGACGCGCTCCAAGCGCATGGCGCCGACGAAGTCGTCCGGCTGCTGACCACGGCGCCCTGGTGCAAGATCGACGGCCTGTACCGCCTTGAGGATTTGCCGCCCGAGCCCGATCACGAGGTCATGCGGACCGGCATGCCCCAGCTCGATCCGCACTACAAAATCCGCGTCGGTGAGCTGACGGTGATCTCCGGCATCCCCAACTCCGGCAAGACCGAATGGGCCTGTGCGCTGGCCTGTTCCATGGCCATGAAGCACGGTCTGCGCGTCGCCATCGGCAGCTTCGAGGACCACGCCCGATCATCGCTCGTGCCGCGACTTACGCGCTGGCATCGTGGCGTCAACGCCACCCTGGGCACGCTCGGCGATCGCCATGCCGCTGAGCGCTGGGTTGGCGAGCGCTTCGCCTTCATCGTGCCCGACCCGGACAGCGAGGAGCCCTCGGACATCCGCTGGCTGATCGAGCGCTGCAAGGCCGCCGTGATCCGCCACGAGGCCCGTCTGGTGGTCGTCGATCCCTGGAACGAGATCGAGCACGACAAGCCCGACGGCATGCCGCTGACCGAGTACATCGGCCACGCGCTTCGGGCGCTCAAGCGCTTCGCCCGCAACTACGACGTTCACCTGATCGTCGTCGCCCATCCGTCCAAGGCCGTGGCTCAGAAGGCGCGCGACGGCCAGGGCATGACCGCCTACGACATCGCGGACTCGGCCCATTGGGTCAACAAGCCCGACGCGATCATCATCATCGAGCGCGACGGCGACAGCAGCCTGACGGCCGTGCGCGTCAAGAAAATCCGGTTTCAGCGCGATATCGGCCGGCCGGGCACGGTCCACATGGCCTTCAACTCCGAGCTGGGCCGCTTCGAAGCCGCCGCGGCACCGGAAGAAATCAAGAGCTGACAGGAGCAAACCGCATGACGTGGTACGTCGTCGAGACCCATGCCGGGGCCACCGTCTGGCGCCGCACCGTCGAAGCGCTCGAGCGCGACGGCATCGATATCTACGGCCCGCTGTGCTGCGAGGCCGGCAGCCAGGGCGCCAATCCGAAGCCGATGTTCCCGTGGTATGCCTTCGTGCGCCTCGACCTGCGCCGCGGCGGCTGGATCGCGGTGAGCAACACGCCGGGCGTCAAGCAACTGCTGCGCTCGGCCCCGATCGGGCCGCCCACCCCGTTGCGCGCTGGCGTGGTCGAGCAGCTCCGGGCCATGGAACTCGGCGGCGCCATTGAGCTCGCCCCGCGGCTCAAGTCCGGCCAAACCGTGCGGATCACCCGTGGCATCTTCGCCGGCCACGAGGGCATCATCAGCCGCAAGCGAGGCAAGCGACTGGCGGCTCTGCTCCAGTTTTTCGGCCACCAGCGCGAAGTCGAGATGACCGAGGCCGACGTGATCGCGCTTGACGGCGCCGTGCAGGTTGCGGTATGAGGGCGATGTTCACCCGAAAACGGCCACTGGCTCAAAAGCCCGTGTCCTGCGGAGGCTATACGCTCGCAGGGCAATTCACCGCGCGTAGTAACCCCCGGAGTACCGAGGCCAGTCCCGAGCGTGACCGGAGTTGACCAGATGTTCGGCCACGTCTTGAGCGCCATGTTCGGAATCGGCGAGACGGCAGAGCGCAACCGTGCGGCCGAAGCTCAGGCCGCGATGCTCGCAGAACAGCAGCGCGCCATGCAGCAACCCCACCGCGAAGGCTCTGGCATCATCACCCTCGACAGTTCCGAGTTCCGCCGCGTCGATGCCCCACAGCCTGACCCGCTGGCCGCTCTCGAGAACGAACGTATCCCCGTCGATCACCCGGACGACGCGGCCGGAGATCTCGTCGGCAGCCGCCGGCCAGGCGAGCAAGTAGAGCAGGGCGGTTAGGGCTAGGCGGCTCACGTCAGCAGGCTATCACAATCAGTCCAATGCCAGAAACCGAGAACAGCGCTGAGACGAAACAGGGCCGCCCCTCGAGTTACCAGCCGGAGTACGCCGAGCAGGCTGGCAAGCTCTGTCTGCTCGGCGCGACCGACGCAGACCTTGCGGATTTCTTCGAAGTCTCCGAGCGCACGATCTATCGCTGGCAGATCCAATTTCCTGAGTTCTGTCAGGCCCTAAAGGTTGCGAAGGCCGAAGCCGACGACCGCGTAGAGCGCAGCCTGTATCACAAGGCCGTCGGCTACAGCCACGACGCGGTCAAGATCTTCATGCCGTCCGGGGCGGAAGAGCCCGTGCATGCGCCCTATCGCGAGTGGGTCCCGCCCGATACGACAGCGGCTATCTTCTGGCTCAAGAACCGCCGCAAGGACCAGTGGCGCGACCGTCACGACCACGAGCACACCGGCAAGGACGGCGGCCCGATCGAGACATCCGACGCGACCGAAACCGAGATCGCCCGCCGGCTGGCCTACCTCCTGATGAACGGCGCGCAGTCCGCAGACGAGCCCGAGCAGCCGGACCAGAAGCCGCACTGACGCCATGATGACTCGCCGAGATTTCTTGTGTTCAGGCGTGGCAGCCGCGGGCAGTGCGCCGAGCGGCACGGCCGGAGGCCGGGGCCAGGGGTTGATTTCCGAACGGAGGGCGTGTATGTCGTCATCTGCTAGTGTTCCTTCGTCGGTTCTGCCAAACCGAATTCGAGGCCCCGCCCATCGCCCGGGCGGGGCTTCCGCGTTTAGGCGGCCTCCTCTTCCGGGTCGACGGTCGATGTTCTGACCAGGGCTTCGGCATAATCGCGGAGATCGCAGCGACGGTAGCGAATGCACCGGCTCGATAGCTGATAGTACCGAGGCCCTCCGCCTTTCTGTCGCCGCGCCTGCAACGTGCGATCCGTCAGACCGAGAAATTCGGCCGCCGCATCTTCATCGATGTAGGAGAACCAGAAGGCGTCGCCTTCCGCCTCGCCGGAGGCAGCGGGCGCCACAGCAGGAACTTGTTCGAGTGCCATCGGATGCCGTCCTCGTCATCGCAACTAAACGTGCAAGAACATAGACGGGCGCCAGAAATCAAAAAACCCGAGGAAAACCCCCAGGGGTTTAAAAAAGCCTAGGGTTTAGATTGCGCCAGGCCGGCGTCCAGGCCCCCTCCAGACCTCAGGCAAATTTGCCGCCCTCCAGGCGTCGTTGAACAGGTTGTCCGATATCGACTGGTCAAGCTCGCTTCGCGCAAGCGCGAGCCATTCGCTCTTAGTCCTCAGATCACCTGGGGCGTTTGACGCCTCAGCCATAGCCGCTGAGACGCGGCAAGCGCCCGCCCCGCTACCCCAACAGCCGACAACCTCGCCAGCGCCCCTCAGCGGGCGCCTTTCGCACACCTGGACCATGGACAATTTCACTGTCGAGACCCATCGGCGGAAGATTCCGGTTGTCGCGGGGGGTGGAATCCACGCCATCAATTTCGACGGCACCAATGACGGCGGTCATCTTGCCGGGGCCTTGAACGGCG
>JAAUXY010081426.1_pt1 | contig 12895 bp, 11 predicted proteins | sample 7278121 | NCBI WGS metagenome assembly JAAUXY01 (sample SAMN14350117, study PRJNA611818) | marine sediment metagenome | isolation source: surface marine sediment (1.8m) | place: French Polynesia: Moorea | collected 2018-08 | reverse complement strand
CACAAGCGCCTGCTGCAGGGCCATCCCTGGGTCTTCTCCAACGAGATCGTCATGGACCCGGAGGCCAAGGCGCTCAAGCCCGGCGCCGTGGTCCGCCTGGTCTCGGCCGGCGGCGAGGCCCTGGGCACGGCGATCTTCAACCGCCGGCCCCTGATCGCCGCGCGCCTGCTGTCGCGCGACCCGGAGGCGGCGATCGACGAGGCCTTCTTCCGCCGGCGCCTGGAAGCCGCCCTGGCCCTGCGCGCGCGCTTCTTCGAGCAGCCCTTCTACCGCCTGATCCACGCCGAGAGCGACGGTCTTCCGGGCACCATCCTCGACCGCTTCGGCGACTGCGTGGTGCTCCAGGTCAACACCGCGGGCATGGACAGCCTGCTGCCCGAGCTGCTGGCCGCCGTCGACAAGGTCCTGGCGCCCGCCACGGTGGTGCTGCGCAACGACAGCCCGGCGCGCGAGATGGAGGGCCTGCCCAGCGAGTTCCGCATCGAGAAGGGCACCCTCGACGGCCCGGTCGAGGTGATCGAGAACGGCGTGCGCTTCCTCGCCGACCTGCGCGAGGGTCAGAAGACCGGCTGGTTCTTCGACCAGCGCCGCAACCGGGCCCGGGTCGCGGCCCTGGCGAAGGACGCCCGGGTGCTCGACCTCTACTGCTTCTCCGGCGGCTTCTCGGTCCAGGCCGCGGTGGCCGGCGCCGCCGAGGTGACCGGCGTCGACCGCTCCGAGGCCGCCCTCGAGCTGGCCCGCCAGGCCGCCGCGCTGAACGGCGTCGAGGCGCGCTGCCGCTTCGAGAAGCGCGAGGTCCTGGTCCACCTCGGCAAGCTGGCCGAGCGGGGCGAGACCTTCGACATCGTGGTCTGCGACCCGCCCGCCTTCATCAAGTCCAAGAAGGACTACTGGCAGGGCCTCAAGGGCTACCGCAAGCTGACCCGCCTGGCGGCCCGCCTGGTCGCCCCCGGCGGCCTGCTCTTCGTCGCCTCCTGCTCGCACCACGCCGACCTGCCGGCCTTCACCCGGGAGGTCGGCCGCGGCCTGGCCGCCGCCGGCCGCGAGGGCCGGATCCTGGTCACCGCCGGCGCCGCCCCCGACCACCCGGTCCACCCGGCCCTCCCCGAGACCGCCTACCTCAAGGCCCAGCTCCTGGCCCTGGACTGAGACGAGGCTTGCGGCCCGAGGGCCTCGCGGGTAGCGTCCCCGGCCCCACGGAACCCCAGGCAAGGAGATCCGTCATGTCCAGGAAGCGTAAGCACCGCCTCTCCTTTTGAGGCCCCCTCCGCCGAAACCATGAGCAAGCGCCGGCGCGGCTTCCCCTCGGAGGCCCGGGTCAAGCGCGGCCCGCGCGTCGTTCACGGCGACGTCGAGCTGGTCGAGAAGCTCGGCCGCAACGACCTCTGCCCCTGCGGCTCGGGACGGAGGTTTCAAGCGCTGCTGCCTGAAATCCAAGCGCTACGACGGCGCCGAACGCGCCCACTACTTTCAGGGAGCGGTGATCGATCGTCGCCGCTCTCACCTCCAGGCGATCTCGAGCATGCCGTCCGTCGTGAAGCGGTGGTTGGGCACGGCGAGGTTCCTGGGCGCCGGACCGCTGCGGATGCGGCCCGAGGTGTCGTAGACCGAACCGCAGCAGAGGCAGTACCAACCGCCATAGCGACCGCGGTCGAGCTTGCTCGGCCCGGTGATCCCACTCCAGCCCTGCCAGTAGAGAGCGTCGTCACCTTGGCCGGCGAGCGAACAGCTTCGGAAGGTACAAAGCCCCACGAGGACCAGCCAGGCATCCCGCCTGACCCGGTCGCCGTCAGGTTCGGGGTCCTTGAGGCTCGCCCTGTCGCCTGCCTTCGCTGCGGCGATCTCCGCCGTCGTGCGATGGCTGACGAAGACTGGCCCGATACCGCGAACCAGCACAATCCGCCGCTCGCCTTCGGCGAAACCCTTGAGGTCGACGTAATCGGGAACACGCTCGTCGGCTGCCGGGTTGAGGCTGTCGATCAGAGGCCAGGCCGCTGCGGCGAGGCCGGCGGCGCCCAGCACAGCGGCGCTGCGGTAAAGGAAGCTGCGTCGCTCCGGGTCGGCAGCCAGTGACGCGGCCATGGGCTTCTCGGCCATGATCGAAGACCCTCCTGGTCTCAGTCTAGCGGCCGAACCTTAACGCCCCTGCCGGCCCGCCCCCTCACGCCACCTTCTTCTCCCGGCGCAGGGTCCGGCCCTGGCTGAGCGGAAGGACGAGCTGGAAGCAGGTGCCCTCGGCGGTGCTCTCCTTGAGCCTGAGCTCGCCGCCGTGGGCGCGCAGCAGCTCGCGGGCGATGGCCAGGCCGAGGCCGGAGCCGCCCGGGCTGGTCGAGCCCTTGAAGGGCTGGAAGAGGTTCTCGCGGGCCCGCGGCGAGAGCCCCGGGCCGTTGTCGGCGACCTCGATGACCAGGCGGCCGTTCTCCGGCGCCGCGGTGACCTGCACCGTGGTGGCGCCGGCCTGGAGCGCGTTCTGGCCCAGGTTGGCGAAGACCCGGAAGAGCTGGTCCCGGTCGGCCTCCATCTCGATGCCCGGCTCCAGGCGGCAGTCCCAGGCCGCGGCCCCGCCCTCGGCGGCCGGCAGGGCGCCGCCGACGTCGTCCAGCAGGTCCTTGAGGTCGAAGTGCGAGAGCTCGAGGCGGATCGGCCCCTCGCCGGTGAAGTTCAGGGTCTGGGCGCAGAGCTTGACCGCCCGGTCGATGGCCGCGACCAGAGTCGGGGTGACCCGCCGCACCTCCGGGTCGTCGCTGCCCGCCAGGCGGTCCGAGACCAGGCTGGCGGTCGCCAGGATGTTGCGCAGGTCGTGGTTGATCTTGGTCACCGCCGTGCCCAGGGCGGCCAGGCGGGTCTTCTGCTGCAGGGCGCCGCGCAGGCCCTCCTGCATCCGGGCCAGCTCGCGCTCGGCCAGGCCGACCTCGTCGCTGCGCTCCGAGGGCCTGATCACGTTGTGGACGTCTTCCGGGTCGTCGCGGAAGGCGATCATGATCTGGGTGATGCCGCGCATGGGCCGTACCATCAGGCGGTGCAGGCTGAGGTAGACCAGGGCCGCGGTGAACAGCGAGATGACCAGCGACAGCGCCAGGATCCGCTGCGAATAGCCGAACATGGCGGCGCGCAGCGGCGCCTCCTCCAGCACCACCTCGACCTGGACCCGGGGGTTCTTGGGCGAGGCGCCCATGACCCGCAGGACCCGGCCGTCGCCGGCGGCCATGGCCATAAAGGCGTCGCCGATCAGGCTGAAGAAGCCGGCCTCGTTCAGGTCGTAGCTGCTGTCGACCGGGCCCGGGGACTCGGTCATCAGCATCAGCTTCTCGCCCTCGGGCTTCTTCAGGCCGACGGTGGTGGCGCCGACGTGGGTCAGCAGCTCCTGCTCCAGGGACTCCGAGACCATGTTGTCCGGCGTCGCCTCCAGGGCCAGGATCGCCAGGTGGCCGGCGGCCAGGCGCTCCTCCAGGTAGCTCAGCCGGAAGCGGCCGATCGAGGGCGCGTAGATCAGCACCTCTGCCAGCATCACGAAGGTGATGGTCAGGATCAGCAGTTGCGCCGAGAGGCTCTTGGCCCAGGGCGGCAGGCTGAGTTTCGGCACCGTCATGGCCGCGACTATACCATGTCCCCGCCGCCCCGACAGGACCGGCGCGGGGCCGGCCGCGGCCAAAAAGTCCGGCGCGATGACGCCCCGCGAAGTCGAGGGAGCGGCTCGCAAGGCGACCATCGCGCCGACCGCTCGGGGTGCGGACGAGGTTCGCTGTGCCGGGTCGGACCGGCGTGCAGGGAGGTGCCGAGGCGCAGAGTTTCGGGTCCGGTCACGGCGCCGCCTGAGCAGTGTTCCGCTGGATCCAGTATGGCCCGCCCCCGCCCCGGCGCCGAATCACGAGGCGCGGCCCGCGCTTCAACTCCGCGTGAAGCCCGCCCGAGACCATCCGGCAGCTGGCTGCCCGCAAGATACGCCGGGTTCCCCACCAGCTGTCATGCCCGGACTTGATCCATGGCTGTCCGGTTTAGATCGGAGCGGGTCGAACCCTACGCCTCCTCCCCCTTGATGGGGGAGGATACAGGAGGGGGTGGCGGCCGACAGGCCGCAGAAATCGGCTCTCAAGGGCTGGGTCCGAGCCGGGATTACCCCCACCCCGGCCCTCCCCCATCAAGGGGGAGGGGGTCCCGCTCCAATCTTGCAGCCGAAGTCCCGATTTGCCTCATCGCCGGCAAACCCGAGTCAAGCAAAGCATCCTCGGCAGTCCTGCTGCGCTAAACCGGACAGCCGTGGACTTGATCCGGGCATCCATCTTGACGCCGCACCATGGATGGCCGGATCAAGTCCGGCCGTGACGGCGAGAGAGCGTGACTGTCCGCGAGAAGGCCGGCCGATTGAGAACCCCGAGGCCGTCTTCGACGCGCCTTGGCATTACCCGAAGACCCTGAGGAAGCGCACCAGGCGGCGGGTGCGGGGGCTGAACAGCGAGGGGGTGTAGAAGCCGCCGGCGGCGCGCTTGCTGACCTCGCTGAAGGTCGGATAGGGCGCGACCGCCTGGGCCAGGGCGCCGATCTTCAGGCCGGCCGAGATCGCCAGGACCCAGGGCAGGATCAGCTCGCCGGCCTGGGCGCCGGCGATCGAGCAGCCCAGGACCTTGCCCCGGGTGCTGGTCACCGCCTTGACCAGGCCCTCGGTCCGACGCTCCGCCTGGGCTCGGTCGTTCTCGGCGAAGGGCCAGCGCAGGATGCGGATCGCGCCGTGGCTTTCCCGGGCCTGGGCCTCGGTCAGTCCGACCTGGGCGAGCTCCGGCTCGGTGTAGGTGACCCAGGGCACCGCCGCGGTATCGGCCCTGGCCGGCAGGCGGAAGAGGATGTTCTTCAGCGCCACCCCGGCGTGGTAGCCGGCGACGTGGGTGAACTGCAGCCCGCCGGCGACGTCGCCGATGGCGTAGACCTTCTTGTTGCTGCTGCGCAGGCGCCGGTCGACGGTGATTCCGCGGCGGTCGTAGGCGACCCCGGCCGCCTCCAGGTTCAGCCCCTCGACGCCGGGCTGCCGGCCCGCGGCGACCAGCAGCCGGTCGCCCTCGACCCGGCCCGCCTCGCCGTCGCGCTCGAAATGCACGACCACGCCCTCGCCCTCGCGCTCGACGCGGGTCACTCGGCTGTCCTCGAAGAGCTCGATCCCGTCGCGGCGCAGCGCCCGGCGCAGAACGGCCACGGTCTCGGGCTCGTCCTTGGGCAGGATCGAAGCCATCTCCAGAATCGCGACCTCGCTGCCGAGATGGCGGAAGGCCTGGCCCAGCTCGCAGCCGATCGCGCCGCCGCCGATCACCACCAAGCGCCGCGGCCGCTCGGTCAGCTCGAAGACAGTCTCGTTGGTCAGGTAGGGCAAGTTTTCCAGGCCCGGGATCGGCGGCACCAGGGGGGTCGAGCCGGTCGCCACTACGAAGCGGCGGGCCCGGATCCGCTGCCCCTCGGTGACCACCTCCTGCGGCGAGGCGAAGCGCGCCTCGGCCTTGATCACCTTGACCCCCAGGCCCTCGAAGCGCTCGACCGAGTCGACGGGGGCGATCCCGGCGATGACGCCGTGGACGTGGTCGTGGACCCGCCGGAAGTCGATCTCCGGCACGGCGAAGTCGACCCCGAAGGGCGGCGCCGCGGCGCCGGCGGCCGCCGCCTTGCCGGCGGCGAGCAGGGCCTTGGAGGGCACGCAGCCGTAGTTCAGGCAGTCGCCGCCCATCTTGCCCTTCTCGATCAGGACCACCTCGGCGCCCATCTGCGCGCCGCCGGCGGCGACCACCAGCCCGGCGGAGCCGGCGCCGATGACGCAGATGTCGGGTTTCAGCAGCTCGGTCATCCCGGTCCCCGGCCCGTCCCGCGCCGCTTCAGTTCCGGCCGGAGTGGTCGGTGACGGCCTTGCGCGCCTTGAGATGGCGGTAGACCACCGGGATCGCCGCCAGCACTGCGAGGCCGATCAGGGGGCCGAGGACGGAAGGAGACCACACGATGCCGAGGTCGGGATCCTCGCCGGCGTCGAGCACCGCCCCCAGGCCGTGCCCGACCCAGGTGTAGACGATGCTGCCCGGGATGATGCCGAAGAAGGTCCCGATCGCGAAGATCCGCAAGGGCACACCGAGCAGCGCCGGGACGAAGTTGACCACGAAGAAGGGGAACAACGGTACCAGGCGCAGGATCAGCATGTAGTTCAGGGCGTCCTCGCGGAAGCCCTCCTCCATCTTGCGCAGCGCCGGCCCGGCCTTTCTGTGGAACACGTCGTAGAAGGCCGTGCGCGCGGCGACGAAGAGGACGATGGCGCCGAGGGTCGCGCCGATCACGCTGCAGGCCGTGCCCCCAACGAGACCGAAGAGGAATCCGCCGGTGATCGTGACCAGCGCCGCCACCGGCAGGGAGAAGGCGACGACCACGACGTAGACCAGGATGTAGACCGCGGCCGTGAGGACGGCGTGCTCGGCGACTTGCCGGGACAGCCAAGCGCGCTGCGCCTTCAGGGTCTCCAGCGTGATGTAGTGGTGCAGGTCGAAGGCAAAGAACAGGATCAGGCCGGTCAGGAGCACGGCGATCGGGATCAGCCGGCCGGGGCTGAAACGGCGGCCCGGACTGTCATTCGGCATGCTGGGCGTCCCGGCGGATGACAATGACCTGGCGGATGAGAATGGCTTACGCTCCCTCTCGCCGAAGCTTTCCGGAGTCAGGACCCGGAGTCCACTCAAATCCGCGCCCGCGGCGGGATTTCCCCTGCCGTGGCGGCCCGCGGCCGAGCTTCGCCCGGGACCGGCCGGTCGGCCGCTGCAAGCGCGGAATTCCGCGGCTTGGGAGCCGTTGACAGGGGCCGGGCCGCCCCGTATACAGCCCCGTCATCCGAAAGAGAAGAACCCGTCGACGGAGTAACCCTCGTGAAGCGCACCTATCAGCCCAGCAAGCTGGTCCGCAAGCGCCGCCATGGCTTCCGCGCCCGCATGGCCACGGTCGGCGGCCGCAAGGTGCTGGCCCGCCGCCGCGCCAAGGGGCGCAAGCGCCTGTCCGCCTGAGTGCCATGGCCGCGACCCTCGGGCGGCTGAAGCGCCGGCCCGACTTTCTGAGGGTTGCCGGCAGCGGTCGCAAGTGGGTCACGCCCGGTCTGATCCTTCAGGTCGCGCGTCGCGGTGGCGCCGGAGGGCCGGCTCCAGGCTCGGACGACCCGGCGCAGGTCCGGGTCGGGTTCACGGTCAGCCGCAAGGTTGGCAACGCGGTCGCCCGTAACCGCGCCAGGCGACGCCTCAAGGCCGCCGCCGAGGAGGTATTGCCGCTTGCCGCGGAGCCCGGCTGCGATTACGTCATTATCGGCCGCAGCGGCACCTTGACCCGGCACTGGCCCGCGCTGAAGCAGGACCTGGAGACGGCGCTGCAGGGTCTGGCCCGACGACGCGGCCCGGACCGGCGGCCCAAGCGGGGAACGCCCCGCGGCGGCGGCCGGCAGGGGGAAAGCGGAAGGAGACGGTAAGGCGATGAACCCGCTGCGCGGCATCCTGCTCGCCCTGGTCGGGCTTTACAGGTACGGGGTCTCGCCCTTCCTGCCGCCCTCCTGCCGCTACTGGCCCAGCTGCTCCTGCTATGCCCAGGAGGCGATCGGCCGCCATGGCGCGGTCAAGGGCGGCTGGCTGACGCTCAAACGTCTGGCCCGCTGCAACCCCTGGGGGGGCTGGGGTTACGACCCGGTGCCGCCGCATTGCGAACATCAAGGACGGCAGTGACCCGTTATGGGATCCGCAGAACAAAAAAACCTGCTCCTGGCGATCGTGCTGTCGATCGCCATCCTCTTCGCCTTCCAGCTGATGGCCCCGCCCCCGCCTCCGCCGGCACCGGAGCAGGCGCAGCCGCAGACCGCCGAGCCCGGGGCACCGGCGATCACCGACCCCGACCTGCCGGGCGTGGCGCCGGCCGTACCCTCGGACACGCCCGGCGGCGCCAGGGTCCAGGATCGCGCGAGCCTGCTGGAACAGACGCCGCGCGTCGCCATCGAAACCCCGGCCCTCTCCGGCTCGATCTCCCTGGTCGGCGGGCGGATTGACGATCTGGTGCTGAAGCGCTACCGGGAAACCCTGGACGAAAACAGTCCTCAGATCGAGCTCCTGCACCCCATCGGCACCGTCAAGTCCTACTTCGCCGACTTCGGCTGGCGCCCCTTGCAGAGCGGTGTTCCGGTGCCGGACGGCGAAACGGTCTGGGAGGCGACCGGCGCGCGGCTCGAACCGGGGCAGCCCTTGATCCTGTCATGGGACAACGGCGAAGGCTTGCGCTTCGAGCGGGTCTTCGAGGTCGACGAGAACTACCTCTTCACCGTCACCCAGCGCGTGGTCAACCAGTCCGGCGAGGACGCCGCCCTCAAGCCCTATGGCCGGATCTCCCGCCGGGGCACGCCGGAGACCCTGGGCTTCTACATCCTTCACGAGGGGCCCCTGGGCGTGCTCGAAGGCACCCTGGAGGAGCTCGACTACAGCGACCTCAAGGACGAGGCTCGGAACGGCCAAGCGATACAGGCCTTCAACAAGTCCAAGAGCGGCTGGCTGGGCATCACCGACAAGTACTGGCTCGTCGCGTTGGTTCCGGACACGCAGCAGGACTTCGAAGGCCGCTTCGTCTACAACGGCACGGCGGGCTTCGACAAATACCAGGCCGACTTCCTCCGCGACGCGCTCACGGTCCCGGCCGGCGGCGAGATCGTTGCGACAACCCATCTCTTTGCCGGCGCCAAGGTCGTGGACCTGATCGACGCCTACGAGCAGCAGCTCGGGATCGACAAGTTCGACCGCGCGGTCGACTTCGGCTGGTTCTACTTCCTGACCAAGCCGCTGTTCTACCTGCTGAACTACTTCTACCACCTGCTCGGCAACTTCGGTCTGGCGATCCTGGCGCTGACCGTGGTGATCAAGCTCGTCTTCTTCCCCCTGGCCAATAAGTCCTATCGGGCCATGGCCAAGATGCGCAACCTGCAGCCCGAGATGGTCAAGCTGCGCGAGCGCTTCAGCGACGACCGGCAGCGCCTGAACCAGGAGATGATGGAGCTCTACAAGCGCGAGAAGGTGAATCCCATGGCCGGCTGCCTGCCGGTCCTGATCCAGATCCCGGTCTTCTTCGCGCTCTACAAGGTGCTCTTCGTCACCATCGAGATGCGCCAGGCGCCCTTCTACGGCTGGGTCCGGGACCTCTCGGCGCCCGACCCGACCTCGATCCTGAACGGCTTCGGCCTCCTGCCCTGGGGCATCCCGGACCTGGGCCTCCTGGCCTTCTTCTCGATCGGCATCTGGCCGATGCTGATGGGCCTGACGATGTTCCTGCAGACCAAGCTGAACCCGCAGCCCGCGGACCCGTTGCAGGCCAAGATCTTCCTCTGGATGCCGATCTTCTTCATGTTCCTGCTGGCGCAGTTTCCGGCCGGCCTGGTCGTCTACTGGACCTGGAACAACGTGCTGTCGATCATCCAGCAGTACGTCATCATGAAGCGCGCCGGCGCCCAGATCGGCGGCAAGGCGCAGCCCCTGCCCACCCTCGGTCCGTCTTCGGACAGCGCCGAGGCCGGAGAGGCGGCGGCCGAGGCGAGCGAGGCGGCGGGCGAGGCGGCGAAGGCCGGCAATTCCTCCGAGAAGAAGGCGGGGGCCGCCCCGAAGAAGACCCGCAGCGCCCAGAAGAAGCGCCGCGAGCGCAAGCGCGGCGGCGCGGCCAGAGACCCCAAGGCAGACTCCAAGGGAGACTCCAAGGGGGGCGCCGACCGGGACGCGGGCCGGCGCGGCTGAGCCGATGGACGGACCCGGCCGATGGCGCGCAGCGAATCCCCGGAGGACACGGCCGCGCGCCTGCACGACTTCGGCCGCTGGCTCTTCGCCCAGGACTGCGGTCTGATCGTCTCGGCGGCCCGGGTCGACCAGCTCCCCCCCACTGCGCGGCCCGAGGTCGCCTTCGCCGGCCGCTCCAACGTCGGCAAGTCGAGCCTGGTCAACGCGCTGACCGGCCGCAAGACCCTGGCCCGGACCTCCAACACCCCCGGCCGGACCCGCCTGCTCAACTTCTTCGACCTGGGCGGACGCTTGACCCTGGTCGACCTTCCCGGCTACGGCTATGCCCAGGCCGGCAAGGCCGAGATCCGGCAGTGGACCGGGCTGACCCGCGACTACCTGCGCGGCCGGGTTGAGCTGCGCCGGGTCTGCCTGCTGATCGACGCGCGCCACGGGGTCAAGGACAGCGACCGCTCGGTGATGACGCTGCTGGACGAGGCGGCGGTGCCCTTCCAGGTCGTCTTCACCAAGGCCGACAAGGTGAGGCCTGGCGCCTTCGCGGCCCTGCGGGAAGCGACCGGCGCGGAGCTGGCCGGCCACCCGGCGGCCTTCCCGGTCCTGCTGGCGACCTCCGCGCTCAAAGGCGCCGGCATCGAGGCGCTGCGCGCCGCCCTGGCGGCGCTGGCCGAGGGCGCCCCGGAGGACTCGGGACAGGACGACCCGAGGCCGGATGATGGCGGGAGCTGAGCAGGAACTCCTAGGCGGCCACACACCCTGCTGTCATTGCCGGGCTTGACCCGGCAATCCAGGGACCGCAGTTTCGCAGCGCGGCAACCCTGGATGCGCGGGTCAAGACCGGGCATGACGGTCTGGGGAAGTTGGGTACGCCTGCTTAGACGGCGGGAGCTGAGGCATGACCTACAAGAACTTCCCCCACGCCAAGCAGTGGCTGCGGACCGCGAAGACCCTGACCGAAGCCCTGCCCTACATGCGCCGCTACACCGGCCACACCTTCGTGGTGAAGTACGGCGGCCACGCCATGGGCGACGAGCGCCTGGCCCAGATCTTCGCCCGCGACGTGGTGCTGATGAAGCAGGTCGGAATCCACCCGGTCGTGGTCCACGGCGGCGGGCCGCAGATCGGCAGCATGCTGCAGCGCCTGGGCGTCGAGAGCGAGTTCGTCGACGGCCTCAGGGTGACCGACGCCAAGACCGTCGAGATCGTCGAGATGGTCCTCTCCGGCTCGATCAACAAGCAGATCGTGACCGCGATCAACGAGGCCGGCGGCACCGCCATCGGGATCTCCGGCAAGGACGGCGGGCTGATTCGGGCGCGCAAGCTGCGTCGGAGCAAGCGCGACCCGGAATCCAACATCGAGAAGATCCTCGACCTCGGCTTCGTTGGCGAGCCCCAGGCGGTCAACCCCCAGGTCCTGACCCCCATGGAGCAGGCCGGCATGATCCCGGTGATCGCGCCGATCGGCGGCGGCCCCCAGGGCGAGAGCTACAACATCAACGCCGACACCGCGGCCGGCGCCATCGCCGCGGCGGTCGGCGCGACCCGGCTGCTGCTCCTGACCGACGTCGCCGGGGTCCTGGACCCCGAGGGCGAGCTGATCTCGGAGCTCGGCTTCGAGGACATCGACCGCCTGGTCGCCGAGGGCCAGGTCACCGGCGGCATGATCCCGAAGCTCGAGACCTGCCGCCAGGCGGTGCGCGGCGGGGTCGAGGCCGCGGTCATCCTCGACGGCCGGGTGCCGCACTCCATGCTGCTTGAGATCTTCACCGAGCGCGGCATCGGCACCCGCATCCGCGAGGAAGCCTCCACCCTCCCCGTCCCCACGGAGGTCACGCCGTAGTGCGCTCGTGCAGACTGCGGAGAGTCACCCCCTCCCCAGCCCTCCCCCATCAAGGGGGAGGGAGCAAGCCGCAGCGGCCAGCCCATTCAGCCCTCCCCCTTGATGGGGGAGGGTTGGGAGGGGGTGATCCCCGAAGGGCCCCAAGCTCGAATCGGGAAAAGACGCCCGGGCAATCGACGCCATGCCCGACTTCCTGACCACCAAGGAGGTCGCCGCGCTGCTCCGGATCAAGGAGCGCAAGGTCTACGAGCTGGTCGCCGAGAACGCGATCCCCGTGAGCCGGGTCACCGGCAAGCTGATCTTCCCGCGCGAGCTGGTCGAGGCCTGGGTGCGCCGCCGGGTCGACTTCGCCGGCGGCACCGAGAGCCTGGCCGCGCGCCCGGCGGTCATCGCCGGCAGCCACGACCCCCTGCTCGACTGGGCCCTGCGCGAGTCCGGCAGCGAGCTCGCGACTTTCTTCGACGGCAGCCTCGACGGCCTGGCCCGGGTCGCCGCCGGCAAGGCGCTGGGCGCCGGCCTCCACGTCTACGAGCCGGAGGCGGAGGGCGCGGGCGGCGACTGGAACCTGGGCGAGCTGCGCCGGGCCGCGCCGGGCCTGCCCCTGGTCCTCATCGCCTGGGCCTGGCGCCGCCAGGGCCTGGTCCTGCCGCCCGGCAACCCCAGGGGCATCGCCGGGCTCGAGGACCTGGCCGGCCTGACCCTGGTGCCGCGCCAGCAGGGCGCCGGCAGCACCCTCCTGCTCGGCCACCTGCTGGAGCAGGCCGGGATGGCCCTATCGGCCCTCACCCTGCTGCAGCCGCCGGCCCGCAACGAGGCCGACGTCGCGCTCGCGGTCGCCGCGGGCAAGGCCGACGCCGGCTTCGCCGTCGAGACCGTGGCCCGCCAGCACCGCCTCGATTTCCTGCCCTTGTTCCGCGAGCGCTACGACCTCCTGCTCTGGCGCCGCGACGCCTTCGAGCCCCCGCTCCAGAAGCTCCTCGCCTTCTGCCGCAGCGAGGCCTTCGCCGCCCGCGCCGCCGAGCTCGGCGGCTACGACCTCACCGACCACGGCCAGGTCCGCTACAACGGCCCGTGAGGTGGGGCGCAGGTGATCGCGATGGCCAGGGGCTCGGGCAGCGGTACCGCGGGCGATGCAGCTTCCCCTCGTCCCGGGTCGTCCGGAAGCTCCGCTCTCCGCCGTCCTTCACTCCGCCGCCAGGTAGATGTCCGGCGCCCGGTAGACCAATCCCTCACTCGTCTGCGCGAGGGGCGCATGGCGGCAGTCGCCGCCCGCCTGGCCCAGCAGGCCGTCGCCGGTGAT
>JAAUXY010037635.1_pt1 | contig 12898 bp, 12 predicted proteins | sample 7278121 | NCBI WGS metagenome assembly JAAUXY01 (sample SAMN14350117, study PRJNA611818) | marine sediment metagenome | isolation source: surface marine sediment (1.8m) | place: French Polynesia: Moorea | collected 2018-08 | reverse complement strand
TCCGGCCAGCTCGGCGATGTCTTCCGAGAAGGTCTGGACGAAGTCGTCGAAGGGCGCGTTGAAGGGACAGGTGGTCGAGGTCCCGATCACCGCCACCTCCGCCGATCCGCCGAGGTCGTCGGCGAAGCTGCCGCCGAAGCAGCTGTCCAGGATGATAGTCCGCAGGACCCCCGGTTCGAAGCCGTCGAGCAGGTCCGCCAGATCGGTGGCGCTGATCTCGACGCCGTTGGTCAGCCGGAAGCTGTCGACGTTGCCGCGACCGCTCAAATAGATGGTGACGGCGTCCCCCGGCAGCGCCGAAGCCTTGGCGCCGTTGATCGCGCCTTCCACGAGGAACAACGGCGGTCTGACCAGCGAAGTGCTGTTCAGGGACTTGTGGTTCTGGCTCTGCTCCAGGTCCGCGCGCAGCGCGTTCAAGTCTTCGGTCAGCGCGCTGTCTTCCTCGGCGCTATCGCCGCTGCCGACGATGTAGATCCGATGGAAAGGCGTATTGCCGTCGGCGACCACGGGCTCCGCCCGGGCGCCGAAGGCCGCCACGCTCGAAATGGCCAAGGCCAGGACGAAGGCCCGGAACCCGCCGCCGCGCCTGGAATGCCGAAGGACCGCCGTCGCGCACGCGCCGGACAGCGTCGAACTCGTCGATGTGTACATGGTTCCCCCCAAATATCGTGCACGGCGCGGAAACCTCCGAAGGCCCAGGAATCGCCGCCACGAAACACTGCTACCAGACCGACATCGTAAGCCGATTTCCCGTAAGGATTTGTGACACAGATCACGTCGGCGACGCCGACTCGGTCCAGCCAACCGCAGCCTTCCAGGCAGCGCGCATCCTAGTACTTTGGTGATAATTGCCACTGCCGAAAGCCGTCATTTGTGGCGAGTCCTCCGGGCTGCCCGCGTCCCAGAGGAACTCGGGCGCAGGGCGCAGTCCCAGCCACCGACTCACTGCCAACACGGCGAAAGGATCAGCCATGTCGCACGCCAGCGGTTCCAAGCTCGACGTCGTCGCGCCCCGGTCGCGGTTCTATCACGGGCCCTTCGGCCGGCTTTGCCCGGATCTTCCGGCCTGGTCTCCGCCCGGAAACTCCGACGCCGAAGTCGAAGCACATCTCCTCGACATCGCCCGAAATGAGATGATCGAGGCACCGGACGAAGATCCTGGCGAGATCGCCGAGGATCCGGAACGGGTCAAGGCCCTGGATCAGGAGTTCGGATCCGATCTGCCCGCGGGCTACACCTACTTCGGCCAGTTCGTCGACCACGACATCACCTTCGATCCCGCCTCCTCGCTGATGCGCCAGAACGATCCCAACGGCTTGCTCAACCACCGCACGCCGCGCCTGGACCTGGACAACATCTACGGCCGCGGACCGGCCGACAGCCCCTATCTCTACGACCAGGACAACGAGGGCAGGCTGCTGATCGGCCAGGTCCCCTACTCGCAGCTCCCCGACCTGCCGCGCAATTCCCAAGGCCGCGCCCTGATCGGCGACATGCGCAACGACGAGAACGCGATGATCTCGCAGCTTCAGCTGGCCTTTCTTCTGGCGCACAACAAGCTGGTTGAGCGCGCCGAGGATCAGGGCGCGAAAGATCCCTTCGAGGCGGCGCGCGGCACGCTGCGCAAGCTCTATCAGCACATCGTCTGGCACGACTTCCTCGCGCGCATCTCGGACCCGGAGGTTCACGGGGCCGCGCTGTCCCTCGAGACGACGGCCGACGGCCGAAAGAAATGGAGCCTCGGCCTGGACGACGTCTACAACTGGAAGCACGACCCCTTCATGCCGGTGGAGTTCTCGGTCGCGGCCTATCGCTTCGGCCATTCGCTGGTCCGCAACGCCTACCAGACGAACCACACGCACCGGAAGGAGGACGAGTTCACGCCGATCTTCGACAACACGGGCGAGACGGAGGACCCGGATGACCTGCGGGGCTTCCGTCCCATGACCGAGAAGAACTCCATCCAGTGGGATCTGTTTCTCGAAATGGAGTCCTGCAGCAAGGGCGCCCCACAGCGGGCCCGGCGGATCGACACGAAGCTCTCCAACGCCCTGGCGGCCCTGCACGAAGACGAAGCGGGATCACCGCTTAACGTCCTGGCCTTCCGCAATCTCCTGCGCGGCTGGCGATTCGGGCTTCCGGCCGGAACGGAGGTGGCCAGGAAGTGGTGCGCGGCAGCGGCCCAGGTCGAGGCGGACCACGATTCCCTGTGGTTTTACATCCTGAAGGAGGCGGAGGAGGCTGGCGGACAGAAGCTCGGCCGGGTCGGCTCGACCATCGTCTGCGCGACCTTCGCCGGTCTCCTGAAGGGCGAGCCGACCTCCTGGTTCAACCTCGATCCCTGCTGGACGCCGGACGCGGATCCGCTGCTCGACAGCGACGACAACGTGGATCCGGGCGACTGGACGCTCGCCTCCATCATCAGGCTTTCGGGCCTGCCCGCGTCGAAGGGCGACTTCGGTCCCAAGGACTGAAGCGCGCTCCGGCGGGGGGCGCCGAGGGCTTCCGGAACCGAGCGGGCGGCCTCAGGCCTCGCGGCCGCCCGTCCCCCGGCCTACGACGGCGCAGAGGTCAGGCGATCTCCAGGCGAACCGCCGGCAGGCGATCGAAGCCGGCCTCGATCCGTGTCCCCGCCTCGGGATAGATGGTCTTAACGACGCTGCCCAGGGTGACCACCTGATCCGCGCGCAGGGGCGTGCCGCGGGCGGCGGCGTGCTCGGCCAGCCAAGCGAGGGCGTTCAGCGGATGGCCGAGGATCGCGGCACCGGTCCCGGTCCTGGCCGGCGGCGAACCGTCGAATCCGAATCCGCCGGACAGTGCCGCGAGATCGCCGAGGTCTTCCGGCGGACGTTCGGCGCCAAGCACGCAACCGACCGAGAAAAAGTCGTCGGCGACCAGGCTCGGCGTCGCGACGGCGGCGAAGTCGCGAAAGCGGTGATCGACGATCTCCACCGAGGTCATCACCCCGCCGACCGCAGCGGCGACGCTCTCCCGGGTCTGGCCGCCGTCCCGCGCGCCGAGATCCGCCGAGAGCCGGACCGCGATCTCGCACTCCAGGCCGAGCTGAAAGAAATTGGAGGCCGTCAGCACGGCCCGCTCCGCGTGAGTGGTCGCCCGGTAGAGCGTCCCGGCGCAGGGATGATCGATCTTCAGGTAGTCCTGCATCACCGGCGTGGTACAGCCAATCTTCCAGCCGACCGCCGGCCCCAGGCCGCGCGCTTCCAGCATCAGCCGCAGGGCCTCCTGGATCGCATAGGCCTCGTCCAGGGTCCCCGGCCGACAGGCCTCCGGCAGGTCCTCGAGCTGGGCGCTGCGACCGGCACCGCCGACCCGGAGATCGGCGAGGACTTCTGCGGCGGCTCGGATTGCGGCGGGTGTCATGATGGGTCCTTGGACGGCTGCGCGGCGCATCCCGTTCGACTATACCCCGCCCTTGAGGGCGTGCTGGACGATCTTGCGCATGACGCTGGGCAGGGCCTGCTCGCCCAGGCGGTCGAGCGGGCACCAGAGGCCGTCATCGACCGGGTCCTCGGCGGCGGCACGTCCGGCCCAGACCGCGACCTCGAAGTGGAAGTGGGTGAAGGTGTGGCGCACCCGGCCCGGCAGTTCCTGCCAGGCCGCCGGCAGCGGCGCCTGGACCAGGGCCTCGGATTCGGCCCAGTCCGCGGCGCGCCACTCGGTCGAGGGCACCTCCATCATGCCGCCGAGCAGGCCGGTCTCGGCGCGCCGTCTCAGCAGCACCTTGCCCGAGGGCGCCAGGGTCCAGAAGGCGACCGCGCGGCGGGTCGGCCGCTCGGCCTTGGGCGCGCGACGCGGCAGCGCATCCTGCAGGCCCGCCGCCCGCGCCGCGCAGGCCGCCTCCAAGGGGCAGGCCAGGCAGCGCGGCCGCCGGGGCAGGCAGACCGTCGCGCCCAGGTCCATCAGGGCCTGGGCGAAGTCGCCCGGGCGCCGGTCCGGGGTCAGGGTCTCGGCGCGCCGGCGCAGCTCGGCCTTGGCCCGCGGCAGGGGCGTTTCGACCGCGAAGAGCCGGGCGGTGACCCGCTCGACGTTGCCGTCGACCGGCGTCGCCTTGCGGTCGAAGGCGATGGCCGCGATCGCCGCCGCGGTGTAGGGACCGATTCCCGGCAGCGCACGCAGCGCCGCCTCGTCCTCTGGAAAGCGGCCGCCGTGCTCTTCGGTCACCACCTTGGCGCAGCGGTGCAGGTTGCGCGCCCGGGCATAGTACCCGAGGCCGGCCCAGGCGGTCAGCACCGAGTCCAGGTCGGCGGCCGCCAGGTCCCGGATTCGCGGCCAACGCGCGAGGAAGTCGCGGAAGTAGGGCTGGACCGCCGCGACCGTGGTCTGCTGCAGCATGATCTCGGACAGCCAGACCCGGTAGGGATCCGGGGTCTCGCCGGGCCTCGCCCGCCAGGGCAAGCGCCGGGCGTGGCGGTCGTACCAGGCGAGGAGCTCTGCGGCGAGGGATTCGCGGCTGGCGGCGGTCATGACACCTTCTATAGTGAAGCCGATCCGGGGAGGAAAGGAGCGCCGCGACTCGGTCATGACCAAGGACCGCGACGACCGGCAGGGCCAGCGCCGCCGCGGCGGCCTGCGGCCCCTTGCGGCGACCCTGCCGAAGGTGACCCGCAAGGCCCTGGGCCGCCGCGGTCTCGCCGAGGGCAGCCTGATCGCCGAGTGGCCGGAGATCGTCGGAGAGACCCTGGCGGCGCGCTGCCTGCCCCTGAAGCTGAGCTTCGCCGACCCGAAGCGCCGCGCGGAGGGCACCTTGACCTTGCAGGTCGAAAGCGCCTGGACCCTAGAGCTGCAACACCTGGCGCCGCAGCTGATCGAGCGGATCAACCAGACCCTGGGCTACGCCGCGGTCTCGCGCCTGGCCTTTCGCCAGGGGCCGCTGCCGCAGCGCAGGACGTCAGAGAGGCCGCCCCAGGCGCTACCTCAGGACCCGCCGGTGCAGGCCGGAGAGGGCCCGGAGGCGGCCGAACTCAGCGCCGCGATCGACGACGAGGGCCTGCGCGGCGCCCTCGAAGGGCTCGGCCGGGCGCTCAGGAAACGCAAGCAGACGTGAAGGCCAAGGCCTTGCCATAATTGACCCTTAGGCCCCACATAGAGGTGTGGAAAACAGGGCCAAAACACGGCTTGTGCCGCGGCGCTGCCACGACTAGCATCCACAACATCTGGTAGGGGTTAACATGGAACGTCGGCATATCCTGATTTCGGGCACGGCTTTGGCGGTTCTCGCCGCTGGTGGCGGGCTGGGCTTGCTGTGGCGCGACGGCCAGGCCGAGGACGCCTTGGTGGCCGACGAGAAGGGGGTCTTCGCCGGGGACCGGATTCTCGGCGACCCGAAGGCGCCTGTCACGATCATCGAGTACTCCTCGCTGACCTGCCCGCACTGCGCCGCCTTCCATGCCGAGACCTTGCCGACGATCAAGAAGAACTGGATCGAAGCGGGCAAGGCGCGCCTGGTCTACCGCCACTTCCCCTTCGACGCGCTGGGCACCTATGCGGCGCTGGCGGCGAACTGCGTCGAGGGCGACCGCCACTTCGCCTTCATCGACATCCTGTTCCGCAACCAGGCGCGCTGGACCCGGGCCCAGGACCCGCGAGCAGCGCTCTCGCAAATGGCAGCCATGGCCGGCATCGACAAGGCCAGCCTGGACGCCTGCGTGCAGGACGAGGCAGCGCTGGCCAAGATCCAGAAGCTGCGTAAGTACGGCAGCGAGGAATACGGCATCAACTCAACGCCGTCCTTCATCATCAACGGCAAGAAGCTGGTCGGCAACCAGGGCCTCGAGAAGTTCGAGCAGGCCCTGAAGGATGCCGGCTCGCAATCCTGACGTCGCGCGGCGCCGTCGGCTGAGCAGGGGAAGCACGGGTCGGCTTGGTACAGTTCTCGAAGCTCAAGATCGCGGGGTTCAAGTCCTTCGTCGATCCCACGGAACTCTGGATCGAACGGGGCCTGACCGGAATCGTCGGACCGAACGGCTGCGGCAAGTCGAACCTCGTCGAGGCCCTGCGCTGGGTCATGGGCGAAGGTTCGGCCAAGCGCATGCGCGGCAGCGGCATGGAGGACATGATCTTCTCGGGCAGCGCCAGCCGGCCGTCGCGCAACATCGCCGAGGTGCAGCTCTTCCTCGACAACCGCGACCGCACCGCCCCGGCGCAGTTCAACGACCACGAGGAGCTCGAGGTCCAGCGCCGCATCGAGCGGGACCACGGCTCGACCTACCGGGTCAACGGCCGCGAGGTGCGGGCCCGCGACGTCCAGCTGCTCTTCGCCGATTCGGCGACCGGCGCCCACTCCCCCGCCCTGGTCAGCCAGGGCCGGATCGGCGCCATCGTCAACGCCAAGCCCTCGGAACGGCGCATGCTGCTGGAGGAGGCGGCCGGGATCTCCGGCCTGCACAGCCGGCGCCACGAGGCCGAGCTGCGCCTGCGCGCGGCGGAGACCAACCTTGAGCGGCTGGACGACGTCATCAGCGCCCTTGAAGGCCAACTTCAGGGCTTGAAGAAGCAGGCCCGCCAGGCCCGGCGCTTCCGCAGCCTCTCCGATCACATCCGGCGCCACGAGGCGATGCTGCTGCACCTCGAGGCCGAGGCGGCGCGGCAACGCCTGGCCGAGGCGCGCGAACGCCTGGCCGAGGACGAGGCTGCGGTCGGCAGGAGCACGGAAGTCGCGGCCGAGCGCGCCAAAGCCCAGGCCGATACCGCGGCCTCACTGCCTGAGCGGCGCCAGGCAGAGGCCGAGGCGGCCGCCGCCCTGCAGCGCCTGGTCGTCGAGCGCGACGCCCTTGAGCGCGAGGCCCAGCGCTTGGCCGAGGCCAAGGCGCAGGCCACACAGCGCCTCGCCCAGGTCATGGCCGACCGGGGACGGGACGAAGGCATCGCCGCCGACGCCCAGTCCGCAATCGCCCGCCTGGAGGAGGAGCAGACCAACCTGCGAGGCGAGGCCTCGGGCGAAGCGGAAGCCCTGACCGGGGCCGAGGCCCTGAGGGACGAAGCCGCCGGACGCCTGGAGGTTAAGGAATCGGATCTGTCGGACCTTTCCGGCGCGATCGCCGGCGCCGAGGCCCACGCCGGTGCGCTGCGCCGGCGCCTCGGCGAGCTGGCGCAGCGGCGCGAGCGCCTGGAACGGCAGCTCGAGGACACCCGCAAGGAGAAAGCCGGGTTGGAGTCGGCGTCGCGAGACCTGAGCGAGCTCGCAGCGGCCGAGACTGCACTGAAGTCCGCCGAGGCCGCCTTCGAGGTCGCGCGCGACGGGCAGGACAGCAAGGAAGAAGCGGTGGCCGCCGCCCGCGAGGCCGAAACCGAAGCGCGCAGCCGCTTGCAGGCGGCCGAAGCCGCGCTCGGCAAGCTTCAGGCCGAGGCCGCCGCGCTCGCCGGGCTGCTACAGTCGGCGCCGGAGGGCGATCATCCGCCCCTGGTCGAGAAGGTCGAGGTCGACAGCGGACTGGAAACCGCCCTGGGCGCCGCCCTCGGCGACGACCTCTCGGCGTCGGACCAAGCCGCTGCGCCGCTCTACTGGTCGACGCTGCCCGCGCTAGAAGGGGCGCCCTCCCTTCCGGAGAACGCTCGGAGCCTGGCCGAATTCGTCCGCGGCCCCGCGGCGCTGGCGCGCCGGCTCGCGCAGATCGGCGTGGTCGTGGACGCCGCGGAGGGTGAGCGCCTGCAGCCGAAGCTGGCCTGTGGCCAGCGCCTGGTGACCCGCGACGGGGCTCTCTGGCGCTGGGACGGCCTGCGCAAGGCGGCCGGCACGCCGGTCTCCGCCGCCACCCAGCTGCGCCATCGCAATCGCTTGGCGGAGATCGAATCGGAGCTGCCAGAGGCCGAGGCTCGGGAGGCCGAGGCGCGCGCCGCCTCCGAGGCGGCGCGCGAGGCCGCCAAGGCGGCCATCGAAGCCGAGCGCCAGGCCCGCGACGAGCAGCGCGCCGCGCTCTCGGTCCTGAACGAGGCGCGCCAGGGACACGGCCGCTTGACCGACGAGGCGGCCGGCGCCAAGGCGCGCCTGGCGGCGCTGCTGGAGGCGGTCGAGATGCTGACCGCCGATGCCGCGGAGACGGCGGCGGAGCACGACCGCTGTGCGGAAGAGATCGCCGGGTTGCCCGACCAGGAGATCGAGCGCAGCAAGCTGGAGGCCAGGAAGGCCGCGGTCGCCGAGCTGCGCGCCGAGCTGGCCGAGCGCCAGGCCGAGCTGGCGCGGCTGAAGCGCGAATCCGAGGACCGCCGCCGGCGCCTGGCACAGATCACCGAGGACATCGCCTCCTGGCGGCAGCGCGCGGAGGCCGCGGACCGGCATCTGGCCGAGCTGGACCAGAGGCGCGAGCACCTGGAGCGCGAACTCGAAGACCTGGAGGCGCGGCCCAAAGAGATGGACGAACGCCGCGGGGCATTGGCCGAGCAGATCGAGGCGGCCGAGGCGAACCGCCGGAGCGCCGCCGATTCGCTGGCCGAGGGCGAGACCGATCAGGCCGAGGCCGACCGCGCGCTGAAGGCGGCCGAAGGCGAGCTGGCGACCGCACGCGAGAACCGGATCCGCGCCGAGGGCGGTGTCGAGCAGGCCGATGCCAGCCTGCAGGCCATCGCCCAGCGGGTCCGCGAGCGGCTCGAGTGCAGCCTGGACAGGGTGCTCGAAGCCGCCGAGGTCGATCCCGGCCAGGAGCTGCCGCCCAAGGACGAGGTCGCGGCCAAGCTCGAGCGCTACACGAGGGAGCGCGACAACATGGGCCCGGTCAACCTGCGCGCCGAGGCCGAGGCCGAGGAGCTGACCGAGCGGATCGAAGGCCTGCAGAGCGAGCGCGAGGACCTGCTGGCGGCCATCGCCCGCCTGCGCCAGGGCATCGCCAGCCTGAACCGCGAAGGCCGCGAGCGCCTGCTGGCCGCCTTCAAGCTGGTCGACCAACACTTCTCGGAGCTCTTCGTCCGCCTATTCGGCGGCGGCCGCGCGCACCTGAAGCTGGTCGAATCCGACGACCCGCTGGAAGCCGGGCTGGAGATCATGGCCAGCCCGCCGGGCAAGCGCCTCCAGGTCATGTCGCTCCTGTCCGGCGGCGAGCAGGCCCTGACCGCCTTGTCGCTGCTGTTCGGCGTCTTCCTGACCAATCCGGCACCGATATGCGTGCTGGACGAGGTCGACGCACCGCTGGACGACGCCAACGTCGATCGGTTCTGCCACCTGATCGACGAGCTTTCCGCAAAGGATATCTCCCGCTTCCTGATCATCACCCATCACCGCATGACCATGGCGCGGATGCACCGGCTCTACGGCGTCACCATGGCCGAGCGTGGCGTCTCCAAGCTGGTCTCGGTCGATCTGGAAGCGGCCGAGACTCTGCGCGAATCCGCCTGACGTCCGAGCAATCACCCTGCGCCCCACAAGTGCCGCGACAGGCAGGGATTTCGCGCCTCATCCGGCTTGACTCACTCCAGGGCCATTCGTAAGGTCCGCGCGCCGTTCCGGAGCAGCGAAGTCCGGAGACGGGGTCGGGCATAGGGATCGGAGGGGGCAGGCGCTGCACCATGACCGAACCCGAGAAACCCACCTCTCTTGAAGACTTCGACGCCCGGCTTCAAGCAGCGCGCGACAAGCGCGATTCGGCGCAAGGCCGGCATCGCGATCAGCCGCGCAGCGGCATGGGGCTGGCTTTCCGGCTCGGCATCGAAATGGTCTCGGCGCTCGCGGTTGGCGTCGGGATCGGTTGGCTGCTCGACGAGTGGCTCGGCACGCGGCCCTGGCTGATGATCCTGTTCTTTTTTCTTGGATCGGCCGCCGGGATCCTCAACGTGATCCGCGTCGCCTCGGGCCAGGGTTCGGCGGTGGGCTACAAGAAGCCGGGGAACGGGGATCAAACCCCTTCCGACGGATAGCAGGCAGGGAAAGAGGAACGGATGGCGGCAAGTGGCGCAGAGGGCGGCTTCGATCCGCTGCACCAGTTCGAGATCTCGCCCCTGATCGGCGAACGCGCGCCCTGCCAGGGCGCGGACGGCGTCATCGAGGGCTGCTACGAGAGCCTCCCCTTCTATAGCTTCACCAACTCCTCCACCTACATGGTGGCGGGCCTGGTGCTGGTGGTGATGATCCTTTCCTTCGGCCTGCGCCGCGGCGCCATGGTGCCGGGCCGTTGGCAATCCCTGGCCGAGGTCGCCTACGAGTTCATCGCCAACATGATCCGGGACAACGTCGGCACAGAGGGGCGCAAGTACTTCCCCTTCATCTTCACGCTCTTCATGTTCGTGCTGGCCGGCAACTTCATCGGCTTGGTGCCCTACACCTTCACCTACACCAGCCACATCGTCGTGACCTTCACGATGGCGGCCTTTGTGTTCATCGCCGTGACGATGATCGGCTTCGTCAAGCACGGTGTGAAGTTCTTCGGCATCTTCCTGCCTGCCGGCGTGCCGGTCGCCATGGCGCCACTGCTCATCCCGATCGAGCTGCTGTCCTACCTGACCCGACCGGTGAGCCTGGCCCTGCGGCTTTTCGCCAACATGACCGCCGGCCACACGATGCTGAAGGTCTTCGCCAGCTTCATCCCGCAGCTCGGTATCGTGGGCGGCATCGTGCCGCTGGCGCTGGTCACCGGACTGACCGGCCTCGAGTTCATCATCGCGTTCCTTCAAGCCTACGTCTTCACCATCCTCAGCTGCGTCTATCTGAACGACGCACTGCACCTGCACTGAGGACCGCAACCCAACAACTCCGTTACAAGACCAAGGAGACCCGTTAGATGGAAGCCGAAGCAGCGAAGCTCATTGGTGCCGGATTGGCCGTCGTAGGCCTGGGCGGCGTTGGTGCCGGTATCGGCAATATCTTCTCGTCGATGATCCAGGCGGGCGCGCGCAATCCCTCGGCAGTTCCCTCGCTGACCACCTTCATGTGGATCGGCTTCGCGCTGGTCGAGGCGGTGGCGCTCTACGCCCTGCTGATCGCGCTGCTCCTGCTTTTCGTGTTCTGAGCCGGCAAGCGGAGGCGAAGACGTGCCGCAGTTCGATTTCGGAACCTTTGCCAGCCAGATCTTCTGGCTGGTGGTGGTCTTCACGCTCCTCTTTCTGATTCTCTCACGCAGCGTTCTGCCCAAGGTCTCAGGGATTCTGGAACAGCGTCAGCGCCGCCTGGACGACGACATCGCCAAGGCGGGTTCGCTGCGCAAGGAGGCCGAGGCCGTCCTGGCGGACTACGAGAGAACCCGGGCCGAGGCCGAGGCGCGCGCGCAGGCCGCCATGCGAGCGGTCCTCGACGAGACCGCGGCCGATGTTTCCAGGTCGCACGGCGACATGGACCGCAAGAACGCGAAGTTGATCGCCGAGGCCGAGGCGCGCATCGCCCAGGCCCGCAAGGACGCGACCGCTGGCATCCATCAGGCAGCGGCCGAAGTTGCCAGTGCCGCGACCGAGCGCCTGATCGGCGTCAAGCCGGACGACAAGGCCAGTGCCGCGGCGGTCACGCAGGTCGCGGGAGGCTGAGGTCATGTTTTCCGACCCGACTTTCTGGACCGCCGTCGCCTTCGCGATCATCATGCTCGCCATCGGTGGCCGGGCCTTTCGCTTTGTCACCAGCAGTCTGGACAAGCGGGCCGAGGAGATCCGCCGCCAGCTGGACGAGGCCGAGGCCCTGCGCGTCGAGGCGCAGAAGATGCTGGCGGACCACAAGCGCAAGCAGCGCGACGCCGAGAAAGAAGCCGAGGAGATGTTGGCCCACGCGCGGGCCGAGTCCCAGCGCATGCGTGAGAAGGCGCAGCAGGACCTGGAGGCCGACCTCAAGCAGCGCGAGCAAGTGGCACTGGACAAGATCGCCCAGGCCGAGGCCAACGCGTTGAAGGACATCCGGGGTCAGGCGGTCGAGCTGGCGGTCGCGGCCACGGCCAAGCTGCTCAGCGAGAACCTGGACAAGGCCACCGCCGACGACCTGGTCCAATCCGCCATCGACGGCCTCGACGAAAGGCTGCAGTAACTCACCGCCATGCCCCTATCCGGCGGCGGCCGAGGTTCCGCTCGCCGCCGAAGTAGCCATGCTCGGCTTCGCCGTCGCGGTAATGTCGATCGCAGGGCGCCGCGATCCGGACCTTCTCCCAGCGCCGATCGTGGCCGGCCTTGCGATGGTTTAGGTGCTCGGACTTCGCCGGCGGCTGCAGGACCCGGCCACAGCATCGACGGCATAGCGCGGCACGTTGCAGCACCGGAGCGGGCGCCCCATCTAGAGATGATGGGAGGCGCCCGCTTCTCAGGTCGGGCGGGCCCCAAGGGCAAGAATAGAGAAAGGACCAGGCATATGCCTCGCCGAAACCGTGGGTCCGCAGTGCTTATCGCCGTCCTGATCCCGACCCTGCTTGCCGGAGCGTCCGCCCAAGCCGGTGACGCGGCGGCGGAGCGTACGGAACGGGTGGAACGGAGGGAGCTGCGGCTCGAAAGACTGAGGGATACGCCCCCCAAGGCCGTGCCGCAGGGACCCAGGCTGCAGACGGCGCCAACGCTCCGAAACCGGGAGACGGCACCGCTGGACCCGGTCTCGAAGAACCGTGCCCAGCGCTACGAGTCCAACACCCGCGCCGTGATCCAGCGCCTGGACCGCAACAGCTACCGTGCCGGTCCGCGGGCGACCGACCGTCTGCGCGGCGCACGCCAGGACCTGTCCCGCTTCAACCGCCGCGCCGGCCGGCGACGCTGACCCGAATTGGTCGGGCCGCTGCCGTCTGGCGCCGGACAGGGTGGTCCTGGGGGCGAGAGCACGATTCAGATATGAGGTTGAAGCAACCTCATATCTGAATCGTGCTCTAAACTGTTGAAGTAGAGTGGGATTCAGACATGAAGCCGGATTGGCTTAATGTCATCCCGCTCTAGCAACGACCTGGGCGACCCTGCCGAGGGAGCGTTGATCATGAAGGGCTTCTGCCGCTGCGCCCTG
>JAAUXY010037262.1_pt1 | contig 12904 bp, 7 predicted proteins | sample 7278121 | NCBI WGS metagenome assembly JAAUXY01 (sample SAMN14350117, study PRJNA611818) | marine sediment metagenome | isolation source: surface marine sediment (1.8m) | place: French Polynesia: Moorea | collected 2018-08 | reverse complement strand
CGGTGGCGACCCCGCGGACAATCCGGCTGGCAGGGATTCGCCGGAGTGTTAATAGAAAGGAAAAGGCTGACCCGTCAGAGTGAGGCTACCGCGGAGCGGTTTAGTTCAACCGTTTGCTTAACCGGACACGCGGTTCCTAGATATAGGCACAAGTTCCTAGATATAGGAACTCGGTATCCAGATCTAGGCACTTGGCTCCCATTCCCGAGGTTCCTATATATAGGAATCGATGGCGACTCGGTGCCTATATATAGGAACCCCATCTCCAGCCCACGGTTCCTAAATCTAGGAGAACATACCCACATCAAGCCACCCGAGCCAACCGGCCAGACGCTCAGCCACGGCACGCCGCACTACCGGGCGGACGCATACCGCTACCTGGCAGGGCGGCAGCTTGCAGGCTTCCCACTGATCCAGACTCAGCGACTCAACGTCCATCATCATCCGAGGCTCCAGAAATCGATCAACCTCGACCGCAGTCTCCCACATCCCCACACCTTTCCTCAAGGCCGGAAACATGTCCCAACACTCCAGGCTCAACAGGCGTTCCACAGGTTGACAGGCAAGCTCGTGCTTCTCTAGACTAGCGGTAACTGAGCGTAACATGCTCACGGCTCGATCTGCTTCGGGCCACCCATCCAAACGGGCACGACGGGGGCGGCAACCCCCACCGCGCCCTCGACCACGCAAGGAGAAATAGTCCATGCGCAACCGTACCCTCGACTCTACCACCCCGTCCTCCACCCTCGACGCCAACGACTCCTGGGTCTGGTTCGTCACCGAGAAGGGCCAGCGCGCCACCGGCGCTGCCAGCATGAAAGCCGCCGCGGCCGAGCTCCGGCAGACCGCCGCCCAGCTCGACAAAGCCGCCCGACGCCTCAGCACGGATATGCCTTCGCCCTCGAGGTCATCAGGCACGACCTCCGACGACGCGACGCCACCTCAGGTCTTCCGCCGATTCACGGTCTGCGGGCAGTATCAAAACCGACACCAGGTACCCGCCCTGAGGCTCTGTGGTAAATGGTTGCGGCAAGCCGGCTTCGATCTCGGGCAGAAAGTGCAGGTTCGGGTCGAGCAGCAACAGTTGACGATCCGTGCCGAGTAGCCACCCCGAGTGGCGGTAGGCCTACCGCCAACGCCAGATGCGCCAGTCATCTAGCGTTGACGCACAGATCCAAGCCATCCAGCCGCGGCAAATCGCGTTCCTACGCGAGACAACGCCCCACACCCCGTGCAAATCACGTTGTTTCGCGAAACAACGCCCCATGCCCCAGGCAAATCACGTTGTTTCGTGAGACAACTTCCCATGCCCCGGGCAAATCACGTTGTTTCGAGAAACAACGCCCCATGCCCCGGGCAAATCGCGTTGTTTCCCGAGGGCGGCGGCTGTAGGACGTGCCGAACGGCGACGACCACCGAGGGCGGAGGTATTAAGACGTGCCAAATGCAGTCGCACCACCAAGGGCGGAGGTTTTAGGACGTGCCGAATGTAGCCGCACCACTGAGGGCGGCGGCATCAGGACGTGCCAAATGGGGCGGCACCACTCAGGGCGAAGGTATTAAGACGTGCCAAATGGGGCGGCACCACTGAGGGCGAAGGCATTTGGACGTGCCAGATACAGCCGCACCACCGAGGGCCAAAGCATCGAGACGTCTCCAAGGGTCCGCATCACTCCGGTCAGGAACCGGACACCTGCCTTTTCTGCAACCACTTGGCGACGGACTTTGACAGCGTCGCCCGGGCTTCTCCGGCCAGCGGCCGGAACCTGGTGGACGCCTCCTCGGCCTCGTCCCCGCTTGTCTCTGAGCTGGCCTCGGCCGCCTGCTCCGCGGCCCGAGCGGCGCGGGCGTCGCGCTGCTTCCGCGCCTTTCGACTCAAACGCCGGCGCTGGTAGTAGGGCTTGAGGTTCTTGATCATCCGCGAGTCGAAACGCGCGAGCTGAAATGCCACGATGACCTGCCGCAACGCGTCGCCATAGGCGACGTCAAAAGCCTCCATGGCGCGCTTCCTGAAATACACCAGCGACGACAGCTCCGCACCCCCGCGAGTGATGCTCTTCTCGAGCTGGCTCAACCGCTGATAAGGCCCCTGTAACTGGCGGCGCCAGCGGTCACGGTCGATGGCGACGAATCGATGCTTCGGCGCCGGCAACTCGCGCTCCGGATCGGTGAGCCGACGCAGCATGCGCATGACCTGACGCAGGAGGCCCGCGGGCTTGCGACGAGTACGGCCTTTCAAACCGTGGAACGTGCTCCCCCGCTCCTTGCCGAAGGCGAGCTCGATCGCCTGGCGCACCGTCACCGCCCGCGGAAAGAGCTCCTCGCTCACCAGGCGGTCGCGTTCGCTCCGCTGAAGGCCGAGCTCGATCGCGACGTCGTCGACCTCATCGTCCAACGCCACCAGCCGGTCGAGGGCCGACTGCGCGTCACGCACCGCCAACTCGAGCATCAAGACATAGTCGGGAAGCGCCTCGCCCTTCTGCAGTTGGGGCGCGTAACGCTCGCTGATCGCCACCGCCAGCTTGCCCTTGTAGGACTTCACGGACGATGTCAGCTCCATCATGTCCTCAATGCGATGGATCACCATCACCGACAAGGACTTGCGCTGACCGCGATGCAGTCGCTTCTTCTTTCGCCTCGCCATGATCCACCCGAGTATAGAGAGCGAGATGCTACTTGTCGAGAGTATATCTCTCGGCAGCAGCTCGGATCATCGAAGATCGCAAATCTGATCGCGCAGCCGTTCCCTGACCTTCGCCGCGACGGCTACCGGATCGGCATCCGCCTCGATACAGACAGAAACGTGGCCCAGGAGCGGGGCAGCACCAACTGGAAGAAGTTCCCGTATCGAATCAGAAGGTACTCTAGTCCCCCACAATCGATCTCCCCGCGCTGGGTCGCCAGTTTTAGTGCGCTCGATGTAGGGGCCGGGCATAACCTCACTGGGCACCTCGAGCCCGAGCTTTCCGAGCTTCGATAGCGCACATTAAACCTCATCATATATTTTGGAGAATTCGCCCAATTCACCCTCAAAGATCAGCCTTCCACCAAACCCGCGCAAAGTCACTATGTAATTCTCGCCTGAGATATCGACCTCGCATAGGTAATTTAAGAGATCGTCCCTCTCATAGTCATCACACATAAATTTCAACAACTGCCTGTTTGCCAGAATCGCCTTAGGGGTAGTCTGATTCAATGCTGTAATCAGCGTCGGAGCCCAGTTTTCCACATGCCCATCCATGTTGAAGTATTTGGAGCTTAAACATGTGCCTTTAGCTCCTATTCTAATCTTCGCTCTTGTTCCCATTCGTCTCTCCTGTGTCTGCAAGCAGAATAGCTGGCGCTAGTGGTAGAATTCGCTGCCTCGCCGGGTGCGGCGGCTGTAGAAGTCGACACCGCAATGGATCTTCATGCCTCTCTTATCTACCACAAGTTCAAGGCCTCTGCCAGGACGAGCTGGAAGATCAGTACCGGCAATAGCCTGGACCAGCAGATCGATATTATCGATAATCTATGGTGCTGAGACGGCCTGAGATTGCCATGAAAGCTAGAGCCCATCCTGAGTCCGATCACCACGTGATCTGCCCGGTCTGCGAGACTGCCTGCGATATCGCCGCGACAGTGCGCTTGTGCTCCGGCTGCGGCGCGGCCTGGTCCGTCCAGCCCAATGGCGACGTCATCTTCGACGCCGAGAGCCGAGCGGATCGCCAGACGCTCGACGAGGCACAGCGCGCCGAAGCGCCCCGGGCGACGCGGGGCCTGGAAGGCGCCGCGCGTCGGAGACCTCGACGCTTGGGCAAGAAGCGGTAAACGTCGAGGCGCAGTCCCGCGGACTGCGCCTCGAGGCCTATGGGATGCCGGCGCTCCCAGCGCCCGGGATTAGAGCGAGGTACTGTTCGGGGTCGGGTTGGCCTGGATCTGCCAGGTTCCCGCCAGGTCGGTACGCTCGATCGATTGGTTTGCAGGAGCGTCGCCGACGTCCGGCGCATTGGCAGAACCGGTCTCGTCGATCAGGCTGTTGCTGTTGTTGATCCCGTAGATCACCGCGTCGATCGGCTGAGTGGACGAGGTGACCGCCGACGCGGGTACGTTGAACAGGGCGACGCCGTCGGCGGTGGTGCCCGAATTCTGGATGTCGCTCGAGAAGTTGATCACCAGATCGAAGGTCGGGTTGCCGTTGTTGGCACCGCTGTTGGGGCCGCCGACCACGAACACCGCTCCGGGCTGAATGGTGCCCGAGAGCTGCGCCGTGTCGTTTGCGTAGCTGGTCCCCGCCCAACCCAGGCTGAACGACGCGAGATCGATCGCCTGGGAGGACGAGTTGTAGATCTCGACCCACTCCCAGCCGTTGTCGCTCGACGTGACGTCGTAGAGCACCTCGGACAAGAGCAGCCCGGCGGGCGGCGGCGGCGGGAAAGCGACATTGGGATTGGGCAGCGGCTGAATCTGCCAGCTGCCCGCGATGTCGACGCGCTCGATCGACTGCCCGGAGGAGGCATCGCCGACGTCGGGCGCGTTGGCCACGCCGGTCTCGTCGATCAGATTGTTGGGGTTGGCCGGCCCGTAGACCACCGCGTCGATCGGCTGAGTCGAACCCGTGACCTGTGAGCAGCGGCGGTTGAACAAGGCCACGCCGTCCGCGGTGGTCGAGTCGGAGTTCTGGAAGTCCGGCGAGAAATCGACCGCCAGGTCGAAGGTCGGATTACCGTTGTTGCCGTCCGACGTCGGACCGCCGACGACGAAGGTCGCGCCCGGAGCCACCGTACCCGACAGGCTGACCATGCTGGAGGTGTAGTCCGAACCGCCGGCGCCGATGCATAGGTCGTCGAGCGTGATCGTGTAGCTGGCGTTGTTGTAGATCTCGACCCACTCGTGGTCGTCGTCGGTCGAGGTGGCATCGTAGAGCACCTCGGTCAACAGCAGAGCGCCGGCCTGCACGGTATAGGGCTGGCCGTTGATCCGCGTCCCCGGCGAGTAGCTGGAACCGCCCGAGCCGACCGCGACCTGGTGCTTGACGAAGGGCGCGTTCGACAGGTCGGGATCCCGCACGATCGACTGGTTGGCGTTGGCCTCCGAGCCGTAGGTCACCGCCTGCACGGTCGTCGACGTATCGTCGGCCAGGGTGACGGTGTCGCCGGTATTGTTGAGCGCCAGTCTGCCGGTGGAGGCGGTGAACACCAGGCCGTTGGCCGCCGCGTTGCCGAAAGCGCCGGTGGGGGTGCCGCCGCCAAAGACGACCGCCGCCTCGCGCGCTGGAAGGATGGTGTTTGCCGGGAAGGTATGGCGCACCTGAATGCCGTCGGCCAGGGTCCAGCCGCTGATGTCGATCGCCGTGAAGCTCGGGTTGATCAGCTCGATGAACTCGTCGGCGGTGGCGCTGCGGGTGCCGTCGCCGTTGGCGTCGCCAGCCAGGCCGCTGGCCGGGTCGGCGTGGATCTCGGAGATCACCACCGACGGCAGGTTGACCTCGTCGGAGAGGATGTCGGCGGTGCCGCGCGGAATGATCTGGTAGCCCGAGTCGAGCGGCACCCAGGAGTCGAACTGACCGGCGACGCCGATGACGTCGAAGGCCTGAGTCGGGGTGTTGGAACCCGGGATGTCGGTATCGCCGTCGATCCGCAGGGTCATCGTCGTGGTACCGCCGTCGTCGCTGATGGTGACATTGCCGCTACCGGACTCAGGGATCGTGCCCGAGACCACGGTGACGCCGTTGATCCGAATCAGCGAGCCCTCGACCGCCTCGCCGGCACCGGCCACGGTCACCACCTGGGGTGTCGGCACGGTGCCGGAGCCGATGCGGGTGTGGCCGGTATTGCCAAAGTCGCCGGCGACGTTGACTTCCGTGGCGCCGCCGAACTGCTCGAGGACACCCACCCACTCGACCTCGTCGCCGCGCTGGATGGCGCTGTCGATACCGGAGTCGAAGATCTGAATGCCGCCGGTCAGATCCTGGACGTAGGCCTGGGTGACGACGGTGTTGAGCAAGCCGGGCTCGACGATCATGTTGCCGCGTACCCGGATGCCGTAGGCCACCGGCACCAGCACGCCGTCGGCGTCGTTGACCCGGGCGGTGGAAATGGAGGTGGTGCCCGAGTAGTAACCCTGGGCCGCCGACAGCTCGGTCTGGCTGGCCCCGTCGGTGGCGGCGACCCGGAAGCGCACCTGCTTGCCGTCGAGCTGGGCCGGAATCGTGCCGGTGTAGGTGACGCCGGAGGAAAGAGTCATGGCGATCGGCGTCTGGGCGACGCCGTCCAAATCCCACTGGATCTCGACGGTCGAGGCGCCTTCCAGGTCCTCGACGTCGGCCTCGACGCTGACACTCTCGGTCGCCAAAGGCACCTGCGGGGTGCGCAACACCCGCATGATGGCCGGCGGATAGTCGCCGAGGGTGCCGACGCCCTCATCGGCGGAGAACGCCGAGGGGGCGACGCCGCAGGCGTGCACCCGGTAGCTGGTGCCGTCGGACAGAAGGGTCAGGGTGCCGGGCAGGCCGAAGGCGCCGTCGACATCGTCGCAGTCGGCGATGGCGTCGGCCAGAGAGTCGTCGGAGTCGGGATCGGTGGGATCGCCGGGATTCTGCTGGATGAAGATCGGCGTCCCTCCCGACGTGTCGGGGGTGCCGAGGAAACGGTTAACCACCACCGCCCGCGGGTGGCCGAAGTTGTTCGACGCCGAGTTCTGGTTGATTCCCAGCTCCGCCTTGAGGGTGCTGAGGAACGGAGCGATGGAGCTGCTCTCGGAGCCATGGTGGTTGAAGGTGTAGACGTCGACGTCGGAGGTATCCGGGGCCGCCGGTTCCTCGACGTTGGTGACGTTCTTGACGATGTTGCCGGTGAGATCGCCGCCGATGTAGACGTCCATATCGCCGTACTCGACCACCACCGACACCGAGGCAGAGTTCTCGAACTGGCCGGAACCCGAGATGTCGACCGTCGAGGCGCCGCAGACCTCACCGTTGACCGTCACCACCCGGACGGTGACGCCACCGCCGAGGTTGATCGACTGGCAGACCGTGACCGTGGTGCGGTTGAACTGGGAGGCACCGAAGGAATAGTCGGAGTAAGCGAACGTCGACGGCACGGCACCGAACTCGCCGCGATCGTAAGCGATCGCTCCCGGAGCCATCGGCACCAGCTGGAAGACGTTCTCCATGCGGCCGATGTGATCCTCGTCGTAGTGCGTGGCGAGGGTGAAATCGAGCGAGCTGACGATGCCGGCGTCGATCAGGTCGTTGATGAAGTGCTCGACGCCGTCCTCGGTCGCCTTGAGGCCGGTGCCGGCGTCGATCAGCATCGCCTTGCCGGTCGGCGAGACGACCAGGGTCGAGCTACCCTGCTCGATGTCCGGGTAGTAGATGCGCAACAGCTGGCCGGTGGCCGGAACGGCTAACAGCAGGATGAGTGGAAACAGAAGCAAGGCTGGATTCAAGCGATTCATGACGGATCCTTTCGAGAAGAGGCGATCGGCGAGATGAAGGTGGCTTCCCGTGGTGTTTAAGGCTAGCCGATTCAAAGAGGGCCGCTAGAAAACTTCAGATGAAAGTTCAAAAACCGTGCCGGATCTCACCATTGCGCCTGCCCCGTTCAAGGCATGGGATGAAGAAACCTGACGCTATTTTCAGTAGCTGTCGGCCCCTTCTCAGCGATCTCCTTCTCAGAGTTGAGAAAGAGGTGTTCAACTCCGAGAATCTCAGAAGCGATCCGCACGCCGTGCGCACCAACGAGTCAGAGCCGTGGCTTGGCCACCAGGCCAAAGGTCTGCGCCAGGCTCTTTGCGCGCGCTTCCAGTCGGCCTGCCTCCGAGCCCCTGCCGGAGGCCCGTAAGAACAGCCCGTGGTCTTCGAAGAGAGCGACAAACCCCGGGTGATCTTCGCCATGGGCGGCCCTCAGGATCTCCGCACACCGCTGGTAGAGCGGTTCGGCTTGATCGACGTCGCCACGATCTCGGTAGAGGTTGGCGAGGCCTAGAAGAACGCGGGTGAGCTTGGGATCGTCGGGCGCCAGCGACTGTTCGAGGGAGGCTTTGGCGCGCAAGAGAAGGCCTTCGGCCTCCTCGAGGGCACCGCGGCGACGCGCGAGATCCCCCAGGCCGGCGAGAAAGAGCGCTGCATTGTGGTGGTCCGGCCCGAGGGCCTGCTCAGCGATTTCCCGGGCGCGTTGCGCCGCGCCCAGAGCCTCTTCCATCCGCCCGGTCTCGAGGTAGATCGAGGACAGATGATCGTAGGTCTGAGCGACGGTCGGATGCACGCCGCCGAGGGTCTTCTCCAGGATGGCGAGAGCCTGATCGTAGTAGGGCTCGGCTTCCGCGTAACGCCGCCGCGCCCTCAAGGTCTGGCCACGCTGTCTCAGCGCCATGGCGACGGCGGGATGTTCGGGCCCCAGGGCCTGTTCGAAGATCGCGTGGGCACGCTCGGAGAGGGCTTCGGCCTCCGGGTACAGGCCTTGCCTGGCGCGCAGATTGGCGACGTTGGCCAGCACATTGGCCACCTGTGGATGCTCTGGGCCGAGGGCCTGTTCGAAGCCTTGGAGCGCTTGCTCATAGAGAGCCTCGGCAACGGCGAAGTCACCCAGCTTGGAATGTACCGACGCCAGGTTCGTCCGGATCATGGCGACCTGGTCGTGCCTCGGGCCGAGGGTCTTCTCGGAGATCTCGAGCGCCCGTTGCCACAGCGGCCGGGCCTGTTCGTGCTGGCCCTGTTGATCGTAAACGATCGCCAGACCGTTGAGGCTCTCCGCCAGGCTGGGATGGTCGGGACCCAGCTGCTCGCGCAGGGCGATGCCGCGCTGGTGAAAGCGTTCGGCTTCCTCGAAACTGCCCTGCTGATCGTAGATCAGCGCCAGCTCGTAGAGGGTGCTGGCGACTTTCTCCGGATCGCCCTCGAGCTCCTGAATCTCGAGCGCCTGCTGGAGCAATGGCTCGGCTGTCTCGAACCGGCCCTGGCGTGCGGCCAGCTGGCCGCGCAGGTAAAGGACGTCGGCCAGCTCCTGGCGACCGGTGTCGCGGTCGGCGTCGGCGAGGCGCCGGCAGATCTCCAGGGCTTCCGCGCTGAGCTCCTCAGCGGCTTCGAAGTTGCCCCAGCCCATTTGCAGATTGGCCAGGTGATTGAGGCTGGCGGCCAGCTCCGACTCGCCCCCCGCGATCCGGCGGGCCGCGAGCGCTTCCTCGAGCATCGCCTTTGAGTCGTTCATCAATCCCAACCGGGTATAGATCACCCCGATGGTGTCGAGCAGCCGCGCCCGAATCGCCGGCTCCGTCTCGAGCTCGTGGGAGATGCGCTGGGCGCCGCGATCCAGGATCTCGCGGGCCGTGACTTCCCGACCGCGGGCCTCGCTCGGATCCGCGACCTCGAACAGCGAGATGAACAGCTCGAGCACCTCCTCGGTGGTCGCCTGCTGATGCTGGGCGCGATCGGCTTCCTGGCGGATGCGGAAAGCCTGAAAGGTCATCGCTGCCGCGATCAGGGCCAGCGCGACGACCGCCGCGATGCGCAAGGCGCGGGCGCGCCCTCTCGCCGGGGCGTCGCGGATAAAGCGAAGCCGCTCAGCGACATCCGACGCCGACGGCCGGGAACCGGGGGCCAACGAGGTCGTGCGCTTGATCAGCGCCGTCAGCTCGCCGTCCAGACCCGAGATCGGCGCGGTGTCGGCGGACGCCGCTTTCTCGACCACGGCGATGAAGTCGAAATCCTGCCCATAGGGTGGCTGGCCGGTGAATAGCCGGTGCAGGATGAGGCCGAAGGAATAAATGTCACTCGCCGGGGTGACCGACTCGGCACGCGCCTGCTCGGGGCTCATGTATTCCGGAGTTCCCATCACCAAACCGGTCTGGGTCCTGAGCATCGTGCCGCCGATCGCCTCAGCTCGCGTCAGCTGAGGATCCTGCCCCATCCCGGCCACCCCGTCCTGCAAAGCGTCATCGACCGCGAATCCCGCCCGAGTCGGATGCCGATCGTCGAGCGATCGGGCGAGGCCGAAGTCGAGCACCTTGACCTCGCCTTCTCTCGTCAACATGACGTTGCCCGGCTTCAGGTCCCGGTGGACCACGTTCTGGGCGTGCGCGGCCACCAACACGTCGCCAAGCTCGAGGGCGATGCGCATCTTCTCCCCGTCTGTCAGGCCGTCATGCATCGCCTGACGCAGGGTCTTGCCCTCGATCAGCTCGAGCACCAGGAAGTCCCGATCCTCGCCCTCGATGTAGTCGTGGATCTGACAGATGTTCGGGTGCTTGAGACGCGACAGGATGCGCGCCTCCTGGAGGAACCGGGCCTTGACGTCGGCGCTCAAGGAATACTCGGCGTGAATACACTTGACGGCGACTCGACGTTTGAGCTTTTCATCACGTCCGAGATAGACCTTGCCCATCCCGCCTTCGCCGAGGACGTCGAGGAGGCGGATGGTGCCGACCCGAGTGCCCAGGAGATCCATCTCATGGCGACGCCGGGGGATGCCTGAAGCCACCGGCTGATCCGACGTCATCTCGACCGTCGCCCCGGGCGCCGGCGGCGCATCTCCCAGGAAAACCGCGGCACCGCGGTCGAGCAGCCGATCCGGATCGGAATCGGCCGCCAGCAGCTCATCGATTTCCTGCCGCAGGGCGGCGTCACCCTCGCAAGCGGAGTCTAGAAACGCGCCGCGCGAGCCGGGCGGGAGCTCCATCGCGCGATGGAAAATCTCCCACATATCGTGCCATTGCTTGTCCACCACGGGTCTTGTATCCACCGGACATCCCGTATCGAATGATGCTACGGCTCGGCCTTTCTTTCGGCAGGTGAATGTAAAGGATTTCCACGATCTGAAACGCTGCGAGTGCGACTGCAAAGCATGATCACGATCAAAATCAAAGACAGCAAGGCGCCGGCATAGATCATCCCGAGAGCCCCGCCGACCAACTCACCCGAAGCGACGGGATTGCGCAGCCCCTGCTCGGCCAGTGCCGCGACATTCCAGAGCTTCAGGGGAACAAGCGCCAGGGCGACAAAGGACGGGGTGAGCGCCGACAACATGAAGTACGGAGAATCCGCTCGCTCTCTGATCGTGCTGAACCAATACGCAGCCACCACCCCGGCAACCAGCATGAGTATCCAAGCGGCGGAGCGATCGAGCTCGAAGATCTTGTAGGGAGCCCACACCAAGGGCCGGGCGCTCTGCCAGAGCCTCTCTTGAAACTCAGGGTGATCGAAGGGAAAGATCGCGGACCACGGAGCCTGCTGCTCAGCCAACACGTTGCCGAAATGGACTTCGAAGCTCAGGTTCGTGACCAGCGCCAGCAACAACGAACCGCCCAGCAGCAGGAACATGCCCGCACGCGGTAGTCGGGAGCGAGCCCGGCTGTACAGACCTGATTGGGGTTCAGTCGTTGCCATCCTGGCCACCATAACACCTGATGACGCTGGGCTCGCCGGGTCCATCCGCTCAGGCGCTGTGAAGCTCAGGCGGTCGTCTGAGCAATTTCGCGACGCCATGGAATTCCTCAGACGGTCGTCCGAACGAATTGGTGACGCTGTTGAAAACCTCAGACGATCGTCCGAACGAATCGGGGACGCCGTGGAATTCCTCAGACGATCGTCCGAACGAATTGGTGACGTCGTGGAAAACCTCAGACGATCGTCGGAAGAATTCCACACGCCGTCGAAAACCTCAGACGATCGTCGGAAGAATTCCACACGCCGTCGAAAACCTCAGACGGCCGTCGGAAGAATTCCACGCGCCGTTGAAAAGCTCAGACGGTCGTCGGAAGAATCCCACACGCTGTTGAAAAGCTCAGACGGCCGTCGGAAGAAGTTCGCGACGCCGTGGAAAAGCTCAGACGGTCGTCGGAAAGAGCACTGCCCGCTCCGGAAGCGACGGTCCCTTTCGTTCCTGCTGCTCCGCACGGGGCAGAGAGTAAAAGGGTTAAAGAGAAAAGGTCAGTCGGCCGTCCTCACAAGACGAAACCCGACAATCGCGTTGCGATAGCCGGGGGCGAACCTGCCGCGGCCCGCCGACCGGCAGAGGCGAGCGCCGCCGCTCCAGCTACCGCCACGCAGAACCCGATCCGAGCCCCTCTCTGGGCCTATCGGATCCTCCACCGTTTCCGGCGGATATGCCCCGTACCGGTCGCCTGCCCACTCCGAGACGTTGCCCAGCACGTCATGCAGCTGCCACTTGTTCGGCTGCTTGCCGCCAACACTCTGCGTGCCGCAGGTCTCGCTCGGTGACTCCTTCTCGTCCCAGCCCGAGCAGTCAATACCGCCTGGATAGTCGGCCCTGCTATTCCCTCCATACCAGGCGATCACGCCCAGTTCCGGAGCATCATTGACGCCCTCTATGCTCAAGCTACCGGTATAGATCGGCGCCTGCTCGCCGGCCCGGGCCGCGTATTCCCACTCCGCCTCGGTAGGTAAACGAAAACCATCGCACTCGGGATCCTTCAGCTTCGCTGTCGCGCAGGAGTAAGTGTCGAGGCAGAAGGGCTCGCCGTCGTTGCAGCCGTCACCCAAGGCCCCGTCACAGCTCTCTATCGCGTAACAAGATGTGAGCCTTGCATGGTCGGATAGCCGGTTGGCAAATATCAACGCCTCGAACCAGCTGACACTCTCCACGGGACAGTCGTCTCCGCAGTTCTTGAAGTACGAAGGATCGCTCTCCATCAACTGCCGCCACTCGCCCTGGGTGATCTCAGTTTCACCAATCCAGAAACCGCGCGTCAGCTCGACTTTGTGTAGGACTTCATCGTCGTCGCGCCCGACTTCTGTTTCAGGGCTTCCCATCTGAAACTTGCCGGGCGGGGCATAGCGGAAACGCATCCCGAGCGGGCCGACCCATAGATTTCCATCCGGAGCAGCGGTTGGCATCGGGTCCCCAGCGGAGAGAGTTGATCCGGTCGGAGACAGCAGAGGGCCGACATCTGGCGCCAAGAGGCGCGG
>JAAUXY010007205.1_pt1 | contig 12906 bp, 12 predicted proteins | sample 7278121 | NCBI WGS metagenome assembly JAAUXY01 (sample SAMN14350117, study PRJNA611818) | marine sediment metagenome | isolation source: surface marine sediment (1.8m) | place: French Polynesia: Moorea | collected 2018-08 | reverse complement strand
TCCAACTCGGCCGCGGTCAGCGCCGAGACCAGGGCGATCAGCCGGGGCACCGGGTTGTCGGCCTTTTCGGGATATGCGACATGGCCCTTGGTGCCTTCCACGGTCAAGAGCCCGTTCAGGCTGCCGCGCCGTCCGACCTTGATCATCTCGCCCATCCGGTGCGGGTTGGTCGGCTCGCCCACCAGGCACATGTCGATGGTCTCGCCCCGCTGGTGCAGCCAGTCAAGCACCTTGGCCGTGCCATTGACCGCGGGGCCTTCTTCGTCGCCCGTAATCAGCAGGCTGATGGAGCCGTCGAAGGTCCCGTTCCGCGCCGCCAGGAACCCGCCGACCGCCGCGACGAAGGCGGCGATCGCGCCCTTCATGTCCGCCGCCCCGCGCCCGTAGACATGGCCGTCCCGGATCTCGGCCGAGAACGGATCCGCGGCCCAGTCGTCGCGATGGCCGATGGGCACCACATCGGTATGCCCGGCGAAGCAGAAGTTGGGCGCCGCCATGCCGAGGCGGGCGTAGAGGTTGTCCACCCGGTCGGTCCCGTCGGCGCCGCCGAACGCCAGGCGGTGGCAGGCGAAGCCCAGCCGTTCCAGCGCCGCCTGCAGCACGTCCAGCGCGCCCGCGTCCTGCGGCGTCACGCTGGGACAGCGAATCAGCGCCCGGGTCAGGTCTATCGTGTCGATGTCGCCCGTCTTTGCCGTCAAGCGCGCAACAATTCGTTAATCGACGTCTTGGCGCGGGTCCGCTCGTCCACCCGCTTGACGATTACCGCGCAGTATAGCCCAGGACCGGGACTGCCGTCCCCCATCGGCTTGCCCGGCATGGTGCCGGGCACCACCACCGAATAGGCCGGCACGCGGCCATAGTGCACCTCGCCCGTATCCCGGTCGACGATGCGGGTCGACGCGCCGATATAGACGCCCATGGACAGCACCGCGCCCTCTTCGACGACCACGCCTTCGGCCACCTCGCTGCGCGCGCCGATGAAGCAGTTGTCCTCGACGATCACCGGACCGGCCTGTAACGGCTCGAGTACGCCGCCGATGCCGGCGCCGCCCGAGATGTGGCAGTTCTTGCCGATCTGGGCACAGGACCCGACTGTGGCCCAGGTGTCCACCATGGTGCCGCTGTCGACGTACGCACCCAGATTGACGAAGCACGGCATCAGCACCACGTCGGGCGCGATGTAGGCCGAGCGGCGGACGACACAGTTCGGCACGGCGCGAAAGCCCGCCTCGCGGAACCGGTTGTCCCCCCAGCCTTCGAACTTGGACGGCACCTTGTCAAACCAGGGCGTGCGGTCGCCGGGCCCGCCCGGGATCTCGGCCATGTCGTTGAGCCGGAAGGACAGCAGCACCGCCTTCTTGGCCCACTGGTTCACGTGCCAGCCGCCGTCGCGCTTCTCAGCCACGCGCAGGCGGCCGTCGTCGAGCGACTCAAGCGCGGCCTCGACCGCGTCCCGGACCTCGCCAGTGGTCGCCGGGCTGATCTCGTCGCGCCGCTCCCAGGCCGCCTCGATGACGCCCTGCAAATCTGTCTCGGTCATGGTCATGCCAATTTCCCCGTGCCGATCCGGCACGGAACATGGCGGAGCCCTGGGCTTCCGTCAACCGGGCGCAGCGACGTTTCCGTGCTAGCCGCGGGCGGCCAGCACGCCCTCCAGCCAGGCGACCAGATCGTCGGCGACGTGGTGGACGTGATCCCCGATGTCGCCCTGCTGCGCGTATTCGGTTTCGGTGCGCAGCCATACCGTGGTCATGCCGATCTCGGCCGCGGGCGCAAGGTTGCGCGGAATATCGTCCACGAAGGCCGTCGTCCGTGGCTCCATTTCGACCGCTTCCGCCAACTGGCGATAGGCGGCCGGGTCGGGCTTCGGCCGGTAGTCGGCGGCCACGATGTCGAAGATCGCCTCGAACTGATCCGCGACGCCCAGCCGGGCCATCACCTTTTCCGCATGCGCTACCGAGGCATTGGTGAAGATCACTTTGCGGCCCGGCAGGCGCGCCAGGGCGGCCGCCAGCGCCGGGCTCTCGGGCAACGGGCTGTGGTCGATCTCATGGACGAAGGCGAGGAACACCTCGGGGTCGACGCCGTGCTGGTCCATCAGCCCGCGCATGGTGGTTCCGTGCTCCCGGAAGTAGTGCTTCTGCAGGGCCCGCGCCTCGGCCAGGCTGACGTCGAGCAGCTCGCTGATGAAGGCGCCCATGCGTTGGTCGATCTGGGCGAAGAGATTGCAGGATGCGGGATAGAGGGTGTTGTCCAAGTCGAAGACCCAGTCCTCGACATGGGCGAGCGCCCGGTCCCTCCCTCGAACGATGTCCGTTTCCGCCATGACGCGACTCTGGCCCAGCCGGGGCCCGCCCGCAAGCCGGAACCGGGCCTGGTTGCAAGAGGTTAAGTCGATCTTAAGCACGCTCCTCCTACGTTTGCGGGAGGCGGAGGCGCAGGGATTCGGCACTGAGCGACCGACGGTATAGGCGACGCAGACAGCAGGATGACCGGTTTCGTGTCCGTTGCAGCCGATAATCGCAGCGCAGGTCTCGCCGGCTGCCGCACCGCGGCCGTCCTGGTCGATGCGGAGAGCCGGCTTTTGGACCTGAGCCCGCCGACCGAAGCGCTGCTCGCGGCCACCGACCCTGCCCTGGCCGCCGAGCGCATTACCGCCGCAGCCGCCATGCTTTCCGCGGCCGACGCGCCGCCGGCCGCCACGGTCACGCTTCCGGGAGCCGAGGCGGACAGCACCCTGACGCTCGAGCTCACCGTTCTGCCCTATGGGCAACCGGGGCTGAGGCTCGTGACCCTGCGCGACGTTTCCCTGGAGCACAATCTGCGGCAGGCGCTCGCCGACTCGCGCCAGCGTTTCAAGGATCTGGTGGAAGCCTCCAGCGATTTCGCCTGGGAGGTGGGGCCGGACGGAGCATTCGCCATGGTCTCGACCGGCGGCGTGCTGGGCTACGAGCCCGACGATCTGGTCGGGCGTCAGGCAAGGGTGTTGGTGCTGGATCCGCCCGACGACGGGCCCTTGCTGCCGTTCGAGACGCGCGAGCCGATCGAGGGGTACGAATTCTGGGTCAGCGACACGGCCGGGACTCCGGCCTGCCTGATCGCCGCGGCCGTGCCGCTGTTCGATGCGGCCGGTGCCTGGTGCGGGGCGCGGGGCGTTTGCCAGGACGTGACGGAGGCGCGACACCGGGACGAGGAGCTGGCCGCGGCCCGCAACCGCGAGCGGCTCATGGCTTATGTGGTGCGTGCCATCGGCGACGAAGTCGACCCGGCCGAGACGCTGACCACCGCGGCGGCGTCCACCGCCCGGGCCCTGGATGCGGCCGGCGCCTTGGTTTGTCGCGCCGATGGCCGCATGGTCGAAGCGGCCCGCAGCGGCGATCTTCCTGCCGATCCGCCGGCCGAGTTCGGCGACGGCCAGTCCGCGATCGACATCGAAACCGGGGACGGAAGCTGGATAACCGTGGCGACACGCCTGCGCGGCGCGGTCAACGGCACGATCTGCCTGTGGCGGCCCAGCGGCGCGGAGCCCTGGCGACCGGAAGACCGCAGTCTCCTCGCCGATCTCGCCGGCCATGTCGCCGTGGTCATCGAACAGGCGGCGCAACATGCCGAGCTGGAACGTCTGTCGAGCACCGACACGCTCACGGGCCTGGACAACCGGCGCGCCTTCTTCGCAGCGCTCGAACACCGGCTGGTCGCCCCCGGCCCCGCCAAGCGGGCGGCCGACCGGCGGCCCGGCGCACTGGTCTATGTCGATCTGGACAATTTCAAGCAGGTCAACGACGCGCTGGGGCACCAGGAGGGCGATACGGCGCTACAGGAGGTGGCCCGGATCCTGGGCAGCGGCAGCCGCCGCGGCGACCGGGTCGCACGGCTGGGCGGCGACGAATTCGCCATCTGGCTTGAGGATACCGACGCCGCGGGCGCGGAGCGCAAGGCGGAGTCGCTGTTGACCGCATCCTCGGCACTGATCCGCTTCACGCCGCCGGGCGGAAAGCCGCTCGGCTTCTCGATCGGCATTGCGCTCTACGACCCCGCGGGGGGAGAATCTCTGGCGGATTTGGTCGCACGCGCGGACGAGGTCATGTATCAGGTCAAGCACCACGGCAAGGGCGGTTTCCGCATCGCGCAAGCCGGGCAGGGAGGCGGCGCATGAGCCAGGCCGCGGCCAAAGCCGGCGCTCTGTCTTACGAACAAGCCAAGCAAATCGCCGCCTCGGGTGACGGTGCGGACCGCTGCCGCCTGGCCGCGCGTACCGATGTGCGGCCCGAGATCCTTTATTTCCTGGCCGAAGACTCGGCCGCGGACGTCCGCCGCGCCATCGCCGCCAATCCGGAGACGCCGGTCCAGGCGGACCTGCTGTTGGCGCGCGACCGGGACGACGACGTCCGCTGTGATCTGGCCTGGAAGGTCGGCTGGCAGGCGCCCGAGCTGGACGATCAGGCCCTCGCCAAGGTGCGCGAGATCACCCTGGAGATCCTGCAAATCCTGGCGCGAGACCAGGTTGCCCGCGTGCGCCAGGTCCTGGCCGAAGCCCTCAAGGACGTGGCCCGCCCGCCGGAGCTGGCGGAACGGGTGATCGGCGTCTTGGCGCGCGATCTGGAAATCGACGTGGCCGCGCCGGTCCTGGAGCGGTCGCCGCTGCTGACGGACGCCGACCTGATCGACATCATCAAGAACAACCCGGTGCGCGGTGCGCTGGCCGCCATCGCGGCCCGTCACGGGATCAGCGGCAAGGTCGCCGACGCCATCGTCGCCGGCACGGTGTCGGCCAAGGGCAAGATTACCGGCGCCGCCGACGCGGTCACGCGGCTGCTGGCCAATCCGTCGGCGCAGATCCGCGAAGAAACCCTCGACCGCATCGTCGGCGCCGCGCCGGCCCAGACTGCCTGGCACCAGCCCCTGGTCGAACGGCCGACGCTGCCCGGTCGGATCCTCATGCGGGTGGCCGAGTTCGTCACCGAGGCGCTGCTCGACAAGCTCACCGCGCGCAAGGACCTGGACCCGGAAACCGCCGCCGCGGTCGGAAAAGCGGTGAAGAAGCGCCTTGCGCGCGAGACCGGGGAAGAGACACCGGACAAGAAGAAGAAAAAGGAGAAGGATCCGCCCCAGACGGCGCTGGAGAAGGCCAAGAAAATGCACGCGGAGGGCCAGCTCACCGAAGAGGCGCTGGAGCAGGCGCTGATGCAAGGCAAGCGTGCCTTTGTGAAGGCCGGCCTGACCGTGCTGGCAGAGCTGCCCGAGGCGGTGGTCGAGAAGATCTTCGATTCCAAGAGCGCCAAGGCGATCACCGCGTTGGCCTGGAAGGCGGGGCTGGACATGCGCTTTGCCGTCCGGCTGCAGACCCGGCTCGCCGGCATCCCGCCCAACAAGACCCTCAATCCCCGCAACGGCACCGACTTCCCCCTTAGCGAGAAGGATCTCAAGTGGCAGATCGAGTTCTTCGCCGGGTGAGACGGGCCTGCTAACCCCCGCCCTCACGAATCATCGTACCGATGCCGTGCGGCGTGAAGATGTCCAGCAGAAGCGAATGGGGCATGCGTCCGTCCAGAACCACCGCAGCGTCCACCTTGTCGCGCACGGCGCGAATGCAGGTCTCGATCTTGGGGATCATGCCGCCGGTGATGGTGCCATCGTGGATCGCGGCCTCCGCCTCGGCAAGGGTCATTTCCTCGACCAGATGACCCTCCTTGTCCAAGACGCCCGGGACGTCGGTCAAGAGGAACAGGCGCGTCGCCTCGACCGCGGCGGCAACAGCGCCGGCCGCGGTGTCGGCATTGATGTTGAAGGTCTCACCGTTCTCGCCGATGCCGATTGGCGCGATCACCGGCACGATGCCGCTTTCGATGAACTCGAACAGAATGCCCGGGTCGACACCGGTGGGCTCGCCCACGAAACCGAGATCCAGGATCTTTTCGATGTTCGAGTCCGGGTCGCGCTTGGTGCGCCTCAGCTTGCGCGCCTTGATCAGACTGCCGTCCTTGCCCGAAAGCCCGACGCCGACGCCGCCCGCCGCGTTGATGCTGCTGACCACACGCTTGTTGATGTTGCCGGACAGCACCATCTCGACGATGTCGACGGTCTCCTGGTCCGTGACCCTGAGGCCGTCGACGAAGGAGCTCTGGATCTTGAGCCGGTCCAGCATGCGGCCGATCTGCGGCCCGCCGCCATGCACGACGATGGGATGTATGCCGCAATGCTTGAGCAGCACCACGTCATTGGCGAAATCGCGCGCGAGCTGGTCGTCGCCCATGGCCGCGCCGCCGTACTTGATGACGAAGATGCGCTCGTTGAACTTCTGCAGATAGGGCAGCGCGTCGGTGAGCGTCTTGCCCGTGCGCAGCCAATGCTTGGCCGCGGCGATGCTCTTCTTGTTCTCGGTCATGGTCGATTGCCGACTCCCCCAATCAGCCGGCGCGCACTCTATCTCAACTCAAACCGCGCGGCCAGCGGGCTGGATCACTCCGTTTCCGCAATTCCGGCGAGCGCGGCGCGCAGCTGATCGATACCGGTGCCCTCCCGGGCGCTGGTGATCAGGATCTCCGGCAGGGCGGCGGGCTGCTTGGCGATGGCCTCGGCCGTTTCCGCGACGACATGCTCGAGTGCTGCGCGTTTGCTCTTGTCCGCCTTGGTCAGCACGACCTGGTAGGAGACCGCGGACTGATCCAGCATCTCCATGAGCTCCCGGTCCGAGGGCTTGAGCCCGTGCCGGGCGTCGACCAGCAGAAAGAGGCGGCGCAGGCCCGGCCGGCCCATCAGATAGGTCTCGATCAGGCGATGCCAGGCCGCAATCTCGGTCTTCGGCGCCTTGGCGTAGCCATAGCCCGGCATGTCCACCAGCATCAGTCGGCCCGCCAGATCGAAGAAGTTGAGCTGGCGCGTTCGGCCCGGCGTCTGCGAGGTGCGGGCCAGCGCACGCCGCCCGGTAAGCGCGTTCAACAGGCTGGATTTGCCGACGTTGGAACGACCGGCAAAGGCCACTTCCGGCAGCGCGCCATCCGGCAGACCCGCCAGCGAGGCGGCCCCCGTGACGAACGCGCAGGCCCCCGTGCAGAGCTTGCGGCCCGCCTCGATCAGGGCGTCGTCCGATTGCACAGTCAGCTGGCCGCGGGTTTGGCCACTCCCATCCGTTTCATGATCAGCCACTGCTGGGCGATTGAGAGCACGTTGTTCCAGGCCCAGTAGATGACCAGCCCGGCCGGGAACCGGGCCAACATGAAGGTGAACATGATCGGCAGGAACAGGAAGATCTTGGCCTGCATCGGGTCCGGCGGTTGCGGGTTGAGCTTCTGCTGCAGATACATCGAGCCGCCCATGATCAAGGGCCAGACCCCGATCAGCAAGAGCTCCGAGATCGCGCCGGGATCCCACGGGATCAGGCCGAACAGGTTGAAGATCGTGGTCGGGTCCGGCGCCGACAGATCCTGGATCCAGCCGAAGAACGGCGCGTGGCGCATCTCGATGGTGACGAACAGCACCTTGTAGAGCGCGAAGAACACCGGAATCTGGATCAGCATCGGCAGGCAGCCGGACACCGGCGTCACCTTGTGACGCTTGTAGAGCTGCATCATCTCCTGGTTCAGCCGCACTTTGTCGTCGCCGAACCGCTCGCGCAGCTTCAGCATCTCCGGCTGCAGCACCTTCATCTTGCTCATCGAGCGGTAGGATTTGTTTGCCAGCGGAAAGAAGACCAACTTGATCAGGACCGTGAGCGCCAGAATGGCCACGCCCATATTGCCGAGTACCCCGTTGAACACGAGCAGGAGTTGGAACAGCGGCTTGGTCAGGAAATAGAACCAGCCGAAATCGATGGCCTTGTCGAAGTTCTGCAGGCCGAGCCGCTCGGAATAAGCATCGAGCAGGCCAACCTCCTTGGCCCCCGCGAAGAGATAGTTGGTGACCTCCACGAGCTGTCCCGGGGCCACCTCCATGCGGGGCTCTCGGTAATCGACCTGATAACGGTCCGTGCCGTTCTGTTTCTGGTGGAGAAACCGGCTGGTGATCCGGCTCTCCGGGTCGGGCATCAGAGAGACCAGCCAGTACTTGTCGGTGATGCCGATCCAGCCCTGGGTGTCTTTGACCTCGATCAGGCCGCCGGGCTCCTCCTGGAGGTCGTCGTAGTCGATCTCCTTGAGCTTGCCGTCGAACACCCCCAACGGCCCCTCGTGCAGGATGTAGAAGCCGAGCACGTCGGGCGTGCCGCTGCGCGAGATCAGGCCATAGGGGTAGAGCCCGACGGCTTCGGTGCCCCGGTTCTCGACCCGCTGGGTGATCGTGAACAGGTAGTTCTCGTCCAGAGTCAGGATGCGGGTGAAGACCAGCCCCTGGCCGTTGTCCCAGGTCAGCGTGACCGGCTTCCCCGGGGCGATCGTGTCGCTGTTCGACTGCCACTCGGTCGTCGGCGTCGGCAGCGCCATCCCCTGGCTGTCCGACACCCAGCCGAAGCGCGCGAAATACGCGGCGGCCAGGCCGGCCGGTGACAACAGCGTGATCTCCGTGCTCTTCGGGTCCAGCTCAACCCGGTAGTCGGCCAGGGTGAGATCGTCGATCTGTCCGCCCACCAGCGAGATCGAGCCGAGCAGGCGGTCGGACTTGATGCTGATCCGGGGCGAGCGCTCCAACACCCGTTTGCGGTTCGCCTCGGCCGTTGCTTCGGCCGGTGCCGGTATCGACACCCCTTCGGGCGATGGCGGCGGCGCGGCGGCATCGGGTGCCGGCGCAGCCGTTGTCGGCGCCGGTGCCGTGGGCGCCTGCGCGTCGCCGGTCGGCTGTTCGACCGCCGTCGGCTGTTCGCCGGACGGCTGGCGGGGCTGTTCCGTCGGCACGAACAACATCTGAAACGTGATGATGATGGCGACCGACAGGACGATCGCGAGCAGGAGATTGCGTTGGTCGGGCATCAGCAGGCGTCGGCAACGTTGTCTTGGTCGATCGGCCGCGCTCCGGACCGGCCGGCCTTCGCCGCCGGCACGGGGTCATAGCCCGCGCCGCCCCAGGGATGGCAGCGGACAATGCGGCGCACGGCCAGCGAGCCGCCCCGCAGCGCGCCATGCCGCGCGATCGCCTGGGCGGCGTATTCCGAGCAGGTTGGATCGAACCGACAGGTCGCGGGCAGGACCGGCGAAAGCAAGAGCTGATAGCCCCGGACCGCGAGCAACAGGACCATACGTCCCAGGCCCGCGACCGCCAGAGCACCGCGTTTCGCGATATGCGCCGTCATAGCTCCTCCGACTCCCTCGGCCGCCAGGCCCCGCACCGGCGCAGCGCCGCTTGCAAGTCGCCCCGCAAGGCCGCATAGGGCCGCGTTACTGTCGCCCGGCGGGCCACCAGGACATAGTCATTCTCGGGCGCCGCATGGCTCGGCATGATCTCTTGCACCAAGCCACGCAGGCGCCGACGCGCCCGGTTGCGCTCGACCGCGCCGCCGACCTTGCGGCTCGCCGTCAGACCCACCCGCGGCAAGCGTCCGGTCGAGGGCACCGCAGCCGGTCTGGGCCGCGCTTGCAGGATAAGGCCCGGCGTTACGCCCCGCTTGCCGCCCGCCGCCACGCGCAGGAAATCGCGCCGCTCTCGCAGACGTCCCACCGCCGGTCGCATGGCAGTCCAATACCTTGTTGCTTCGTATCGCTTCGTGGACCCGCGCGTCCAGGTCCCCGTCATGGTGGGCAAGCTCCGCTCAGGCGGACAGGCGCTTGCGGCCCTTAGCACGGCGCCGAGCCAGAGCCCGACGCCCGGCGACGGTCGACATGCGCTTGCGGAAACCGTGCCGGCGCTTGCGCACCAGGACGCTGGGCTGGTAGGTCCGTTTCACACTAATGCTCCGTTTCGGCTCGGAATGCCGACGCGACCCGATGCGGCCCGTCGGCGCGGATTTGCGGGCTGTATATGAATTTCCCCTGGTGAAGTCAATGCGGCGCGGCGGTTGCCGCTCCGAGCCGGCCGGGAACCGGCCCGCCGCCGCCTGCCGATCACGGACAGGTATCTGATATTCACGGAAAAGTGACCTGCGCGAGATTTGAAATGATTCGAGATTGCGGACTTCGGGATATCTAATAGGGGAAGCCCGCGCGGCGGTCCCCTTGCCGACCGCGGGGCTCGCCAAACGCGATTGGCAACCCCCAAACCGGAGGCTCAGAAATGCTCAAAAAGACCGTCGCTGTGATGAGCGTCGCCGCATTAGCTGCCGGCGTTGCGGCCATGCCGGCCGCCGCCGCGTCCCAGTCGGATACGCCAGTTCAGATCGCCGCCTGTCAGCCCTGTAAGGCCAAGTGCGGCGCCTGCAAAGCCAAGTGCGGCGCCTGCGCCGCCAAGTGCGGTGCCTGCAAGGCCAAGTGCGGCGCGTGCAAGGCCAAGTGCGGCGCCTGTAAGGCGAAGCAATAGCCCGCTCCTAGGTTCGACGGCCGGGAAACCGGCCGTTCGCTTTGTCACATGCTGCCCCGGCTGGACCCAGTGGTCCGGTCGGGGCAGTCCGTTTCTGGGCGGGGGCCCGCTGGTCGCAAATCGCCGGGGCCGCCGGAAGCCCGTGATCGGGCATGACCGGCGCCTTGGAAGCGGCTAGAATTCTTCCATGCGGAACAACCGATTACATCTGCCGTCCTTCCTGGTTAGCCTGTCGGGCCGGTTGCTGCTGTTGACCGTCTTCTTCGTCATGCTGTCCGAGGTGCTGATCTATGCGCCCTCGATCGGCCGCTTCCGCAAGGGCTATTTCGAAGAGCGGATTGGGGCGGCCCATCTGGCCTCTCTGGCGCTGGAGGCCACACCGGACAACATGGTCAGCGAGGACCTGGCCCAGGAACTGCTCGATCACGCGGGCGCGCACAGCATCGTCCTGCGCGGCGGCCGCATCAGCAAGCTGATGCTGTCGCGGCCGGTTGTCCCAATGGCGGACGTCACATTCGACATGCGCGAGGAAGAGTTCTTCCCCATGATCATGGAGGCGTTCGTCACCCTGTTCACGCAGGACAACCGGGTCCTGCGCGTGAAGGGCCCCTCCCCCAAGGACGCCCGGGTCGAGGTCGAAATCCTGATCGACGAATGGCCCATGCGCGACGCCATGATCGACTACTCCGGGCGCATTCTGGCCCTGTCGATCGTGATCTCGCTGATCACCGCGGCACTGGTCTATCTCAGCCTGCAGCTCCTGTCGGTCTATCCGATGCGACGCATCACCGCGAGCATGACCGACTTTCGCAAGGCGCCGGAGGACCTGTCCAAGGTGATCAAGCCGAGCCTGCGCAGAGACGAAGTGGGGATTGCCCAACGCGAGCTGCACGACATGCAGGTGGCGCTCCGCGCGGCGCTGCGCCAGAAGGCGCGGCTGGCCGCGGTCGGGACTGCGGTGACCAAGATCAATCACGATCTGCGCGCCATCCTGGCCACCGCGTCGCTGGTCTCGGACCGGATCGCCGCCTTGGACGACCCGGAGGCCAAGCGCCTGGCTCCCCAGGTGATTGGCTCGGTCGACAGGGCGGTCAATCTCTGCAGCCAGACGCTCAAATATGCCAGCGAGGACATCCCCCAGCCGCGGCGCTCGGACTTTCCCCTGCGCGAGATGGTCGATCAGGTTGGCGCCGGTCTGCCGCCGCGCCATGAGGGCGGGGCGGTCGAATGGGAGAACGCCGTTCCGCCGGAGCTGAGGGCGGAGGCCGACCGTGACCAGTTATTCCGAGTGCTGGCCAATCTTGGCCACAACGCGGCCGAGGCCGGCGCCAGCAAGGTCCGGTTTTCGGCCAAACGCGCGAACGGCCGTCTCAGAATCGAGGTCTCCGACAACGGCCCCGGCCTGCCGGAACAGGCCAAGAAGAACCTGTTCCGGCCGTTCGCCGGGTCGGCCCGCAATGGCGGCACGGGACTGGGTCTGGCCATCGCGCGGGAGCTGGTCCGGGCACATGGCGGCGAACTCGAACTGGCGGAAACGGGAGAGGCCGGCACCATCTTCCGGCTAAACCTGCCCAGCGAGGACGGCAGCGCGCCGTGACAAGGGATGGCAGCGCAGAAACCCAGAAATCGGGAAACTGGGACCCGGCGCGATATCTCATGTTCGCCGACGCCCGGCAGCGGCCGGCGCTGGACCTGCTCGCGCGGATCCCGTTGGACGACCCGCGGCTGATCTACGATCTCGGCTGTGGACCTGGAAACGTGACCGCGCTGCTGGCCCGGAGATGGCCCGAGGCGCGGCTGATCGGGGTCGACAGCGCGCCGGCGATGCTCGCCCGGGCGCGGGACACTCTGCCCACGGCAACCTGGACCGAGGCCGACATCGCCCGCTGGCGGGCCGAGGAGGCGGCCGACCTGATCTTTTCCAATGCGGCGCTGCACTGGCTCGACGACCACGTCGCCTTGTTTTCCAGGCTCTTCGCCGGGCTCGCGCCGGGAGGCGCGCTCGGGGTCCAGATGCCGCGCAATTTCGCCGCCGCGAGTCACCGTCTGATCGTTGAGACGGCGCGGACCGGGCCGTGGGCCGACCGCCTCTCGGCGGCAGTGGCCCGCTACGACGGAGATGGGCCGGTCGCGGCGCCGGACACCTATTTCGACATCCTGGGGCCGGCGGCCGCGGCCCTCGACATCTGGGAGACGGAGTATCTCCAGGTACTCACAGGGGAAAACGCGGTGCTCAACTGGATCCGAGGTACCGCCCTCGGCCCGGTTGCGGATGCGCTCGACCCAGATCTCTGGCAGGCCTACCTGGACGCCCTTACGCCGCGCCTGGCCGAGGCCTATCCCATGCGGCCCGACGGGCGCACCCTGTTCCCGTTCCGCCGGCTATTCATCGTCGCGACGCGGCGCTGAGATAGCTCAGTCGCCGAGCGCCACGCCCTCGCGCCGCGGGTCGGCGCCGCCGTCGAGGCCCGCGGGCGTGACGCGGATGCCGTGCAGCCCACTGACGATCTTGCGCAGCTCGACCGT
>JAAUXY010020694.1_pt1 | contig 12910 bp, 12 predicted proteins | sample 7278121 | NCBI WGS metagenome assembly JAAUXY01 (sample SAMN14350117, study PRJNA611818) | marine sediment metagenome | isolation source: surface marine sediment (1.8m) | place: French Polynesia: Moorea | collected 2018-08 | reverse complement strand
TGGCGCCAGCATGCCGCTGCGCACCTTTGCTGACGGCGCGGCGCGAAGGAAACGGGAGAAGGAGTTCCATCACTTCTGCCTCAGGATGAAGGGGTACAGTCCGGTCGAGGGCGAAGGAAGCCAACCGCATAGCCCGACCTTGCCGCCGGTCGACGCCCCCCAAACCGAAGTCTGTTATCCCTGCGGCCCAGGGACTAGAGGTCTTGCCTGAGCTGCCACGCGGCGGGACGCCCAGGAACAAGTCGCCTCCCCTCAGTTGCCAAACCACCTGGTATAGGGCCTGTTGAGATTCATCTTGAGTTGATGACAGCGGCGGCGAGGTGGATGGCGGCGATGTAACTGGCGTCGGTTTTGCCGGCTGATCTGCCCCCCAGATCCGGTCATTCAGCCAGAGAGTTCGACGGCTCGAATTTGCCCCTTGCGGGTGTTGGTTGCCATCTCATCAGGGCATGCCCCTGGTCAGATGGCGCGAAGTCTTCTGGTGTGGCATAGCCGAGGACCAAAGGAGGCCCGTCCCAGGATCCGATATCTCAGTCACGAGGAGGAGGAAGCGCTTCTGGAGGCGGCCTTGCCCTACCTGCGCGACGTGATCGCCGTGGCTATCGACACCGGCTCAATACCAAGGCCGGCGAGGAGCAGCGGGTACCGATCCTTCCCAGGTGCGCACAAATCTGGGCACAGCTGCCACGCCATATTCGCAGCTCTTATGTCTTCGATAAGAAGGACGGATCCCGTTATGGCAAGCTGACCCGGGGCTTAGCAGGTGCGGCCAAGCGCGCTGGCATCACCGGTCTGAAATGGCACGACCTCAGAAGGACTTGCGGATGCCGGCTGCTGAAGGACCACGGGCTCACCATGGCCGAGGTCAGGGACTGGCTGCGGCACAGGTCAGTGGCCCAGACAGAGCGTTTTTAATCTTTCTTTAGGGTCGAAGACCTGCAGCGCGCCGTGAATCGTGGGCAAAGTTATGGGCACAACGCGCGCGGATTCGCCCAAAAGAAGGCCGGCTTGAATGACCCGCAAACCTAGTAAATCTGGGCCTTTCGGTTGGTAGCGGGGGAGGGACTCGAACCCCCGACACGCGGATTATGATTCCGCTGCTCTAACCAGCTGAGCTACCCCGCCCCGGGCGGCGCTACCGCGAAGGACTAGGCGTATATGGCCTCCGCCCCGCTCCTGTCAAGCCGCCTGCCGGAACGCGCCCGGGCCCCGAGAGCGAGTCGCGGTCTCGGGCCCGGATCGGCGTCCCGCCGCGACCGGGTCAGTCGCCCATCATCCCGGCTAGCTTGAGCGCCACGCCGAGCGAGCCCTCCACCTTGAGCTTGCCGGTCATGAAGGCCAGCTGCGGGTCCAGGGTGCCGTTGACCAGGCTCTGGAGGTCCGCCTCGCCCATGGCCATGGTGGTGTCGGCGGCGCCGAGATCGTCGTTGGAGATCTCCGGGGTCGCCCCCGTGCCGTCCCAGAAGATGATCCCCAAGTCGCCGAGGTCGAACTTGACCTTGTAGCCGAGCGGCGGGTTGAGGGCCGCTTGGCTGCGGATCGCTTCGGTCAGGCTGTCCAGGCTCATATGTCTTGCTCCACTGCTTTCCTGCCCCGGCCTCTGATGTCTCGGAATGGCGCTGTTGCCGTCAGGCCGCCGCGCACCGCTCGGCGCCGGTGATCCAGCCGCCGCCCAGGACCCGCGGCCCCTCGTAGAAGACCGCCGCCTGGCCGGGCGAGACCCCGTACTGGGGCGCCTCCAGCCGCAGCTCGGCACCGCCCTCGCTTGCCGGGACAACCCGGGCCGGCGCCGGCGCGCTGGCCGAGCGCAGCTTGACCGCGACCGCCCGCCCCTCGGCCGGCAAAGGCTCGGCGTCGAGCCAGTTGACCTCGGTCAGGCGCACGAGGTCGCGGCCGAGCGCGGACCTGGGCCCGACCACGACGCGGCGGGCCTCGGGCTCCAGCCGGACGACGAAGAGCGGCTCGGCGGTGCCGCCGATGCCGATGCCCCGGCGCTGGCCGACGGTGAAGTTGATGATGCCCTCGTGGCGGCCCAGGACCCGGCCGTCGAGGTCGACGATCTCGCCCGGCTCGGCGGCCCCGGGGCGCAGCCGCTCGACCACCCGGGCGTAGGAGCCCGTGGGCACGAAGCAGATGTCCTGGCTGTCCGGCTTCTCGGCCACCTTGAGGCCCAGGCGCTGGGCGATCCGCCGGGTCTCGGCCTTGGGCAGGCCGCCGAGCGGGAAGCGCAGGAAGTCGAGCTGCGCCCGGGTGGTGGCGAAGAGAAAGTAGCTCTGGTCGCGCTCGACCTCGGCGGCGCGGTGCAGCTCCGGCCCGGCGGGGCCGCCGACCCGGCGCACGTAGTGCCCGGTCGCCAGGGCATCGGCCTCGAGCTCGCGGGCGGTCGCCAGAAGGTCGCGGAACTTGACGGTCTGGTTGCAGCGCACGCAGGGGATCGGCGTCTCGCCGCGCAGGTAGCTGTCGGCGAAGTCCTCGATCACGCTGTTCCGAAAACGGCTCTCGTAGTCCAGGACGTAGTGCGGCATTTCGAGCTGGTCGGCGACCCGGCGGGCGTCGTAGATGTCCTGCCCGGCGCAGCAGGCGCCCTTGCGGTTCAGGGCCTGGCCGTGGTCGTAGAGCTGGAGAGTGATGCCGAGGACGTCGTAGCCCCGCTCGGCCAGCAGCGCCGCCGTTACCGAGCTGTCCACGCCGCCCGACATGGCCACCACGACCCGCGTCTCGGCGGGCGCCTTATCGATCCCCAGGTCGTTCATGGCCGGGACTATAGGGTTTGGCGGCCGGCTTGCAACCGTCGCAAAACCACCGTGTTCACAGGCGCTTCAGGAGCCGTGCCAGGGCCAGGAGAGGCTCGGGATCGGTGGTCACGCCGAGGTCGAGGGTGAAATGCCCCTGGTGCCGGCGCAGCAGGACGTTGGCCTCCGGGAGCGCCCAGCGCCGGGCCAGGGCCAGCGCGGTCTCGGCCGGCGCCACCTCGTCGGCCTGGCCGATCAGCATGAGGATGCGCTCCGGCGCCAGCAGCGGCCGGCCCTGGGGCTCCAGAAGGGGCAGCCAGCGCGCGACCTGGGCCTCCTCCCAGCCGGCCTCCGCCAGGTGCGGCCGCATGTCGAGGGCCCTGGGCAGCGCGCCCTCGTAGCCCGTGGCCAGCAGATCACCGCTGCCGGCCATCAGCAGCGCGGCATCCGGACGCTGCGCCTCGGGCCAGTTCCGGGCGGCGATCAGAACAAGCTGGCTGGTCAGGGCGCCGAGGCTGATCCCGCCGATCGCAACCGGGCCGCGGCTGGTCCGGCGCGCCCAGGCGATCCAGGCCGAGGTCTCGGCGACCCAGTTTCCGAACAGCTCCAGCAGGCCGAGCGGCCCCCGCCCGAGCACAGGCTCGCCGCCGTAGAAGCCGGGCAGGCAGCGGCGGCCGTGCCAGGGCCCTTCCGGCCGGATCACCCGGATGCCTTCCCGGGCCAGTGGCGCCACCGGATCGAAGCTGTCCCGCCACATCTCGGTCTCGATGGTGATGCCGTGCAGGAAGATCAGGGTCGGCGGGTCGGCGATGCCCCCGGGCGTCGTCACCCGGGCCCAGGCGGTGTCGCCCAGCGGCGCCGGGAAGCGGAGCCAGGACAGCGCACCGTGGTGCCGTTCGGACGCCTGGGACTGCGCCACCTCGGCTTCCTCCAGAGCCGGAAAGGCGGCCTCCGGTTCGGACAGGCGCGGGCCGTGGCGCGCCTCGGCCGCCTCCGGCGCCGCAATCTCCCAGCGCAGCGGCGGCAGGCGGCGACGCGCGTGCAGGCCGAGAAACCGCCTGCGGGTCAGCATCAAGGTCTCCGCTGCGGCGATCCGGTCGTCCTGAAATGCACCCAAGTGCCCAGGCGCGATCCTGTGCGGACCAAAGAAAGCAGTCCGCCAGGCCGCCTCCGCTTCGCGATAGGCCGCCGCTCGGCGCAGGACCGCGGCGATCGCGGCCTCCGCCCGAGCGCGCTCCGGGCCGGGTTTCGGATCGGCCAGCCCGACGCCTTCCCAAAAGGCTGCCGGGCTGCCTTCGGACGCCAGGGCCGACGCCCAGGCCCGGGACAGCGGCAGGTACCAGCGCACGATCAGGCGCAAGGTCACGCTGTCCATCCAGGGCCAGAGCAGGCCCCGGGCGGCCAGGACGCGCCAGGCCGGGACCGTCAAGGGCCCTCGGCTGCGGGAGGTCACGGAGTTGCCGCGGGCCGGCAGTCGGCTAAAGTGGGCGCGCCAATCCGTGCCACCGGATCGAGGTAGGAGAACCCGCCATGACGCATCGCCCGCTTGCCTGTTTGTTGCCCGCCGCCGCCCTCTTGGCCGCCGCCTTCATCTCCGGGCCGGCCCCGGCCGCGCCGGAGGGCCTGGTGACCACCAAGACGCCGCACAGCTACAAGACCCTGATCGAGCGCCTGAACACGGCGGTCAAGGCGCACAAGATGGGCCTGGTCACCCGTGCCAGCGCGACGGTCGGTGCCAAGGCGGCCTTCGACAAAGTGATCCCCGGCAACATGGTGGTCGGCGTCTACCACCCGCGCTTCGCCGTGCCCATGCTCGAGGCGAGCATCCCGGCCGGGATCGAGGCCCCGATCCGCTTCTACATCACCGAGAACGACGACGGCACAGCCTCCCTCACCTACCGTAAGCCGACGGTGATCTTCGCGCCCTACGAGGACGGCGGCGAGAAGCTCAAGACGCTGGCGAAGGACCTGGACGAGGTCTTTGCCAGCATCGCCAAGCAGGCCACGGCGGCGCAGTAGCGAGGGCGGTCGCACGCAGGCTTCAGGCGCCGCCGAAGGCGGCCGGCGGCGCCAGGCCCATGTCCCAGAAGCCGACCTCCAGGCGGGTCGCGCTGCGGAAGGTGGCGGCCAGGGCCGGCCAGCGCGGCGAGGCGGCGGGATCGGCGCCGAGCCGGGCCCGGGCGACCCTTTCGAGCTGCGCCCGGGCGGCGGCCGCGACCTCCTGGTATTCGTTGCCGCCGTAGACCTCGATCCAGTCGAGGTAGGGGTTGTCGCCCAGCCGGGTCGCCGGGTCGGCCAGCAGGGCCCGGCCGATCTCGCCGTAGCCCAGCACGCAGGGCGCCAGGGCGACCAGCAGGTCGAGCAGGTCCCCGGACAGGCCCCGCTCCAGCACGTAGCGGGTGTAGGCGAGGTTCTGCTCGGCCTCGGGCAGGGCCGCCATGTCGCGCTCGGTCAGGCCCCAGCCGGCGCAGTACTTCAGGTGCAGCTGCATCTCGCCGTTGATCAGGGCGTCCAGGGTCGCGCTCGCCTGGCGCAGGTCTTCGAGGTTGTCGCTCTTGAAGGCGGCCAGGGCGTAGGCCCGGGCGAAGTGGATCAGGAAGAGGTAGTCCTGCGCCAGGTACCAGCGGAAGCAGGGCTCGGCCAGGCTGCCGTCGCCCAGGCCGCGGACGAAGGCGTGCCCGGTGTAGGCCGACCAGTCCTCCGCACAGGACTGCTTCAGACGCTCGAAGACTCCCTCCGGCTGGTCCATTGCCGCCTCAATCGAAGAGCATGTTGCGAGTCTCGGCCGGCAGCTTCACGGTCAGGCCGTCCAGCTCCTCGGTCATGACGATCTGGCAGCCGAGCCGTGAGGTCTCCTCCAGGCCGAAGGCCAGGTCCAACATGTCCTCCTCGTCCTCCGAAGCGGTCTCCAGCCGGCCGAACCAGGCGGGCTCGACGATCACATGGCAGGTCGAGCAGGCCAGCGAGCCCTCGCAGGCGCCCTCGATGTCGATGCCGTGGAGGTGGGCGATCTCCATGACGGAGAGCCCCAGCGGCGCGTCGACCTCCTTGCGGGTCCCGTCCGGTTCGAGGAACACCATCTTCGGCATCTGCTCAAGCTCCAGGCATCATTTCAGCCGGCATTAGGTAATGCCCGGCGCCGGCGAAATCCAGCCTCGATTCGACCGAAGCAGCGCGGTGACGGCTATTCGGCGGCCCCGACCGCCGGCCCCTCGGCGGCCTCGCTTTGGCGCAGGGCGGTGACGGCGGCGGTGACGTCCTCGATCGCCGTGTCGATCTCGGCCTCGGTCGTGAAGCGGCCCAGGCCGATTCGGATGCTGGAGTGAGCGGCCGCGTCGCTCAAGCCGAGGGCGCGCAGCACGTAGGAGGGCTCGACCGCAGCCGAGGAGCAGGCCGAGCCGGAGGAGACGGCGAGCTTCGGCATGGCGTTCATCAGGGCCTCGCCGTCGATGCCCTCGAACGCGAGATTGAGGTTCCCGGCGACCCGCTGATCGGGATCGCCGTTGAGGCTCACACCCTCCAGGGCGGCCAGGATCCCGTCCAGGAGCCGCCTGCGCAGAGCCAGGAGGCGCGCCGACTCCTCGGCCATCTCGCGCCCGGCCAGGACGCAGGCCTTGCCGAGCCCGACGCAGAGCGCCGGTGCCAGGGTGCCGGAGCGCAGGCCCCGCTCCTGCCCACCGCCGTCGAACAGCGGCTCCAGCCGGACCCGCGGCCGGCGCCGCACGTAGAGCGCGCCGATGCCCATGGGCCCGTAGATCTTGTGGCCGGAGATGCTCAGCAGATCGATCTTCATGGCCTCGACGTCGATCGGGATCTTGCCGACCCCCTGGGCCGCGTCGCAGTGGAAGACGACTCCGGTCTCCCGGCAGAGCGCGCCGATCTCGGCCAGGGGCTGGATCACGCCGATCTCGTTGTTGACCGCCATGACCGAGACCAGGGCGGTGTCCTCGCAGATCGCCTCGTTGAGGCGCTGCAGATTGACCAGGCCGCTCGGCTCGACCGGCAGGACGGTGAGGCGGAAGCCTTCGCTCTCCAGCCGGCGGCAGCTCTCCAGCGCGCACTTGTGCTCGGTCGCCAGGGTGACGACGTGGTTCTTACCCTTGCGGCGCAGGAAGCGGGCAGCGCCCTTGATCGCCAGGTTATTGGACTCCGTCGCCCCGGAGGTGAAGACGATCTCGCGCGCTTCGGCGCCGAGCAGCTCGGCAACCTCGGCGCGGGCCGCCTCGACGCCGGCGACGGCCTTCCAACCGTAGGCGTGATGGACCGAGTGCGGATTGCCGAAGTGCGCGGTCAGATAGGGCATCATCGCCTCCAGGACCCGCGGGTCCAGGGGCGTGGTCGCTTGGTTATCCAGATAGATCGGGGTCTCTTCGGAGCGCTCCTGCACCCGCGTCCTCCTTTGCTCCGGGCGGCGGTTCGGCAAGGTCCGAAGACGTGCCGGGATTAGGCCGCCCGCCGTCTGTATAGCCCCTCCCAGGCCTCGACGAAACGCTCCAGGTCGCCCGCGGTCGTCGCCCAGCCCAGGCTGACCCGGATCGCCGCGGCGGCGGTCTCGGCGTCGGCGCCCATGGCCCGCAGAACATGGGAGGGCTCGACCTTGCCCGAGGAGCAGGCGGCACCCGAGCTGACCGCGATGCCGGCGAGGTCGAGCGCCAGCAACTGGGTCTCGGCCGAAAGGCCTGGCAGCGCGAAGCAGCTCGTGTTGGCCAGGCGCGGCCCCGCCGCCCCGAAGACCATGAGCTCCGGCGCCAGGGTCCGGAGCCGGGCCTCCAGGCCGTCGCGCAGGCGCGCAAGGTCCGGATCCGGCTTGGGGGCGGCCAGGACCGCCACGGCCGCCGCCCCGAAGCCGGCGATGGCCGGCACGTTCTCGGTCCCGGCCCGACGCCGGCGCTCCTGGCCGCCGCCGCGGATCTGGGGCGCCACCGTCACGCCCTCGGCCAGGATCAGGGCGCCTGCGCCCTGCGGCCCGCCCAGCTTGTGGGCCGAGAGGCTGAGGGCGGCAACGCCCAGGGCTTCGAGGTCGAGATCCAGCCGGCCGGCGGCCTGCACCGCGTCGCAGTGCACCAGGGCGCCCGACGCCCGGGCCAGGGCCGCGATCTCGCCGATCGGCTGGATCACCCCGGTCTCGTTGTTGGCCAGCATCACCGACACCAAGGTCGGCCCCGACCCACCGCCGCCTTCGGCCAGGGCCTCGCGCAGGGCCTCCAGCTCGACCCGGCCCTCGGCATCGACCGGCAGCCGCTGCGCCCCGGGGGCCGCCTGCAGCACCGAATCGTGCTCGACCGCGGAGACCAGGACCCGGCCGGCAGGCAGGCCGGAGAGGGCCAGGTTGTTGGCCTCGCTGCCGCTGCCGGTGAAGATCACCCCTGCGGGGCGGGCGCCGACCAGGGCCGCCACGGCCTCGCGCGCGTCCTCGACCCGCCGCCGGGCGCGGCGCCCAAAGCGGTGCACGGAGGACGGATTGCCCGTCTCGCGCAGGGCCGCCTCCAGGGCGGCCGCAGCTTCCGGACGCAGCGGCGCGGTCGCGTTGTAGTCCAGATAGACCAATTGGGACATGGGCAGCGCGGGGCCGGCGGAGGGCGCTACTCCGCGGCCGCAACCGGGCCGGAGCCGTCGCGGGACAGCAGGCTGCTGGTCCCGAGCACCCGCCGGTCGACGACGTCGGCCACGGTGACCGAGCTCAGGTAGAGGTAGATCTGGTTGCCCAGTTCCTCCCAGAGATCGTGGGTCGCGCAGCGGCTCTTGTTGCTGCGGCAGCCCAGCGGCTGGCCCGGCGTGCAGCGGGTCGTCCGGATCGGCTCGTCGACCGCCAGGATGATGTCCGATACCCGGATCTCCTTGGCCGGCCGGGACGGCAGATAGCCGCCGCCGGGACCGCGGACGCTTCGGACTAGGCCACCACGGCGCAGCTTGGCGAAGAGCTGCTCCAGGTAGGAAAGCGAGATCTCCTGCCGGTCGGCGATGTCGGACAAGGCAATCGGCTTGCCGTTACTCTGGGCCGCCAGATCGACCATCGCCATCACCGCATAGCGACCCTTCGTGCTGAGCTTCACCGCCAATCCTCCAACTGCACGCTCATGCGCTCACCATTAGCATTTGCCCTGGGGCAGATCGGTGCCGCCGTCCTCTGTCGCCGCCGGCTCGACCCCCAGGCCGTCGACATCGCCGCCGGCCTCGCTCCGCGCCTCCAGTTCGGTGACCCGGGCGCGCAGGCGCGAGACCTCGTCCATCAAGCCTTCGATGGCCCGCGCCACCGGATCGGGCAGGTCGCCCGTCGGGGTGCCGTAGGCAACGAAGGCCGGCTGCTCTTCGCGCTTGGCCGCGGGCTGAACGACCCTGCCGGGAATGCCGACCACGGTGGCGCAGGCCGGCACGTCCTTGGTCACCACCGCGTTGGCGCCGACCCTGGCATTGCTACCGACCGTGATCGGCCCAAGGATCTGGGCCCCGGAGCCGACGATCACGCCGTCCTCGAGGGTCGGATGGCGCTTCTGGTTGCGCTGGCTGTCGCTGTCGACGCTGGGCGCTACACCGCCCAGGGTCACGTCATGGTAAAGCGTGACATCGTCGCCGATATGGCTGGTCTCGCCGATCACCACGCCCATCCCGTGGTCGATGAAGAGCCGGCGGCCGATGCTGGCGCCGGGGTGGATCTCAATTCCGGTGAACCAGCGCGCAGCCTGCGACAGGAAGCGGCCGGTCAGATGCCAGCCCTGCCCCCAGGCGCCGTTTGCCAGGCGATAGAACAGGATCGCTTGGAAGCCCGGGTTACAGAGGGCCACTTCGAAGCGGGATCGGGCCGCAGGGTCGCGGCGCATGATCGAGTCGATCTCTTCCACCAGGAACTTGAACATCGCCTTGCCCGTCGTGCTATGATCCGCGCCCGCTAGACCTCCCGGAGAGCTCGCCCCCGGCCTTCGACACCCTATCGGGTGGGATATGGTTTGTCCGAGTAATCTTCTCAAGTTTACCCCTCGCGCCCTGGTAACGCCAGCCGCGAGACCCGATATCTAGATTGAGATTTCCTCGATTCTGACGTGAAGCAAGCTCATGGATACCGCCGATGCCTGACGTGATCTTCAATGGACCTGAAGGTCGCCTGGAGGGACGCTACCAGCACAGCAAGGTGCCGACCGCCCCGATTGCATTGATGCTGCATCCGCACCCGCAGCACGGCGGCACGATGAACAACAAGGTCATCTACAATCTTTACCATGCCTTCGCCCGCCAAGGCTTCTCGGTGCTGCGCTTCAACTTCCGCGGGGTCGGGCGTTCTCAAGGAATCTACGACCGCGGCGAGGGCGAGCTGTCGGACGCGGCCTCGGCCTTGGACTGGCTGCAGTCGATCAACGAGAACGCGACGGCCTGCTGGATCGCCGGCTTCTCCTTCGGGGCCTGGATCGGCATGCAGCTCTTGATGCGCCGGCCGGAGATCGCCGGCTTCGTCTCGGTCGCGCCGCCGGCCAACCAGTACGACTTCAGCTTCCTGGCGCCCTGCCCCTCCTCGGGCCTGGTGATCCAGGGCAGCCGGGACGAGATCGTGCCCGAAGCCGCCGTCGCCAAGCTGGTCGACAAGCTTTCGCAGCAGCGCGGCATCACCATCGACTACCGGGTCATCCCCGGCGCCAACCACTTCTTCACCGAACAGATGGACGAGCTTACCGGCCACGTCGAGGACTACCTGGCCAAGGCCGAAGACGGGGCCGTCGCCGCCGCGCGTTGACGCTCGCACCTCCAGCGATGGGACCGGCCGCGGCACGCGGACCGGCTCCGTCCGGCCGACCGCCCGCGTTTGAGGCCCTGGCCCCGTTGTGATATTCCAGCGCCGCCCCGGCCGGCCGCCGGACGTCCATCAGGAGCCCTTTGTCCGCCATGAGCAAGCTGCGATCCGATCTCCTGCGCACCCTTGACCAGCGCGGCTTCATCCATCAGTGCACGGACCTGGAGAGCCTCGACCAGGAGGCGAGCCAAGGGCGCATCGTGGCCTACATCGGCTACGACCTGACCGCGACCAGCCTGCATGTCGGCAGCCTGGTGCAGATCATGCTGCTGCGCTGGCTGCAGAAGACGGGGCACAAGCCGATCGTCCTGATGGGCGGCGGCACGACCAAGGTTGGGGATCCCTCGGGCCGGGACGAGGTGCGCCAGCTCCTCGACCTCGAGGGCATCGCGCGCAACAACGAGAGCATCCGGCGGATCTTCGCCCAGTTCCTCACCTTCGGCGAAGGCCCCACGGACGCGCTGATGGTCGACAACGCCGAGTGGCTGGACGAGCTCAACTACATCGCCTTCCTGCGCGACTACGGCCGTCACTTCTCGGTCAACCGCATGCTGACCATGGATTCCGTCCGCCTGCGCCTGGAGCGTGAGCAGCCGCTGTCTTTCCTGGAATTCAACTACATGGTGCTGCAGGCCTACGACTTCGTCGAGCTGTCGCGGCGCTACGGCTGCCGCCTGCAGATGGGCGGCTCGGACCAGTGGGGCAACATCGTCAACGGCGTCGAACTGGGCCGGCGGGTCGAGCAGACCACGCTCTTCGGCCTGACCACGCCGCTGATCACCACCGCCTCGGGCACCAAGATGGGCAAGACCGCCGAGGGCGCGGTCTGGATCAACGAGGACCGGCTCTCGGCCTACGACTACTATCAGTTCTGGCGCAACACCGAGGACCCCGACGTCGGCCGCTTCCTGCGCCTCTTCACCGAGCTGCCGGAGGCCGAGATCGCGCGTCTGGAAGCCCTGGAGGGGGCCGAGATCAACGAGGCCAAGAAGGTCCTTGCCCTGGAGGCGACCCGGCTCTGCCGCGGCGATGCCGCGGCGGCGGCGGCGGCGGAGACCGCCCTCAAGACTTTCGAGCAGGGCGGCCTGGGCGAGGACCTGCCGAGCCTAGCGCTGCCGGAAGCCGACCTGGCAGCGGGCCTCCCGGCCTACGAGCTGTTCAGCCGCAGTGGCCTGACCAGCAGCAACGGCGAGGCCAGGCGGCTGATCAAGGGCGGCGGCGCCAGGATCAATGATCAGAAGATCGACGACGAGGCCCGAACGGTGACCTTGGCCGACCGCAATCCCGAAGGTGTGATCAAGCTTTCCGCCGGCAAGAAGCGCCACGCCCTGGTCCGGGTCGCCTGATCCGTCCGTAGACCGCTCGCTCCGGCCCGGTTACCGGTCGCCGCGTCCGGAGGGCAGTGCGGTCATGTCCTCTCCGGACCGGGGACCTTCACCGTCGCTGTCGAAGATGTCGAAGATGCCGCGCAGGAAGCCCGGCGTCAGGGCCGACAGCGGGTTGACGCTGACGTCGGGATTGTCGCTCGGTCCCTCCACCTCGTAGGTGAAGGCAATCAGGCCTTCGCCCTCGCCGCCGATCAGGATGTTGCCGATGATCGGGATGGCGCCGAGGATCCGGTTCAGGAAGTAGGCCGGCACGACCGTGCCCTCGACGTCGATCCAGCCGCGCGCGAGATCGACCTCGCCCTGGGTGGTGATGCCGAGCGAGGTTCCGTAGACCCGCAGCAACTCCGTCGACAGGCGATCGCTTTCGTAGACGAAGTCGCCGGTCACCCGGTCGAAGACCAGACCCTCGCCGCCGAGGGATTCGACGATTCCGGTGAGCGAGGCCACGGTCAGCACCTTGGCCAGGATCGGCGCGTCGTAGACCCGGAATCCGTCGGCCTCGATCCGGCCCCGGATCGGGCTGGCCGGATCCGGGTCATCGGTCTCGCCGGTGACCTCCAGCTTGCCGCCATCGATGCTCGGCTCGATGGCCAGAGCGCGAAGGATCGCGCCGAGGTCGCGGGATCGCACGGCCAGGCGCCGCGTGCCGTCCTCGATCGGAGCCAGACGCAGATTGAGCGTTACCGGGCCCTCGTCAATCGCCTCGGACTTGGCCTCGGTCGGATCGGGCGCCTCGCCGAACCTTCTGCCAAACCCGGCGGGCGGCGCGCGCCGCTCGGAGTCGGGCCTGGCCTTCGGATGACGGGCCAGTTCCCAGGGAACCTGGCCGTCTATCTCCATACGATCCCAGCCGCCCTCGGCACGCACCAGCCACAGCCGGACGTTCTCCAGGTATTCGTTCGGACCGAAGTAGACCCGATCGAGCCACTTTGCCCGCAAGTCGAAGGGTTGTACGGTCTCCGAAGGCCCGCCTTCGGCGCTCTCCGCGCGTGTTTCCGCGGGAGCAGTCT
>JAAUXY010003879.1_pt1 | contig 12912 bp, 12 predicted proteins | sample 7278121 | NCBI WGS metagenome assembly JAAUXY01 (sample SAMN14350117, study PRJNA611818) | marine sediment metagenome | isolation source: surface marine sediment (1.8m) | place: French Polynesia: Moorea | collected 2018-08 | reverse complement strand
TGTATTTGTTAGCCTCCTATGGCTAAAGTTTCCTCCACTAGCTTTTCGACTATGCTCAGTGTTTTCTTTAACTGTTCCTGAGCGTCCCCGGACAACTCCCCCCAATTAATAAAAAAATCATTCCCGGCTCCCTTATAATCATCATAGAAAACGTGGTGATCATTCACAATACCCAACTCGCTGCCGTCTTTAAGCCTGATAACTATTTCGTTTGAAAGTCCCATGGTGCTTTTATTATCCTCCTTTCATAATTCACAATTCGTTTACGGTAATCCTTTGTCATGATTCCTTTTTCGCTTTTATCCAGTATAGTATAAAGGACAATACAAATAATTAATATAACTCGTGAACGTTCTTCAGACGGATAACCAACTCATTATGGTCATTTTCCACAGCTTTGAGAAAGGTATCCCGGTCGGGTGTTTGATCTTCATCGTAAGAAGTAATCGCACCGGCAAATTGGACTTTTAAGTCATAACCATTTACGGTGATTGGAGCATCGTGCAGTGACCTTAAAAGTCTTCTCAATGCAATTCTGGCATTCTTTTTTTCAGTCATTGGAAGAAGAACCATCAGAATTTTTTTGGTTAAAATTCCAATTAGATCGGCGTCCCTTAGGCTTTTGATCAATTCACCCATGACTACTTGATGTATTTTTTGTCCGCTGAGCGTGCCTTTAGGAATAGGCTGTTTGGGCTCTATCTTGATGATTGAAAAGGTAATTACTGAAAAAGGTGTTTCATATCGATTTGAACGGGATATTTCTTTTTCGATAAAAAAAAGCGTGTTTTTAAAGGTTAAAATTCCACCTGGAAGCTTGTTGCTATTTTTTCTCGGTTCCTTTTTTTTATTTATCCGTTTAATTTCCCGTAATATTTGGTGAATATCGTTTTCATGGATCTCACCTTGCTTAACGGTTTTTCGCACCTGGTTGAGAATACCGTTGAGTTCATCACCCTCATCAACACTTTCTTCTAAAATTCTGAAAATAGATGTCTGCCCGACACCTGTAGTGTGTGTCGTTGATGCCTGCTGTTGTTCCCAATCATTTTTTAGCTTGTTAAAACATTCCTCCATGCGTTCCATTAGTCTTTCCTGAACGCCCTTTAAAACCTCATCGTCAATTCCTTTTTTATCCAATCTGTTCACAATATCAGATTCTACTTTGGCAATGACTTTCTTTATATGATCATCATTTACGTTGCTGTCTGAATTTGTCGTATCCAATACGATTTTGGATCCTATGCGTTCGATGTATTCGACAAGCAATTCGGTCAGTATTTTATCATTACCAGTTCCTTTGCGTAGCTCTGCAGCCAGATAAATAAGTTCAGCAGCGCCTGAAGGATCCCTTTTAAATTCTTGGATTAGATCATCTGAATCAAGACCAACTTCGGCAGCACTTTTTTGAAAAATTTTTACAATTTCCTCATTATTTAATTCTTTGCCAAGGGCATCCATAAGGCTCATAAATTCTGATAAGGCCATACCTTCCTCAATTAAGGCATCCTTAATCAGAGGCAGGATTCGTTTTAATTCGACAGAATCAGGAACCATCCGCCGAATTATTTGTGCAAGCCTTTCGGTAGATATATTACCTTCTTGGTATTCGTTTTTTACTAGCTGAATCAGTACCTGGTCTGTGAGGGCATTTGCTTCATCTATAATTTGCTTTTCATTTTCATATATCACACCTAAAGCCTTCTGGGCCTCAACCCCTTTAACCAATTCATCTCGCATATCAGAAACTGCATCAGCCAAATCTGATAGATTGATATCGCTAACATTTTTTTGCATTTCTATCACTTCTTCTCTGATGCGTGCAAGCTGACTAGCGATAACAGGCCCACCAGCGAAAACAGGCTCACCTGTTGTGACAGGTCGACCAGCGTCAACGAGTCCATCAGTTGATGCAGGTCCACCTCCATTAGCGACAACAGGCCCAATTTGGGATAACTCAATTTGTTCGCCCTTTGCTACTTCATAATCTTTACTAATCAAATCGTTTGAAAGTTTAATAGGATCTTCAATTAAGTTCTTTAAGGAAAACGACTTTTCAATCTCCTCCACTAAAACACTTTCTGCCATCATATTTATGACTTCACCGAACATTTGATCTGGCGAAGTATTACCTGAATCCTTGGACGGCTGCTTCAAATCTTCTTTTGACACGATTTCGTCATCAGCCGTCATCTTTTTATAAATAACATGATTAATTTTAACATTGGACACTGATATTTCCGCCAATGCCATTTGCATTAATGATGCTTTTGGGTAGCTTTTCGGATCTACAAAGATTTTAACAAAGCTTTTTAGGTCAGCTTCAACCATTCCTTTTTCAAATGATATGGATTGAATGCCCGTTTTTTTGAAATGAGCTGCCATTCTGGAAGTATTTAGCCGATGGTCAAAGGGTTCTTCCTCGATAAAAAATTGTTCCCGATTTAGTATAAGGGCGACTGGCGAAACAAGATCAAGACCTTCGGTAACGATATTATAAACCTCTTGGATAGATTGATTTGTGAATTGATGATCAATTTTATACATGGATGCACGATTATACATGATCGCAAAAGCTCTACCTATTTTTTCTGAAATCTTTTTCGGAAGTTTTGATTCACTCATGAGTTCGCTTTTTGTTTCTATCGAAGATACGTTTGAAAGTACCATTCGAGTTTGGATTTAAACTCCTGACAATCATCATACCTTTTTTCAGCTTCATATTTTATTGCTTTTCCAACAATTTTATCCATTTCTTTACTTAGAAAAGGGTTAAGCTCTGAAGGTTTCTTTTTAAAGAAACCGTTTTTATTCAGCAGCTTATATTTTAGCATTGCATCGACTGAATCAAACTTGGGTAAGGGTAGTTCTGGCACCAACATCTGAAAAAGCACACTGCCGACGGCGTAAATATCGGTTCGCCCTCCCTTTGTTTCTCCAATAATTTGTTCCGGCGCCATGTATAATGGCGTCCCTCTAATCAGCGAGTGATCTGCATTCTCTTCCCGTAGAACCTTGGCCACTCCAAAATCCATGATGATGGGGCGCTGATTATGTTTCTCAATAAGAATATTGTCAGGTTTTATGTCCCGATGGATGATGTCCTGTTGATGTGCATATTGGAGTGCATCAAGGATTTGCATAACGAATTGAATCGTCTGTTTTAACGGTAGTAAGCGTTTAGAAGGCAATACTTGCTTTTGGGCAATTTTGAATAGTTCGGTCAGCGGAACGCCCTGGATATGCTGCATTGTAAAAAAAAGAAATTCTTTTGTTTCGCCGACTTCGAAAATTGGAATAATATTCGGATGAGACAATATGGCAGCAGCTTCTGCCTCCTGCTGAAAGAGTTCTGCCATTTTGGAAGTAAGGAATGCCTTCGGCAATATCTTTACCGCAATTCGACGTTTTAATGTTTGTTGATAGGCGATAAAAACAATGGCCATACCTCCCCGGGCCAATTCACTTAGAATCGTTGATGTCCCGATTTTTTTCCCGATGATGTGATCGGAGTTATATGATTCAATCGTTTTCATTTATTTACCCATTATTCGAACCACATCTTTCTGCTTGAACGATCGCATCTCGCCACGAGCGCAGCTTTAGCATTAGTATCGGTAATTTCTTTAAATTCTAAAGGAAATCCTTTTCATTGGGCTACTATTTGGGATGAATTTAGAGTTCGAATTGTTTAATTTATCTGAATGGAAGGATTGGTGGGATGCAACTGAAATTTAAACTGTTTTGGGTGGAAACACATTAATATTAAATAATATTAGACAATTATTTTTGTCTAATTCAATTTAATCACGAAATTAAAAACTGAAGTTTCGTCGAAGCAATCGAGATTATATCCAGATTTTGCAGTTTAACCGATTTTTTAAGCTTATTATGATTGATTCGCGGTTTGGCTATCCCGCCCACATAGCTGATATACCAACCATCAGGCAGCTTATTGATAATTGCGGATGTTTTTCCGATCGCAAAGCCTTTAACTATGATGTCGGATTGCGGATCCTTTCCAATTCTAACTGGTTTAGCGTTCAGTTCCAGATCTTCCTTTCTTTCCGATAGAAAAGAGAGTTTACACGGTGACCTATCGTGCACTTTATCATAATTTTTGCGAGATGGATTATTCTCCTCGATTTTTTGCCTATTTTTTTTTAATAACTCTCGATATTTTTTTGTATTCATCTGCATCGTTTTATTAATCGAAGATGATATTTTTTTCGGTTGTCTATCGATTTTTGGATTTAAAAATCTTAAATGATGCTTGCCGATTGAAATCTCGTCACCGTCATTAAGCCAATGGGATTTGATTAATTGGTCGCCCAAAAATGAGCCGTTTTCGCTCTGGAGATCAACATATAAGAAACCATTCCCATCTGATTCTATTTTGGCGTGTTGTTTAGAAATTGCAAGGTTATCTATAACGATGTCATTTATTTTGTTTCGACCGATGATTAAGGTATCGCCTTTACTGATTTGATAGTTTGCTAAAATTTTATCTTTAAAAAGAAGAGAGACGGTTGGCATTTTTTATGATTCTTTCACTTTTTATTTTCATTCTATGGTTTATTATTTTTTATTAATACAAAAGCCACTTCTTTTCCTTTCTTTATTATCGGAGATATTCATAAAAATCTTTAGGATCGATTAATAGCTTTTATATGTCTATTCATTTAAATCACAAAATATTAGCATAAAATGGATTTAACCGGAGTAAGTATCTGATATTGGATAAAAAGAGCTAAAAAAGGCAGTTTTTAGATTTAAAGTACCATTTTGGGAGCAACATGGGCATTCACGGGAATAAAATTTATGGTGGATATGGATGAAGTAACATTTGGTTAGAATAATTAACTTAGAATAGCCCCCTAAAATTGCACAGATCAGATCACTGTGATCAGAGTGTCTTAATAGGGGTTAAGGATTGATTCTAACGCATGCCTTTAAAATCCAGCTGGTACTGCAATAATCTCATTTAGTTCTGTAGTTGGTAATTTCTCAAATTACTTCAGTCGGCTAATATTCAATTTTTCCGCATAACGACCTAATTTCAATGATATTTAATTTCGGTCCGTCGACTCAGTTCTTCTATCCCCCCAAATTTTTAATATCATCTTTTTGAGGGTCAGTAACAAATACGCCAGATGATTGGTCTCTTTTTTATTAAAGTTAATCTTGTAGTTGCCGATACTTCTACAAAAGGAGGGATGCAACATGGGGAAAAGAAAAATGTATAACACCACCTTGGATGTTGATCTACTGAGGGAAATTGAAATATTCTCTGCCCATTTAGATTTGCGCCAGAACGATTTTATTGAAGAAGCGATTCGAGATTTAATAGAAAAAATACAAACACCAGGAACTGCATGTAGCTAATGGGTAAGAAACGCAAAAGGACCGAGCATTAGGGCATTTCACTTTTATCGAAATAAGGTGCACTTGGTAGTGCTTTTTAATATCGTGGACACAACTTTAGGCAACCGACATGGCATTTATAAATTCAAAAAACAAAGAAATCCAGGTAAAAATCGTATACTACGGCCCCGGCCGCAGTGGCAAAACCACTAACCTGGCATACATCTATAAAAAGTTCGGTTCACGGATTAATTCCGAAATGGTTAGTGTGAAGACCCATGGCGATCGGACCTTGTTTTTCGACTTTTTACCCTTGGATATATGCTTGATAGGTGGTTATACTGTTAAGGTCCAACTTTATACAGTACCAGGGCAGGTTAAATACAATTCTACCCGACGTATGGTACTGAGGGGTGTTGACGGGATCGTTTTCGTGGCTGATGTATTAGCCATCCGACGTGAAAAAAACATTCAGTCTTTAATGAACCTGCAGGAGAATTTAGCGCACCATAAAATACAGCTCGAAAAGCTACCATACCTATTTCAATACAACAAAATTGATTTAAAGGGACAAGGCATCCTTTTGACACCCCTTAATACACTGAGTCAGGATTTAAACAAAAACAGGAAGAAACCCGCCTTTCCCGCCAGTGCCATTGGAGGAGTAAATGTCGCTGTAACCCTAAAGAAGATTATCTCCATGACAGTCACTTCCATAAAAAAAGACTTGAAACAGAAGGATCTTATTAACTCACGAACAGAATAGAAGCTATGCGTTAGACAAGGAGATGGAAAACAAATTCGATCCACTTTTTGGCATCCATAAATAAGCTGGAACTTACTCTTCAAGGTATCTATGATATATCTGTATCCGTAATCCCCATGTTTTATGCTTCCTCCGCCAATAATAATCTGAAGATTGTATATTAGGAATGAGTAGTATGAAAATCATCTTAATTTTATATTACGGCACACTTTGATATAGGCTAAATTTGATTCCATTTCGCTTACAAATCCATAATATTATTCTGAATCTTGTGTGGGACTTTATGTGGGACTTTTTTTCCAAAATCAGCAAAAATCAGCTAAAATCGGCAAAAATCGGAAAAGGTGTGGAAATTCATATAACATGATTTCAGCAACTTAAGTGAATTTAGGAGGTTAGGAAACCCGGGGTGATTGACTGAAAATTTCCGTGTTGCGCCTAAGGCGCATTCGATTCTGTCCCTCGGCACCATTAAAATCAGTAGCTTACAGGTTTATCTGTAAGCTATTTTCGTTTTTCGTCAACGTTTAAGATCAACATTTGGTTGGCATTCTGTATTTTAGTATCCAACCCTCCTGTATATTGATCCATTGCTGCCTTTAATGATTCATCTGATGGTGACATGTAGTGCATATCCATTCCCTTGAACCTCTGAGCAACTTAGCGCGCTTGTATCCGATTGCCCGCTTGAATTGTGCCGAGCGAATCCCTATTTTTTAAATGTATAATCAGACCTTAATGAATGGGTCGCCATTGGATTGACTGCTATCGCTTTCTTAACGGCCGTCATTGAAAACAATCCCAACTTCTATTTGGTTACGCATAGGATTCAGGTTTTAAATTGACTGCCTCCACGCATTGGACTACATTGCTACGATATGGATTGCCTTAGAATAGATGACATTATTAACAATCCTGATTTAGCCAAATACCTCATCACTTTTAATCCGGGACAGACCATCTTTTTAGAAGGTGATGATACGCAAGATCTCTACGTCCTGGTGTCCGGCCAGGTTGAAATATTCAAAGGAGATCAAAAAATAAGAGAGATTACAGAAGAAGGGGCTGTCTTCGGAGAAGTTTCCTTTTTTTTAGGAGACCAGCGCACCGCCTCTGTGAAAGCAAAGACCCGGGTTGAAGTGATTTGTATTCCCAAAGAAGAGATCAACCTTTTTTTAAATGAATGTCCGACGGCGGGACCTGATATCATCCGGCATCTATCCCAATGGCTGAATGAAGCGACTCAAATGCTTTATGGCTTAAAGCAAGTAAGCGATCAATTGCCGGATGCCGTTATTCTGACCGAAAAGAACGGCCGTATCCTGGTTTGGAATTCTGCAGCTGAAAAACTATATGGACGCGACTGGCCGCAAATGCGCGACACCAACGTCGATGAAATCTACGTCAATCCGGAGGAATACAAAGATTTTTTAAAAGAGGTTCAAACTCAGTATTCAACCACAGAAAAAATTTTTAATATCAAACATCCCCGAAAAGGCATCCGTTGCGTCTCAACAAGTTTTACCGTCATCTACGATGGCCACCATAACTTCCAGGGGGTTCTTTCGCTGGGACGCGATGTCACCGCCACAAAAAAACTGGAAAAAAAATATAAGCGCGCATTTATATGGCTTGTCTCGGCATTTGTCTTGATCGGCCTGCTGACAGCCATAATTTTTTGGGGCTATCCGTATTATTCAAAAGGCCATCAGGCCGTAGATACAAGACAAAAGGAACTCATTAATCTTCTGGCCACGGATTATGCTCTGCTCGATACATGGTTGGCTGATCCGCTTCGCGGTCAAAAAACAGAAACCATTCGTCAAGTCATGCAGCGCTTTTTTAAGATTCAGCAAATGACTGCGATTCCGTATACCGGCCTGGTTTTGCTGGACTCAGACAGGAAAGTGGTAGGCGCTTATTCAGCAAGGTCGGATATCTCTGACAGTAATATGATCGGCAGCAGTTATGCTGCCATCGACTTTCAGGGAAGTGAAGATTCACTTCACAAAGTACTCACTGTTTATCGTACCGAAAAAAATCATCCCATGGGCAAAAAAGGCACCGAGATCGCCTTTGAGCTAGATATCGACAACGTATTTAAGGGCTGGCTGGTATTTCAGATGGATATGGATGCGCTGGCAGATACCTATGGCATTGATGAAAATAATCTAAAAAACCTCAAATTTGATAAGCCTTGAGTGATGGCCAGCTTAGAAGACTTACAATCCTGCAGTTATGAAGTCTCACACGGAGATGACGGGGACGTGACGCTTTTCATCCAGGGACGTATGGATGCGACTACGGCAACCGAAACCATCAGCGGCATAAAATCCATTTTGCAGCCCCCCCTGCCGCCTGAGTTGACCGTCGATCTTGAAAAAGTAACCTATTTGGATGATTTTGGGGCGCTGGTCCTGGTAGAGTTAAAAAATCTACTGGCCGGCCAAAGAAGTCATCTTCATCTCAAAAATGTCGACCAGAAGGTCAAAGAGGTCCTCAAGATCCTAAAGTTCGATGCATCTGGCGAAACGCAGCCATTGATCCGCAAGCCACGCTCTAATATTTTTGTTCGCCTGGGTGAAGGCGTCTTGGGGCAGGCGACAGACTGGAATTTTACAATTTCTTTTGTCGGGTCCGTCTGCTTATCGCTGGTTTATACTTGCTGGCATCCGCGGTCGTTGCGAACAGACGACACCTTATCATCCATGAAAAGTGTCGGCGTGGATGCGCTACCTATTGTGGCATTGATCAGCTTTTTACTGGGATTGATTATGGCCTTTATGTCGGCGGTCCAACTACAGCAGTTCGGGGCCAACATCTATGTCGCATCCCTTGTCAGTCTGGCAATGGTGCGCGAACTAGGGCCCATCATGACCGCCATCATCGTGGCGGGCAGGTCGGGTTCAGCGTTTGCGGCAGAAATCGGCACCATGAAAATTTCCGATGAAGTCGATGCCCTGTTCACCATGGGCTTCGAACCGACGCGTTTTTTGGTCGTTCCTAAGGTCATTGCCTCCGTTATTACGGTTCCGATCCTGGTACTGTTTTCGGATCTGTTCGCCATATTCGGTGGTCTGGTGGTCGGGGTATTCATGTTGGATCTAACAACCAATGCGTACATCACACAAACGCTGAAAACCCTGACCCTTTTTGATGTCATTTGGGGATTCTTAAAAGCGGCAGTGTTTGCGCTGCTGATTGCCGGGATCGGCTGCCTGAGAGGATTTCAGGTCAGGGGCGGCGCGGCCGAGGTGGGGCAGGCAACCACATCGGCTGTGGTCAGCAGTATCTTTTTAATTATACTGGCCGATGCGGTTTTCGCCGTCATATTGCGCTACTGGAGATAAGGCAGGATTGATGAACAGAAAAGCCGTCATTCAGGTTAGGAATCTGGTCGCCAGCTACGGTGATGACGTTATTCTTGATCGAATTTCATTTGATGTTTATCAAGGTGAAATATTTGCGGTTTTAGGAGGCAGCGGCAGCGGTAAAAGCACATTGCTCAGACACCTTTTGGGGCTGGATAGGCCTGCGGCCGGTGAAATCATCATCGACGGGGATGACATTTCCAGCTGTAATGAAGACGCCTTACAGCAGATACTCAGAAAAGTCGGTGTTCTGTACCAGAGCGCCGCGCTGTTCGGCTCCATGACGGTGGCGCAAAATGTGGCCCTGCCGATTTCAGAGTATACGGATCTGCCTGCCGAGTCCGTGGACAATCTTGTTAAGATAAAGCTCAATCTGGTCAATCTGGATGGCTATCAAAATCATTTACCATCCGAAATCAGCGGCGGCATGAAGAAAAGAGCCGGGTTGGCGAGAGCCATGGCTCTCAATCCCAAAATCCTGTTTTTTGATGAACCGTCCGCCGGGCTGGATCCGATTACATCCGCCGAGCTGGACAATCTGATTATTCATCTCAACCAAAGCCTGGGAACCACCATGGTCATCATTACCCATGAGCTGGAGAGTATCTTTGCGGTCGCCCATCGTGTGATCATGCTGCACAAAAGCAGCCGCGGTATTATTGCAGACGGCGACCCCTTATATTTACGCGATCAAAGCCGTAATCCGTTTGTGAAACAATTTTTTAATCGGCTGCCTGCCGAAAACACCTGAATCGAAAGGATGGGCTTCAATGGCCACCCAGAAAACAAAATTTGCCGTCGGACTTTTTGTCGCCATCGGATTTATGCTGGCGATACTGGTCTTCATGTGGCTGGGCATGTCCCGCTTTTTGCAAAAAGGCCGCTTTTACGCCACCTATTTCGATGAGTCCGTTCAGGGCCTGGACGTGGATTCGCCGGTAAAATACCGGGGTGTTTTTATCGGTCGCGTTGAGAACATCAGCGTGGCACCGGATTCAAAACTCATCAAAGTCGTCTTAAAAATAGAATCCGGCCAGGAGCTCGATCAGAATATCGTGGCCCAGATGAAATCGGTCGGAATTACCGGGCGCATGTTCGTAGAACTGGATCAGAAAAAAGAAGGCGAGCCAGATCAGTCACCTCCCCTCAGCTTCCCTTCAAAGTATCCGATCATCGCCTCAAAACCATCTGAGATCAGCGGCTTAATTGGTGGCTTCGATCAGATCCTGGACCAGATAAAAGCGCTGGACCTTGAACAAATTTCAGTCAAAATAAAAGCAACTCTGGATAATATCAATCAAACCGTCGAAGATGCCAATGTGGAGCGCATTTCCCAAACCATCAATTCATCCTTTGAAAAAATGGAGCAAATCCTGGAAGACGAGAGATGGGATAAAGTCTTGGCTTCAGCCGAAAATGCGGGTCAATCACTGAACAGCCTGCTCGACAAAGCCGACCTCACCCTGGCTCGGGTGGAGGGTATCGTCGTCAGAAAAGAGGAGACGATTAATACCGGTCTGGATAATTTTGGCCGGGCTATGGAAAATGCCAATATTCTTATGAATAAGAGCACAGCGCTGGTCAGCAGAGCTGATGCGTCCATAGCGGAATTGATGCAATATCTGGTGGTCGCCGCGCAGAATCTGGAATTGGCCAGTCAAAACCTGAACGAGCTTATGGAATTACTGGCCGACCACCCGTCACAATTGCTGTTTGGCGAGCCCCCGCGACCCCGCAATGCTGATAGCGTTAATCCATAATCGGAGATGATCGATGACACGCACCCAGATATACTGTATTTTATGGATGGGGCTCGCGCTGCTTCTTAGTGCCTGCCTTGATCTCAAGCAGCCCAGCAACACAATTGATTATTACAGCCTTGAATATGATCCGCCGCGCATCGGCGATCTTCAACCCCTTGCTGAGGTCATCAAGGTCGAACAGTTCAGCGTTACGCCCATATATAACACCCATAAAATCATCTACCGCGACAGGTCGTACAAGAGGGCAGCGTACACCTACCACAAGTGGCGTGCCCATCCCGGAGCAACCGTCACCTATTTATTGGCCCGGGACATGCAACAATCCCAACTTTTTAAGGCCGTTTTGACCCGCCGCAGCCAATTGCCTTATGCCTATCTTTTGGAGGGCAGCGTGGATGAATTTTTAGAATCCGACACCGGAGATGGCTGTCGAGCGGTTTTAGCGCTCAGCATTGTTTTAATGGCAGCGCATGAACCGGATATGGCTAAAAAAATCCGCTTCCAGAAAACCTATCAAATGAGCAAGCCCTGCGAACGAGGAAATCCGGTGTCATTCGTTAAAGCCATGAGCCAAGCCATGTCAGAGACATCCGAGAAAATTATCAATGACGTTTACGAGAATCTAAATAGCCCCTAATTAAAGTCGCTCAGGATTTAATGGTGTGAAATCAGTTGCTTTGAGTTACGGATCTTATGGTTGACAAGGATTTTGGATCAGATATTGGCGAAACGCAGAACGAGTAGGATCTTTAAAACAATACATGGAATTGTGCCCAAACTGTACCCATCAAGATCAAATATTTCCAAACATTTACAAACGAAACCAAAAATACGAAGAAAAATCGAAATAGAATCAACTGCTTGAAATTAAACAGTTTTCGAAATTTAATAAAGCTGGACTGAAAATCCCCGTGTCGGCAGTTCGATTCTGTCCCTCGGCACCATGAATCATCAATTGGATCAGGGGATTAGAGAAGCCGCTCTAATCCCTTTTTCTTTTGATTTTCACGATTGTGCCCGAAATTGTGCCCGCGACGGAAATTTTATCCAAATAAGCGGCGCGTTTTTTCGCTGCTTCGATCAGATCAGCATCATTCACAATGTTGTATCTTTCGAAGACCGACTGAGTCTTATGGCCTGAGATTTTCATGGCCACATTTTCTGGAACGCCTGCGCGCACCATATTCCTGACAGCGCTTCTTCGGAAGTCATGAAAGATTTTCCCTGGAAGCCCAGTATTTTCACAGGCTTTTTTCCAGGACTTGTGAAATTGTTTAATCCGATCTGAACCATAGCGATTCAGAAAAACCCAGGGCAACAGTACTCCCCGCTTGTTGAATACCCTTTTACGGGTCTCCCATTGCTCCTCGATGATCTTTTTTTCCTCCTCATCAAGGTAAGCAACTCGGGCGTTATCGTTTTTCGTCTCTCCGGGCTGATGTTTTCAAAAGGTTTTGGACAGATCAGGGATAAAAAAATAAGAGAGGGTTCAGGTGCCAAATACCTTCTTTCTGTTCGTTAAGCAACCTTTAATGAGTAATTATACCTCCTGCGTTGAAGCATCGTGTTTTTCTTGATTCTCTTCCGCCTTGCCAGAATGTCACGGCCCCTATCATAGTAAACATCCGCCGGCGTCAGATTATTAAGC
>JAAUXY010012841.1_pt1 | contig 12913 bp, 9 predicted proteins | sample 7278121 | NCBI WGS metagenome assembly JAAUXY01 (sample SAMN14350117, study PRJNA611818) | marine sediment metagenome | isolation source: surface marine sediment (1.8m) | place: French Polynesia: Moorea | collected 2018-08 | reverse complement strand
CGGCCACCGAGCCGGTCGACCTGGAGCTCGTGCTGCTGGCCGACGCCTCGCGCTCGATCGATGACGCAGAGATCCGCTTCCAGCGCCAGGGCTATGCCGCCGCCATCACCGACCCGGCCATCATCGCCGCCATCCAGCAGGGCTATCGCCAGCGCATCGCCGTGACCTATGTGGAATGGGGCGACGCGACGTCCCAGGATGTGGTCGTGCCCTGGATGGTCGTGGACGGCCGCGACACCGCCCGGGCCTTCGCCGCCGCCCTGCTCGCCGCGCCGCGGCGCGCCCAGGGCCCGAATGCGATCGGCAGCGCCATCGCGGCGGCGCAAATACTGATCGAGGCGAACGACATCAAAGGCGAGCGGGAGGTGATTGATTTCTCGGCGGACAGCGCCTTCAGCTTCGGCGGCATCCCGGTGCAAACGGCGCGCGCCGCGGCGCTCGGGGCCGGCATGACGATCAACGGGCTCGCCATCCTCTGCCGCAGCGAGTCCTGCAGCGGCCGGCCCGTGGACTACGACCTGGAAGGCACCTTCGCCCGCGACATCGTCGGCGGCCCCGGCAGCTTCGTGGTCACTGCCGACGACCGGGCGAGCTTTGCCGACGCGGTGCGCCGCAAGATGCTGCTCGAGATCGCGGATCTCGGCACCGGGCGGTAGGCGAGCAAGGCGCCAAGACGCGTGTCCCGCGCCCGGCGCCCGTCGTCGTTCAGGCGGCGGCCGGGTGCCAGCCGGCGTCGGCCCAGATCTCGCCGCTGACCGCCTGGTTGGTGATCATGAAGCAGATCGCGTCGGCGATCTCTTCCGGCCGAATCAGGCGCCCGAGCTGGGTGTCCGGCAGCACGTATTTCTGCACGTACTCCTGGCCCATCGCGTTCAGGATCGGCGTGTCAGTGAAGCCCGGGTGGATGATGCTGCAGCGGACGCCGTGGAAGATCGCCTCCTTCATCAGCGTCGAGGCCGCGCCGTCCAGCGCCGCCTTGGCCGAAGCATAGGAGATCTGCCCCTTGTTGCCCTGCGAGGCGACCGAGCCGATGAAGACGATGGCCCCCTCCATCTCCTCCTGCGGGCCCCACTTGCGCAGGCCGCGCTGGAAGCGGCTCTCGGCCACGCGGGCGATCAACTCCATCGCCCAGTAGATCGGCGCGATGTAGTTCACCTCCGTGACCAGCCGAAACACCTCCTCGGGATAGATCGAGGTCTCGCCGCTGTTCCGGTTGACCTTGACCGCGAGCGCGTCGCGCACGATGCCCGCCGCGGGCACGCAGATGTTGACCTTGCCATGCGTGTCGCAGATTTCGTCATAGACCGCGCGACGGAAATCAGGGTCGGTGGTGTCGCCCTCGTAGGGCTTGGCCACGGCGCGCCCGGACAGGCGGTTGACCTCTTGCGCGGCATGCACGACTTCGCTGCTCATATCGACCATGGCGATATGCCCGGCCTGTCGGTTCGCGAGTTCCACGCACACGGCTTTGCCGATGCCACCGGAGGCCCCGGTGATCACGGCGACCTTGTCTCTGATTTGCATGTTCTGCCTCCGTCAATCCGATGCTTTCTTCAACCCAGCCGTCTGGGCCGCCGGAAGCGTCTTAAGTCCTTTGAAAAACACCGGGATCCTAGCATATTTTGTGCATTGCAGCAAGAAAATTGGTGCAGTGCAGCATAGCGCAGCGCGGATCACCCTCTGCGGCATACCAGGCGCCGCAGCCTGTGTGCTCGCTGGCCGCCAGGACGGTTCAATATGACCAGAGAGTGCACTAAGGTCGCGCCCGCGCCGGCCAACAGACCGCAGGGATCGCGCCATGGCTTTGACTGCCGAGTTCTACCAGAGGATCGAGCCGCTCTTCGAGGCCGGCTTCGGGACCGAGAATGTGGGTCCGCTGCTCTACGCCCTGGTGCGCATGACGCGGCCCGAACGGGTGCTCGAAGTGGGCCTCGGCTATACCACCCCCTTCATCGCCCAAGCGCTGAAGGACAACCTGGCCGAGGTGGCCGCCGACCGCGACGTGTTGCGCGCGCCCGGCGCTGAGGAACAGCGGCGGGCCGTCCTGCTGGAGGACTATTACGCCCGCGACTACGCGCCCAAGCACTACGCCATCGACAATCTCTCGATCGCCGGGCAGACCGCCCATCGGGTCCTCGACGTGGCCCGCGCGCTCGACCTGGAATCCGTGATCGAGCTGCATGAGGGTGATTTTCGCGGCCACAGCGAGCGCATGAATCCGGCCTGCCTGCCGCTCGACCTGGTCTGGTTCGATTGCGGCGATGCGCCGGAGTATATCGATTTCATCAACGAGTACTGGCCACTCATCAACCCGAACCACGGGCTCTTGCTGCTGCACTTCACCTATTGGCAGGTGACCATGATGCGCGATGGGCGACCCCAGCAGGTCATACTCTGCGGCTCCATCGCCAACGAGATCAAGCGCCAACAGCTGGCCGCCGGTCTCGACAGCCGGTTCGAGGTCCTGAGCCTGCTCGAGCCGCATAAGAGTCGCCAGGGCAGCGTCACCATGGTGCGCAAGCTGGGGCCCGCTTCCACGTGCCGGGACCGGAACTTCCAGGACGAGATCAGCCAGGCCACCGGCCAGCCGCTCGAGGCCATCCTGCCGCTTGGATAGTTCAGTTGGCGCTCAGTCCGGCAGCACGTCAAAGGCGATGCTGATCCGGTCCTGTTTGCTCTTGAAGGGGATGGTGTTGTGCCAGAAGTAGGATGGGAACAGCACCATTGCGCCTTCTTCCGGTTTGATCGCCTTGGACAGATAGGCGCCCGTCCGGTGCCGGCCCATGCGCCGTTCGTGCGGCTGGCCGAACTCGAGATAGCCGGCGTCACCCGAGGTTCCCCGCTTGACCACCGCCGGCACCCGGACGTAGTAGACCCCGCTCACGAAGCCGGCCGGATGGCAATGCGGGCTTTGATAGCCGCCGGAGTTCAGCACCACAGCCCAGCCGGTCAGCCGCCACCGTTCCGGGGGCGGGGCCGCATAGGGATTGCGGGTCTTTTTGAGCGTGCTTTCGATGTAGTCGGCGACGTTGGCCTCGATGATCCCGCGCAGCGCGGCGATCGTCGGATGATCGTCGAACAGAATCTCCATGGTCTGGCTGCCGCCGGTGGTCGACTTTCCGGGCCGGTCGGCCAACAGGCTGGGACAGGCATAGACATGCTCGGCCAGTGCCGCGTTGAACGCAGCGACGCTGCGCCAGCCCTCGACCGCGTCCAGGCGCCGGATCTCGACCAGGCGGCGAAAGTCCAACAGCGCGCGCGCCTCGGGCTTGCGCCCCGATTCCTGCAGAGCGGTCGCGAGATGGGCCTGCGCCCGGATGTCGCCGGGCGCGGCCTTGAGCGCGCGCTTGAAGGCCGCCACCGCGCCGGCGGGATTGCCCATCGCGGCGAGCGTCACGCCCAGGTTGACATGTGCCGTCGCGTAACCGGGATCGATCTTCACGGCGCGCCGGATTGCCGCCGCCGCCTCCTTGAGATCGCCGCGATCGTGCAAAACGCTGCCCATGTTGGCGTGCGCTTCGGCCAGCTCGGGATTGAGGTCGGCGGCGTGCCGATAGGCGCCCAGGGCGCGGTCGCGCTTATTCAGCTCGTAGAGAACGTTGCCCAAGCCGAGATGCACCTCGGCCCGACCCGGATCAATGTCGAGCGCGCGCGTGAACGCCTGCTCGGCCGGTTCCAGATGTCCTTGGGCGAACAGCACCAGGCCGAGATTGTAGTGCGCATCTGCGAAGTGCGGCGCAATCTTGAGCGCCTTTCGGAAGGAGGCCGCCGCGTCGTCGTAGCGGCCGAGCTTTTGCTGCACGACGCCCAGGTTCGCGTAGATCTGGGGTTGCCCCGGGTTGCTTGCCGCCGCACGCCGAAACTCGTCGAGCGCTTCGGTCAAGCGATTGCAGGCATAAAGCGCATTGCCGAGATTGAACCGGGCTTCGGCCGAGCTCGCGTCGAGGGTGAGGGCGTGCCGATAGCTCTCGACCGCGTCCTCCGGCCGATCCATGGCGAGATAGACATTGCCCAGGTCGTTGCGATAGCCGGGCGCGTCCGGATCGAATTCTATGGCGCTTTGCAGGCAGGAGAGGGCCCTGTCGAATTGCCCGGCCTGCGCATAGAGAACGCCCAAGCGATGCCACGCATCCGCGTTCTCGGGCCAAGCCTGAATCGCCTGGCGATAGACCGCTTCCGCCGCCTGCAGATGTCCCGCTCGATGCTCCGTCATCGCCGAAGCGAGCAGCTGCTGGGCGCGAGACGAACCGGCGGGTCGGCTGCTCCGAGATTTTTTTGCGGATGCGCGGCGGGTGTTCCTTTGTTTTGCCATAATTGCTTGATTCTATGCTTTTCCGAAATCGTTGGCCTGCCGCCGGCGTCGCGCAATGTAACGGTGTTCGCAATAGCCGGTGCTCGCCGGCAGGTCAATTCGTTATTGATCGCCCGAATCCCAAGGTGCCGCGAGCCCGATGGGGCCGCTCAGCGCTGAGGGATTTGTTATTGAGAGCGCGAAAAAGGAAGCAATATCAATATACTTGATACTTGCAAGCCGTTCCGCAAATGGTTAATGTTCGTGCCACGCGGACCGGCGACCGGCGGCGCGGGGCAATGCAGGGAGGTCCCACTGGCCGGCGGTTGCATCGCAAACGAAGGCTGCTGATAAGACCAGATCGGCATGGTTGAGGGTTTTGCCGTCACTCGGCTATAGTCGGAGAAAATATCGGTCGTGCAGATCTTTCCCGACATCGTCATAGCTATATGAGGTGAGAACAAGTCCAACTTGCTCTTTTCTTGTGTGAGCCTTTGCGGAGGGGGGCGTTATAGTCGCCACAATAAGTGCAATAACTAGGTGGGTTTTATGAGTTTGGAGAAGTCTACTCGCCGCGGTTGGGGCGCGGTGTCTCGGGTACTACAGATTTCGCCGACTGGTAACGACGAGGCTCCGTCCTCGGAGGCCTCAGAGTCTGCACACCAGTCTGACACATTGTCTGCTCGGCAGGAGCCGGACCCGCCGCGGCGCCAAAGTCCGTGGGCCGAGCACTTTGCGCGCCTCAGGAAGGCCACAACCGGGCTTGTTCCGGAGCGCCAAGTCTTCTTCCGGACGCGCGGCGAAATCCGCTATGTGACGATTCCGGGATGGCTTCAGATCGCGACGATCTCGGGCGCGGCGGCCCTGGTCGGCTGGGGTGGGTTTACCACCGGCTACTACTTCTCCTTTGACCGGGTGATGGCCTTCAAGGACCAGCAAATCCACGACGCGCGGAGTGCCCATCAGGCCGTCGCGCAAGAGGTCGGCCGCTATGAGCAACGCTTCGTCGAGTACGGCCGCGATCTGAAAGAACGTCGCGAGGCGCTCGCTCAGGTCATTTCTCAGGTCGACAGCGCCGACGCGCTCAAGTTGGGCGGGGTCAAGGCTGAGGAACTGCCTGTGTTCTTCGGCGTGCAGGATGTGCGGAGCCCCGAAATGCGGGCGCTGCACAGTCCGTGGGGTCGAATGGGTCCGCGCAAGAACGAGCTGTGGCTGAACTTCGACCACATGGAGAGCGAACTCAAGACGGTGGTGGCAAACCATGCGGGCGTGGTGGACGAGCGGGATCGCCTGCGCGAGAGACTGCAAGATCTGGAAGGCACCGTGACCTCGCTGCGCAGCTCACACGAGCAGGTCTTGCGGCGTGTGACCGAAAGCACCAACGACACGGTGGTCGAGGTCGAGAAGTTGATCGGCATGACCGGCCTGAAGGTCAGCAAGCTTTTGGACAGGCTCAAGGCGCGCGAGCCCGCAATGGCCGATCGCGGCCTCGGAGGCCAGGGCGGTCCCTTCGTGGAGGTCGCCTCGCTGTCGCTGCCGCCGGATGATCCAATCATACGAACGGCGGTGATGCTCGACCGGAAGATGGAGCGGTGGAACAACTTGCAGCGGCTGCTGCGCATGCTGCCGCTGGTGCCGCCGGTGGATCACTATCGCCTGACCAGCAGCTTCGGCCGGCGTATCGATCCCCTGCGCAGACGGTGGGCGCATCATCACGGTGTCGATCTCGCGAACTATTCCGGCACGCCGATCCTTGCGGCGGCGCCCGGCAGGGTCGTGTTCTCTGGCTGGCGTGGGAATTACGGGCGGACCATTGAGATCGACCACGGACTGGGTGTCCAGACACGCTATAGCCATCTCAAAAAGATTCTCGTAAAGGAGGGACAGCGGGTTGAGTTTCGGGATAAAATCGCATTAATGGGGAGTTCCGGTCGGAGTACAGGCACCCATCTCCATTACGAAGTCCGGTTCGACGAAAAGCCCCTCAATCCCATCAAGTTCATGAAGGCAGGGAAATATGTTTTCAAAGGGAAGTAACGGCGAACAGCCGCCACAACCCGAAGTCACGGTTAAAGAGAAGCCTGCATCAATGTCTATGCCATCCATCGTCAGCGCAAATCTGCGAATCAATGGCGACCTCATCAGCGAAGGCGACGTCCAGATCGAAGGCACCGTCGAAGGCAACATCACCAGTCGCATGTTGACCGTTGGAGAGTCCGGCGTCGTCAAGGGGGAGATCGTCGCCGATCAGGTGACCATCGCGGGGCGGGTCAATGGCAAGGTCAAGGCGCGCACCGTGACTCTGTCGCAGACCTCGGATGTGTCCGGCGACATCAGCCATGAGGCACTGGGCATCGAAGCCGGCGCGCGTTTCGAGGGCAGCTGCAAGAAGATCGACATGAGCAAGAAAGACATGTCGCCCGGCGAAGAAGCCCTCAAGAAGGTCGCGAACGCAAGTGCTGCCGGCAGCGCATCGGCACCCAGCACACCCGCACCGGTCAGCGCGGCCGGCGGCCAAAAGTAGGCGGCCCGTCCGACCCAAGCTTTGTTTGGGGGCCGCTCCGGCGGCCCGTCCGTGCGATCCTGTGGCCAATCGGGCGCTTCAGGCCTGTGCCAGAACCGTGTCGATAAGGTCTCGGGCCTCAGGCTCTTCGAGAGTGGGCGCGTGGCCCATCCCGGAAATGGTCACGTCTTTCATGTGCGGCACCGTCTCGAGCATTCGGACCAGGGTCGGCGCCGTCAGGACGTCCGAGTTCTCGCCCCGGACGACCGCCGCCGGTAGCGTGCGGAGCGCGCGGAACAGCCGCCACAGGTCTGGCAGAGGCTCCGCGGGGCTGATCAGGGGTTTGACCAGGTTGACGTCCCAGTCATAGTGCAGCTGGCCGTCCTTGCCCTCGCGAAAGGTACTCCGGGCAAAGCGCTGCCAGTCTTCCTCGCTCTTGAGGCCGAGCAGGGGCAGAATCTCCTTCAGATGCGCGACCGCGCCGTCCCAGTCCTTTTGTGGCCGGTCGCGCCCGACATAGTTGAGGATGCGGGTGACCGCGCCGTCATTCAGATCCGGGCCCACGTCGTTCAGCACCACCCCGGCGACCGCGGTCGGCGCCATCGCGGCCAGCGCGGTGGCCAGCAGGCCGCCCATAGACGTGCCGATCACCGCGACCCGATGACAGTTGGTCGCGGCCAGCAGGTGCCGGATGTCGTTGAGATAGACCGCGGGCTGATAGTTCCGCCAGTTGAGGTCGTATTGCGACCGGCCACGCCCCCGGTAGTCGGGGCAAAGCACCCGCCGCGTCCGGGCGAGGTCCGCGGCCAGCCGGTCGAAGTCCTTGGCGTTCCGGGTCAGGCCGCCGAGGCAGAGCACCGGCGTCGTGGTCCACGCGGGATCGCCGTAGTCACGGAAGTAGAGGCGAAGACCGTCTTGCGCGGTGAGGGTACGTTCGCGATAGCCACTCGGATCCGCCATCGGCCCCTCTGTGTCCGCTTGCCCGTCAGAGACCCAGGATGGCGGGCAACTCGCTGAGCGAGGTCATCTCCGCATGGGGCTGCGCCGGCAGCCGCTCGCGTCGCTGGCCATAGCGATTGCACCAGGCCACCCGCATGCCGAAGGCGGAGGCGGCGACCGCGTCCCAGGCGTTGGACGATTGGAAGGAGATGCGCTCCTTGGCGACGCCCAGCCCGTTGACGGCCATCTGATAGACCGAGGGATGGGGTTTGTAGATGCCGACCTCCTCCACCGAGTAGACCGCGTCCAACAGCGGGGCGATCCCGGAGTTCTCCACCGCGGCGCCGATCATGTCGGGCGAGCCGTTGGTCAGGATCGCGGTCTTGAGGCCGCCATCCTTGAGCCGCTGCAACACGTCCGCCACTTCGGGAAAGGTGTCGAGCGCAAGATAGAGGTCCATCAGCCGGTCGCGCAGCCCGGGCGTGTCGATCTCGAGGGTCTCGAGCGCGTAGTCGAGCGCTTCGCCGGTCACTTGCCAGAAGGGAGCGTGCCGGTCCATCAGGGCGCGCAGCCAGGTATACTCGAGCTGCTTGGTCCGCCACAGCGCCGACAGGGCGTCCGCCTTGTCGCCCAGCGCGTCGCGGCAGCCGGCGGCCGCCGAGTTGAAATCGAACAAGGTGCCATACGCGTCGAACACGCAGGCCTGGATGTCCCGGAACTCCGGATGGGTCATGCTCTCTGGCTCCCTGGGGGTGCTTGTCCCGACACCCCTCTTGTTTGCTTGCGCCGCCACTCTACTCCAGGCGGCCGCGTGGGCGACAGGCTTTCCTGGTGGCGGAAGTCGGCGCCGCCTGCGGCGGGATCAGCAGGACCCAGGGTTGGACATGGGCAGTTCCGGATCGCACTCGAGGGTGGGGTCGAGCGCCTCGTCCGACCGCGCCTTGGCGTCGTCGCCGAGCTCGTCCTCGTTGTCCGAGTCGCCGGGTTCAGCGCCGGGCTGGCCGGAAAGCTCGTTGCGGAGTTCGGTCTGCAGATCGATGAAGCCTGCCGCCGGAATCAGGCTCGGCCCGTTCGCCAGCACCGGGGTCTCGGCACCCATCGCGGTGTAGATGTCGGAGGCCTGCGCCGGGATCAGTTCCGACTTGCCCAACCGCCAGCGATAGACCTGCAGGTTCTCGAGCACCCGCTGCACGTAGCCGCGGGTCTCGCGGAACGGGATCAGCTCGACCCAGTCGATGACGTCGATCGCGCCGGAGCGCGGGTCGCCGAACCGCCGGACCCAGCGGTTGACCCGGTTGGGGCCGGCGTTGTAGGCCGCCAGCGCCAGGGCGTAGTGGCCGTCATAGGCGCGCAGCAGGCCGCTCAGATAGGCGCGGCCGAGCCGGATATTGTAGGCCGGATCGCGGGTCAGCTTGGACCGTACGTAGCGCACGCGGAGCTTGCGCGCGGTCAACAGCGCTGTCCGGGGCATCAGCTGCATGAGCCCGCGGGCGCCCGCGCCGCTGCGCGCCCGCTCGTTGAACTGGCTTTCCTGCCGGATTACCGCCAGCAGCAAGGCCTCTTCCGGCGCTTCCACCCTGCGCGACTTGACCGGCGGCACGTCCAGGACCGGATAGCCCGAAGGCACCAGGGGATCGCCCACCTTGTGCGCCGCGCGCGCGGTCGAGACGGCGGCCACCCGGTTGCCGGTCTCCAGCGCCAGCTCGGACGCGAGCGCGCGTTCGGCCGATGTCGCCACGTTGTTCTGGATCTGGCGCAGGAAGATCGCTTCGAACCGGTCGGCGCTGACCGCGTCCAGCATGCGGACCACCCGGACCAGCTCGTTGCGCTCGAATGCGGACCGCTGCGCGGCGTCGGCGGGCGGCGGCAGCGCCGGGCGCGCGCCCGGCGAGAGGCGCAGGGCGGCCTGCTGGCCGTAATAGGTGGCCATGTATCGGGCCGCCTTTTCGTACCAGACCGCGGCTTCGGCCGTCTGGCCCAACACCTCGTTGGTCCGGGCCAGCCAGTAAGCGGCGCGGGCGGTGTCGATGGGATACTGGGCGGCGTGTTGCAGGCGGCCGAAATGCGCTTCGGCGATCTCGGGGATCTTGAGCAGACGAAGCGCGATCCAGCCGGACAGGAACTCGGCCTCGGCGAAATACTTGCCCTCGACCAGCCCGTGGTTGCTGGCCAGCCGGTAGGCCTCTTCGTGGTCGTGCTCCTCGAGTGCCCGGCGTGCCTGGATGTTGCGCTGGATCCACCAGGCCTCCGGGTTGCCCAGACCGGCGGGCGCCCGGTGCAGGATCTCCCGCGCCGGGTCGTTGCGCTTGGCCTTGGTATAGCGGCGCATCTCGGCATAAAGCGGACCGGGATGCGGGGCGCCGTCCTTGGGCAGGTTCCGGAGCGCCTCGCGGATCTTGGACTTGGGCGTGTTCCGGCGCAGCAGCCGGCCCCAGGCGGTGACGACCGCCCGGTCCTTGGGGCTCATAAAGCGGAGATAGCGGTAGGCGTTGCTGACCCGCTGGATCCACAACAGCCGCTCGGCACGGGCGAAGTGGTCGGCCGCGCCGATCACATTGCGGTGGCGCCTGAGGAAGCGCTTCTGCTGGGCATAGCCGCGCCGGCCATAGAAGCGCGCCTCGACCCAGGCCTGCCGGATCTGGTCGTCCGCCGCGGCCGCGTCGCCGGTGCGCCTGAGCGCCGCCGCATAGCGCTCGCGGCCCACCGTGGTCAGCGGCGGGTAGCGCCGGAAATAGGACAAGACCCGGTCGACGGGGGTGGATTTCTTGATGACGTTCTCGGCATGCCGGCGCAGCCGGTCCTGATAGGGCCAGTGCGGGTTGGTCTCCAGGAAGTCGACGATCTCGTGGAAGCGGGCGCCGCTGCCGGCGTTGTAGAGATAGTACCAGCGGACCACCTTCTGGAGCTGCGGCTGGTCGCCCTGCTCGGAGAGCTTGAGCGCCTTGCCGAGCCGCTTGCGCCCGAGCTGCGAGAAGACCCGCCCGTAATGCTTGGCGTCGGCTGCCGAGAGCGGGCGGGGCGTCGGCTCGACCGTGGCCACGGGCGCGAGCAAGGCGTCTGTGGTGGGCGTCCAGACCGGCGGCTCGGTCGCGCCGGCCGCGGCCGCCACGCCCAGTCCCATCGCCAGACCGGAGAACAGAAAAAGCAGTCGACCACCGCGCCTGTTCGGAGCGGCCACAGCCCAGCGAGTCATCGTCTCACCCTATCTCCAGAGCCTGATCCGGCCCCCGCCGGGTCTCGCCTTGCCACCGCTCCAAGCTTGGCCGCAGAACATTGTTTTTTCATTAAATCCACGCGGCGCCCTTATAGTAATCATTAACTATTACGGGGCCAAGACGGGAGCTCTCCCCGGCCGGGGCTTGCCGCCGTCCGGGGCCAGGCGCTATGGTCGCCCTGACATCATGGCAAACGGCTTGGGTCCGTTCCGAACTCCGATCGGGATTGTCCTTGGTTAACAGACCCTTGCGGTTGAGGAGCATAGCATGTTCAAGGGATCGATTGTCGCGCTGATCACCCCCTTCCGGGACGGTGCGGTCGACGAAAAGGCCTTTCAGGAGCTGGTCGAGTGGCAGATCGCCGAGGGCACCCACGGGCTGGTTCCCTGCGGCACGACGGGCGAATCGCCGACGCTCAGCCATGACGAGCACAAACGGGTGGTCGAGCTCTGCGTCGAGGCCGCGGCCGGACGCGTGCCGGTGATCGCCGGCACCGGATCCAATGCCACCGCCGAGGCGATCGACTTCGCCAAGCACGCGGCCCAGGCCGGCGCGAACGCCCAGCTCGTGGTCACGCCCTATTACAACAAGCCGACCCAGGAGGGGCTCTACCAGCACTACAAGGCGCTGCACGACGCGGTCGAGCTGCCGATCCTGATCTACAACATCCCGGGGCGCAGCATCGTCGACATGTCGGTCGCCACCATGGCGCGGCTGGCCGCGCTGCCCCGCATCGTCGGCTGCAAGGACGCCACCGCCGATCTGGCCCGTCCGCTTGAGACCCGGCTCGCCTGCGGGCCCGAGTTCTGCATCCTCTCGGGCGAGGACGCCACCGCGGTGGCGCTCTTGGCGCAGAGTGGCGACGGCTGCATCTCGGTGACCGCCAACGTGGCGCCCAAGCAGTGCGCCGCGATGCACGCGGCCTGGCAGGCCGGCGACCTCGAGGCGGTGCGCAGCTACAACGAGCTCTTGATGCCGCTGCACGCGGCGCTGTTCTGCGAGACCAGCCCGGGGCCGGTCAAATACGCGGCCAACCTGTTGGGCCTGTGCGAGACGGACGTGCGCCTGCCGCTCTGCCCGATCGCCGAGTCCTCGAAGAAGACGGTCGAGGCGGCGATGGCCGCGGTTGGGCTGATCGGCGAGAGCCGCGCGGCCGAATAGGGACCATGCCCGGTCTGCTGTAGACCCGGCCTTCCGTGTGCGGGGGCCATTCCGAACCGCTTGCCGGATTGCTTCTCCTTCGAGACGCGCTCCTGCGGACCGCTCCTCAGGATGAAGCAATCCCTATAGTGCATCTTGGAAAGAAATCTGATGCAAGGCATCCGCGACGCCATACCACCAGCGCTTCATTCCGAGGAACGTGCGGAGCGCGCGTCTGGAAGGTTCTCCGACGCCGTGCCGTGCGCGCTTCATCCTGAGGAACGCGCGCAGCGCGTGTCTCGAAGGACGAAGCGCGGCCTGCGGGATGCCAGCGTCCCCGCAAATGATCGGTCGTCTGTAGCCCGGAGCCATCTGAGCCATGCCGGCCGAGCCTGACCGCGTCGCCGCGCGCAACCGCAAGGCGCGGCACAACTACCTGATCGAGGACAGCATCGAGACCGGCATCGTCCTGGCCGGGACCGAGGTCAAGGCGCTGCGCGACGGCCGCGGCAACATCGCCGAGGCCTATGCTGCCGAGCAGGACGGCGAGCTTTGGCTCTACAACGCCTACATCCCCGAGTACCAGGCGGCGAGCCAGTTCCAGCACGAGACCCGCCGGCCGCGGAAGCTCCTCTTGCACCGGCGCGAGATCGACCGGCTGATCGGGCGGGTGCAGAAGGACGGCATGACGCTGGTGCCGCTCGACATCCACTTCAACCGCCGCGGCATCGCCAAGGTGCTGCTCGGCATCGCCCGCGGCAAGCGCAAATACGACAAGCGCGAGGCCGAGAAGAGCCGCGACTGGCGCCGCCAGAAGGAACGGCT
>JAAUXY010067826.1_pt1 | contig 12914 bp, 13 predicted proteins | sample 7278121 | NCBI WGS metagenome assembly JAAUXY01 (sample SAMN14350117, study PRJNA611818) | marine sediment metagenome | isolation source: surface marine sediment (1.8m) | place: French Polynesia: Moorea | collected 2018-08 | reverse complement strand
GTTGGGCATCCTGGTCCTTTACCCAGCCGGCGACATCCCACTGGTCGTCTTCGTGCTGCCCCAAGCAAAAGTCCGGTGGCCGGTAAAAATAGATCGGGGTATCTTTTTTGCGGGCAACATCATACTGAACACCCTGCTCGATGGGAAAGGTGCGACAGGTATCAGGGCGGTCCGCATAAACCGAGCAGCCGGAATCGGTTAAAAACGGACAGGTCTTTTCCAGGTTTTCAGACATCCGCAGCAGCACTTCCGGGAAAAAATTACCCGGACACAGCACCGCATCCACGTGCTGCTCTAAAAATTCATCCGAAGAAATCTTTAAAAAATTCTTTAACCGCAGGACATCGTAAGGATACAAAAACAGGTTTAGATTTCGGCAGCAGCGATTAAAACAGCCAATTCCCGGATAGCAGCGAAATGAAAAGGTATCCTTCTCATCAATCTGTCTGCCCGGCAGATCATCTTTTTTATCAATATCGATATACTTCAAGATTTAATCCTCTGGCAGAGAGCATAGAGAATGGCGCATAGCGTTTCTTTGTCGACCCTCTGCCCTATGCACTCTACGCTATGCAACTGTGATAATCATTTGCGCTACCGACATTTTAATTTTGGCTGTAAAGCCCATTGAGCGCCTGACATCTTGTTCGAGTTTTGCCATGTCCTGATAAAAGGGGGTACGATCGAATGGAATATACGGCCTATGGCCGCAGCGGCTGTCAAAAGTGTCGCACCCCGGAACCTTAATGCTTGGCTGCCCGGGTTTTTGCAGTTCGTGGGGAATGCCATGTAGCCGGCAAATCATGGGGCGATAGGGGTACAGGATGCAGCGGGTATCAACATTGAGGGGGCACATCATTCTGATTGCTGCCGGATTGTCGTGAGCTTTTTCAATCGCATCAATCACGGTTAAGGCCCGCTGCTTTACCTGTTCCCGCATATCGGTTTTGAGGGTCATCAGCCCTTGTTTAAGATAGGTATGTTCAATGACGGTGTGATGGTAAAACCGCGTGCGACAGCAATTGTCCTGGCACCCATCGCAGGTAAAACCATATTGTTTGGCCGCCCTCTCGTAAGTACGGTCCATCTCGGCAAAGATGTGCTTCAGCCGCTGAATAAAGTCAGCCATAACAGGGGCGTCAATAAGTTCTATTTCATGAGAAAAGTTCATTGCCTTCATCGATATCTGGGTTCTAAACGACGGGTGACGGAAAAAATATACTCTGATAAAGGGTCATGGCGTAGCGGTCGGTCATGCTGGCAATCAGGTCACAAACAGTGCGCTCTTTGGTCTGCTTGTTGTTGTTACCCCCCAACATCTGTAACTCAGTTAATTTTTGATGGAGCATCTCCTCGTGGTCTAAAAAATAGGCGTACAGATCGGACAGCATCTTTTTGGCTTTTTCAAAATCCTGATGCACCTGCGGGGAGCGGTAAACGTTTTCATAAAGAAATTGCCTCAAAGCTGTCATGGCGGCATAAATGTCATCATCTATCTTGAGATGCAGCTCTCCGTTGTGAGCCTTGCTGCAAGTGATCAGTCCCCGAATCATGGTTTCCGCCCGTTGGGAATGCGTGTGGCCCAGCGTATCCGTGCAGATACGCGGTACCTGTTCTGATCGGATAACACCGCTGCGAATGGCATCCTCCAGATCATGGTTTAAATAGGCCATAATATCAGCAATGCGCACAATGCGGCCCTCATAAGTAACAGCCATTTTATCCGGGTCATCCGGCAGTATTTTCCCGTAGCCCTTGGAATGCTTTAAAATACCATCGCGAACTTCAAATGTAAGATTGAGCCCTTTTCCGTTGTTTTCAAGAATCTCGACTACCCGCAAGCTCTGTGCATTGTGAGAAAAATCGGCTGAATAAATCTCTCTTAATACTGTTTCGCCGCTATGACCAAAGGGTGTGTGGCCCAGATCATGCCCAAGGGCAATGGCTTCAACCAGATCCTCGTTTAAAAACAACGCCCGGGCCATGACCCTTGCCATTTGGGATACTTCCAGCGTATGCGTCAGACGGGTACGGTAATCATCACCCAGAGGGGCTAAAAAAACCTGAGTTTTATGCTTTAAGCGTCGAAAAGCATTCGAGAACACAATGCGATCCCGATCGAGCTGAAAAGCGGTTCGAACCGAGCATGATTTTTCTTCAACAGCGCGGCCCTGGGAGTGGGAACTCAGACACCCGAAAGGGGCCATGAATTTTTCTTCACGCCGCTCATATTCTTCACGAATGGACATACAAAGCCTTTTATGGGTTAAGTGTTAAAGATCTGTAAAATGGATAATTTTGACAAGCTGTCGTTGTACCCTTGAAATTTTAGGCAGAAAGTTAATATAAATATCGGTATAGTGGTTTGTAAAGGAATATTTAGACAGGATTTGGCATAAGCAATGAACGGTCACCACCTTATACTGGGCGAACTAACCGATTTTATCACCGGCGAGGTTTTAAAAGATACCCACGACGAGCGCTACCGCCAGCAAATTGCGCGCCGGCTCGTCAAGCAAAAAGGGTATGCAAAAACAGATATACAGCCGCGCAAACCATTGGTGGTTCAAGCCGCCGATAAAAAGTCGGTTATCAAAGTTGATTTTGTTATTACATTGGCAGGGCAGATATCGATGGTCGTAAAATACGGGCCTGGATCTCTAGTCACCCGTCGGCGAGCGGCACTGGCCATATCGCGACTGGTTACAACTTATCAGGTTCCGGTAGCGGTCATCACCAATGGTGTTGATGCTGAAATCATCAGCGGGCCATCCGGGGACGTTATTGACACAGGCATTGAGGCAATCCCCGCCAAGCGGGATTTGACACAGCAGGTGGCCGGTAAGATATTTGAGCCGATTACAAGACACCAAGCTGAGATGGAATCCAGATTACTTTATTGTTATGAGGTCGATGACAGCTGCGAGTGTGATGAGGATATATGTCGGTTGTAGATGCCCATTTCACTCGTTATGATTTTTTAACCGGAGTAGGCGCTACTGCGGCTTTATTGGGTTTAGGTGTCAGGTGTCAGTGTTCAGGTTTCAGGGAACATAAGATTGAAAGAACAAAACATCGAAAACTTGTGATCGTTATTGCTACAGAATTGGAAGAGCCCAAAGCGGCGACCGAAGGCCTGACACCTGACACCCGACACCTGACACCTTTTTGAGGAAGTCTGATGGATGACGAATACTTCATGAACAAAGCACTTGATCAAGCCAAATCAGCCCTGGCGTCCGGCGAGTTTCCGGTTGGGTGTGCCATGGTGTTGGGAGATGACATCTTGGTCACCGGTGCCCGGCAGGGAACCACCGAAGATAGCATAAACGAGGTAGATCATGCCGAAATGATGGCCCTGAGAAAGCTCGACCACCTTGATCAAAAGGTCAAAATGCAGAAAGTTACGGCGTTCTGTACCCTGGAACCCTGCCTGATGTGTTTTGGGGCGTTAATCATCAGTGGTATCGGAAGAATCGTGTACGCTTTTGAAGATGCGATGGGCGGTGGCACCCGTTGCGACCGTGCGCACCTGCCCCCTTTATATCGGGAAAGCCAAATCGAAATTAAATCCGGCATTCTGCGAAATGAAAGCCTGAAATTATTGAAATCCTATTTCGCACAGCCTGAGAATACCTATTTAAAGGATACCTTCTTGGCCGCTTATATTCTGGACCAATGAAAACACTTTCGGATGAGAGGCAAATTTAAAAGGGAATTTGCTTGGGTCATAGCAGGTTTTTATTGCATTTTTTTCTTGCATTTCTTAATGTTGTTATATAAGGCACATTTTAAATAAGCCGAATTGAAGAGAATTAAAATCTAAATTATGGATGGCCTAACGGGTGAAAAGGCGTGCTCTTTGTTCGTTGAATTTAAACCGCAAATTCGAGCGTTCAGAATAAACCACACGTCGAAGTAATCCCTATTTAAATACCAGCAGAGGAGGTGCACGCATAGCTGTTCCCAGAAGATTTCAGAAACCTAGACGAACGAATAAAGCGAATATCAATCAAAGAATTCGAGCAAAAGAAGTCAGGTTGATTGACCCAGACGGCGAGCAGGTCGGCATTATACCGACCAAAGATGCGCTGGCAGCTGCAGCTGATGCCGGGCTTGACCTGGTTGAAGTCTCACCGAATGCCAATCCGCCGGTCTGCAAAATAATGGACTATGGCCGTTTTAAGTACGAGCAAACCAAAAAGAAACACGAGGCCAAAAAGAAGCAAAGTACCTTTCAGATCAAAGAGATAAAGGTTCGCCCCAAAACCGGTGAGCATGACCTGCAGGTTAAAATCAACCATATTAAAAAATTCATCGGCAAAAAAGATAAGGTCAAAGTCAGTGTTATCTTTAGAGGTCGCGAGATCACCCTTTCTGATCTGGGTAGGGCGGTACTGCAAAAAATAGTTGATGAAACCGAAGACATTGCAATGATTGAGCAAGAGCCCAAATTTGAGGGTCGAATTCTGGTCATGGTACTTGCTCCGAAATAGCTTGATCTTATTATAAAATTGATTTAAATACGACCCGCCAAGGGTGTTGCACCTAAATTCAACTGAATGATTCTCTGGGTGGCGTGAGCCGGAATGTGTGATTGCTCACGCCATCTATTTTTAAAAAAGTAAGACAGAAGGAGTGTTATAGATGCCAAAAATAAAAACAAATCGGGCAGCCGCTAAGCGATTTCGCAAAACCGGATCCGGTAAAATCGTCTATAATAAGTCATTTGGCAGTCACTTATTGACCAAAAAAACGACCAAGCGAAAACGATCTTTGCGTAAAGGCCGAATCGTTGACAAAACCAATGCGAAGGCCATAAAACTATTACTACCCAACGGCTAGCGTTTCCATTTCTAAATGGCTCTTTTTCCGATGAGCTGTGTTCTCCGCGATTTTCCGCCTTCAACATACTGCAAGTACGCCGAAGGCAAAAAATCTTGTGCGACCGAGCTCATCAAAAAAAGCTCTCATTTATAAATTGGAAACTAAATAATTATTAAACTCGTATTGATCCCTACTGCCAGGCGGGATTTATAAAACCACTTTAGGCTATTCATAATGTTAAAAATACATTTGCTATAATTTTGAGCGTATAGGATTAGAGAGGATAAAATGAGAATCAAACGTGGCTTCAAAGCCAGAAGAAGGCGAAAAAAGGTTTTAAAGTTAGCTAAAGGATTTCGCGGCGGGCGCAGCAAGTTATTCCGAACAGCTGCGGATGCAGTGGATAAATCATTAATGTATGCCTATCGAGACAGACGGCAGCGCAAGCGCGATTTTCGCAGATTGTGGATCGCGCGCATTAATGCTGCTGCCCGCATGAATAAGTTGTCGTATAGCAAATTCATGCATGGACTCAAACTGGCGAACATTGATCTGGATCGAAAGGTTCTGGCAGACCTGGCCATTACAGATCCAGCCGGGTTTGCAAAAATTGCTGAATTAGCTGCTAAAAACCTCTAACCTGAATTTGCATGAAAATTAATGAGAAACTGTCATTATTCCGTATGAAAGCATGTAAAAGAAGTCGGCAAAGTAGACGATCATACCGTTTAATTTAAAAGGATGAAAATCATTTTATCTCATTAATTTTCACCCCTATGGGCGAGCCGGAGGCTTTCATGTGCTACGTTATTAAGGCCGAGGTATAGTTGACTATAACCTCGCCCTTAAATGCCTTGCACATAAAAACCTCCGGCCCGTGCAAACTTCAGGTTAAACCATGATTGATCGTTTCAAATTTTAAAATGGATAACTCCATTGATCAGATTTATCAGGAAGCATTGCAGGCACTTAAATCTGCAACAGACCGCCAGGCGGTTGAGGATATTCGTGTCCGATACCTGGGACGCAAAGGCCAAATCACCCAATTCTTAAGGAACATTTCTAAATTACCGGACGATCAGCGACCCGCAGCCGGCAAAAAAGCAAATCAACTTAAAAATTTGCTCGAAAAGGCCTGTACAGAGGCGATGCAAACTCTTCAAACCGTCGGTGAAGATGCCGCATTAGGTATTGATGTTTCATTGCCCGGCCGACCGGCACCGTCTGGTTCATTGCATCCGATTACCCAAATTAACCAGCGAATCTGCGATATTTTCACCCAGATGGGATTTGATATCGCTGAAGGGCCAGAAGTTGAGCTGGATTATTACAATTTCGAGGCCCTTAACTTCCCCAAGGACCACCCGGCTCGGGACATGCAAGACACCTTTTTCGTATCAGATGATATTGTTCTGAGAACGCATACATCTCCTCTTCAGATTCGGACTATGGAAAAGCAACAGCCGCCGGTACGTATTATTATGCCCGGCAAGGTTTACCGCTGCGACTCGGATCTGACCCACACACCTATGTTTCACCAAGTGGAAGGCCTGTTGGTTGATGAGAATGTATCATTCGGCGATTTAAAAGGCACGCTCACAGCCTTTGTGCATCAGATGTTTGATGACCAAACCAGCCTGCGCTTTCGGCCGGGTTATTTCCCTTTTACCGAACCCAGTGCTGAAGTCGATATTCTTTGCGTCATGTGTCGGGGCAAGGGCTGTCGGGTATGTTCTCGAACCGGCTGGTTGGAAATACTCGGCTCCGGAATGGTTCACCCGGCTTTATATGAAAATGTCGGATATGATGCCGACCGCTATACCGGTTTTGCCTTTGGGATGGGCGTGGATCGCATCGCCATGCTCAAATTCGGAATTGATGATATTCGTAAATTTTTTGAAAATGACGTTCGGTTCCTAAGTCAGTTCTAGTACAAAATTGTTATAAGCTATTATAAAATTAGCAGTTCATCTTCGAAGCCAGAGAGAATAAATTCCAACGGTGCTCGAAAGTCAATAGTGCCTAAAATGACTAAAATGAGCTAAAATGCCTAAAGTTGAGGCATTCTATCATATTTATTATTTAAAGATGGAGCGAAGCGAAACCATAATTTTAGGCATTTTAGATCATTTTGAATTTTAGCTCATTTGTTGTAAGCACTTTTTATAAATTTAAAACTTAACCATCCAGTGTTAAATATATTTTTGAGATAGGTTCTTGAATGAAAGTTAGTTTAAGCTGGCTCAATGATTATGTGAACATCAAAATGGCACCGTCGGACTTGGCGGATGCATTGACGATGGTCGGACTCGAAATTGAGTCGGTATCCGAATACTACCGTTATTTGGATACGGTCTTTGTCGGTCGAATTGAAGCGATCGAACCGCATCCCAATGCGGACAAACTGCACCTGTGTCGGGTTGATACCGGTCGCGGAAAAGTTTCGGTTGTCTGCGGCGCGCCCAATGCTGAAATCGGAATGCTTTCACCGATTGCTCTTCCGGGCACCGAATTTCCCGAAGGTTTTGTGCTGGAAAAAAGCGTCATCCGTGGTCAGACATCCGAGGGCATGCTCTGCAGTGAGGGCGAATTGGGCTTGGGAGACGATCGCAGTGGCGTTATGGACCTTGACCCATCCTTGTCAGTCGGAGATCAACTGGTCAAGGCATTAGGACTATCGGATACGGTTTTTGAAATTGAAATCACACCCAACCGACCCGATTGTTTGAGTGTCATCGGCGTTGCGCGCGAGATCGCTGCCATTCAGAACAGTCGCCTGACATATCCTGACTTCATACTCAATGATACCGGCGATCGCATTTCGCAAAAAACATCGATACAAATTGAAGCACCGGACCACTGCCCGCGGTATGCTGCCCGCTTACTTGAAGATATTCAGATTAAACCGTCTCCTTTTTGGCTGCAGCAACGACTTTTATCGGTTGGTTTGCGGCCGATTAATAATATAGTGGATGTCACCAATTTTGTTTTAATGGAAACCGGTCAGCCGCTGCATGCTTTTGATTTTGACCGTTTGGCGCAAAACAGAATTGTGGTGCGTACCGCCAACAAAGGTGAAACCTTTACCACCCTGGATCAAAAAGAACGTCAGCTGGACACGGAAATGTTGATGATCTGTGACGGCGAAAAACCAGTCGCCATTGGCGGAGTCATGGGAGGCCTCAATTCCGAAATCGAAAACGATACCACCCGGGTAATGCTGGAAAGTGCCTATTTTAATCCGGTCAGTGTTCGTCGGACATCAAAACGGCTGGGTCTAAGTACCGATGCGGCTTATCGCTTCGAGCGCGGGGTTGATCCCGGGGGAACCATTGCGGCGGCCAACAGAGCCGCCAAACTAATGGCAGAAGTCAGTGGCGCAAAAATTATATCTGGTTTGATTGACGCATACCCCCAGCGTCAATCTGTTGGTAGTTTAAAGCTTAGCGCCCAAAAGACCAACCGCCTGCTGGGAACACGACTGCAGCGCAGACGAATTAAAAATCTTCTCAAATCCATAGAATTTAAAGTCGACCTCGACACTACTGACAAAGATCTACTGGTGGTAGCCCCACCGAGTTTTCGTGTGGATATTTCCAGGCCTGAAGATTTAATGGAGGAAGTGGTCCGTCTGTACGGGTACAACAATGTCCCAACGACATTTCCGCAAATGCCGTCAACCGGCCGATCATCGACTAAAGAGATCCTTTTGCGCGAACGGGCCCGTCAGCTAATAAACGGATTTGGTTTTCGGGAAGCAGTCAACTACAGCTTTGCGCACCGCCTATCGGGTGACCATTTGAGAATGGAAGCCGCTGATCCGCGCCGAAAGCTCGTGCATATTTTAAACCCGCTGACCGAAGACCAGGCCGCTATGCGCACCTCTTTGGTACCGGGATTACTGCAAACCGTACATTATAATTTTGCCCAGCAGATAAAAAATTTAAAAATTTTTGAGATCGGCAAAATTTTTGTCCATGAAGATTCGCAACAGCTGCCGAATGAAACGGAGATGGTCGCCGGGCTTTGGACCGGATCTCGTTATGACGTGTCCTGGCATGGTCAGGAAACATCATGTGATTTTTATGATATTAAAGGTGTCGTCGAGCGCTTTTTAAAGGCACTGCAGATCGATGAGGTCTATTTCAGCCGCCTGCCGGAAAATGACTGCACGTATACCCGCCCTGGATATAGCGCCCAGATTTTAAGTAATCAAAGTCGATTGGGTTTGGTGGGGCAACTTCATCCCCAGGTGCTTGCAAAATTCGATATAGAGCAAGCTGTATTTATATTTGAACTTAACTTCGATAATCTGGTACCATTGCTTAAGGATACAACAGTTTCCAGAGCGATTCCAAAATTTCCGGCTATTTTCAGGGACATCACGGTCATTGTGAACAAGGCGCTTGAGGCCCAGAAGATTGTTGGCACGGCTCTAAAACAGCCATCTGAACTCGTAGAAGATGTCAGTTTGCTGAGTGTGTTTGAGGGCAAACCCATCGCTGCGGGTCATAAAAGCGTTTCGTTGCGGGTCACTTATCGGTCGACGCAAAAAACACTTGAGGATGAGGATGTAACATCGATTCATCAATCAATAGCGGACAGGTTGGTTAAGATGTTTAATGCCAGTTTACCGGCCTGATCGCTACAACCCATCTATGGTCATAAAAATGCCAGATCAAAAAGCAACACTAGATGCCATACCGGACAAGCTTTATTTCAGAATTGGTGAGGTCAGCAAAATAGCAAAAATTCCCGCTTATGTCTTACGGTTTTGGGAAAGCGAATTTCCACGGATTCGGCCCAAACGCACCGATGCGGGACAGCGACTGTATACCCGTGCTGATATTGAGCTGATTTTAAAAATCAAAACACTTCTCTATGAAAAAAAGTTTACCATCCAGGGTGCTCGGCAACATCTATCTGTCAGATCCCGCAAAGATGTGGCCTCTGAAAAGCAGTTGCTGGCAGAATTGCATGCAGAGCTCAAATCCTTAAGAGACGCGCTTAATTAGAGTTTCATCCGCGTCTCTGGGGAGTCCACTCATGAATATACCACGAAGAACACAAACCAAAAACGCCACCTCCAATTTTTTATTCCATCGTGAAATTCGTCGTCTGTGTGGTGGAAAATATACCTGCAACATGCGTCGAATCATAAACAAGACATCCCATTATTTATTGAAATATATTGACAACCGCCCGATTTTGTCATAATCATTTAATGATGAGCGGGCATAGCTCAGCTGGTAGAGTACAAGCTTCCCAAGCTTGGTGTCGCGAGTTCGAATCTCGTTGCCCGCTCCATTTGGTTCGTTTCCTTTTGGTTGGCGAGGGTAAGACTTTTCAAGGACTGTGAGATGGAATTAACTATTACCTGATGGTCGGTGCTATGAACTGATAATTTTTACCGCACAAAGTCAAAGGTCTACCTGGAGTTGAGGAAACGGGCGTTAGCCCGTTTTTTGTTTTTTAGGCTGTGTGAAAATTGATTCGGTGAAAACAAAACGACATAAATATAAAGCGAAACAAACGGATAGCAGGAATCGACCATCCGGATCCAAAAACGAGCAAGCGGTCATCAGGCAAATAGCGAAACTGGCAGAACCGTTGTGTGACAGCGAGGGATTAGAGCTCGTGCATATTGAATATCAGCGCGAGTCAGGTGGCAGAATTCTGCGCTTATATATAGACCGACATGAAGGCGTCAGCATCGATGATTGTGTCAACGTCAGTCGCCAGTTAAATGACCTGCTCGATGTGAATTTTGAGGACATTGGGCCTTATACGCTGGAAGTAACTTCACCGGGACCGGAGCGGCCCATATCTAAATTGCAGGATTATGATCGCTTCAAAGGTCGCAAGGCGAAAATAAAAACACGCCAACCGATTAATGAACAAAAAAACTTTACCGGTATTATTATCGGGACAGCCGCTGAGCAGGTAAAAATATCGTCAAATGCAAAAACAGTCGTCATCCCGTTTGGCATCATCGCCAAAGCGCGGCTTGTCGACGCTGATGGAGAAATCTGATGCAAATTTCAGATATCAAACGAGTTGTTGAACAGGTCAGCCGGGATAAAGGCATTGACCGCAAAGTTCTGATCAAGGCCTTAGAAGAGGCCCTAAAATCTGCTGCCCGCAAAAAGTACGGCAGTAAAATGGATATTGAAGTCCAATACAACGAAGATTCCGGCGAGATTGAAGTTTTTCAATTTAAAGACGTTGCCGAAGAGGTAACCGAGCCGGCGCTAGAAATTAGTCTTGAAGAAGGCCGCAAGCTGGATCCGGGATGTGAGATCGGAGACAGTCTCGGTACGAAAATGGATACCACCACTTTCGGTAGAATAGCGGCTCAATCGGCCAAGCAGGTCATCATTCAGAAAATGAAAGATGCCGAAAAGGATGCGGTCTATTCTAGTTTCGTTGATCGTAAAGGAGAAACGATCAACGGTATCGTGCAACGTATCGACCGCGGGGACATCATTGTAAATTTAGGCCACACTGAAGGAATTGTACATGTCCGCGAACAGGTCCCCAAAGAAACCTATCGCCGCGGTGATCGAATCCGGGCTTACATTTTAGATGTTCTACATGAATCTCGTGGGCCGCAGATCATCCTATCACGGACGCATCCGAATTTTCTGATCCACTTGTTCCGAACCGAAGTACCTGAGATAAGGGAATCCATTGTAACCATTATGGGAGCTGCCCGCGAACCGGGTATCCGAGCCAAAATCGCAGTGGCATCTAATAATTCTGATATCGACCCTGTCGGTGCCTGCGTGGGCATGAAAGGCAGCCGTGTCCAAAACGTTGTGCAGGAGTTAAGAGGGGAAAAAATCGATATCATTCCATGGCATGTCGATCCGGCCAAATTCGTGTGCAATGCCCTTGCGCCGGCCGAAATATCCCGGGTGATCATTGATGAAGCCCATCAAACCATGGAGGTCATCGTTCCGGATGATTTTTTATCGATTGCCATCGGTAAAAAGGGGCAAAACGTCAGACTGGCTTCCAAATTGACGAGTTGGAATTTGGATGTCAAAAGTGAAACCAAATACACCATCGCCATGCAAAGCGGATATGATTCATTGGTTGCTTTGCCGGGCGTTGGCATCAGTCTGGCCGATGCTCTCTATGAATTGGGTTTCTATTCAGCCGAGGAGGTCAGCAATGCAACGCCGGAAGATTTAATTCAAATCAGGGGAATCGGAGAAGAAACGGCCAAAAAATTGATTGCCGCTGCTGAAAAGGCTGTAGAGGAGGCCGAGCAAGCTGAAGAACTGGAAGAAGAAGCGGTCAGCAAAACCGATAGCAGTGCCAGCGATGATACAGCGGACACCGTCGTCGATGCCGATTTACAGACAGCTGACGAAGAAGGTGGGCAGGCCGAACAAGTTCAGGATGAGACGGTCCAAGATGCCAGTGAAACCAACGATCGCGAAGACGACGCAGCGTCTGCTAAAATGGCGCCAGCACATCAGATCGATCCAGAAAACAGCGATTTAGCAGCCAGCGAGGCGTCTGATATTGCCGAATCCGATACCACCATCACTGATGAATCCTCTGGTGATGATCAATCAGAAAACACAGAAGCTGATACCGAAGATCGTTAACTTTTGCCAACAGAAAATAAAAACATGCTCAAGGGTGATATTGAGAACCATAACTTATAACGTCGGTTGTGTGAATGCCAAGCGGCAACCACAGACCGGTTCAGAATCAAATATTTGGGGGAAAGAATGGCCAAGCTCAGAGTCTACGAACTTGCCAGAGATTTAAATATGACCAACAAGGTGCTGATTGCCAAGCTCAATGACTTGGATATTGACGTTAAGAGTCATATGAGCGCTTTGGAAGAAGAGGTCATTTCTAAAATCAGGTCTTCTCTTTTTGGCGCTAAAGAGGAAACCGTTGAAGAAACTCGGGTAAAACCGACCGTTATTCGCCGGCGCCGAAAAACGGTTAAGGTTGAAGCCGTTGAAGTACCCGAGGAAGAAACGCAAGAACCCGAGGCCGCTGTTACCGAAACAGACTCAGCGGCTGAAGAAGCCGACCAAAAAGTTGCACCGGAAAAGGTTGCC
>JAAUXY010014370.1_pt1 | contig 12939 bp, 11 predicted proteins | sample 7278121 | NCBI WGS metagenome assembly JAAUXY01 (sample SAMN14350117, study PRJNA611818) | marine sediment metagenome | isolation source: surface marine sediment (1.8m) | place: French Polynesia: Moorea | collected 2018-08 | reverse complement strand
TTTCGCCGGAGCACCTTGCATCGGAATTCGACGTGGACGCCGTTCGATTGCTCAACGACTTCGAAGCCATCGCCTATTCGCTGCCATTCCTTGCAGCCGAGGACCGCTCGGTCGTCGGTGTGCCGCAAGGCGTCTCGCTGAGCGGCCGCGACTTCAACGTGGCCGTACTGGGGCCCGGTACGGGTCTCGGTGTTGCGGGATTGATCGGTCGTGACAAGCGCCTGATCCCGATCACGGGCGAGGGCGGGCACGTGGCCTTTGCCCCGGAAACAGAGCTGCAGATCGACATACTCAGGGCGCTGCGCAAGCGGTTCAGACGTGTCTCTGCCGAGCGTCTCGTTGCGGGGTCCGGACTCGAAAACATCTACGCGGCGCTCATCGAAGTGCGAGGCGAGCAGGTGGAATCCTTGTCTGCCTCCGAGGTATTTGCAGCCGCCGCTGATGCCTCACCGCTGGCGGTCGATGCGGTCGCCGTGTTTTTCGAAATCATGGGCCAGGTAGCCGGAGATCTTGCGCTGACCATGGGCGCCTGGGATGGGGTCTACATTGGCGGAGGCATCGCGAAACGTTATCCGGACATTCTGACGCAAAGCCGCTTTCGCGCGGCGTTCGACGGCAAGGGGCGGCACAGCCACATCCTTGAGCGCGTGCCGACTTACCTGATTACGCACGAACAGCCGGGCCTGCTGGGTGCGTCGTATCTTGCGCAGGAGCTCGGTGCCACGCTCTCGCAATGACGCGATACTGTGACGCAGTTCACAAAAACCGTATAAAAATCAGGTTGTTGCATAAACGCAACAAACGCGTTGCCGACTTATGGCAAATGCCGCGATAGCGTGTTGGTAAATGCGCGAATGCGCGCGACCGAAAAATCCTCAACAAAAAACTGAGCGGTGAGTTCACGTTCGCATGTGCGTCGCTCGTTACAACAAGGTCGTCAGTAACAGGAGTTACGGAGGGACGACCGATGAAAAAATTGTTTGTTGTATCGCTGTTCCTCGTCTTGGCCGGTTGCACTACTGCACCGACCCTGGAGGAGCTGGAATTCGCCGCACTTGAAAGCGGTGACTGGAGCGAAGTGAAGAAACGCGAACGCGCGATCGCGCGACGCGAGGCACGTATGGCGCAGCAGTGTCCGGTTGGGCGCGTGCGAGTTTGCGTCAAGCGCGCTTCCGGAAACCAGTGCGGGTGTGTCGCTCGCGACGAGTTTCAGGACGTCTTTATATTCTAGTCAGCGGAGTCGCCCGGTGTCAGGGCCGGGCGCGGCACCGCGGTAATACCGACTTCATGACGAGGGAACTCGTCCGCGTCTATCGTCTCGAGGTAGCCGTGCCATGCCGCGTGACCAATCACCGGCACGATCACAATAAGGCCGACAAAGGCTGTCACTACACCGATCAGTAGCGACGCTACGACGATCGTCAACCAAACAACCATTGCAAACTTGTTGCGCAGAACCGCGTTCACAGACGTTACGATGGCCGTGATGCTGTCGACATCGCGATGCATGATCATGGGGAGCGAAAACGCGCTCGCCGAAAATGTCACGGCTGCGAACACGGCGCCAATGGCGGAACCAAAGCCGAGATAGAAGATCCAGTCCTGGACCGTCGGCTGGCCTTCGGTCGGGAAAAAGACGCTGACCATGATGGCAGCGCGGGCCCAGACGAGGAAGATCACCAGCAGGGCGAGCGCAAAAATCATCTCGTTGCCGAAATGGCGTCGCCACGCTGCCCGCGCGCTGCGAATCATCTGCACCTCTTCACCGCGTTCGAGCTGCGCGCTGATGGCGTACAGACCGATGCAAGTCAGCGGTGCGAGGAACACGAATCCGCCGAGCATGGCGTACATGATCCACTGGCTGCCCTTGAACCAGGCAAGAAGACTGACGGTGCCGATCAGGAGCGCGACGGTCAGGCCGTACGCCAGGCTGTGTTGCGGTGCCTGCAAAAGGTCCCTGACACCGAGACGCAACCAGCGGAACGGCGCCCAGGGTGACAGCTTGCGGCAGGGCGCGATGAAGGGCAGCTCATCGCGATTGACTTCGATCTTGTCGGTCATGGTCGAATTCCCCCCAATTTCCCCATGACAGTATGCCTGATTAAGACGGCTCTGGAACGAGTTCCCGGTACAGTGCGATGGTCTTGGTGACCGTGTCTTCGTTGCGAAAATCCGTTGCGATGCGCTCTCTGGCCGCGTCGCCCATGCGTTGTCTCAGGTCCGCATCGCCGTGGAGTTTTGCTATGGCTTCTGCGATCGCCGCCGCATCCCGCGGCGGCACGACAAAGCCGCTCTCGCCGTCGACAACGAGTTCCGGACTGCCACCCGCATTCGTTACAACCGGCGGCACGCGATACACCATCGCCTCGATAATGGCGCGTGCCAGGCCCTCGCGTTTGGTCGATGGCATGCAGAATGCGTCGCAGGCAGCGCTGATTTCCGGTGCATTCGTCACGAAGCCTGTGCGGTGGATGCGATCACGCGCCGGGCTGGCTTCGATGCACTTGTTGAGTTTCGGCGCATCCATGTGTCCGACCAGCAGCAGCTGCACATCATCCGGCAGCGCACCCATGGCCTCGACGAGGTATTCGATGCCTTTGCGCGGTCGATAATTGGCGGTGCACCCGACAACGAAGGCACCCTCTGGTATGCCAAGTTCTCTCAGGTCGGCAGGTATTGCCGTATACCATTCGAGCTTGTGGCCTTTGTGGATCGTGACCGGCCGCTCATCGGGCATCCGCAGGAAGGCTGGCTGCATCTGCAGAAAATGTCGGCGAATGGCATCGGCGACGCAAATGATGCGATCGATGCGTGGATTCAGATAGCGCATCCAAGACATCGGGTCGAGGAAGCCGACGGCGCCGACGATACCGCGGTAGCAAACCACCTTGACCGGCAGTCCCTTGCACGCGCGCAAGCCGTTGCTAACGGCCTTGTTGTTGTACGTATGCATGATGTGATACTCGCCGCGTATCAACTCCGCGCGCAGCGCGGCGATGCCTTCCTTGTTGAAGTTGGTCGGCAGGCGAATGTCGATCGTCGGGACACCCGCGTCACGCAAGACCTGGTTGTTCGGGTGGTCTTCGGGGCAGACGACTGTGACCTCGATGCCGGCATTGTGCATGCCGATAAAGGTCGACACTGATGGCCTGTCAGCGTCCTCGGTTATGCAGAGCGAGCGAATTGCCACGCAGTCAACCGGCGTATTCGGGGTTCTCGAGAATGCGCACGGCGGCCTGCTGTCCCGTTACCGAGAACGCGATGTACTCGTATTTGACGCCGGTGCGTTCGACGTATTCCTGAAACGCCTTGAATTCGTGTTCCTGCCAGCGATAGAAGTTGTAGTACTCGTCGAACAGCACGATGGCTCCCGGCTGCAGTCTGGGACCGAGGCCGTCGAAGATCGTAACCGTGGACGAGTACAGATCGCAGTCGACGTGCAGGAATGCGACGGGCTCCTCGTAGGTCTCGAGGAATCCGGGCAACGTTGCATCGAAGTAGCCAACATGGAACAGCACATTGTCCGGCACCTTCGGGCGTTTGCTCTGGGCGAACGCGCCGATCGGGTTGCCGTTCCAGTGTTCCTGGATGCCCTCAAACGAATCGAAGCCGTGCACAGTCGCGTCGACTTTCTCTGCGATCCAGCGCATCGACTTGCCGCGACCAACGCCGAACTCAAGGTAGAGGCCTTCCTTGTCGACCTGGTCGAGCGTGTGCCTGACGAGCGCAGGGTGTTTTTCGAACCAGGGCGCATCGGGCATGTTCGCCTTGATGTAGTCGAGGGTGTCGCGCTTGGCCTCAAGGTTCATGTCGACCAGGAGGTTAGAAGCGTAGTGTTTGAGCATGAAGCGACGGAAGATGAATTCGCTCAGCGTGCGTTTGAATAGCGGCATTCGAGTACCCGTCAGGGCGCGATGGAATCGCCGCGTAAGGTACCACAGCTACTGGATTTTTGCCCCCAGGATTAGCTCGAATGACGGCGGCCCGGATGTGCTTATCGACCCAAATACGCCGTTCATCGTCACGCGGATGGCATTGATATTCGGATCGTAGCCCGCCGTGTCAGGATTCGGCGCGTAACCGAACGATGCGCCGTTGTTATCAGAGTACTCGATGGCGCCCAGTGAGACGCCGGGCGGCACGGGCGAGTTGGATATGTCGAGCACGATCGGCGCCCCCGCAAGACAGCTCGTAGTAACGCACAAGCTCAAATCTGCCGGAACATCGTCTGTGACCGTCAGCGAGTTAGTATCTGGTGAGAGAGACCCGCGGTTCTCTACGGCAATCGTATACTCAACCGTCGCGTCCGGGATCGAGTAGGGTCCGCTTCCGCCATTTACCGGGTCCCAGGTCGTGGTCACGGTCTTGGCGATATCCAGATCGACATCAAAGTTCGCATGGAAGGCCGTCGATGCGGCGATAATCCCGGCTGATTCGGTTGTGTGGTTTCGCTCCGAGTCGTTGTCGATGTCTTCATCGACCGTCAGCCCCAGCGCTGCCGAGGATTCACTGCAGCGCCGTATCCAGCCGCCGTTGTTGCCATCGCGTGAATTGACCGACGCCACTGCCAGCGGGATTGCCGCAAATGGAACCGGATAGGCATTCGTGTAGCAGCCATTCGACCAGCCCTGGATATTGTCGGGGGTTGCGATCGATTGCAGCTGCACGGCTGTGCCGAACCCGTCGATAAAGGAGGTGTTCGCAGCACCGTCGATGGCGACAATGCCGATACGTTCGGGAACGACCGCACCGGCGATTGACTCGGCGCGTTCCAGCGTTATTTGTACTGAAGCCGTTCCGAGGTTTTGCATGCTGACGTCCATAAACGGTGCGGACGGGGTGCTCGGTGGGGACTGGCTCTCACTCGCCATCGTTTGGATCTGTGCGACAGCGGCAGGAGTTGCAGAAAAGGCCGCGGGAAAAGGAACCAGATCCCACGACACCCCGAGGAATCGGTTTGCAAACGTCGCCGTCGTGCGTTCGAGCGCGACGATCCGAGTCCCGTCAGGAAGCACATGGTTGCCAGGTTCGATCGCGAGGTAGGCCGTCGTCATAGCGACGTGCGGGCCGTCATTGCCGGAAGGCTCAACCTGCAGTACTTCGAAACCCGTTGTCGTCACATTGCGCACGCGAATGGTCGAGGGATCGCTGCCCTGGTTGGTTGGCAGTACGAAGACAATCGGCCTGACGTCGAACGGCTCAAGAAAAGTGACTGTCGTCCAGGCGGGAATCGAGAAAGTGTCGTTGAGCGCCACAGGCGCCATTTCCACCTCGAACGCGCGCACAGCGGGGCCTGGTGCCGCGCACAGTAGCGACACCGCCAACCAGCCTGCCTTCATTGCAGGGACTCGACGATCATTGCCCATGGTTTGGCGACGATACCGCCCAAACCCCGCTGCGGCAGTGCGCCGCATCACAAATTGCCCGAGCTGGATCATTTGCCAAATTTGCGCTGTGTCACGGCCGAGAGGGCGCTGTGTTCGTAAACTATTGGCCTTATTGTTAAATTTCAGATCAGCGGCGGGCCAGGTTATGTCAAATGAACGTCCAGCACTGGCTCTCCAGAGCAAGGTGTCGCTGACGCTCGCCGCGCTGATCGCTGTCTTTGTTGCCGCTAGCTGGCTCGTCCTCGACATTGTTATTACCCCCGCGTTCGAAGAGCTCGAACTCAAGACCGCGCATTCGGACCTGAAACGTGCCGAGATGTCGCTGCAGAGCGATCTCTACAACCTGCACACAGTGACCTCCGACTGGGCTTACTGGGATGACATCTACCTCTACGTGCAGGGTGCGAATCCGGGGTTCGAGGACTCCAATCTCGACCGGACAACGCTCGAGACGCTGGAACTGGATTTCATCGCCATCTTTGCCGCGGACGGAAGCCTCGTGTGGAGCCAGGCGTTGATCAGCGGTGAGGTCGCCGCCGCAACGACCCTCGGCCTCTTTACGCGCGGCGACTCGATTGACGTTGCACTCTCGACGCACGCGAGCGACGAGGGCGATACGACAGGACTCGTCGCGACGGCCGAAGGCCCAGCGCTGGTCAGTTCATTGCCGATTCTTACGTCGGACAGTACGGGCCCCAACGTGGGTGCGCTGGTCATGGGGCAATTTCTTGACGAAGACCGCCTGACCCGGCTCCGAGAGCAAACCGAGGTTGACATGCATTGGGACCTCGTCGTCGCCGACGCACCAATGGAATCCTCGACCAGCCTTGGTGACGCACATTTCGATCTGAAGGTTAGGGGCATTGAGGGCCGCAAGGTGTTTTACGACATCGTTGGCAGTCCCTACCTGACTCTGCACAGCATGACACCGAGGGAAACCTCGCTGCTTGGCGGCCAGACCGTGAATGCGGCGCTGTTGTTCCTGGCGCTCTCCGGCGCGCTCGTTACCGTGTTCGTGTGGGCGATGCTGCACGTGATGATCCTGCGTCCGATCGAAAGCCTGGCCCAGCACATGCACCGGATTCGCGAAAGCGGTGACCTGTCGCGCCGCCTTGGCGGAACCCGCAATGACGAAATCGGCGCCCTGGCGCGACAGTTCGACGACCTGACCGGCGAGGTCCACGACGCGCGTCAGGCACTGCTCGATCAGTCGTTCAAGGCAGGCAAGGCGGACACAGCTGCCGAGGTCTTACACAACATTCGCAACGCGATGACGCCGATGATCAACGGGCTCGAACGCATCGGCAAAGCGTTTCGTGCGACCGGCAAACTCCGGGTCGCTGAAGCCGTTGAGCAGCTTGGCGACTCGAGTACGCCCGAAGACCGCAAGGTGAAACTGCTGCAGTACATTGACGCGTCTTTCAAACACGTTGCCGACATCGGTGATGACGCAGACGAGGACCTGCGCATTGCCACGGCTCAGGCGCGCCAGATCGAGGGCATTCTCGCGGATCAGGAGAAGTTTGCGAACGTCGTGCCGATCGCGGAGAACCTGAAGATGGACGACGTCGTTGGCGAGGCGGTCCATGTCATACCTAAGACTGCGCAGTCCGGGGTTGATGTCGACATGCCCGCAACCCTGGGTCGCTACATGGTCGAAGCCCATCGCATCGGCCTGTTGCAGGTTCTTTCGAATCTGATCCTGAATGCCTATGAATCGATCCAGCGTCGCCAGGAACCCGATGGTCAAATTCATTTCGAGGTAGCGCCCGCGACGCTGGATGACAAGAACATGGTGTGCCTGACGATTCGTGACAACGGCGCGGGGTTCGACGAAGAAACCGGCGACCGCATATTCCAGCGAGGCTTCACGTCGAAGACGGAGGGCGAAACGACCGGACTCGGACTGCACTGGTGCGCCAATGCTGTAGCCGGGATGGGTGGCCGCATACGGGCCGAAAGCCGGGGGCTCGGAAAGGGTGCAGAGTTTCATGTGCTGTTGCCGGCGGCGCAGGGAGGGTAAGCATGTACAGCGTAGATGATCAGGAGTTTATTCGCGTTCTCGTCGCCGATGACGACGAACGCGTTCTCGAGTGCTACCGCGAGGCTTTCGGCGAGGAAGAACCGACGAGCCACGTGCAGACGCTTGCTGACCTCGCGGCAGAGCTGTTCGATCCCGAGGAGGATCCGCAGGACCAGCCGCGTTTCGATGTCGTTGCCTGTAACCAGGGCGCCGATGCCGTCAGGTGCGCCGAGCGTGCGGCTCGGGATGGCAACCCGTTCGACGTCATCATCCTGGACGTCCGCATGCCGCCGGGCATTGATGGTGTCGAGGCCGGCACTGAGATTCGCAAGTTTGACGAGGAAGTTGAGATCGTATTTGTGACCGGCTACTCGGACGTACCTCTCGAGGAGTTGCAGCGTCGCGTGCCCCCGCCGATGCGCCTGCATTACTTCAACAAGCCCCTGTCATTCTCGCGTCTCGCACAGGACGTGGCCACGATCGTGAGGGAGCACTAGTCGATGAGCGATCTGAATACACATCACGTCAATCGTGTGCTGGTCGTTGATGACGATGCGCACTTGATCACCGAGTACCTGAAGTGTCTCGGTGAGGACTACGAGCCCGATACCGCGACCACCACGCTCGGAGACCTGGAAAAGGTGCTGTTCGGCGAGGAGACCGATGAAAAGGGCGCCGCGCGTTTCGAAGTGCACTCGCGAAATCAGGGCGAGGCCGCAATTGAAGCCGTGCAGGCGGCCGCCGATCGGCAAGAACCGTTTGCGATTGTTTTCATCGATATTCGTATGCCGCCGGGAATCGATGGTATCGAGGCGGCCAAGAAGATTCGCGAGATCGATCCGAACGTCAACATCGTAGTCGTGACCGGATCATTGAGTTCCGGTCCTGACAATCTTGGCAAGCTGATACCTCCCGCCGACAAGGTGTTCTTCTTCAAGAAACCGTTCCACGGGGTTGAGTGTCGCCAGCTTGCAGCAGCACTCTGCGGCAAGTGGCATGCGGATATGGCGCTGCGCAAGGCAAACGAGGACCTCGAACGACGCGTCGAGGAACGTACCGAGGCGCTGCAGAAGATCGCTTACTTCGATCTCGTGACGCGGCTGCCGAATCAGCTGCTGTTAATCGAGGAGCTGAAGAACCTGATTAGCAAGGCTGAAGACACCGAGGGCGATACGGCGGTAGTGCTGCTCGATTTCGATCGCTTCAGCTTTATCAACGAAACGATGGGCTACGACTCGGGAACAGAGTTGCTGCGTTCGATCGGCAATCGACTCAGCCGCACCTTCGTCGAGGAGCAGGATAAACACCGGGCAATCGTCGGTCGGTTCGGTGCCGATGAGTTTGCGGTGATGATGCCCGGGATCGAATCCGAGGACGCAATTACGGAGCTGGCTGAAAAGGTCAGACAGACTGTTGAAGAACCGTTCCTGATCAACGGTCGTGACCTGTTCCTCAAGGCCGCAATCGGTGTCGCCTGGCACCCGGTCCATGGACGAGATGCAAAGCGCGTTTTCCGTTGCGCGGAGGCGGCGTTGCACCGCTCGATTCGCACTCTGGATAACTCAATTACCTATTACCACAGCGAGATGCGCTTTCGGGCGCGGCACAAGTTCGATCTCGAAGCCGAGCTTCGCGGGGCGATCGACACCGGCCAGATTACGGCGCATTACCAGCCACAGCAGTCGACGAAGACCGGCGAACTTGCGGGCGTTGAAGCCCTCGCGCGCTGGATTCGTCCCGATGGCTCTGTCGTGTCACCGTCTGACTTTATCCCGCTCAGCGAGGAGATGGGCATCTCGGACGTGCTGTTTGAATCGATCATGCACACGGTCTGCGATGACGTCAGCGCCTGGCGCGAGGCTGGCGAGTGGAATGTGCCGGTCAGTGTGAACCTGTCAGCTCACCAGTTGCGTAATCGCGATCTCGTCAGCCTGATCAAAGGCATCCTTACCGAAAAGGCCGTCGACCGCGAACTCATCAACCTGGAGCTGACTGAGACCGTGCTGCTTGAGGATCTGACCGTCGCGCAGCCTGTGCTCGATGATCTGGCATCTTACGGTGTGGGTATTCACATCGACGATTTTGGTACCGGCTATTCGTCGTTGAGTTATCTGGCCCAGTTGCCGGTGCAGACGCTGAAGATCGACCAGGCGTTCATTGCGCAGCTTTCGGATCCGGATGCCAACACGAAGGTTGTTGAGGCCATCATTGCGCTGGGCAAGGCTATGGATCTCGAAGTCGTGGCCGAGGGCATCGAAACGGACCAGCAGTACGCCATAGTGCGGCGGCTAGGCTGCGATCTGGTGCAGGGCTACTTCATCGCTCGGCCGATGTCGGCCGCACAGCTTACAGCGTGGTGCGGCGGCTACGTGGATACGCAGAGCCTCAAGCATGGCTCGACGGTCGTCGGTATCGACGAAGCGCGCAAAAAATAAGCGCGTACAGCCGGGGCTGTACGCGCTCGTTTCTTTGAGGTCGGTTTACGACCCGTGTTGACGCCTATCGCTCCGTAATGCGCAGAACGACGCGGCGGTTCTGTGCTTTACCCGCGGATGTCGAGTTGTCCGCAATCGGCTGCGACTCACCGTAACCGCGAACCGACATGCGATTCACGTCGATCCCGGCATCAGCCAGGTAGTCATGCACGGTCTGTGCACGACGAGCCGAGAGGCTCTCGTTATAGGCGGCCGAACCGTCGCTATCCGTGTGACCGGCAACCTCAACCTTGATCGACGGGTTCTTCTTCAGGGTTGCAGCGGCATCGTTCAGGATGTTCTCTGCGCCCGGCAGGAGAAGGTCGGAGTTGGTCTGGAAGTTAACGCCTTCAAGACGAATCTCTTCCTTGATCTCGCAACCCTTGATATCGACCTGCGTGCCAGCCGGCGTGCCGGGGCACTCATCCAGGCGATTGACTACGCCGTCGCCGTCGTCGTCGAGCTCACAGCCATTGGCATCGACAGGCTCGCCGGCGGGCGTACCCGGGCACTGGTCCTTGTCGTCAGTCACGCCGTCGCCGTCACTGTCATTCGGGCAGCCGTTTGCATCCACGGTAACGCCAGCGGGCGTTCCCGGGCACTGATCCATGGAGTCTTTGACGCCGTCACCATCGCTGTCGAGTTCGCAGCCCCACGCATCGACCGGTGCGCCGGCCGGCGTGTTCGGGCAATTGTCCGAGCTGTCCTCAACACCATCGCCATCGCTGTCGACCCATCTGGGCGTACCCGCGCCAAACGGAATATGCAGGCCGAGGCTGAACAGGTTGTCGTTCATGTTGTCGGTGTCCATCGCCGAATCGAGGCGGTGACGCCATTCGCCGCGAACCGCGACATTCGAATCGAACAGGTCGATCATGAAGCCCGCGCCTGCCGAGTACATGGCACCGTCGTCCTCAGGAATGGCGCCGGCAGGATCGACACGGAAGTAGCCGACACCCGCATGCAGGTAGGGGCTGAACCTCTCGCTGCGGCGGAAAACACGTTGCACGTCAATGCCAACGCCGAGTTGCTCCTGATCTGCATTCTGAAGCGCCGCGATCTGCAGCAGGAATTCGACATTGATGGTGTCATTGACGGCCTTGCCGATGCCGAACTGGCCGCCACTGAGGCCATCTTCGACATTGCGTTCCTTGTCGTCATCTATGTAGCTGGCCATGACCGAAAAATAGCCCTGTTCGGCCTCGGCGTCAGCGATCGCCGTGCTGGCGCCCGCGAGCGCGACAACGGTCACTGCGACAGCGCAGAAAAGAGTTCTCATATGAATTGCTCCCTCGTGATTATTCTCAGGCTTGCCTTGTTGCGGGCGAACCTTTTCGTTTCTTGCTGCATAGACGCACGAGGCCGTGACCAGGTCACTTCTCCGGTGAGCGCCTCCTCTGTTCCCCAATCTCGGGCCTGTGTGACCCGGAGGCTGACTCGGACGTCTATTTGGCACATCATTAGTGACAGCACTAACAAGAATGCGGCGATTTTAGCACCTGATGACGGATAAGCATAAAGAGAAGAACGTCCGGCGGCTCATGCAGACCGGCATGGATGATGAGGCCCGCTCATCACGCCCGCTCAAGGCCGCGAGCCGGGCACGTCGCCAGGTCGGTCAGCGGGACACGCTGGCCTTTGCACTCGTGCGGATCTGGGCGGCACTGGCGCGCTTGCTGGCCCCACTTTTCGCATTTTTCGGTGAAAAGCAGGCCCGGACCCTCCATCAGAACACGTCAGGGCCTGCGCGACGTCCGGGCCGCGACGACAAGAACAACGATTCCGATTAGGGCGAATGGGCATAACGCCCGTCGGCCAAGTCTTGCAAGAGGGGAAAACCATGATAGATGAAGTCCAGCAAACACTGTGGCAGCCGATGGTCAGCCTGTGGACCAAGGTCGCCGAATTCTTACCGAATCTCGCAGGCGCATTGTTATTGCTCATCATTGGCTACCTGGTCGCGAAGGGTATTGGCCTGGCGATCGCGAAGCTGCTTGCCAAGCTCGGTCTCGATAAGCTCACCGAGCGTGCCGGCGTCACCAGCGCCGTCGCGACGACCGGCATCGAAACGACCGCGTCGGCGATTATCGGCAAGATCGTCTACTGGCTGATTTTCCTGCTGTTCATGATCGCGGCCGCGGACAGTCTCGGCCTGCCGCGCGTATCCGACACGATCAATGGCTTTGTGCAGTACCTGCCAAAGCTGATTGGTGCGTTGCTGGTGATCATCATCGGCCTGTTCGCCGCGCACCTCGTGCGCTCGGCGATTGAAACCGCGTCTGCCGGTATGCAAATGGACTACGGCAAGCCGCTCGGCACATTGATCTATATGCTGATCGTCATCGTCGTGGTATCACTCGCAATCGGCCAGCTCGAGATCGAAACCGATCTCTTGAACCAGGTTGTGTCGATTGTGCTGTTCGCGATCGGCGCTGCGGTTGCGCTTTCGCTGGGAATGGGTACACGCACGACTGCCGGCAACATCATTGCCGGCCTGTACGCGCGTGACCTGTTTCCGCCCGGGGACAAGATAACGGTCGGGGAAATCTCGGGCCGGGTCATTGAGGTCAGTACGACCAGCACGCTCATCGAACTCGATGACGGCACCGTCTACACGATGCCTAACAGCGTGCTTGTCGAGAGCAAGGTCCATACCACGGACCGGATCTGATCGCCGGGCAACGAAAACCTCTTCCGAAAGAGTACAAGTCTCTTTCGGATGAGCAGCTGGTCGCGCGTGCGCGCGATGAGCTGCCGTATCGTACGCGCGCGTACGAGGAACTGATGCGCCGGCATGACAAGCTAATGTTCAGCATTTGCCTGCGCCTCGTCGGCAACAGACAGGATGCGGAGGACATTACGCAGGACGTCATGCTCAAGCTGTTCTCGAAGCTTGGCAGTTTCGAGGGTCGTTCATCGTTCAAGACCTGGCTCGTGCACGTTACCCGCAATGCGTGCAAGGACTGGCTCAAGAAGAAGGCCATATCGAAGCACTACGCCGACGCGCTGGCACGAGAACCCCGGGAGCAGTCGAGAATCGAGTACGAGGAAGACC
>JAAUXY010085332.1_pt1 | contig 12942 bp, 11 predicted proteins | sample 7278121 | NCBI WGS metagenome assembly JAAUXY01 (sample SAMN14350117, study PRJNA611818) | marine sediment metagenome | isolation source: surface marine sediment (1.8m) | place: French Polynesia: Moorea | collected 2018-08 | reverse complement strand
GGACCGGCGAGACCCTGCTCACCCTGGGGACCAGCCAGGCCTTGCTCGCCTTGGGGACCAGCAGGACCGGCGAGACCTTGCTCACCCTGGGGACCAGTGAGGCCTTGCTCACCTTGCGGGCCAGCGGGACCGGTGAGGCCTTGCTCGCCCTGCGGACCAGCAGGACCAGCCAGGCCTTGCTCACCCTGAGGACCAGCGGGTCCGGTGAGGCCTTGGTCGCCTTGCGGACCAGCGGGACCGGCGAGACCCTGCTCACCCTGGGGACCAGCGGGTCCGGTCAGACCCTGCTCGCCTTGCGGGCCAGCGGGACCAGTGAGGCCTTGCTCACCTTGCGGGCCAGCGGGACCGGCGAGACCCTGCTCACCCTGGGGACCAGTGAGGCCTTGCTCGCCTTGTGGCCCGGCGGGACCGGTGAGGCCTTGTTCACCTTGCGGTCCGGCTTCGCCCTGGGGACCCTGTTCGCCCGGCAAACCCTGGAGACCCTGCTCACCGGTTTCACCCTGGAGTCCGCGTTCGCCCTGTGCTCCGGCAGGGCCCTGCGGGCCGGCCGGTCCCTGTGGACCAGTCGCACCTGGTAATCCCTGCGGACCCTGGGGCCCGGTCGTACCCTGTTCCCCCTGTTCGCCTTGCGGTCCCTGTAAGAGCGCCACTTCGCCACCACCCACGCCGTCGACGGATGACAGCGTCAGCGTCTCGCCGTCAGAGGTCAGGGTCTGGACTTCGTTGAGCGGATCGGTATCGCCATTTTCGAGTGCGATAACGCGGGTCGTGAGTTCGGCAATGCTGGCTTCGGGGAGCGCAATCAGGGGCGTGTAACCCGGCGTGTCGGGATTGGCCGCGGTGGTGATGATCTCGCCGGTAAAAAAGGATTTGTAGCGGACAAAAATCTGGATCATCGAGTCCCGCGGAATTTTTTTCTGCGGAACCTTGAGGGAAATGGTGCCGTTATCGTGTCGACCGCGCCATTTTTGCGAAATGATTCTGCCGTCGGCCACGTTGACCAGCTGCAGGCGGTCCCACCGCGTCAGGATGCCCTCGCCGTTTTGCACGACCGTGAATTCGACTTCGACCGCTTCGCCGGCAATCACCACGATGTCGCCGTTTTCGTCGGTCGGGTTGAGAATCTCGAGTTCGACGATGGTCTCGGCGAGGGCAGGCGTGGCAACCAGCCATATCAGCATGCCTGCCAGCAAGGCTCGCCAGCGACGTGTGGAGGCCCCGGGATGACGGGAAGAAACAGATTCGGCAGACGGGGTCGTCGAAATGCGGGTCGTGTCCATTTTGTCTTTCCTCAACTCGCATAGCTCCCGCGCCAGGGAGTGCCGCGCAATCGACCCGGTTCTTGACGAGCGCTCTTTTTATAACCTGCTTTGCGCTCGCAGGCGCTTACCTGCCGGGCCTTTCGGATGAAACCTGGATTATCCAGCGATTCAGGGTACCGGCTACATCGGGGCACAATTGTGAATTAGTTCACACTAGATTCAATCTGACACTGAAAACCATGGTGATCAGATGAGTAAGTTTATAAAAATCAGTGAGTTACATCGATCAGGTTGATGCAGGACTGACTGACTGAGAGCGTCGACCAGCAGGGATGGCCAGTTGGTTGGCGCGGCCTTTATCTGGACAGGGAACCTCGTAAACTGATTCGTCGCCCGGTGGAGATTCCCGGTATCACGATCCAGCGAAGCCTTGGCGAGCGATACGGGTACAAACAGCGGCATTGTCCTCGTGCGAACCAATGGCAACAAATAGGGTCAGAAATATCTGCTATGCTCCTGAATATCTGGGGGAAACCCGTGTAGCTCTCTGGCTTCCGGTCACTTAAAACATGTATCGATTCATTGTTTTCTTAATCGTCGCGTCGACTCTGTCCGGGGTTCGTGCCGCAACTGATGATAACGTCACGGTCTGTTTCAACGACTGGCCGCCGTACACCCGCATGACCGATACGGGCGCCTCCGGTATTTCGGTCGAGGTGGTTGAGCAGGCAGCGGCCTTGTTGAATCGCAAAGTGCGCTTTGTCGAACGAGAGTGGAACGAGTGCCTGGAGAAAGTGGAGCAGGGCGAATACGATGCCATCCTCGATGCAGCCAAGCGCGAAGCTTACCTGCAGGGCCCGGCGAGTTTCAGTCTGTACAGCGATACGTTTTGGGTTTCGAACGCCCGCAACATCAGCCGATACGACCAGTTACGCGGGGGTCGAGTAGCGATGGTGACCGGGTACAACTACGATGACCGGTTGATGGCGCAACTCGATGATCTCGACATCGAGGTCGTGCGGGGCAAGGACGATCCGACCAATGCGCGCGACCTGGCGGCTGGTAAGTACGATGCCGTGGTGGCTGACCTGGCCAGTACATTTGCCTACTCCCGCGACAACGAACTTGAGATCCATCCTATCCTGCCGCCTTTTTCTTACGACCGTCTTTACCTCTCTTTCAATCGCGAACGTGGCGAGGCACAGCGTGATTTCGACACGGCTATCAGCCAGTTACTGCAAAACGGAGCCGTGGACGAGATCTATCAGCGTCTGATTGGCACGCCCTTCTCGAGTTTCGTCGCCGAGTAAGGCGGCTAGCCGAGTTCTGGTCGACTTAAGCGGTATACCTGGCGATGCGCTTCTCGCTCAAGTATCGAATCGCGCTGATTATCTTTATCCTCGAAGCGATCATGATGACGGCGGTGTTGTCGGCCACGCTGGACCATTACGAAACCGCAACCCGCAAGAAGTTTGAGAACAGCGAACGCGCCATTCTGTCAGTTATGAGCGGTATCAGCGATATTGCCCTGCAAACCCGGCGCTTCGATACCCTCCAGCCCTACTTCGAAGACCTGCTCGAGGATTCGCGCATCGCCCAGGTGATGCTGGTCGATGCGCGCGGGATCGTAGTCGCCGGTACGCGGCCCGAGTCGATCGGCAAGTTCCCGACCACCTTCGCGGCAACTGAAACCGTGGATACTGAAACCTCGGCGCGCCGGGTTTGGCGCACTCGTGAAATTCGCAGCCGGGGACAGCGTCTCGGGGTACTCGCGATCGAGATCTCTGACTCGAGCCTGCTGGAGGCGACCTCTGCTGCCCGGAACCTGGGAGTCGCGATCGCGATTACCGGCATGGCGCTCATCGCTCTCGTTGGCCTGGCGGCGGGTTTTCTGCTGACACGCCGGCTGGCGATTGTGACCGACGCGACCCATCGGTTTGCACAGGGAGAAACCGATGCGCGCGCGCAGGTCGGTGGCAGGGACGAAATCGGTGACCTCGGCCACACCTTCGATCGCATGGCCGACAACCTCGAGGCGCGTTCGCGCGAGGCGCGCGAGCTGATCGAACAGCTGTCGGAAAAAAATGCCGAACTGGAGCAGTTCTCATACACGGTTTCGCATGACCTGAAAGCACCACTGGTGACGATCAAGGGCTATCTCGGAATGGTGCGCAAGGACCTCGACGAAGGCATGCACGAACGTATCGAACGTGATTTCGAATTTATCGCCACGGCCACCGATACCATGGCGCAGCTGCTCGAAGACCTGCTCGAGTTGTCACGGATCGGGCGGGTCGTGAGCGACATGGAGTCCGTTGCGTTGAGCGAGCTGTTCGAGCAGAGCAGTCGATTACTGGCGAAGCAAATCGAGGATGGTGGTGTCAGGCTGACCATACAGCCGGACATGCCGTGCGTCTGGGGCGACCGCCAGCGCCTCGGCGAGGTGGCGCAGAACCTGCTCGATAACGCGATCAAGTTTAGCCGTGAAGCTGGCTCACCCGAGGTTGTTGTCAGCGCAAACGAAGACAACGGCCTGGTCACCTGTAACATCACCGACAACGGGATTGGCATCGAGTCCGAGTTCCAGGAACAGGTTTTTGGTCTGTTCAATCGTCTCGACCCGTCCTATGACGGCACCGGCATCGGTCTCGCGCTGGTCAAGCGCATCGTCGAAGTCCACGATGGTCGCGTCTGGGTCGAGTCGGCCGGCGAGGGGCAGGGTGCGCGGTTTCGCTTCCGGTTACCCGCCGCTGACAAGCTGCGCAAGGCCTCCTGAGGCTTCAGCGCCCCGGGGTTCAGGCGATGAACCCGCCGGATTGGCGCTGCCAGAGTTCGGCATACAGCCCGTTGCCGCGTATCAGTTCATCGTGGCTGCCCTGCTCGACGATCCGGCCGCGATCGATGACGATCAGTCGATCGAGCGCGGCAATGGTCGACAACCGGTGCGCGATCGCAATCACCGTCTTGCCTTCCATCAACTCCATCAGGTTGTCCTGGATCGCGGCCTCGACTTCGGAGTCGAGCGCTGAAGTCGCCTCGTCGAGCACCAGGATCGGTGCGTCCTTGAGAAACACGCGTGCAATTGCGATCCGCTGTCGCTGCCCGCCGGACAGCTTGGCGCCGCGCTCGCCGACCTGGGCGTCGTAGCCACTGTTGCCGTCGAGATCGGCCAGGTCGAGGATGAAATCATGCGCGTTGGCGCGTTTCGCGGCGTTGACGATATCCTGTTCGCTCGCGTCCTGGCGTCCGTAAGCGATGTTCTCGCGGATGCTCCGGTGCAGCAGTGATGTATCCTGCGTGACCACGCCGATCCGGGCGCGCAGGCTTTCCTGGTCGACCCGGGAAATATCCTGGCCGTCGATCAGAATACGTCCCGACTCGAGATCGAAAAGGCGCATCAGCACGTTCATCAGCGTCGTTTTACCGGCGCCGGAGCGCCCGACGATGCCGACTTTTTCACCCGCTGCGATTTTGAGAGACAAGTCGTCGATCACCCCGCTGCGCATGCCGTAGTGGAAATGAATGTGATCGAATTCGATCGCGCCCTGCTTGACGTCGAGCTCGGGTGCATCCGGTATGTCGGTGACCATTTGTACCTTCGAAATCGTCTTCATGCCGTCGTGCGCCATGCCGAGATTCTCGAACAGCTCGGACAGTTCCCACATGATCCAGTGCGACATGCCGTGCATGCGCAGCACCAGGCCTACGGCTACGGCGATGCCGCCCACGGTAGCGCTGCCGTAAAGCCACGACCAGATCGATACGAAACCGACGGCAAACAGCAGCAGCGCGTTGAGCAGGTCGATCGAGGTTTCCAGCCAGGTCTGGAGCCGCATCAGGCGATGGGTCTGGTGCAGGAATTCGTGCATGCTGTCATGCGCGTACTCTTCTTCCTGGCGAGCGTGCGCGAACAGCTTGATCGTAATGATGTTGGTGTAACTGTCGACCACCCGGCCGGTCATGCCCGAGCGTGCGTCGGCCTGCTCCTCGGCGACCCGATGCAGTCTCGGCAACAGCAGGCCGAGCAGTATCGCGTACAGCGCCAGCCACCCCAGGAAAGGCAGCATGATCCACAAATCGAAGGTCGCCACCAGCGCCAGGCCACCCAGGAAGTAAACGCTGACATAAATCATTACATCGGCCAGCCTCATCACCGCTTCCTGGACCCCCTCGGCGGTTTGCATGACCTTGGTCGCGACCCGCCCGGCGAACTCGTCCTGGTAAAAGCCGAAACTCTGGCGTAACAGGTAGCGGTGCGCCATCCAGCGGATACGCATGGGATAGTTGCCGGCGAGCGACTGGTGCATGACCAGCGCGGCGAGCAGGCTCAGCAGGGGCAGGGCAAGCAAAACCACCGCGCCAATCAGCAACAGGGTGTCGCCCTCGCGTTCGAGGAAGGTTGCCCGGTCGGCGTCGGCGAGCCAGTCGATGATATTGCCGAGGAAGCCGAACAGTGCGACCTCGATAATGGCTATCAGCGCGACCAGCAGCGACATCAGCAGCAGCCACGGCCACACGCCGTGCGTGTAGTGCCAGCAAAATGCCCACAGCGTTGCCGGCGGCCGGTCAGGCAGCTCCGGCGGGAACGGTTTGATCAGCTTTTCGAAAAAGGCAAACATGGGTTAACAGTGTCCATAAACGTTAAATGATCGAAGGCGATAACCAGTGCTCGCGAGAGCGATTCCGGTCCAAACCGGAAGCGAAGCCTGGTGGAGCACGTGCGCGACGGATGAGCCGGTTGCCCGGTATCCGTGCTGCAGTCTAGATCTTTCGTATCATATTGCTGTTAACCCTGTGACCGGGTTGCGAACGCGGGCAAGGTTAACACTTTTGCCAATGCAGGCAAAACCCGATCGATGTCGGGCCAGGCTCCTGTATCATTTCAAGCCAGTTCGAGTTGTTTGCGACAATTTTGAAGATGGCGGTGGCCGATTCGGGTACCGAGACGCGGCCAGGGGATGCGACATGAAGGCTATTAAAGATCCGGTTCCGGGTCGGCGTAAACTGCTGAAAATGATGGGTGTTGGCGGGCTTGTCGCCTCCGCGCCAGTGTACTTTAAACCGGTAAACGCCAGTGAGGATGGAATGTCATATGACGCAGTGATCGTGGGCGCAGGAATGGCCGGGCTCTATGCCGCCAAAACCCTTCTGCAGCGCGGCTACCGCGTTCGTGTTCTGGAAGCGACCGCGCGTCACGGTGGCCGGATTTACAGTCGCACGCTGGGTAGTACCCGTATCGAGATGGGCGCCGAAGAGCACTACCTGGCCCGCGACAATCCGATCTACGACGCCGTGGTGGCTGAATACGGTCGGGATGTCTACACCCGCGCCTACGTAGGTGAACAACTGATTACCATGGACGGCCACCAAACCTGCTGGGAGGAAACCGGTCACTGCGATCAGGATGCCGATATTCAGAATTTCTGGGCGTACCAGTCGGTTTACGGCAGCCGCGGAAAGAACCGGGATTTTTCGGTCACGATGGCGGATGTCATTGCCGAGCGTTACGGTGTCGGTCCGGATCACCGGGCCTATCACCTCTATGAACATGCTATCGCCAACTCGATTTATGGCGCCTCGCTGAATCGTATCGGTGCCGCCAGCCTGGCGCAGCAGGACTGGAACTGGACTCTCTCGGGTGACATTCGCGTGGTGGCGCCCGCCAGTCTCGGCTACAGCGATATTCTCGATAACATCTGGTGGCAGGAAGTCATCCCGCACGTCAGCTACGAGCGGCCTGTCGAGAAGATCGATTTCGGCGGCGATCACGTGGTCGTGACCGACGCGACCGGTGCGCGCACGCGCGCTCACAAGGTGATCGTGACCGCGTCGATCGGCGTGCTGCAGAGCGAGACCATTCACTTCGATCCCGCGTTGCCCGAATCGACCGTCGAGGCTTATCGCGGTATCGGCATGGGGCGCGGCATGAAAGTTGCGCTGCGGTTTCCGGCGCCTTTCTGGGAAGATCGCATGGCCTACCTGATTACCGACGGTCCCGTGTCCAGCGCCTGGGTGCCGACTCACTACAAGACTGGAAGCGACGATCACATTCTGATGTGTTACCCGATGGGTGACGATGCGCAGGACCTCACCGACCTGGCGCACAAGGCGGGCGGCGGGGCCGCTGGCGATGCCGAAATCGTGCGCGCACTGCTCGCCGACCTCGACCGGGTTTTTGACGGCAGGGCCAGCACAGCGATCATCGATGCACAGGTGCAGGACTGGACTGCCGATCCCTATGTTCGGGGCAGTTATTCGTTTCCGGGGCTCGAGACTTATCGCTCGGCCACGGTCAACCTGCGCCGGCAACTGGGGGCGCCCGTGGCGGATCGAGTTTTCTTCGCCGGTGAAGGCAGCAATCCGAATAACCCGGCCTGTGTGCCAGGTGCCCTGCAGGAGGGCCTGCGGGCTGCCGAACTGGTACATCGGCTGCTCGGCGGCGAGTCAAATCCGCCGCGGTCCTGATCCCGTTCAGCGCGATCTTTGGTAGGATGCCGGACTATCTGGAAATACATCCCGGCATTGCCCCGGAGTCGAATATGAAAATCCTCGGTCGGCTGGACAGCGTCTGGCGCTACCCGGTCAAGAGCATGCGCGGCGAAGCGGTCGACGAGGTGTTCGTCGCCTACACCGGTGTCATGGGTGATCGCGTTTACGCGATTCGCTCGGATGCCGCCGATCCCGAGTTCCCATGGCACACCGGTCGTGAACAGGAAGAGCTGGTGCTTTGCCAGGCGCGTTTCAAACAGCACAACCGAACCTTGCTGCCGGAGGCGCTGGAAGCCGCCCATGCCGATGCGCTGAATCCGCCGTACCCGGATTCTGAATCCTTCGCGGTTGCGGTCAAGATGGCTGATGGCAGCCGCTACGATATCGAGGATCCGGCTTTCCTGGCGCGCCTGGCCGAGTATTCGGACGGGCAGTTGCAGTTGGTCTTCACCCAGAAAAACGCGGTCGACTGCCGACCCCTGTCGCTGTTTTCGCTGCAAACCCTGCAGCAGCTGGAAAGCGAGCTTGAGATGTCGCTCGATCAGCGCCGCTTTCGCGCCAACTTTTACGTCGACTGGGATACGGCTGGCGGATTCTACGAAAACGAGCTGGTCAACCGCCGCCTCAGGATCGGCGATCGACTCGAAATCATGCTGCTCGCGCTAGATCCGCGCTGCAAGATGATCACCATCGACCCGGAAACCGGCGAAACCACGCCGCGCCTGCTGAAACACGTAGCCCGCAAACACGACGGTTACGCCGGGGTTTACGCGGTGGTGCTGATCGAGGGCACGGTCAGACCCGGGGACGAAATTCTGTTGCTGGAGGATTGAGGTTGGTGTCCGGTGAGTCCGATATCGTCAGCTTCCGCGCCACGCTCGATGGCGAGGAAATCGAGGTCGATTACCGTCCCGGCGAAGTACTGCTCGACTGCATGCTGGCCGAAGGTCTCGATCCCGCATTCCAGTGCATGGATGCGCACTGCGGCACCTGCATGGTCAAACTGCTGGCGGGCGAGGTGAAAATGAATAAGAACAAGGTGCTGTCGAAACGCGATCTCGAACAGAACTACGTGCTGCTGTGCCAGTCGATTCCGCTGACCGGGGACGTGTGGGTCGATTGCGACGCCTGATTCGCGGGATTGGCGGACAAGCCACGGCCGGGGATACGACCCGCAGTTATCGGCATATAATGGCCGCCAGTTTCTGTTGCGGAATAAGGGCGTTATGCATCTGAAGGTTATAGGCGCGGGTCTGGGCCGCACCGGGACGACCTCGCTGAAAGAGGCACTGACCTTGCTGCTGGGCGGATCCTGTTTCCATTTTCTCGAATACAAAACGCGGCCCGAGTTGATGTCGCCATGGCTCGAATTTACCGAGTCATTTTCGAGATGGGACGCCGCCGATGTTTCCAGGACCGTGTCGGTATCTCAATGGGAGCGGCTGCTGCCCGGTTACATTGCCTGCGTCGACGAACCGGCAAGCTATTACTGGAGGCAACTCTGGGAGACCTTCCCGGATGCCCTGGTCATTCTGTCTACACGGGATTCGTTGTCCTGGTGGGAGTCCGTGCAAAGCATTACCGAGCAGGTCAGGGAGGAGAAGCGCAACCCGAAGCAAATGACGCAGGCCCGCCGCGAGTACATGGAGTTCCTGTACGCGATGTATCCCGATCTCGATGAAGGTTATGGCCAGGATGAAGAGATCGCTTTTTTCGAGGCGCATAATCGCAAGGTCATCGATTTTGCCGACCAGAACGAGGCTTTCCGGAAGCGGTTGCTGGTGTGGCAGGCGCGGGATGGCTGGGAACCGATTTGTGCGGCCCTCGATCTGCCGGTTCCCGAAACGCCGTTTCCGCACAGCAATCGCCGCACGGAGTATCACGGTTATTGAAGGCAGGGGCCATAGGTTTGTTTATCGGGTGCGGGTTTTGGTAATCGACGGGTTGTTTGAATCAACCATCCGATATCAAGGCAAATCTTTCAGGCAACCATCCGTTTGATGAGAAGGCAGTATCACAGTCGCAGTACCCCGGAAGGCAATCATGTCTGGGATATTCATCGATTGATCGAACTATCCCGGGAACTCGCCGTGATCGAGGTGAGGGTTGATCAAATCCTGGAAAACGAAAAGGCGTTCTGGACACCGGGTCCGGGCCAGTCACTCAGCGTCAAAGACGTTGCCCTGCATGCAAAACTGATCAATGAAACCGATTTGCAGTATCCCGTTATTCTCTGCGCGAATGGTCGCCTGATGGACGGCATGCACCGGGTGTGCAAGGCCTGGATTGAGGGGCGTGAGCTAATCAGGGCCGTTCAGTTCAACGAAACACCGGATCCGGATTTCGTCAATGTCAATCCGGACGAATTGTCTTACGAAGAACCCTGGTAACAGCGACGTCAGTCGCCAGACAGGATAGGATCCAGGTTCCGGGTTTTGCCTGCCGCATGAGGTTATCGCCATGAATAGATATTCCGTGAAGGTTATTGATGGGCCTGTGTCTGTCGAGGCGCTCAAATCCAGCCCCGATCCGGATTTCACCACCAGGGACGAAGATCGCGAAGTGATGCAAGCGTTGATGGCGCGTGAGCCGCTGTTTCATCGCGAGGAGTTTGGGATGACGCGGGAAGATTACGAACGAATGACTGAAGCTGGTTTCTGGGAAGTCGGCGCGTCTGGAAGGCGGTACAGTCGTGAGTATATCGTCGAGTCTCTTGGCGCGAGGTATGAGAATTTCACCTATGAAGCCTGGTTTATCGAAGACTTCCAGTGTCGGCAGATTTCCGAAGACAGCTACCTCGTGACTTATACGCTTTTCCAGGATGACCGGGAAACACGCCGATCCACGATCTGGCGCCGGTCCGGGAAAGACTGGAAAATCTTTTATCACCAGGGGACGATCGTTGAATAGCCAGGACAAGTGGCGGATAACTTCGCAGGTGTACTTTAGCGATTGGTCACTGTAGTTGGATCACCAGGTGATGAATGATGAGAACAGCCTACAGTGCGGATGCCGGACGAATCGCAACTATGATTCGGAAAAACGTGGTCTGACCCCGGTTTGAGGTTCAGTTTTCGACGAAAAACGGCAGGTTATGCACGACGGCGCCCCCCTGGCCGTCGAAAGCGGTGACGAACACGCGATACGCGCCGGGTTTGTCGGGCGTTCTGAACTCGATTCGCGCGGTCCCCTGGCCTTTTTTGATCGCATCGGGAAACGAGGGCGGGACCTTCTCGGCATCACCACCCACCCGGCGATCCGAGCTTTCCGCGCGGATATCCCAGGCATAGCTGAGGTCGTCACCCTCCCGGTCGATCACGTCCGCTTCGGCATAAAAACGGGCGCCGGCCTTGACCCGCTTGAGAGCGACCGGGGTTTTCAACGAGCGCAGTTTTGGCGCGCGATTGGCTGGCCACTGGCCGCTCCAGGCATAGGCGATGGCATCGACCCTGGGCAGCTTCTCGCCTGACGGCAGGAACATGCCGAACCAGCTGAAAGTTGCTTCCTGCTTGTCGCCCCACAGAAATACGTATGAACCGAGCGAGCGCCCGACATTGTTGTCGCGGTCGAGCTTGTAGGTGGCATAGGTCTCCCCGGCCTTGCTGCTCGGGTCCGGTTCGATCGGCGCATTCCACGCTGTCATGCGGACTTCCCAGGTTCCGGCCACGCCGAACTCGGTCAGCATGTAGGGGCCGTTCCACCCCGCTTCGCGTACCGTTCGCCCAACGCTGGCGGCGCCGCCATAGCTGTTGACGCCGAGGATATCGAGGTTCGGGTAATGCTCGTGGATGGCCTCGATTTTCGCCGGTGTTGCCGACGACAACACCGTCATCACCGGGTGATGGGGATCCAGCTGCTTGATCATGCCGGCGAGATGATTCAACTCTTTCCAGATGCGGACGTCGGTTTCGCCCGGGCCGAAAGCCTCCATTTCGTTACCGAGACCCCAGGTCAGCAGGGCGGGGTGATCCCGGTATTTGAGCACTGCCTCGCGCAACTGGTTTCGCTGCCGTTCGATGCTGGCGGCATTTCCGTAATCGAAACCGTGGCGGGGATGGGCCACCCAGAAACCCACCGACACGGTTATCCCGAGCTCCTGGGCCCGATCCATCAGCGTTTTGCCATCGACGATCCGCTCGAGCTGCTCGATTCCCCAGGTGCGCACGGAATTACCGCCGGATTCCGCGAGCAGGCCCAGGTCGCCGGTGCCGAGGCCGGCCCCTTTGACCTGGTAGGGTTCACCGTCGCGCAGGAGCATGAAACTGCCATCGGACTGTTTCGAAACGCTGACCTCGGAGCCGGGCGATCGGTCCTGGCTGGCCTGGGTGGCGGTGCAAACCGCGGCCAGCAGTAACGCGACTGCACATTTTATCCTGACAAGACGCATTGGGCTTCCTCTCGGCGGCTGGCCTAGAAGTCGTTGGCCAGTATGGTCACTTTCTTGGATGCGACCTCCGCCGGTGACCAGAACCAGCCTTTCGGATCCCAGCACTGGGCGAGGTTGAACTGATCCACGACGGCGCGGTAGGCGGCCAGGGCCTCGTCTTTCCGTTCCAGCTGGAGCAGCGCTTCCCCACGGATGAAATAGCTGGTGCCGACGTCGTTGAGCGCCCAGTTGGCATGGATTTCTTCCGGTGATTTCTTCGCGGACGATGGCGGCTGCGCCTTCAGCAAGGCCTGCATTTCATGCGCCTGTTCCTCGTACAGCTCGGCCACCTTTTCGGTGTACTTGACCGCAGCCGCGTAGTCGCCCGCGCCGAGGGCATTCCAGGCATTGGTGGTCAGGGTCTGCGACGTGAAGTCACCATAGTCGAGCTCGCCGCTGGCGGTCATATACGAGGTATTCGTTCCCGCACAGCCGAGAGCGAAAACGGCAATGGTAAAAAGGCTCAGTATTTTTTTCATCGTTCTAGTCCTCAGGTTTGCGGGCAGCCAATAAGGAACAGGCTGAAAGTCGACCCGCACGGTTGATTCTACAGTGCCGGCCGGCTTATCCGAAATCGCTGTTTCTGCGGCTGCGGATAAATTGACATACCTGCAGCTCGCGGGCCGCAGGAGAACAGGCGCTGATTTACCAAATTCACGCAGTCAGATTGGCGACTTGGACTTTCATTGTGGTCGCCATCGCCACCAAACCCGAGCCCTGGCCGAAGCTTGGACCAGGTTTTTGTCATCACAATATCAGACGATC
>JAAUXY010024211.1_pt1 | contig 12950 bp, 11 predicted proteins | sample 7278121 | NCBI WGS metagenome assembly JAAUXY01 (sample SAMN14350117, study PRJNA611818) | marine sediment metagenome | isolation source: surface marine sediment (1.8m) | place: French Polynesia: Moorea | collected 2018-08 | reverse complement strand
TCCGCCGAGTGCAGTTTCGCCTTGGCCCGGCGAAGCCGCGCGTTGGCGTCTCCGGCGGCGCCCAGATTGGCCCTGTCTTTGGCGAGGTCCGCTTTGGCCTGGATCAATGCCGCTTGGGCTTCCAGCAGTTCCGCCTTGGCCCCGGTCACCACGGCCTCGGTATCGGCGACATCGGCCTCGGCCCGGTCGACCCGTTCCTGGGAGGCGGCGCCGGTCTTGATCAGCCGGGCATAGCGCTGGAGTTGGAGCTGGTAGTCGGTCAGCCGTGCGGTCTTTCCCGCGACCTGTTGTTCGGCCCGCGCGACCGCCGCCTCGTACCGCCTGACCTGTGCCTGTGAGGCCTCGACTTGCCGGGTCAGGGCCTCGATTTCGTCGATCGTGCCGTCCAGATTGGCCGCCATCCCGTCGACCGTCGATTGATAGGTGCGCGGGTCGATCTGAAACAGCAGGTCGCCTGCCTTGACGAACTGATTGTCCTCGACCTGCAGGTCGACGATCGTGCCGGACACACGCGGCGTGACCTGCACCACCTGGGCCATGACCTGCCCGTGGCGGGTCCACGGGTTGGCCATGAAATCCCGGTACGTCCACAGGACCGCACCCGCGGCGACCACGATGACCGCGACGGTGATCAGAGATGTACGTGATGTGCCTGCTGCCATGTCCGGACCGTAATTGTGCCAACGAGCGCGCGGTAGATGATCACAAAGTCCAGGCCGATGGTGCGCGACTCCTTGACGCGGCTTAAGAGCAAAAAACGCGCTTAGTCAAACGGTTCTGGGGCGCGCCGTCAATGGACCATGCGCGGGCTCGCGGGAACTTGCTTGGCAGTCAGGGCCGACCGGGCAAGCTGTTGCAGACTTTAGATGCGCAGCGTCATTGCGAGCAGGGCGAAGCAATCCAGGGCCTGAGCGTGATGCCCTTGGCCGGGCGTCTTCTGGATTGCTTCGCAGCGCTCGCAATGACGGCGAAGGGGCCGCGAGGCGGCTATCACAGTCCATGCAATGCTCAAACCACCCGCCTGCGTCGACCCAACTAAGTCCGGACCCTAGTGGCCATACCCGTACTTCGCGGCGCACCGCTCCATCACGTTGTCGCCCTCCAGGACCTCGGTCGGCGGCTTGGGGACATAGCCGTTCGAGGTCCCGGTGAAAACCTGGGCGGTGGCCGTGGTGCCCACTACCAGTCTGATGTCGTCCGGCACGCTTTCGAACTCGATGCGAACGGGCACGCGCTGGGGCTGGCGGATCCACTTATAGGCTGCGCTGATCTTCGGCAGCAATTGCTGAGCGGTGCTGCCGTCTTCCTTAAAGATGCCCCAGCCGATGCCCGCGACGCGGCCTTCGAGCGGCCTGTTCGCATAGCCCATCAGGGTGACCAGCGCCCGGTCGCCCACTTGGAAATCGCTGACGTAGAATTCCTTGAAGTAGGCGTAGACCCAGTAGCTGTCGACATCGACCAGCGCCAAGATCGGTTTGTTTTCGACGGCCTGGTCGCCGAGGCGCAGGTTAAGGTGGGTCACGTAGCCGTCGACCGGCGCTACGACCGTGGTGAACTCGACCCGCAGCTCCGCCGAATGGACCCGTGCCTTGGCCGTTTTCCGGCGTGCGTTGTCTTTTCCCAATGCGCCGCGATTTGCGATGTCCCTGGCGAGGTTGGCTTCCGCCTGGAGCTTGGTCGCCTCAGCGCGCTCCAACTCGGCCCGCGCGGCCGCGACGACGGACTCGGCGTCGATGACGTCGGCTTCGGCCTGATCGACCCGTTCCTGAGAGGCGGCGCCGGTCTTGACAAGCTGAGCATAACGTTGGAGTTGCAGCCTGTAGTCCACGAGACGCGCCTCTTTTCCCTTCATCTTCTGCTCGGCTCGCTTGATGGCGGCGTCGTATTGTTTGATGGTCTTCCGCGTGGCCTGCACCTGTGCGGTCAGGGCCTCGATCTCGTCCTCCGTCTCAGCCAGCATCCCCTTCATCCCTTTGAGCGTCGATTCAAAGGTGCGCGGGTCGATCTGAAACAGCATGTCGCACTGGTTGACGAACTGGTTGTCGACGATCGGCAGGTCGACGAGCCAACCGGAGACGCGCGGCGAGATCTGGATCACTTGGGCCATGACCCGGCCGTTGCGGGTCCACGGGTTGTTGTAATAATCCCAGACCTTCCATACGACCCCCGCGGCGGTGACGAGGACGAGTGCGGAAGTCACAAGCGCTTTGGTGGCTTTGCTTGGCTGTTTCATGCCGGTACCAGGAATGTGCCGATGAGGAGGGTGTAGGTGATCGTCATGGCGAGCATCACCACATTTGGATAGTAGACGTAGCGGAACAACCGACGGGGAGCGAGCCATTTGGTCGTGAACACCATGGCGAGTATGCCAAGGATTCCGCTCAGCAAGATCGGTGGGTAGTAAGTTCCCAGGATCTCCCCTTCAGCCGGAATTGGCAGCAATTCGCTCATCGCATCATCCCCGCCTACGCTCACATCTCATGTCGGCCACGGTCTCAAAAGCGCACCTCCCGCCACCGTGGCCAGTCGAAATCGGCGGCGATCCGGGCGTGATTGACCATCGCCTCCGACAGACGCCGATAGCTGGTCAGCAGAATGTAGAAGTTCTCGCGGTCTTCGGCGCTGAGCCCGCTCTGATCAACCCGGGCAAAGGCTTGGTCGATGTGCGGTTCCAGCTCGGCCAAGCGTTCAGGCATATCACCGGTCAGCTCGATCGCTCTTTCCGGGTCGGCGGCCCGCAGGCGGAACCACTCCCCGGTCAGCTCCATCCACTCCTGCTTGCCCTGCAACAGCTCGCTTTCCACCTCATCCATGCGTGGCAGCGTTCGCGCCGCGAGCAGGTCTTTCACCCGGTAAGACAGCAGGTACAGACTGATCAGCAGTTCCTGCACCTTCTCCGGCGGTGTCCCGACCGTCTCGTAGTCGATGGTTTTCGAGTTGGGGATCAACTTGAAGGAGTCGTAAGGGCTTGCGTACAGCGCGCATTTGCGCGGCAGGTCCGACAAGTCGTTCTGGTAGAAAGCCATCAACTGACGCCGCCAGAACCCCTGCCTTCGAGGTCCGTCCGGCCCATGCGCCGAAATCAATAAATGGGCTTGGCGGAAAAACCGGTCAAAGAGACGCAAGAACATCTTTTCCGGGCGCCAGGGGGTGAATAGGCACTTGCCGACAATGGGGATCAAAATCGTCAACCAGATCCACAGGACAAAGCCGAGCTCGCTCTGCAAAGAGTAGATCTGTTCGTTGTCGGCCTGAACGATGATGGTGAACGAGATGAGCGTGAACATCCGGCCGCCGGGATGCGCCATGGGATAGAAAATGAAGCCCAGCAGGAAGGATATGGTGAAGATTAGGATGGCAAACTCGTGGTAGCCGTGCAGGTGCTGAAAGATGAAGACGTTGCAGATGAACGCAAGGGCGGTGCCGATGGTCCATGACCAGCAAAGCGTCCATGCCGTCATCTCGCCGCGGTAGGTGATGACGAACGCCATGACCCCGCACATGGCCCAGAAGATCGAGGTGATCGGCACGTCATAGATGTAGACCCAGCAGAGGAAGCCGATCCACACGCTCGCCATGATTCCAAGAGCGAACCGGACCCGCTCGATGTCGAGCGCCAGCCAGGGTCCATGTGCCGCGTGCGCCCCGTGTGCCCCGTGCCCGGCGTGCGCGTCATGGTCCGCATCCGACTGTTCGAACATCCGGATCTTGGCCACGCAGTTGAACAGCTCCAGACTGATGGCCTCGATGTCCTCAAGCCGTGACTTGACCGACGACACCGCGGCTTGCTGAAAGGCGGGCAAGGCATCGAATTCCGCCTGGTCGAGCTGCAGGGCAACGGACTGCGGCATGACGGTCGGTGGCCTTGTGGCCAGCATCCGGCCGGTTTGCTCGTAGCGCCGCTCCAGTTCCGAACACAGATCGTCAAGGTTCGGTAGAACCTTACTCAAGTCGAGCCCCTGGAGGTCGGACAGGCTCTCTCGCAAGCTCTCGAGATTCTCCACTTGGACGACCGACTCGTGGAGGAACTCGTGCCAGTCATGGCCGGACTCGATCATCTCGAAGCTGTCGTTCTCCGCCAGGTGCAGCACAAAGTGGACTTCTTCTTGAAGATCGACGTCCTTCAGCCGCATCCGCTGTGCCTCTTCGGTGACATCCGCGCCGGACATCGCCTGTCGAACGGCACCGAAAAGGCTCTGATGGTTCGTCCAAATCTGGCGCGTGAGGTTCTCGAACTTGCCGATGCTGGTTATCGGCCAGAGGTAGACGCTGATCAGGACCATGACCAGCGATCCCATCCAGGTCTGGGTGACCCGGAGCATCACGATCTGATGGGACTCGCCCGATTGCCAATCGGAGATCTGCCAGGTCACGCCCATCACGACACTGAAGGTGATGCCGGCGACGACATAGAGGTAATCGTTCTTTCCGGTGCAGCCGTAGGCGAACAGGAAGATCGGTACCATCGCCGCGGTCTGATACGCCCAGCGCTCCTGGGGAAACAGGGCTATCAGCGCCAATCCCGTAAAGCCCCCAAGAAGCGTGCCCATCACTCGGATCACGCCCCGGTACAGCGTCATCCCTTGGCACATCAAGTTGACCGAGAACGCGCTGACCGTGGCCCAATAGGCCTTTTCCCAGCCCATGTAGTAAGCGATCGCGTAGATGATCACGACCGCCAGCGCGGGCTTGGCCGCTTCAACGGTACGCTCGAACAGATAATCGTATCGATCACTCGCGGGGCGATCGCTGATGACATTATCAGTCATGACACGATCGCTCATGACCTGCCGGCCGCTCCCGATCCGATCGACGGCGACGACGGAAGCAACACGACCTCTCGTTGGCTGTGCGCGGCGGTGTCATATCGGGATCACGAACGTGCCGATGATCAAGACGTAGAGCGTTGTAATCGTTGCCATGACGAGCAACGGGGACATGAAGTAGCGGGACAACCGGTAGCGGTTGAGCAGGTAGACGGTCAGGTGCATTGCCAGAAGGCTCAAGATGAACACGACCAGCAATGGCGGCCAGAAGACCCCGTAAATGTCCACGTCGGTGGGATTGAGATTCATGCGCGAAATCCCGCCGGCGCCGTCACTGCAGCAGCCTCGGTGCCGGTTGGACGGAGGACGCGGCGGTCTCTGTCCCGGCGGTGCCTTTCAGGACCAGGACCGAGCCCGTGGTGCCGACCCGCAGATCGACGCCCTCCGGCACCTTTTCGATTTCAATCCGGACCGGCACGCGCTGGGCCAGACGGATCCACTCGAAGGTCGCACCGATATAAGGCAACAGCTCCTGCGCGGTGCTGCCGTCCTTCTGCCAGACGCCCCAGCCCATGCCCTCGACGCGGCCCTCGATCGGCTTGTCGGGATAGGTCATCAGCGTGACGATCGCCTTGTCGCCCGGGTTTATGTCCCCCAGATAGCTCTCCTTGAAGAAGCCGTAGATCCAGTAACTTTCAACGTCGACCAGCGCCAGCGCGGCCTTGTTGGCGGTGGCGTGGTCGCCAAGACGCAGGTTCAGGTTGGTGACGTAGCCGTCGACCGGCGCCACGACCGATGTGAACTCGAGGGCGAGCTCCGCGGAATGGACCCTCGCCTTGGCCGTCTGCCGGCGCGCGTTCAGTTCCCCCAAGACGCCTCGATTGGCGATGTCGCGGGCGAGGTCGGCTTCCGCCTCGAGCTTTCTGGCCTCCGCCGCCAGCAACTCTGCCCGGGCGCCATCCACGACCGCCTCGGCGTCGATGACGTCGGCTTCGGCCTGTTCGACCCGTTCCTGAGAGGCGGCGCCATCCTTGACCAGCTGGGTATAGCGTCTGAACTGAAGCTGGTAGTCCTTTAGCCGCGCCTCTTTGCCTCTCACTTGCTGCTGGTGGTACACGATCTCGGCTTCGTACTGCTCGATGGTCGCGGCCGTGGCCTCCACCTGCGCGGCCAGCGCTTCGATCTCGTCTTCCGTTTCAGCCAGCATGCCGCGCGCGCCATCGAGCGTTGACTCATAGGTGCGCGGGTCGATCTGGAACAGCAGGTCGCCCTTCTTGACGAACTGATTGTCGATGATCGGCAGATCCACGATCGTGCCGGTCACGCGTGGGGTGATCTGGATCACCTGGGCCATGATCTGGCCGTTGCGGGTCCAGGGATTGACGACGTAGTCCCAGTACGTCCACAAGATCGCACCGATGACGGCCACGATGACCGTGCCGGTTATGAGAAATTTCGTTGGCGCACTTAAGGCTGTCATAGCGGGATCACGACTTTGCCAATGCTTGTGGAGTGGTTGATCACGTGCGCGACCACAGGCTTGACCGCCGCCGCCTTGAGGCGTTCGAAAACGTCCTCGTAGCGGTGGCTGAGAATGTCCCGCTGGCGGTATGCGCAGCGTTGGTTGAGGGCGTAGGTTCTTAGGTCGTCAGGGGATCTCAGCGCGAAGACCGGTCGCACCCGCCGGTCCTCGATCGAGACTCGCCCGAGTAATGCTCTCGGTCGATCCATCCCAATCCCCCGCATTCCTGTGGCCAGCAAAGGCCATGCGCCATCGCGCTCAGGCGCGCCGTTTCCGCACCTCAATTGCAGCAAACTCAAAAGCTTTATGGACGCGAAAACTCTAAGGTTTCTGAGTGATGAGGATCAACACTCTGATGCCCGATGGGCCGCTTTGTCGCACTGGTGTCAGGACTCTTTTGAGCCGCTTTGCGCGAATGCGGGAAGAACTGGTTCAGGTGGGATGACCGCCGCGCAGCTCCTGCCCTGTCTTTGCGAGCGCAGCGAAGCAATCCAGCATGGGATCAGGCTTTCCTGATCCGGCACGCGCCATCTGGATTGCTTCGATTTGCTCGCAAAGACGAGGGGCATGCGATCACCCAACATCGCCATGAGCCGAATTTGTGCCGCCTGACTGCGAGCCCTAATGGCTATGCGACTGGCCGTGCGATGCGTACTTCTCGGCGCACTTTTCCGCAATGTTCTCGCCCTGCTTGACCTCGGTCGGCGGCTTGGGGACATAGCCGTTCGAGGTCCCGGTGAAGACCTGGACCGTGGCGGTGGTGCCAACCACCAGATCTACGCCCTCCGGCAGGCTCTCGAACTCGATGCGGACCGGCACGCGCTGGGGCTGGCGGACCCACGTCCACGGCGCGCTGACCTTCGGCAGGAGCTGCTGCGAGACGCTGCCGTCGTCCTGAAAGATACCCCAGCCACGGCCCGCGACGCGGCCTTCGATCGGCCTGCCCGGGTAGCTCATCAGGGTGACCAGCGCGCGGTCGCCCACCTGGATGTCTCCGGTATAGAATTCCTTGAAGTAGCCGTAGACCCAGTAGCTGTCGACGTCGACCAGGGCCAGGGCCGGCTTGTTGGCGACCGCCTGGTCGCCGACGCGCAGGTCGAGGTGGGTCACGTGGCCGTTGACCGGCGCCACGACGGTGGTGAACTCGAGCTGCAGCGCTGCCGAATGGACCCGTGCCTTGGCCGTTTGCCGGCGTGCGTTGGCGTCTCCGATTGCGCCACGATTGGCGACGTCTCGGGCGAGATCGGCTTCCGCCTGAAGCTTCGTCGCCTCTGCGCGCTCCAACTCGGCCCGGGCGGCCGCGACGACGGCTTCGGCGTCGATGACGTCGGCCTCGGCCTGTTCGACCCGTTCCTGGGAAGCGGCGCCCGTCTTCACAAGTCCGGTATAGCGCCTGAGCTCCGAGCGATAATCCGCGAGGCGCGCCTCTTTTCCCTTCACCTGCTCTTGCGCGTACCGGATGGCGGCCTCGTACTGCTCAATGGTCTTCGCCGTGGCCTCGACCTGCGCGGTCAGGGCTTCGATTTCGTCCTCGGTTTCGGCCAGCATCCCCTCCATCCCGGCGAGCGTCGATTGGAAGGTGCGCGGGTCGATCTGGAACAGCAGGTCGCATTGCTTGACGAACTGATTGTCCTTGATCGGCAGCTCGACGATCCAGCCGGGGACGCGCGGCGTGACCTGGATCACCTGGGCCATGACCCGGCCATTGCGGGTCCAGGGGTTCTGGTAATAGTCCAGGGCCTTCCACACGACCGCTCCGGCGGCGGCGAGGACGAGAGCGGAGGTCAAGAGGATCCGCGTTGCTGTGCTGGGCTGTTTCATGCCGGTACCAGAAATGTGCCTATGAGGAGGGTGTAGAGGATCGTCATGGCGAGCATGATGACGTTCGGATAGTAGACGAAGCGGAACAAGCGGCGGCGAGCCAGCCATTTGGTCGTGAACACCATCGCGAGGATGCCAAGGATGGCGGACACTAGGATCGGCGGGAAGTAGGTTCCCAGGATCTCGACTTCAGCCGGATTTGGCAGCAAATCGCTCATCTCACTATCCCGTGCTTGCGCTCATATCCCGTCCCGGGGCCGGTTTTAGAAGCGCATCTGCCGCCATAGCGGCCAGTCGAATTCGGCGGCGACCCGGGCGTGATTGACCATCGCCTCCGACAGACGCCGATAGCTGGTCAGCAGAATGTAGAAGTTCTCGCGGTCTTCGGCGCTGAGGCCGCTCTGATCAACCCGGGCAAAGGCTTCGTCGATGTGCGGTTGCAACTCGGCCAAGCGTTCAGGCATATCGGCGGTCAGCTCCATCGCCTTGGCTGGGTCGGCGGCCCGCAGGCGGAACCACTGTTCGGTGAGTTCCAGCCACTGCTGCTTGCCCTGCAACAGTTCGCTCTCCACCTCATCCATGCGCGGCAGCTCACGCGCTGCGAGCAGGTCCTTCACCCTGTAGGACAGCAGGTACACGGCCATCAGCAATTCCTGCACCTTCTCCGGCGTTGTGCCGAGCGCCTTGTAGTCGATGATTCCCGAATTGGGGATCAACTTGAAGGAGTCATAGGCGCTTGCGTACAGCGCGCATTTGCGCGGCAGGTCCGACAAGTCGTTTTGGTAGAAATCCATCAACCGACGCCTGAAGAACCCTTGTTTTCGCGGTCCGTCGGGCCCATGCGCCGAAATGAGAAGATAGGCGTGGCGGAAAAAACGGTCGTAGAGACGCAGGAACATTTTCTCGGCGCGCCAATGCGTGAATATGGACCTGCCGATAATGGGGATGGAAAGCGTCATCCAGTTCCACAGGACATAGGTGATCTCAACCGCCAGAGAGTAGTGCTGGTGCTGGTCGGCCTGGACGATGATGGTGAACGAGATGATCGTGAACATCCGGGCGCCGGGATGGGCCATGGGATAGAAGATAAAGCCCAGCAGGAAGGTCACGGTGAAGATGAGGATGGCGAACTCGCGGTAGCCGTCCAGGTACTGAAAGACGAAGACGTTGCAGATGAAGGCAAGGGTAGTGCCGACGGCCCATGACCATAGCAGCGTCGATGCCCTCATCTCGCCGCGGTAGGTGATGACGAACGCCAGAACGCCACACATCGCCCAGAAGATCGAGGTGATCGGCACGTCGTAGACGAAGAGCCAGCAGAAGAAGCCGATCCAAATGCTCGTCATTACGCCCAGGGCGAACCAAACCCGTTCTATGTCGATTGCCAACCATGCTCCAGGTGCCGCGTGCGCGCCGTGCGCCCCGTGTCCATCGTGCGCGTCATGGTCCGTATGCGCTTGTTCGAACATTCTGATTTTGGCCACGCAATTGAAGAGCGCCAGGCTGACGGCCTCGAACTCCTCAAGTCGTCTTTTGATCGCCGACACAGCGGCTTGCTGAAATTCGGGCAAGGCATCGAATTCCGCTTCGTCGAGCTGCAAAGCAACGGACTGCGGCATGGCAGTCGGCGGCTTCCTGTCCAGCATTCCCGTGGTTTGCTGGTAACGTTGATCCAGTTCGGAATAGACGGCGTCCAGATTGGGCAGGACCTTGCTCAGGTCGAGCCCTTTGAGGTCGGACAGACTCTCCCGAATGCTCTCGAGGCATTCCACCTGGGCGGCAGACTCGTGAAGGTACTCGTGCCAGTCATGGCCGGACTCGATCATCTCGAAGCTGTCGTTCTCCGCCAGGTGGAGAATGAAGTGGATGTGTTCCTGAAGATCGACATCCTTCAGCCGCATCCGCTGTGCCTCTTCGGTCGCGTCCGCGCCAGACATCGCCCGGCGAACGGCACCGAAAAGGCCGTGATGGTTCACCCAAATTTGGCGCGCGAGGTCCTCGAACTGGCCGATGCTGGTCTTCGGCCAGAGGTAGACGCTGACCAGGACCATGATCAGCGATCCCATCCAGGTCTGGGTGATCCGGAGCATGACGATCTGATGAGACTCGCCCGACTCCCAATCATGGATCTGCCAGGTCACGCCCATCACGACGCAGAAGGTGATGCCGGCGACGACATAGAAATACTCGTTCTTTCCGGTGCACCCGTAGGCAAACAGGAAAACCGGTATCATCGCGGCGATTTGATACGCCCAGCGTTCCTGGGGAAACAGGGCGATCAGCACCAGTCCCGTCGTACCCCCCAAGATCGTGCCCATCACCCGGATCACGCCCCTGTACAGCGTCATCCCTTGGCACATCAAGTTGACCGAGAACGCGCTGACCGTGGCCCAATAGGGCTTCTGCCAGTCCATGTAGAAAGCGATCGCGTAGACGATGATGACCGCGATGGCGGGCTTGGCCGCTTCCATGGTGCGCAGGAACAGGTAATCGTATCGATCACCCATGAAACGATCGCTTAGGGCAACATCGCTTACCACGCGATCACTCATGGCCTGTCTGCTCCTCACCAAGCGCCGGTCGGCGACGATGGGAACGCCAAGGCCTCATGATGGCTGAGCGCGGCTGTGTCATATCGGAATCACGAATGTGCCCAGGATGACAACGTAGAGCGTCGTGATCGCGACCATGCAGAGCATGGGAAACATGAGGAAGCGGGACAGTTGGTAGCGGTTGAGCAGGTAGACCGTCAGGTTCATCGCCAGGAAGCTCAAGATGAAAACCACCAGCAACGGCGGCCAGTAGACGCCGCAGATGTCTACGTCGGTCGGACTGAGGTTCATGCCCGCCTTCCCGCCAGCGTCGTCATTGCATCATGCTCGGGACCGGTGGGACGGAGGCCATGGTCTCTGTCCCTGCGGTGTCTTTCAGGACCAGGACCGAGCCGGTGGTTCCCACCACCAACTCGACGCCCTCCGGCACCTTGTCGATCTCGATCCGGACCGGCACGCGCTGGGCCAGACGGATCCACTCGAAGGTCGGGGCGACAAAAGGCAACAGCTCCTGCGCGGTACTGCCGTCCTTCTGCCAGACACCCCAGCTCTTGCTATCGACGTGGCCCTCGAGTGGCTTGTCGGGATAGGTCATCAGCGTGACGACCGCCTTGTCGCCCGGGCGGATTTCTCCCAGATACCTCTCCTTGAAAAACCCGTAGATCCAGTAGCTGTCGACGTCGACCAGCGCCAGGATCGGTTTGTTGGCGGTGGCGTGGTCGCCGAGGCGCAGGTTCAGGTGGGTGACGTAGCCGTCGACCGGCGCCACGACCGTGGTGAACTCCAGGGCCAGCTCGGCGGAATGGACCCGCGCCCTTGCCGTCTGCCGGCGTGCATTCAAATCCCCCAAGGCGCCGCGATTGGCGATGTCGCGGGCGAGATCGGCTTCCGACTCGAGCTTCTTGGCCTCTGCCGCCAGCAACTCTGCCCGGGCCGCATCCACGACCGCCTCGGCGTCGGTGACGTCGGCTTCAGCTTGTTCGACCCGTTCCTGGGAGGCAGCTCCCTCTTTGACCAGCCGGGCATAGCGCTTGAGTTCGAGCTGGTAGTCCTTCAGTCGGGCTTGTTTTCCTCTCACCTTCTGCTGGGCATATTTGATCTCGGCCTCGTACTGCTCGATGGTCGCCGCCGTGGCGTCGACCTGAGCGGTCAGCGCTTCGATCTCGTCTTCCGTCTCGGCCAGCATGCCGCGCGCGCCGGCGAGCGTTGACTCGTAGGTGCGCGGGTCGATCTGGAACAGCAGGTCGCCCTTCTTGACGAACTGATTGTCGATGATCGGCAGATCGACGATCTTGCCGGTGACGCGCGGCGTGATCTGGACCACCTGGGCCATGACCTGACCATTACGGGTCCAGGGGTTGACCATGTAGACCCAGTACTTCCACACAACTGCGCCGATGACGGCCACGACGACCGTGCCGGTGATGAGAGCTTTGGTTGACGTGCTTAGAGTTGCCATAGCGGGATCACGACTCTGCTTATGATGGAGGTGTCGAAGGTTGCCAGCGTCCCGGGCCCACGGCCGCCGGGCACGTCTTGTTCCAGTTTGTGAAGGAAGAGATTGCGTTGATCATGAACGCGAGGCTGCGCCCGGACGCTTCCACGATCGGTTGGTAGAGGTTGCCGCGGCGCAGGATGAGATCGTGACTCGGGGTCATGAGCCGTCAGCGGCTTGTACCGCAACGATCACCTGCACTCGGCAGTTATCAATAGAGTGCCGCCCGAGTATGGGTCTCGGTCGATGCATCCCAATCCCCCGCATTCTTGTAGCCGGCAAAGGCCACGCGCAAACGTGTGCAGGCGCGTGGTCTCCGCGCCTTAATTGCAGCGAACTCAAGAACCTTTTAGGGAGCAAAACTTTAGAGTTTGTCTGGGATTGGGTTCAACACTCTGATGCCCGGTGGGCGGCTTTGTCGCACTGCTAGAGCTCGAAGATCTTGCGGTGTTGGACCACCCGAATTCTTCCCCACGAGGATGGCGGCGATCGTTCGCCTGGATGCTTCGTCTGGCGCCTCGGGAACTCATCCAGGTGCATCTCCTTGCCATACTCTTCCCGTGGGAACGCCTGAGTGGTTTGGCTTTCTCTCAGAAAGACTGTGGCGCAAATGTGGCAGCCGCACGCCGCGCCGGGGAGATCGAAAGATTTGATTACAATACAAGTCCGAGCCTTTGCGGGGTATTTTTGCAACAGAACCGGGAGATTGTGCTCGGAGAGCAACTATCCTTTTGACGAACTCCATGCCCTCAACTATGGAAATCAATGGGCTGCGGTCAGCGAGTTGCGTGACC
>JAAUXY010052038.1_pt1 | contig 12957 bp, 10 predicted proteins | sample 7278121 | NCBI WGS metagenome assembly JAAUXY01 (sample SAMN14350117, study PRJNA611818) | marine sediment metagenome | isolation source: surface marine sediment (1.8m) | place: French Polynesia: Moorea | collected 2018-08 | reverse complement strand
TCGGCGCAGCTCCAGACCTCGTCGGCGCCGCGGGTCCACTCGGTCAGGACCAGGGCCTCCTCGAAGACCGGCAGCTGGGCGCGCAGCCGGCAGTCGGCGTCCAGGACGAAGGAGCCACCCTCGAAGACCAGCTCGTCCTGGCCGCCGACCTGGTTGACGTAGACCATCGGCAGGCCGGTCTCGGTCACCCGCCGGACCGCGAGCTGATGCCGGTACTCGATCTTGTCCTGCTCGAAGGGCGAGCCGTTGATCACGACCAGGATCTCGGCGCCGGACTCCGCCAGGCATTCCGGGACCTCCGGGGTCCAGATGTCCTCGCAGACCGGCAGGCCCAGGCGCAGGCCGCGGAAGTTCACCGGGCCGGGCGGCGGTCCCGGCTTGAACAAGCGCTTCTCGTCGAAGACCGAATAGTTGGGCAGGTCGGCCTTGGCGCGCAGGGTCTGGACCTTTCCGCCATCGAGCAGCGCCGCCGCGTTGTAGAGGTGGTGGCGCAGCGGCTGTCCGGGCGTCCAGCCCTCGGCGCGCCAGGGCACGCCGACGACCAGGCCGGGGCCGCCGTCGGCGGTCTCGGCGGCCAGGGCCTCCAAGGCCGCCCAGGCCTCGTCCAGGAACTGCGGCTTGAGGATCAGATCCTCGGGCGGATAGCCGACCAGGCAGAGCTCGGTCGCGACCATGAGGTCGGCGCCCAGGGCCGCGGCCCGCGCCCGGACGTCCCGCAGCTTGGCCAGATTGCCCTCGATGTCGCCGACCGTCGGGTTGATCTGCGCCAGGGCGATTTTCACGGCATCGGGCATGGGCCTTACTTACGACCCGGGCGCGGCCTCTGCAAGCCGGGCCAGAGCCGGGCTCAAGGGGGTCATGGCGCCCTGCAGCGGCCAGCCACGGGTCCGCGCGGTCTCGGCGATGGCGTCGATCCGCTCCTGGGTCAGGGGATGGGTGCTGAGCAGCTCCGGCGGCTGCGGCAGATCGCGCACCGACTCGAAGAAGGTCGCGGCCTCGGCGACGTGGCCGTAGAGCCCGGCGACGGCCGCCAGCGCCGCGGCGTCGGCCTCGCGCTCGACGTCGCGGGAGAAGCTGGTGAGCAGCAGGGCGTTGGGGCCGACCAGGAGCTCGGCGGGAAGCTCCTGCCCCGAGGAGGAAACAAGGGCGAAGAGGGCCTGGAGCAGGACCATGCCGCCGAGGGCCGCGGCCGGGTCCCGGTGGGCGATGTGGGCGGCCTCGTGGGCCACCACCATGGCCAGGGCGTTCTCGTGCGGCATGCGCTCGATCAGGCCGCGGGCGATGAAGATGTGCCCGCCGACCGTGGCGAAGGCGTTGATCTGGTCGCTGTCCAGGTAGTGGGCCTTGACCGTCAGGCCGGCGGGCAATGCGATCTGCGCCGACAGGCGGTCGGCCAGGGCCTGCAGCTCGTCGCGCAGGGGGCCGGCCTCGGCCGCCGAGCCCTTCGCTTCCTCGGCAAGGCGGCCGCCGACAACCAGCCCGGCGACGGCGTTCTCCCAGGCCACCGGGGCGTGGCGGCCGAGCAGGCTGCCCAGGAAGAGCGAGGCGAAGCCCAGCGCCGCGAAGAGCAGCAGCGCGCCCAGGCCGAGCAGGAAGAACTCGTAGAGCGGGCTGTGCCGGCTGACGTTGATCCCCTCGGGGACCTGGGGGTTCCTGAACTCCACCGCGGCCGCCCCCGGCCCGGTCAGGGCAGGATCGCGGTGCCGTAGGCCAGCACCTCGACGCAGCCCACGCTCTGGCGCCGGCCCTTTGAGATCGAGGAGGTCTCGAAGCGGGTGTTGAAGATCATGGTCGCGCCCAGCTTGCGGGCCTCGGCCTGCATGCGCAACAGGGCTTCGCGCCGGCCGCGGTCGATCAGGCTCTCGTAGGTGTGGACCCGGCCGCCGAAGATCATCCGCAGGTGGGCGACGAAGCGCTTGAAGTAGTCGACCGAGACCACGACGCTGCCGCGCACCATCTGGCTGCCGTTTGTGGGCAGGCTCTCCGGCACCGTCTTGCAGCAGACGATGATCAGGTCGTTGAACTCCTCCTCGCGCCGCAGGATCGAGCGGTAGTGCCGGGCCTCGGCCAGGCGCCCGAAGCCGTAGCCCAGGACCAGGAAGAGGACGACGAAGATCAGGCCGGAGAACTCGGCGAAGGCTTCCATGGCCCCTACTCCGCGACCACGGCGCTGCCGTAGGCCAGGATCTCCGAAGCGCCCTGGGCGACCGAGGAGGTCGTGAATCGGACGTTGAGCACCGCGTTGGCGCCCTTGGCCTCGGCCTGCCGGATCATCCGCTGGAAGGCCTCCTCGCGGGCCTCGCTCAAGAGCTCGCTGTAGCCCTTGAGCTCGCCGCCGACGATGTTCTTCAGGCTGGCGGCGATGTCCCGGCCCAGGTGCTTGGCCCGCACCGTGCTGCCCTGGACGATGCCGAGGTGGGACTTGATGTTGCGCCCGGGAAGGTATTCGAGGGTCGAGGTGATCATCTGCTGTTCCGTTCCGCTTCCGTCATCGGCCGCCATGGTCTTAGCGAAAGGTGTGCGGTCCGTTAAGGAAATATGCGGCTGCCGCGGCTTCGACCAAGCGGCCACACGGGTCCTGAAAACCGCTTGGGCTCATCGTAGCAGGACAAGCCATCGTCAGCGCGCGTCTGCTCCTCGTGCTTCTCGCATGTCACAGAGACCTCTATCCTGCTCTCGAAGCAAGGGCTTGGGCCGGGTATTCGGGAGACGGGGGATGAACGAAAGCGACGATTGGGGCGAAAAGCGAAAGGCGCTGTGCGACCTCCTCGAACCGGTCATTGCAGAGATCGCCGGCTCCGACTGGAACGAGGCCCTGGCGGTCCGGCTGAATGCGCGTTTTCACCCCGACGGCGACGTGTTCCGAGGGCTCGAGGCCTGCTGCGACGAGGGCATCGAGAGCGGTTGGATGGGCTTGCGGGGCGAGGAGGTGCGCAAAGGCGCCCGCGTGATCGAACCCTGCACCGAGACCCGCGGCATGAGCGTCGACCTAGTCCAGCTGATCGACTTCACCGGCCCGCACCACCGCCATCCGAACGGCGAGGTCTGCGCCGTGATGACGGGTTCACCCGGCGGCCGCTTCGACGGCCATCCCCGCGGCTGGGCTGTCTACGCGCCTGGTTCCGAGCACTGGCCCGCCGGCACCGGCGGCCGGGTCCGCATCCTCTTCCTTCTTCCGAACGGTGCGATCGAATACACCGACCGGGAGGCCTCGCTCGGATCAGGCGCCAAAGGCGGCCTTGGCTGACACCGGCACCGGCTGCCAGATGACTAAGCTCCACGAAGGGTCGCGCGTCTGATCGCAGTCCTCAGTACGGTCCCGGGACGATCTCGCTGCCGTCGGCGAAGCGGGTCGGGCGGAAGCGGGTCAGGTCGTGGCCGGGGGGGCGGCCCTCCATCACGTCGGCCATGATCCGGCCGACGGCGGGGCCGATGCCGAAGCCGTGGCCGCTGAGGCCGGTGGCGATGTAGAAGCCCCGGATCCCTTCGTCCTCGCCGAGGGTCGGCACCGCGTCGGGGGTGACGTCGATCATGCCGGCCCAGGCCTCGGCGAGCTTGACGCCCTTCAGCGCCGGGAAGCGGCCCGGCAAGCGCTCTTCGATCTGGCGGACCACGGCCGCGGAGGGCGCCGGGTTCAGGACCCGCCGGCGCTCGAAGGGGCTCTCCTCCTCCGCGGTCCAGCGGCGCGGCCGGCCCCAGGCGCCGGGATCGCCGGCCGGCGCTGCCGGGCGCAGGCGCAGGTCCCGGGCCGAGACCTTGAGCAGCTTGAGGAACTTGGTGAAGTAGCGGAAGGAGGCCGGCGAGAGGTAGTGCTCGGCGGTGTCGCCGGTCGCGACCGTGTAGCCGCCGTCGGCGCGCCGCCGGATCGCCAGGCCCGGGGTCGAGACGTTGCCCTCGTAGGGCGCGCCCGGCGCCGCCTCGGTGCGGGCCGCGGTCGAGCGCACCGCAAGCTGCGGCAGATCGACCCCGGCGTTGGCGGCGAAGGCGTTGGACCAGGCGCCGGCGGCCAGCAGCACCCGATCGCAGCGCACCCGGCCGCGCTCGGTCACCACCCCGGCGACCCGACCGGCCTCGAGGTCGAGGCAGCGCACGGCGCAACCCTCGATCACGCTCGCGCCCAGGGCGCGGGCGGCCCGGGCCAGCGCCGGCACCGCGACGAAGGGCTCGGCGCGGCCGTCGCTCTCGGTGACCATGCCGCCGACCCAGCGGCCCTGCAGTCCGGGCAGACGGGCCGCGACCTCGGCCGCCGTCAGCATCCGGGTGTCGAGCTGGTGACGCCCGGCCAGGTCGTGCCAGGCCTCGTACCTGGCCAGGCCGGCGGCGCTGTCGGCGAGGTAGAGGCAGCCCGAAGGCGTGAAGGCGAGGTCGGCCTCGCCGGTCTTCTCGGCCAGGCCGCGCCAGATCCGGTTGGCCTCCATCATGATCGGCAGCTCGGCCCAGTCGCGGCCCTGCTGGCGCACCCAGCCCCAGTTGCGGCTCGACTGCTCACCGGCAACCCGGCCCTTCTCGCAGAGCAGCACCTTGACGCCCCTCTCGGCGAGGAAATAGGCGCTCGCGGTCCCGGCGACGCCGGCGCCGATGACCACGACGTCGACCTGCGCGGGCAGCGGATCGTCGAAGGCGATCGGCGAGTCCTCGGTGATCATCGGCATCGGCGGGTCCGGCTCGGCTGTGCAGCGAAGATCCTGTGTCGGTCGGTGGCTGGACGTCAATCGCCGAACCGCCGTCATCACATCTCCGGGACCCGCCGACATGGCGACGGCAGCGCGCGCGAAATTCTGCTACACTAAGGAGATCGGCGGCCTGTTCTCAACGGCGCCTCCCAGAGTCATGTAGACGCGCACCATGGGCTTGCCGCCCCCTCGCGGGACGGCGAAGCGCCCGAGCGAGTCGAAGCAGGCCGCCAAGGGCCCCGGCACAGGAACGGGACCGGCAAAATGCGACAAGGGTTCGGGAAACACAGAACCCAATCGGGAGGAGAGATATGGTTTCGCTCACCGTCAACGGCGTCGAACGGCAGTTCGACGGCGATCCCCAAACGCCCTTGCTGTGGTACGTCCGCGACGAGCTTGGCCTGGCCGGCACGAAGTACGGTTGCGGCACCGGGCTCTGCGGCTCCTGCACCCTGCACGTCGACGGCCAAGCGGTGCAGGGCTGTCTGGCCACGGTCGGCGAGGCCGCAGGCAAGTCGGTGGTCACCATCGAGGGCCTGAGCCCCGACGGCAACCATCCGGTCCAGCAGGCTTGGCGCGATGCGAACGTGCCGCAATGCGGCTTCTGCCAGACCGGGCAGATCATGCAGGCGGCCGCTCTGCTGGCCGCCAAGCCGAATCCCAGCGACCAGGAGATCCTGGAGGGAATGCAAGGCAACATCTGCCGCTGCGGCTGCTACCAGCGCATCGTCGCCGCCGTCCGCAACGCCGCCACGGGAGCCTAGAGCCATGCTGCACTACATGAAGGAATACGCATCGCCGGCGCCCCTGCCCGAGGCCGGGACGGCGGTCATCCAGAACGTCAGCCGCCGTGCGCTGCTCAAGGGCGCGGCAGGCCTGGTCGTCGCCCTGCAGGTCCTGCCCCTGGGCCAGGCCAAGGCCTTCGAAGCCTATCCCCACGGCGGCCAAGGAATGCCCAACGGCGTGGTCAGCGATCCCCACGTCTTCGTCGCGATCGACCGCGACGGCTCGGTCACCATCGTCGCCCACCGCTCGGAGATGGGCACGGGCTCGCGGACCAGCCCGCCGATGATCATCGCCGACGAAATGGAGGCCGACTGGAGCCGGATCAAGATCGTCCAGGCGCCGGGCGACGAGAAGATCTACGGCAACCAGGACACCGACGGCTCGCGCAGCCTGCGCCACCACATCCAACCGGCCCGCGAGATCGGCGCCGCCGTGCGCTGGATGCTCGAGGAGGCTGCGGCCCAGCGCTGGGGCGCGGCGCACGACGACGTCGAGGCGATCGACCACCAGGTCGTGCACAAGTCGCTGGGCAGCCGCCTCGGCTATGGCGAGCTTGCCAAGGCGGCCATGGGCCTGCCCGTGCCGGCGCGCGAGCAACTGAACTTCAAGGACGAGCGCGCCTTCCGCTACATCGGCAAGGGCCGCGTGCAGATCGCCGACCTGCACGATATCACCACCGGCAAGGCGGTCTACGGCGCCGACGTCAGCCTGCCGGGCATGAAGATCGCCGTGATCGCCAGGCCGCCGGTGGTCGGCGGCAAGGTCAAGTCGGTCGATTCCTCGGCCGCCGAGGCGGTGCCCGGCGTGGAAGCGATCGAGCAGATCCCGGGCAGCATCCCACCGGCCAAGTTCGCCCCTCTGGGCGGCGTCGCGGTCATCGCGAAGAACACCTGGGCCGCGCTGAAGGGCCGGGATGCCCTGAAGATCGAGTGGGACGACGGCCCCCATGGCGGCTTCAACACGGCGGACTACCGCAAGGAGCTGAGCGCCTCGGCGCAGGCCCCGGGAAAGGTCGTGCGCAACCAGGGCGATCCGGAGGGAGCGCTCGCCGGCGCCGCCCGGGTCTTCGCCCGCGAGTACTACCAGCCGCACATGCCCCATGCGCCGATGGAGCCGCCGGTGGCCATCGCCAAGGTCGCCGACGGCAGGGCCGAGGTCTGGGCGCCGCTCCAGAGCCCCTACGGTGCGCGCCTGGACATCGCCGAAGCGCTCGGCCTCAAGGAGGAGGACGTGACCGTCCACGTCACCCTGCTGGGCGGCGGCTTCGGCCGCAAGTCCAAGTGCGACTACGCGATCGAGGCGGCGCTGCTGTCCCGGAAGATCGGCGCGCCGGTGCGGGTGCAATGGACCCGCGAGGACGACATCCGCCACAGCTTCTACCACACCACCTCGGTGGAGCGGATCGAGATCGGCCTCGACGCCGGGAACAAGCCGGTCGCCTGGCGGCACCGCAGCGCGGCGCCCTCCTTCCTGTCGACCTTCGCGCCGGACAGCGGCGAGATGCATCCGGTCGAGGTCGGGATGGGCCTGGCCGACATGCCCTTCGAGATCCCCAACGTCCGCTGCGAGGACTGCAAGGCCCTGGCCCACACCCGGGTCGGCTGGTACCGCTCGGTGTCGAACATCCCGCGGGCCTTCGCGGTGCAGTCCATCGCCGCCGAGTTGGCCCACGAGCTGGGCGTGGACCAGAAGGACTTCCTGCTCGAGCTGATCGGCGCGCCGCGGGTCATCGACCCCAAGGCGGCCGGACTGCCGGAGGACTTCTGGAACTACGGCGAGCCCTACGAGGAGTTCCCCAACGACACGGGGCGCCTGCGCCAGGTCGTCGAGCTGGCGGCCGAAAAGGCCGGCTGGGGCAAGTCCCTGCCTGCGGGCGAAGGCCTGGGCATCGCCGTGCACCGCAGCTTCGTCAGCTACGTGGCGATCGCCGTCCACGCCAAAGTCGAGAGCCGCGGCAGGCTGCAGGTGCCGGAGGTGCACGTCGCGCTCGACTGCGGCTACGTGGTCAACCCGGAGCGGGTGCGCTCGCAGATGCAGGGCGCCTGCGTCTTCGGCCTGTCCGCGGCGCTGCACGGCGCGGTCACCTTCGACAAGGGCCGCGTGGTGGAGAGCAACTTCCACGACTACCAGATGGTGCGCGCCAACAACTTCGCGGAGGTCGTGCACACCCACCTCGTGCCGCACAGGTTCGAGACCCATGCGACCGGCGTGGGCGAGCCGGGGGTGCCGCCCTTCCTCCCGGCCCTGACCAACGCGATCTTCAACGCGACGGGCAAGCGCATCCGCGACCTGCCCATCGGCGATCAGCTGCAGGCCTGAGGTCGCGCTGCAAGGTTCGGCGGAGAACGCCCTCCCCCTTGTGGGGGAGGGTTCGGGTGGGGGGTGAAAGCCGGCTCAAGGACTCATCTCGGGGCGTGAGTGTGCGGCCTTACGGCCGCCACCCCCTCCTCTATCCTCCCCCATCAAGGGGGAGGAAGAGCTCGGCCGACGCGGTCGCAACCTCTACCGGATAGAGCGACCGCAATCCGCTGCACGCTTGAGCGCGCTACTTCCTGAGCAGGAACTCGCGGCCGACCTTGACGCGGGGGACGCCGTCGTAGGCGACGATGTCGGCGGTGGCGTAGGTCTCGGACCAGCGCTCCGGCAGGTAGGAGCCGCTGCCGATGACGTCGATGGGCGCCTGGGCCTCGGCCATGAGGCGGCACTTTGCCGGGCCGAAGCCCGAGGAGGCGACGATCTTCACCTTGTCGAAGCCGGCCTTGTCCAGGGCCTCGCGCAGGAACCAGATCGCCGCCGCCGAGACGCCGGGGCCGATCAGGAAGCGCAGCTCGGCGTCGTTGCGATAGCCGCGGATCGCCTCCGGGGCGTGGCGCTCCAGCACGGCGTAGGACTCCGGCGGGTCCAGGCCCTCCAGGAAGCGGCCGCCGGGGGTGTCGATGCGCACCGCGAGCTGCCCGGCCGCCGCGCGCTCCGGAAAGCGCCGGCAGACCGCGAGGGAGTCGGTCACCTCCTGGGCGAAGTAGTCGACCAGGACGGTCATCGGGCCGTCGGGGAAGGTCTCGTCGAACATCTCGGCCGCGCGCAGGGTCGAGCCGGCGTAGCCGATCAGGGCGTGGGGCATGGTGCCCTTGCCGCTGTCCTGGCCGAAGAAGTGGGCGGTGGCGTCGGTGGCGTTGCCGATGAAGCCGAGGGCGCCGACCTTGCGCTTGGCCCGCGCCGAGCCGACCGAGGCGGCGTAGGCCATGAGCTCGGCCATCTCGGTGCCGGCGCAGTGCCGGGCGTCCATGGCCAGGAAGGCGACCTTCGGCAGGTCGGCGCACATGGAATAGGCGTTGTAGGCGGCGACGCAGGGCGGCCCGAGCTTCATCAGCAGCAGGGTCTCCAGATCGACCAGGTGATAGAAGGGCCCGGTCACGTAGGCCAGGGGCTCGCCGGCGCCGACCCACTTGCCCTCGGGGTAGCGCAGGTCGACCTCGACCTTGACGTTGCGCTGGGCGGTCACCGCCGTCAGCCAGTCGAGGGCGAGCCGCGGCGCCGAGACCACGGGCCGGCGCAGGAAGAGCGCGTAGGTGACCCTGGCGTCGCCGAAGCGGCCGATGGTCTCCTTGCTGCGCTTGAAATAGGTGTCGGTCCAGGCCGGCACCCGCCCCTCGTCGGGCCAGGCCTGGCCGTTGGCGGGTCCGGGTTTGCTTCCGTTGCGGGCCATGGCTGACCTCCGGCCGGGACGGGGTCGGACCGCGCCCAGCGCTAAAGGGCGGCCACCGCCCGGCCGGCGGCGCCGTCGCGCTCTTCCTTCAGGCGGGTGGCGATCAGGAAGGCGAGCTCCAGCGCCTGGCTGGCGTTGAGCCGCGGGTCGCAGTGCGTGTGGTAGCGGTCGGCGAGGCGCTCGTCGTTGATCGCCTGGGCGCCGCCGGTGCACTCGGTCACCTCCTGGCCGGTCATCTCGATATGGATGCCGCCGGCGTGGGTGCCCTCGGCCCGGTGCACGGCGAAGAAGCCCTCGACCTCGGCCAGGATCCGGTCGAAGGGCCGGGTCTTGAAGCCGGTCGAGGACTTGATGGTGTTGCCGTGCATGGGATCGCAGGACCAGACCACGCTGAAGCCGGCGCGCTGCACCGCGCGGACCAGGGGCGGCAGCTTGGCCTCAACCTGATCGGCACTCATCCGCGAGATCAGGGTCAGGCGGCCCGGCTCATTGTCGGGGTTGAGAGTCTCGATCAGGCGCAGCAGGTCGTCCGGATCCAGGCTGGGCCCGCACTTCATGCCGATCGGGTTCTCGACCCCGCGCAGGAACTCGACGTGGGCGCCGTCGAGCTGCCGGGTCCGGTCGCCGATCCACAGGAAGTGCGCCGAGCAGTCGTACCACTGGCCCGTCAGGCTATCGATGCGGGTCAGGGCCTGCTCGTAGGGCAGCAGCAGCGCCTCGTGACAGGTGTAGAAGTCGGTCTCGCTGACCTGGGGCACCTTCTCGGCGTTGATGCCGCAGGCATTCATGAAGGCCAGGGCCTCGTCGATGCGGGTCGCCAGCTCCTCGTAGCGGCTGCCCAGGGGGCTGCCGGCGACGAACTCCAGGTTCCAGCGATGCACCTTGTGCAGGTCGGCGAAGCCGCCCTGGGCGAAGGCGCGCAGCAGGTTGAGGGTCGCCGCCGCCTGGTTGTAGGCGCGCAGCAGGCGCTCCGGGTCGGGCACCCGGCGCTCGGCCTCGAACTCGATGCCGTTGACGATGTCGCCGCGGTAGGAGGGCAGCTCGACCCCGCCCTGGGCCTCGGTCGGCGCCGAGCGGGGCTTGGCGAACTGGCCGGCCATGCGGCCAACCTTGAGCACCGGGCAGGCGGCGCCGAAGGTCATGACCACGGCCATCTGGAGCAAGACCCGGAAGGTGTCGCGGATGTTGTCGGGATGGAATTCGGCGAAGGATTCCGCGCAGTCACCGCCCTGGAGCAGAAAAGCCTCGCCCGCCGCCACCTTGGCCAGGTGGCCGCGCAGCCGACGCGCCTCGCCGGCGAAGACCAGCGGCGGATAATTCTCAAGGATCGCCTCGACCCGCGCCAGACCGGCGGGATCGGGATATTCGGGTACCTGCTGGATCGGCCTGTCGCGCCAGGATCCCGGCGACCATTTGGCAGCCATGGGACTTCCCCTTCCTCCTCCTCCACGGGACCTGCCGTTGTACCGGCCTTTCCCACCCTTTGCCACCCGATTTTGCGCCGCAGCAGGGGCCGGGGGCAAGGCCCGGTCCCTGGTGTAACACGGTGACGACACTAAACTCTAGGCTGTACTCTACACACAGTCTTTCCACATTTGCTACACAATCTGCTCATAGATCTTGTCTATCGGAAGCTATCGACCCGGCTCCTTCGGCGGCACGAGGGAACCTCCGGCACGATGCAAGTCCTGCCCCTGATCGCCTGGCGTGACGTGGCTTCGGGCCTCAGGGCCACGGTCCTGCGCTTTCCGCTTCCCGTGGCGCTGGCCACGGTACAAGTGGGCCTGGCCATCGCCAGAATTCACGACTTCAACGTCTTCGAGCGGGAGGACGAGCACTTTCGGGCCTTCGCCTTCCTGCTGCTCGCCGTCTTCGCGGCGCTGGGCGCCAAGCTGCTGGCCGAAAGCCGGAAATGGTCGTGGCCCAAGGGTCTGGCCTTCTCGCTGGCCCTGGTGCTGCTCCTGGCCCTGCGGGCCTTCACCCTGCCCGCCAACTACGACGCCGTCTGGGCCGGCCTCCTGCTGCCGCTCCTGCCCGCCGGCTTGCTCTTCCTGGCCTGCGCACCCTTTGTGACCCGGCTCGACGCCGGCGACGCCTTCTGGGACTACAACCGCGGGCTATGGTTGAGCGCCGCCTTCGGCCTCCTGGTCGGGCTGATCTTCGCGGGCGGCCTGCACGCCCTTTACGCCGCACTGGAAGCGCTCTTCGAGGTGGACATCGACGACGATGTCTACAGTGACACTTGGGCCCTCGGGCTGGGGTTCGTATGGCCGCTGCAGGCGATGTCGGGCGTGCCGAAAGACTTCGCAGAGCCCGAAGCCGACTATTGCCCGACCTGGGCCCGCTACCTGACCGGCTTCTTCCTGGTGCCCTTCATCATCGCCTACTTGCTGCTGCTCTATGCCTACGCCGCCAAGACCCTGATCACCTGGGACCTGCCGCACGGCGAGCTGGGATACCTCGTCGCCGGCTACGCCGCCTTCGGCGTAGCGACCTACCTCTTCGCCCACCCCCTGAGGGAAAGCGGAAACCTGGCAGTTCGCCAGTTCTGCCGCTTCTTCCACCCGGCCCTGCTGGTTCCGGCCGGACTGCTGCTGCTCGCCATCGCGGTGCGGATCGAGGCCTATGGCGTCACCGAGCAGCGCTACGCCGTGGCGGTCTTCGGCCTCTGGCTGCTGGGCATCGCGCTGGTCTTTACGTTCCGGCGCCGGTCCGGGCCTGTGCTGCTGCCTCTGTCCTTGGCCCTCCTGCTCGCCTTGGGGAGCTTCGGCCCCTGGGGCGGCGTCGGATTGGCGACCGACAGCCAGATCACGCGCCTGAAGGAAATCCTCGCCCGCAACAGCCTGCTTGCCGAGGGCAAGGCTCTCCGCTCCGGCAGACCTATAAGCCGGGACGACGAAGCGGAAGTCTCGGCCATCGCGATCTACCTCGATCGCATGGGTAAGCAGCCGGCGCTGGCGCCTCTCTTCGACACCATGGACCTGGACCTCCAGGCCCGGCCCAGCGCGTCGGACATCGTCACAGCGCTCGGCCTGAGCCTCGTCTGGCCCGGCCAGGATCCAGGCATAGAGCATTACCAAGCCGCCAGGGTGACCCGCTTGGACGTGGCGCCCTTCCAGATCTATCAGGATCTCTCGCTCTGGACCCCGGACAACAGAGAGCTGACCGTGGATAGTAACTTCGGCCGCTATCTGGTGCAGCTGGACAGCGGGGTTGGCCACCTTCGCGTGACGGAAGAGAACGGCCCGACTCTCGATTTCGATCTCGCAACCCTTCGGAAGCGCCTCAAGCACAATGCCGAGAGCGACGGCGGCACAACACAGGGGACCGTGAGCCAGGATCAGATGACCCTGGAGAACCGCCAGGACGGGCTGCATTTGCGCCTGATCCTTCAAGGCTTCTACCTCGAACGGGGCGTCCTGGGGCCGAAGGTGGTTCGGCTTCACGGCATCCTGCTCATCGGCCAAAACCAAGACTAATCGCTAAAGGCAGTCGAGCAGGGGCCTTGAACTCGGGCCACTAAGTGCATATACACATAATCATGACCGAGAACTCCGATGACCTCCGCGAGGCGGCCCGGGCGGCGACGCGCTGTGCCAACTTCAACCTGCGCCGGGCGAGCCGGGCCCTGGGCCAGGTCTACGACGCGGCGCTGCGGCCCGTCGGCTTGAAGGGCACACAGTTCAGTCTGCTGACCGCCCTCGCCCTGCTCGGCCGGGTGCCGCTGTCGGAGCTGGCCCGGGAGCTGGGCATGGACCGGACCAGCCTGACCCGCAACCTGCGGCCGCTGCT
>JAAUXY010000354.1_pt1 | contig 12958 bp, 11 predicted proteins | sample 7278121 | NCBI WGS metagenome assembly JAAUXY01 (sample SAMN14350117, study PRJNA611818) | marine sediment metagenome | isolation source: surface marine sediment (1.8m) | place: French Polynesia: Moorea | collected 2018-08 | reverse complement strand
GGCGCGGTGAACGCTTCCCGCCATCCGAAGTGGCTGGTGACGTAGTCACCCTCGCTGAAATCGGGGCTGTTTGATTTGACGACTTTGCCGATGGCACCGCCGGTCAGCACCTCACCAATCTGAAAAGGCGGCACGTACGACTTGCGGTCGACCATGCGCCCACGGATGTAGGTGTCCACCGACATGCAGAAGTTCTTCACCTGGATTTCACCCTCGCCGGGTTCTGCAATGTTTTCCTTGATGATGGAAAAGTCGCTGTCCTTCGGCATGCCGACGGGACGCTGGGCCAGTACTACTGCTTTGCTCTGCATGAGATTACTCGTTGGAAATGGTGATTTCTTGGTCGGTGATGAACTCCAGCAGCGCCGGCTGTCCGTTCCGCGTCGCTTCGATGCCGCGCTCGAGCGCCGCAACGATGTCGTTGGGATCTGTGACGCGTTCGCCATAGCCGCCGAAAGCCTTGGCCATGTCGGCGTAATGCCCGGAGATCTCAATGGCGCCGTACTTCTCCTGCGAGATCGGCATGATCGGAATTTCAATGGCCATGGAGAAGTTGTTGAAGAGGATCGACAGTATCGGGATGCGCTCGCGCGCTGCCGTCTCGAAGTCCATGCCGGTGAAGCCGATGGCCGCATCCCCCCAGACGTTGATGCAGAGTTTGTCCGGGTGCGCGAGCTTGGCGCCCATGGCCAGCCCCAGGCCGTAGCCGAGCTGGGTTGTTTTGCCCCAGCCGATATAGGACAGCGGTGCGGTGGCCTCCCAGAAGGGTGTCGTCTGATCGCGTGGGCTGCCGGCATCGTGGGTGATCACGGTGGCATCTTTGTCCACCATGTTGTTGAGCTCCCACAGCACCCTGTAGGGGTTGATGGGCGCTTCGTTGTTGGTGAGCCTGGGCATCCATTCGCCCAGCCACTCCTCGCGGAGCGCCGCAATGCGCGCGGGCTCGTCCGCGCGTGCCTCGGCATTTGCTTTGTTTAAGCCATCCATGGCGCCGCTCAGCGCGGAGAGCGTGAGCCTGGCATCGCCGACCAGACCGTACTGCGCGGGCACGTCTTTGTTCAGATCCATCGGATCGAGCGTGGCGTGGATGATGGTCTTGCCGCGCGGCATCTGCACGCCGAAGCCGGTGAGCGCAAACGAGCAGCCAATGCCGAGAATGACGTCGGCGTCCTCCAGGTAACGCTTGACCGCTCTGGGATTGGCGCGGCCGCCGCTGCCGAGCGACAGAGGATGGTTCTCGGGAAACGCGCTTTTACCTTCTATGCTCGTGGTGACGGGAATGTTCCAGGTCTCCGCCAGGGTTTTCAGCTCCTCCCAGGCTTTGGCGTAGTGCACACCTTGACCGGCGTAGATCACCGGGCGTTCGGCGCCGGCCAGCACCTCAGCGGCGCGGGCAACGTCGTCCGGCGCGGGCGCGGTTTTTGCGCTGTAGGCGGGCACGTACTCCCAGGTGTCCGGCACCTCTTCGCCGAAGACGTCCATGGGGACCTCGAGGAGCACCGGGCCGGGACGGCCGTTCCTCAGCTGGAAAAACGCGCGGCGCATGATCTCCGGTACCGCTTTGCCCATCGTGATGGGTTCAGCCCACTTCGTGATGTGCTGCATGTTGAGCGTCGAGTTGAAGTTCGGATAGTAGTGCGCCAGCCGCCGCGGGTAGCCCGCTGGAATGACGAGTATCGGCACGGATTCGGAGTAAGCCTGGGCCACACCGCCGAACGCGTTTTCCGCGCCGGGGCCGTGCTGCATGCAGAAAACGCCAATCTTGTCCCCGGACGACATGCGCGAGTACGCATCGGCCATGTGCAGACCAATACGTTCCTGACGCACGATCACGGTGCGGATATCCACCGCAGCCGCGGCTTCAATCAGCGGATTGACCGGATAGGCGAACAGCACGTCCACGCCCTCAGCCTTCATCGCGTGGGCGATGGCATCTACAACCTTCATTCGTTGACTCCCCTTTTGTTTGTACGCTTACCAGCTGACGGCCGGATCGATGTCGGCGTTGCGCCAGGCGTTGCTGCGCTGCTCGGTCAGCTCGGTGGTGTCCTCACCGAGTTCCTGCTGTGCCATTTCCATGCCGTAGAGCGACCACGGATTCATCGGGAAATGTACTAAATCCTCGGCGAAGGTTTCGCGGGCGGCCGCGTGATCGCCCATCCGCATTTGCGCTTCGCCGAGCGTCTGCCGTACCGGGTAGTGCCAGAGCGGCGGCTCCGTATAAGGCAGGGCATCCTGATGCGTCACCGCCTGTTGCAGCGCCGCGAGCTCAGCCTCGGCGTCGCCCTGAGTTCGGGCAATGCGGGCGCGAACGAGTGACGTGGCAATACCCGTCAGATCGTCGACCACACCGGGCCGGCGCATGTTGAGCTTGCGCAGGTTTTCGTCAGCGGCGAGGCTCTCGAGAACCTGAAGCTCGAGCTCCGCGCCCTGCACGTTGCCTTTGGCCGCGTAGGCAAGCCCGCGCCCGTAGTGGGACATCGCCTGGGCGAACGGCAGGTTGCCCTCGTGCACCGGCAGCGCCAGCACTTCGTCCCACATGCCGAAGCGCACGTACGTGTAGACGGGTACTGCCACATAGCTCTGCAGTGCGCCCATCTGCTCGGCAACTTCCAGCGGTACCTTCTCGGCCAGTTTCAGAGCGCTGTCGACGGACAGCGCCTTGCGGCCTTCCATCATGGCCGAGTACCACAGGAAGTGAATGTTGTGCGGGTAATACGCCGCCGGGTAGAGGCCCTGGGCGTTGCACTGCGCGATGTAATCTTCATCCGCCATGGCCGCTTTTTCGTTGGCCGTCACCGCGTCAGCGTAGCGGCCAACGCGAAGATAGATGTGCGAAGGCATGTGAACGAGATGTCCGGCAACCGGGACGAGGTCTCCCAGGCCATCCGCGGCGGGTACCGCCTTCTCGGGTTCGAAACGCTCCATGGCATGGATGTAGAGATGCATGGCGCCGGGGTGCTGGGGATCGATCTCGAGCACGTGCTCGAGCTGCGCCACCAGCGTGGTTGTATGTTCGCTCGCGGGATCGCCGTTATCGAGCCAGTACTCCCAGGGCATGAGGTCCATCAACGACTCAGCCCACAACGTGCGGGCGTGCAGATCGTCCGGAAACTGCTCGACGAGGCCCTGCATGGCGCCGGCAAAGACCACATCCAGCGCAGCCCGGTTTTCGCCGCTTTCGCTGTAGCGGGTGGCGATCGCGTCGATGTAAGCCTGCTCCCGGGCGTTTTCGAGCGGGCGCAGGGTCTGTGCGCGCTGCACGGCTTCCCAGGCGGGAGCCACCGCATCCGGCATCATCGGCGCGTTGATGTTCGGGCCGAGCGCGAGTGCGGCACCCGCCCAGCAGATGCCGCACGTTGCATCGAGCCGGGCGGCCTCTTTGAACGATCGCACGGCCTCCGCGTGATTGAAGCCGAAGGCGAGCGTCATCGCCTGGTTGAAATAGGCCTGCGCCAGCGGCACCTCCGTGCTGATCTCAAACTCCAGCGGGCCTATGCCTTCCAGCAACGGCGCGGTGGGTTTGTCCGCAGCCGCCCGGGCTTCGACCTCAGGCGCTTCGGGCTGGGTGTCGCTGCTACCGGCACAGGCGGTCAAGGTAGTAATCAACATGCAGAGCAGAATTGTCTTTGTTGTTTGCATGGGTGATGTCCTCATTGGGGTTGCGGGACCCGGGAACCCGGGGCTGGCGGTTGCTCTGGCGGCCCGGCAAAACACTGCGCAATGGCCATCCAGGCTGCGGCGTTGTCGCCCGTTACTTTGAGCGTGGTGTCTTCGACATTGCGCACCTGTGTCACGACCTGGCAGAACTCGACCGCGTCACCTTCCACACTGTGGCCTTCGGTGGTCGCGTTCCAGGTCCAGGTGGCGCCGGACGGTGAGGTCAGGACGATACGCGGCGCCGGTTCCGGCACCTCGAGCTTTCTGTTGGCGAACGTCCAGCCGTAGGTGCGTACGCCGATCTCGGCGATGTTGCGCAGGCGATCGGTATGCGTGCGCTTCAGGCGCATCAGATCGTAGATCTCCCAGCCGTGTGCCCAGGTTTCCATCTGCCGGGCGGTCGCGAACATGCGCGCTTTCATGCCGGGCCCGGCCCAGTCGAAACGCTGCTCGGGATCTGCGTTCAGGAGCGCCTCGTGCAGCTCGACGTACATGTCATGCCAGCGCTGCAGAAGCTCCGGCCCGTTGATGGAGTGACCGTCCACCGCGAGCCATTGATCGGAGTATTCGCGCATGTCCTTTGCAGCGCCGATATCGGCCAGGAGCTCGCGGAAAGCCTGCCCGTCGCGCAGCGTCGTCAGCGCCATGTGATCGGATAAGTGCAGGTGAGCAATGACGTCCCAGACCGTCCAATCCTTGAACGTGGAACGCTCGGTCCAATAACCGGTATCTACGTCCTCGAGCACGGCATAAAGTTCGTCGGCCTCGGCGCGGAAATCGTCCGCGGCCTGCTTCAGCGCTGCTCCGGCATCTTCACCTGACATATCATCCTCCCACGTGAAAATTTACCAAGGAAGACGAGGTCGTGCGAGCACCGGCGTTGTTGTGGTAGATTGAAGGTCCAAGCGCACAATCCTGTGCCCCCTGGAGCAAACGACATGTTGAAGACCACCTTCATATAGAAATCCATCGATAGATGGACTGCCAAGCAAATCTGCTGGCCTGTCGTTTCCGCGGGAAAACTCCCCAGTCTCAACAATTTGAATCGCGTCGGCGCGGCGTTACGCCGTATTCACCGCGTAGTCCGATGACCCCGACGCGGGGACGCCCGGCAGGTCAGCCTTCGTCTCATCCTTCGTAAGAGGAGGTCAGCCATGCCTACGTCGAAACATCGACGCAAGAAGGTGCGGGCGTCAGGACGTCAGTCCTGCGACGCGCGTGTGGAAGCCCAGCCGCAGCCGTGGCGCGAGAAGAAACTGCGCAGCAGTTTCCAATCGCAACCCCGGCAGGTTGAAAAGAAGTACTGGCGACAGTAATCGAGCTTTCTGGAGGTAAAACGAAAAAGGGGCGGATAACCGCCCCTTTTTTTTGGTCGTGAAGCTCAGTTCTCAGAACTGGTTCATCGTGTTGGCGGCGCCACCGGCCAGCAGCGCCTTCTCACCGAGGAAGTACTCCTTGTGATCGTCGCCGATGTTGGAACCCGCGAGATCCTGGTGCTTGACGGCAGACAGGTCGTTGCGGATTTCCTGACGCTGCACGTCGCGCACGTACGCCAGCATGCCGAGATCACCGAAGTAACCCTCCGACAGTGTGTCGGTGGACAGCGCCGCCGTGTGATAGGTCGGCAGCGTGATCAGGTGGTGGAAGATCCCCGCTTCGCGTGCCGCGTCGCGCTGGAAGCTCTGCACCAGGCGATCCGCTTCCTGCGCAAGCTCGGAGTCGTCGAGGGCAACGTCCATCAGACCCTTCTCGTCGACTGCCGGATCCGGGTAGGCGGATACGTCTTTGCCTTCGGCCTGCCAGTCTTCGAAGACCTGCTGGCGGAACTTCAGCGTCCAGTTGAAGGACGGTGAGTTGTTGTAGACGAGCTTCGCTTCCGGCCGCACTTCACGGATGGCGTTCACCATGTCGGCGATCTGCTTGACGTTGGGCTTCTCCGTTTCGATCCAGAGCAGGTCCGCACCGTGCTCCAGGCTCGTGATGCAGTCGAGAACGACACGGTCGAAGCCGGTGCCTTCACGGAATGCGTACAGACCGTTGTCGAGACGCTTCGGCTTCATGAGCTTGCCGCCGCGATGGAATGTGATGTCGCCGTCCTGGATTTCGTTGACGTCGTGCACCTCTTCGGCGTCCAGGAAGCTGTTGTACTTGCTGCCGAGATCGCCCGGCTCCAGGGAGACCGGTACCTTCTGGGTGAGGCCTGCGCCAAGAGAGTCCGTACGTGCGACGATGATGCCGTTCTCCACGCCGAGCTCGAGGAACGCATAGCGGATGGCGTTGATCTTGGAGACGAAGTCTTCATGCGGCACCGTCACCTTGCCGGCCTGGTGGCCACACTGCTTGGCGTCGGAGACCTGGTTTTCGATCTGAATGGCACAGGCGCCGGCTTCGATCATGCGCTTGGCCAGGAGATAGGTGGCCTCTTCGTTGCCGAAGCCTGCGTCGATGTCGGCGATGATCGGCACCACGTGGGTTTCGTAGTTGTCGATGCGCTCGATGATGCTGTCGACGTCGCCGCCGCTCGCGCGGGCTTCGTCGAGCTCCGTGAAGATGTGGCGCAGCTCCCGTGCATCCGCCTGCTTCAGGAACGTGTAAATCTCTTCGATGAGGTCAGCGACCGTCGTCTTCTCGTGCATGCTCTGATCGGGCAGGGGGCCGAACTTGGAGCGCAGTGCCGCAACCATCCAGCCGGACAGGTAGATGTATGACCGGTCGGTGGTCTGCTGGTGGCGCTTTACGCCCATCATGACCTGCTGGGCAATGAAGCCGTGCCAGCAGCCGAGGCTCTGGGTGTACTTGCTGGAGTCGGCATCGTAGGCCGCCATGTCGCGGCGCATGATGTCGGCGGTGTAGCGTGCGATGTCCAGCCCCGTCTTGAAGCGGTTCTGCAGGCGCATGCGCACGGCGTATTCCGGGTTGATGGCGTGCCATTCGTCCTTGCCCTGAATCTGGGCGTGCACGGCGGCAATTTCGTCGAGATATGCAGACATGGCTGTGTGTCCTCAATTGGTTCAGGTCGAGCGGGCGCGCACCATAGCAATCCGGGATAAGGCTGAAAATGGAATCATTGACAATCAATATATTCCATTCGGGAAAGTCAGGCGGACGGTGTTCATCGGTTTTCAGGAAATCCTGTTTTTCGATAAATATTTTATGTAAAACATAAAAAAATACTTGTAAAACGCAAAACCCGGCGATAGGCTGTCGAGCATGGAAATTCGTGTGAACCTCGATGTGGAAATGGCCAGGAACAAGGTATCGCTCAAGGAGCTGTCACAGCGGGTGGGCATCTCGATGACCAACCTGTCGCTGCTGAAGACCGGCAAGGTGAAGGGCATACGTTTCAACACGCTGGCGGCCATCTGTCGTGAGCTGGACTGCCAGCCCGGCGACATTCTCGAGTTCGCACCCACAACAGAGGGAGAGTGAAGATGGCCGTCGCTGAGACCTACAACGAGAGCTATTCAAAGGAGCCGTTCATGTATAAGGACTACCTGTACCCCGGCATTGCAGCCATTGTCGTTGCGGTGCTTTACCCCGCTTACTGGTTGCTGGAGCTGGATATCACGTTCGGCACGGGCGTGCGGCGCATGGAGTTCGGGACGCTCGACTTCATGTTCCTCACCCTGGGCCTTCTGCAGGCGTATCTCTATCTCAGCCTGCGCCGGCTCCTCAATGATCAGGTTGCCTACTCCGGTGGAGACGTTCTGCTGATGATCATTGCCGTCACCACGCTCGTGTATTCCGGCTTCATGTTCTGCGTCAGCTTCATCGATCCCTTGAATACGGACGCTGTGGTGCTCGGTGGCACGGCGGCCGCGCTGGTGTTCTTCGGGGTTCTCGACATTGTGCTGGCGGTGATCCTGCTGCGGGACAGCAATCAGCTGCCGGGCCTGGTGAAAGGTGTTGCGGTCGTCAACCTGATTCTCGGCGCCTGCGAGGTCACGCTTTTGATGTCGTTCATGACGCTCGTGTTGTATCCGCTTTTTGCGGTTCTGCTCGCGATCCTCTTCCTGCGCAAACCCGAAGAGGTGGAGTTCGTCTAGCGGGCGCTCAGCTCCCGCTGAGCCCCGGATGGTCGAAGGCGCGAAAGAAGCGCCGGATGCGCTCCGCTTCACCGGCGAATGACACGACGCCTTCCGCTTCCGCGTCTTTGAGCCTCTGCTTGCCGCCGAGGATCGCGGCCCAGGTTTCGTGGCTCAGCGTGAGCGCCAGCGTCGCGTCCGTGCCGTCGGTCGGCACGGCGACCTGGCCGCGTATCCTCAAGCCCGCCTGTTCACCGCTGGCGAAGCGCCAGGCCACCTCGTCATCAATACCCTCAGCCATTTGCGGGTCGAGCAGCACGCGCAGCACGGGAATGAAGTGGATGGGTGATTGCGCGAGTACCTCTGCCTGGCGAAAACGGTGTGACGTCAGGCGCGTGAGATCAATCTGGCCTTCGAGCTCCAGCGCACGCGTCTGGCACCAGTTGCGCACGTTGGCCGAGGTTGTGTGTTGCGCAATGCCGCGCATCGCCGCGGCCAGCTGCCGCTCATCCGAAGGTGTGACGGCGCCGCTGCGGCAAAGCCAGGTGCCGAGCTCAACCGCCCAGCGCCAGTCGGCGTCGCGCAGCGCCTCATCGCGTTGCGCGCGTACCGCGTCAGCGCCGCCAAATCCTTCGATCATCCGCGCGTAGCGCTCAGTATCCGGCAGCGGGAACAGGTGGCTGTCGTCCTCGTCGAGCCAGCCGAAGAGCCCCGCGTGGATCTGCCTGACATGGTGCTCGACGACGCCGTAGAACTGCCGGGTGAAATAGCTGCGCTCAAAGCGCACCGGCAGCTGCACGGCCGCGGTCAGCTCAGACAAAGACAGGCCCCGGTTCGCGCCGCGCACGGTCTGGTCCCAGATGAACTGGATGGCGTCGCGAAAGTCGAGCACCGCAGGCGCTACCTCTTCGCCCGAGATGGGTGGACCGTGGGTGCAGATCAGATGCTCGGGGGCGTAGTCGTAAATCTCGTCGATGCCCGCAAGCAGAATCCGCGGATCGCGATATTCCTCGCCGCGGATGGCGTAGATGTTGAAGAGGCTTGGCCACACCAGGTTGTTGACGCAGACACCCAGCTCCGGAAACCAGATGGTCAGGGAGTCAGTGGCGTCAGAGGGGGCACGGGTCAGCACAACCCGCGTCCCTGCAATGTCGAGCTCCTCGCGCTCGTCGACCAGGTGATGCGCCGGCACGTAACCGGGCGTAAACGGGGCGTGGTCGGGATTGCGGTAGAACGGCCCGAGGCCACAGTGCAGGAGCGCATCGGCACCCTCCGCGGGAAGCTGAACGCCGAACTGGCGGACGAGGCCGCGCGCCGAACGGGGCGCAACCTCACCGCCGAAGCGCCTGAGATTTGCATCGATGTCTTTGTGACCGTAGATTGCGGTGGCGGCTGCCGGGCTGTCGGCCAGCACCGCCTCGGTACCGTTGACGTAATGGAAGTGGCTGTAAATGACCGCGGCAACGGGTTTGTCGGTCTCCCGGCGCAGCTCGTCCAGCGCGCTCTGCATCTCCTCAACCGATTCACCGGTATCGATCACGATGATCCCGGCCGGCGCATCGATGAACGTCTGATTGGACAGGCCGTTGCCGACCAGACACCAGGCATGTTCCCCGACGCTGTACATCTGCCTTGTTAACCGTTCGCCGTGGGCGATGGCGTCCGGGTGTGCGCGCTGGCCGGACGGGCCGGTTGCCGGAATGGTGTCGCTGATGGATGCGGGGATCGGATCGGTCATAGCGGCTTCTTGCTCGATGAATGAATGCACTTTGCGCCCCCTCTGCGTTCGCTGTCAAAAGGGTTGAGGTTGTAAAACTTCCCAACCTGACAGAGGTTGCACTTAGTGGTGTGATGACAGAGCATTTTGCGCATGGGGGATTCAACTGATCTGATAACCGACGAGGTGATCGAGACCTATCAGCGCGATGGGGTTGTGCTGGTGCGTGAGGCGCTGGACCCCGAGTGGCTGATGCTGCTCGAGATGGGTCTGGCACGCGCGCTGGGTGACGCCGGGATGGTCAAGCACCGCTTCTTTGCCGACACGCCGGGTGAATTCAAGGAGACCGTGCGCAACTTCGACTATGTCGTGGAAATCCGCCGCCTGCTCTATGACTCACCGCTGGCCGACATGATGGCGAAGCTCATGGGCTCAGACCATGTCTGGTATTACTCGGACGAATTCTTCATCAAAGATGCCGGCGGCTGTGAGCGCACGCCCTGGCATCAGGACACACCCTATTTCCCGGTGGCGGGTGAGCAGCTCTGCTCGGTCTGGATTTCTCTTGATCCTCTGACGCGAGAGGAGTGCCTGGAGTTTGTGCCCGGCACCCATCGGGAGACCATGTTCGACGGCTTCGATCCGCAGAAACCGGAAGATCCGAGCAGCGGTTTCTACAACGAAGGGCTGCCCATCCTGCCTGACATCGAAGCGCACCGGGAGGATTTTCGGATTCTCGGCTGGGAGATATCGCCGGGCGACTTGATCTTCTCATCGCCAAGCACCATTCACGGCGGCGGCCCGACGGTGCTCGATTCCCGCCGCCGCGCGTTGGCGTTTCGCTGCTACGGTGACGATGTCGTCTTTGCCACACGCCCGCCGTCGCGCCCGACGGTGCCGCTGACGCCCGGATTGAGCCAGCATCTCGAGCCCGGCGACCCTCTGCGCAGCCCCTGGTACCCGCAGCTCCGCCCCGTGCCCGCGGTGGAAAGCTACGGCTCGACTCCCTGAATCATGCTCGAATTGACTGATGTCCGCCTGCCGGGCGCAAGCCTGCCGTTTGCGCATACGTTTGCCGCCGGCGAGATCAGCGTGGTGCTCGGCGCCAATCAATCCGGAAAGACGGATCTCTGCCGGCTCATTGCCGGGCTGCCAACCCGTGCCAGCGGCGCCGTGGCCATAGACGGTGAAGCGGTTGTCGCCGGTCCGCGTCGTCGTCCGGTTGCGATGGTGTATCAGGCTTTCATCAACTACCCGAATCTGACTGTGGCTGAGAACATTGCCTCGCCCCTCAAAGCCCGGCGCCAGCCGCGGGCTGAGATCGACGCGGCTGTCGAGGCGCTTGCGGCGAAGCTGGGTCTCGAAGGGCTCCTTGGCCGTCGGCCGGCAGAGCTGTCAGGCGGTCAGCAGCAGCGCCTTGCGATCGCACGGGCGCTCGCCAAGGACGCCCGGGTGCTACTGCTCGACGAGCCGCTGGTCAATCTCGACTTCAAGCTGCGCGAGGCGCTGCAGTCGGAGTTGCGCTCGCTCCTGAAGGCGAGCGATACGGTTGTGATCTATACCACCAGCGATCCCAGGGATGCGTTTGCGCTCGGTGACGAGGTCATGCTCCTCGCCGCCGGGGAGAAGCTCCAGGCGGGTGTGCCCATAGAGGTGTATACCAACCCGTCCAGCCTCGCGGCCATGCAGCTCCTGAGCGATCCGGGCGTCAACCTTTTCGAGCGCGACGGCCACACCCACGCTGTCCGGCCGGAACATCTGCGCGTCGACGTGGACGGAGAGCTGAGCTTTGACCTCGCCGTCACCGCGAACGAGACGAACGGCGACGAGTCGTTTGTCCACGGGCTTGTGAACGAGCGCGAATGGGTGGTGCGCACGCGGGGCATGCTGGAAGCGCTGCCCGGCGAGGTGCTGCGCGTTAGCGTCAGGGCTGACGACATCAGGCGGTTCACCTGACATGTCCAGCATAGAGCTCAAAAACTTGAGCTTCCGTTACCCCGGAGCGGACGAGGATACGCTGACGGGCCTCAACCTGCAGATTGCCAACGGTGAGGCGCACGCTTTGCTCGGTGCCTCGGGCGCCGGCAAAACGACGCTGCTCAATCTGCTGTCAGGATTGCTTTCGCCAACCGGCGGGCAGGTGATCTTCGGCGGCCGTGACGTCTCGGAGCTGCCGGGCCGTGCACGCGCGGTGGCGCAGGTCTTTCAATTTCCGGTGCTCTACGAAGCCATGACCGTTGCAGAAAACCTCGCGTTTCCGCTGCGCAACCGCGGGATTGATGCCGACGGGATCAAAGCCCGTGTAGATTACGTTGCAGATGAGCTCGAGCTCGGTGACCGTCTGACGCGCAAGGCGACGAGGCTGTCGCTCTTCGAAAAGCAGCTGGTGGCGGTCGGCAAGGCCCTGATGCGCCCTGACGTGTCGCTCGTCCTGCTCGACGAGCCGCTCACCGCGGTGGAGCCGAGGATCAAATGGCGTCTGCGCCAGACGCTGCGCAAGGTGCAGGCAGACCTCGGCGTGACGATGATTTACGTCACGCACGACCAGACCGAAGCGCTCACCTTTGCCGACCGCGTATCGGTGCTGACCAGCGAGGGCATTGTGCAGACCGGCAGCCCGCGGGAGGTCTACCAGTCACCGGCGCAGGAGTTTGTCGGCCACTTTGTTGGCAGCCCGGGCATGAACTTCGTGCCCGCCGGCGCGTTGCCGCCCGTGCCGGGTGAACGCGCGGGCTTTCGCCCGGAATGGGCCAGGCTCGATGCCGCGGGTCAGATTGCCGGCTCCGTGGGTCGCGTGCGCCTTCTTGGCACGAGGGGCGGTGTCGCCGAAGGCCTGGTTACGGTGTTGACCGAACATGGTGAGGTCAACGTGCGCGGGCCCGTCGAGGTACGCGAGGGGGACACCGTCCAGATCCGTGTCGATCGCTATGTTGCATTTGCAGAGGAGCTGCGTATCGCTGAGGGAGAGCTCAGTTGAGCTACAAGCCGCAGAACAATCGCGCCTGGCTCGGCGTGCTGCCAGTATTGCTCATTGTCGCGTTCAGCGCCGTGGTGCCGTTGATGACGGTGGTCAACTACTCGGTGCAGGACATTCTCGATTTCAACACGCGCTTTTTCGTCGGCTTCGAATGGTACGTGCAGACGCTGAACGACGAACGCTTCATCGAGGCGTTCGGCCGGCAGCTGGCGTTCAGCTTCACCGTGCTGGCGCTGGAGATCCCGCTGGGTATTGCCGTTGCAAGGGGTATTCCGAAGAACAGCCGGCTGACGCCGCTGATACTCATTGTGCTGGCTTTACCGCTCCTCATTCCCTGGAACGTCGTGGGCACAATCTGGCAGATATTTGCACGCTCCGACATTGGTCTCCTCGGCGTCGCCATCAATGCCCTGGGTTTCTCGTACAACTACACCGCCGAGCCGCTGCACGCCTGGTTGACGCTTGTCGCGATGGATGTGTGGCACTGGACGTCGCTGGTTGCGCTCCTTGCCTTTGCCGGCCTCACCGCCATTCCGCAGCCCTACTATCAGGCGGCGGAGCTGGACGGCGCCAGCAGCT
>JAAUXY010154104.1_pt1 | contig 12963 bp, 8 predicted proteins | sample 7278121 | NCBI WGS metagenome assembly JAAUXY01 (sample SAMN14350117, study PRJNA611818) | marine sediment metagenome | isolation source: surface marine sediment (1.8m) | place: French Polynesia: Moorea | collected 2018-08 | reverse complement strand
CTCGACATGACGGACCGGATGAATATCGATCGCGACGACGTCGACACCACGGGTGCGAGCGTGCGCCCGGACTATCGCTGGAATCGTGAGCGAGAGGAACAGGAGCTGCGTGGCTACGTCGCCGAGCGTCAGGTCGCGGTCAAGCTGGAGGATCTCGACAAGCTTGGCGCCGTCATGGAAGGCGCCGTCAAAGCAGGCGTCAACCAGGTATCGCCGCCGCAGCTCGATAGCAGCAAGCGCCGCGAAACTTACCGCCGTGCCCTGCAGGCGGCTGCCGACGATGCGCGGGCGAACGCGATGCGGCTCGCAGACTCGCTAGGTGTCGAAGTCGGCGAGGTCATCAGCGTACATTCCGGTGGACATGCGCCGCGGCCGCCTCTACCACAGCCCGTCGCCGCACGCATGATGGCGGCGGAAGCCGATGCTGCCCAGACCTATAATCCTGCCGACCTGAGCTTCAATGCGATGGTAACGGTCGTATTCGAGATCCGCGCCGACTAGCCGTTACCGGGCGGTCGTGGGACCGCGCCCCTGATCTGGTCGAGGTAGCTATCCGGGAGTCCGAGCCTGGTTGCCAGCGCCAGCAGGGCCGCCGCGTAACCGAGATTCGTACCGACCAGTTTTTCGGCGGGCAGGTTGTAACAAACGGCCGGGACCCCGGTATTACCGGGCAGTATCACCAGCACATCCTCGGCGACGTAGTCTGCAACGCCCGGTTCGGAGTACAGCGTCGCTATGTCCTCTCGCGATAGCTGCATCAGCACGCCGTATGCCTGACTGTCGGGTTCGGGCAGGAGCGTCGCACGTTCTCCGATTCGCAGGCGATACCCATCGACGCGGCCAATTGCCGAATCGGTGACCTGGACGCCTTTCGAGGCCAGGAGGGACTCGTCCATGAAGAGTCCGTAGAAAAAAACGGAGATTGACCCGGTGCTCATATTCCCGCCGCGTGCGTCGTCTCTGCGCAGGTTAACATCGATCCGGAACGGCCCGGCTCTCTGCAGCACGGACAGCGGAATTGACCGAGCAGGCGACGGTATTTTGTCATAATACGACTAAGATTCAGCTACTTACACTATTACATGTAATATTTTGCGTTATTACATGTAATAGTGTAGTGTGCTCGCATGGTTGTGAAGACATCAGCACATTACCAGCGAGAATATCGACGCAGACTCCGCGAACAGGGTCTCATCAAAAAGGAGATCTGGATTCGTCCGGAAAACTCCGACAGGGCCCGGAAGCTGGAAAAAGAGCTGCGCAGCGGCGAGCGTGACGTTTCGGCTCAATCCGACAGCATGAACCGGCCAAAGTGGCTGACCGAGGCGCTCTATGCAGATATCTGCAAGACACCGCTCGTCACGTCGAGGCGCGTCTCCGTCGAGCTTCTCGAGGGGGTCGACCCGGCCATTCACGTTGTGATGCATGAATACGGCGACCTGCCTCTGTTCGTTACCGTCGCGGGCGACCAGGTCATTGTCGAAGCCGTGCTGTGGCCGATTTCAGACGTACGTGATGCCGTTGACTTCAACGAGACTGTACTTCGCACACACAAATACTTCCCGCTGTCCACGATAAGTCTCGGTCAGCGGGCAGACGACGATTACTACCTGATGTTCGGGTCGCTGAGCGCGAGTTCTGATCTGTCCGACATCGTTCACGAAATCGAGGTTCTGGCGAGCAATGTCATTCACGCGACGGAAGCATACGCGGACATGCTCCAGCCCGTAACTGTTACAAGAGGAGAAAGACTATGAATGTCTGGGCAAAGATGATTACTGCATTACGCGGTGGTGTAAATGAGGCCGGCGAGGCCATCGTCGACAGTCAAGCATTGCGTATCCTGGATCAGGAATTACGGGACGCAGCCGATGAACTCAAGCAGTCGAAAGACAGTCTCGCCGCCATAATTGCTCGCGAAAAACTGTCCAGGGAAAAGGCGGATCGCCTCACAGAGAAAATTGCGGAAAACGAAGGCTACGCAATCAAGGCGCTGGAAAAAGGCGACGAAACGCTTGCGCACGATGTTGCTGAGAAAATCGCCGATCTCGAAGTACAGCTAAAGCTCGAAGAGGAAACGGGCGCCGGCTACGCATCGAGCGCAAACGATCTTCGCTCGGCGATTCAGGCCGCGGAGCGTGATATCACGCGCATGAAGCAGCAAGTCGATACGGTAAAGGCGACGGAAAGCGTGCAGCGTGCCCAGGCCGCAGTATCCGAACGTCACAGTGGTTCGAATTCAAAGCTGCGAACGGCTGTTGATTCACTCGAGCGCATCAAGGAGAGGCAGGACCTGCGATCTGCCCAGATGAGTGCTGCAAGAGATCTCGCAAACGACCTGGGAGATGAGTCACTGGAGAATCGCCTGGAGAAAGCGGGTATCAAGCCACACGGCAAGAGCGCGGACGATGTGCTTGCACGACTGAAGAAAAAGGCCGACGGCTAAGACGACGCAATGGATGCCGCGTACCAAAGGGAGGGTAGACGATGTTTGCGATATTCCTGACCGAAGGGATGGATCCCTTCTACCAGAACATCAGCTCATTTCCGACGCTGATCTATACGATCCTGCTCGTCGTGTGCGTAATCTACTGGGCGGGTGCGGTGCTGGGGCTTGTCGATCTCGACATCCTGGATCTCGACCTCGAGGGTTTCGACACAGCCGGCGGCGACGTTAGCACCGACTCGCCGCACTCAACGCCAGACGTCCTGGCGGGGCTTTTGCTGCGGTTCGGGTTGGTTGGGGTCCCGGTAACCATCTCGATCTCTTTCGTAGTCTTGATCGGCTGGTTGCTGTGCTACTACGTCGTGCATTTCGTTTTCCCCTTTGTGCCCGGCAGTTTCCTGAAGTTCGCGGCTGGCATTCCCGTATTGCTGGCAACCCTGTACGTGTCTGCCCGAATTACCGGCGTTTTGATCCGGCCATTGCGGCCGCTGTTCGAGAAAGCCACGCAAGAGACGATCAAACATGTGTTGGGACAGACTGCGGTCGTCCGGACGTCGCGCGTGGACAACGAGTTCGGCGAGGTGGACCTGGAAGATGGAGGAGCCGGACTGATTTTGAAGGTACGAACGACCGGCGACGACCGATTCGCAAAAGGCGACAAAGTCGTCATCTACGAGAAGCTCAGCGAACAAAACATCTACAGAGTTATCTCGGAAGAAGAGTTTCTTGGGCGGTAGCCCCAAAAAAGGAATAAACAGAGGGAGTTAGAGTTATGGCTGACCTATCCGTACTTATGCCTGTGATATCGGGCGCGGGAATCTTTCTTCTCGTGCTGCTCGGGCTTGCGGGCCTGTTCAAGGCGTTCTATTACAAGGTTGAACAGGGAACCGCGCTCATCGTAAACGACATGAGTTCACGTCCGAAGGTGCATTTTACCGGCGCCCTCGTGTACCCGATTATCTACAAGAAGGAGTTGATGAGGATCTCACTCATCACGCTCGAGGTAGACCGGCGCGGGGCAGACGGACTGATCTGTAAGGACAACATGCGCGCGGACATTTCGGTCGCTTTCTACCTGCGCGTGAACGAAACGGCCGAGGACGTCCTCAAGGTGGCCAAGTCTATCGGCGCGAGCCGTGCCTCGGACCAGGCGGCGGTCGACCAGCTATTCTCCGCGAAGTTTTCCGAGGCGCTGAAAACGGTCGGCAAACAGGTCGAATTCGTATCCTTGTTCGAGAATCGGCAGGAGTTTCGCGAGAAAATCATCGAGGTTATCGGCGACGATCTGAACGGCTATGTGCTGGAAGACGTCGCTATTGATTACCTCGAGCAGACACCGAAGTCGTCACTGGACCCGCACAACATCCTCGACGCCGAGGGTATCAAGAAGATCACGGAACTGACCGCCACGCAAAACGTTCGCACGAACGAACTCGAAAGGGACGAGGAGCTGGCGATCAAGAAAAAGAACGTGACCACGGTCGAGGCAATGCTCGAGCTCGAACGCCAGCAAGCCGATGCAGAGGCGCGGCAGCAGCGTGAGATTCTTTCGATACAGGCTCGCGAAGAGGCCGAAACCCGGAAAATCCAGGAAGAAGAGCGTCGCAAGGCTGAAACGACTCACATTCAGGTTGAGCAGGACTTGCAGGTTCAGACCGAGAATCAGAAACGCGAGGTCGAGGTTGCAGAGCAGAACAGGCAGCGTGCCGTCGCCATTGAAGAGGAAAAAGTCGTCCGGGCGAGGGACCTGGAGGTTGTCAGCCGTGAACGCGAGGTTTCTGTCGAGCGTGTGTTGGCCGAAAAAGCGGTCGAAGTCGAGAAGAAAGAGATCGCCAATGTCATCCGCGAGCGTGTGGCAGTCGACAAAACCGTTGCCGTTGAAGAGGAGCGCATCAAGGAGGTTCGCGAGGTCTCCGAGGCGGACCGACTGAAGCAAGTGCAGGTGCTGGCAGCAGAGGCCGACGCCGAGGAAGAGAAGGTCAAGGAAGTTACGGCTGCCAAGGCGCTGGAGGTCGCGGCGAACCATAAGGCAACCGAAATCACGACCCTGGCCGAGGCGAGACTCGCGGCCGCCGCCAAGGATTCGGATGCCAAGAAAGTACTGGCCGAGGGCGTACAGGCCGAAGATGCGGCTGCTGGCCTTGCTGAAGCAGACGTTATTCGTGCCAAGGGTGCTGCGGATGCGTCCGCCAAGACTGAAGTTGGTATGGCAACCGCCGACATTACCAAGGCACAGTTCCAGGCCGAGGCCGAAGGCCTTACGGACAAGTTCGCTGCGATGGCGGAGATGTCGGGCGAGACGCGCGAACACGAAGAGTTCCGCATGTCGCTGGAGACGGCATTCAAGGAGGCCCTCGCCTCCATTGATGCGGGTAAGGAAATCGCCAAGGAGAATGCCGAGATCCTGTCTATCGCGCTTCAGAAAGCGCATATCGACATCGTCGGCGGAGAAGAGCACTTCTTTGATAACTTCGCCAAGTCGTTGTCTATCGGGAAAGCTGTCGATGGCCTCGCTGAAAAGAGCGAAGTCGTCCAGACCCTGCTCGCGAAGTTCCTGCCCAATAATGGCATCGATGTCGCCCCGGGCAACGGTGACGGCGCAGCCAGCTAAGGGACACATCCATGGCGGACGGAAAAGCAGGCAACACTATCGTTGACAGCGCCGTCGCGGAAGGTGGCGCCTACGAAATCATCAGGAAACGCCTGGTCGAGCAGGGTGAGCAGCTCAAGGAGAAGACCGCTGCCCTGAACGCGGCGCGGGCCGAGGAGTTTGGGTCGACGGACATGGAAGTCCTGGCACGAACACGCATACGTACCGACAACAACTGCCGCGGTCGCGCGATTGTACAAGTCGGCGAGATGCTGCTGTTTGGTTACAACGTCTTCATCGGACTTCGAAAGGCGACGCAAATAGAGGATGTGTTCGCGCTGTATCGCCTGTCGCAAGACGGTGATGCCTACACCATGGAGCCACAGTCGCTCGACGGCAGCTTCCTGTCCGATGAGCGGTTTCAGCACGACTTCGACGAACTCTACAGGTACTACAAGGAAACCCGGCTGACCCAGCTCGTAAAGCGAGATGGTCGATTGCTGGCCGGGTTCCAGATTGGTGACCGCCTCGACGACATTCGTGTGTTTCGATGGTCAATTTCAGACGACGCTACCGAACTGACGTACATCGACAATCGCGGTGAGCGTGATATCGAACTGCCGGAACCCTACGATTTCGAGTGGAGGAAGGTCGGCCGGGACGACATCGTGCACGGCCGTTTTCCGCATATCAGCCTCGACGATGAAGTGTTTATCGAAACGATCAATGGCGATCTGACGATCAAGATTGAGAACAACACCGAGGACGGAGAGGGTGTTTTTTCGGAACCGGTCGAGGATCCGACCCAGTCTCTGGACGACGCCGAAATCGAGTACGCGAACGTTGGTGACCTCGTGCTTATCAAGGTGCTGCCGTACAAAGAGAAGCAATGGCGTCACCTTGTCTATAACCGGCGCACGCAGGATGTTGTGCGCATCGATGAAATCGGCAGTTCCTGCGTACAGTTGCCCGAAGATCATGGCATCATTTTTCCCGGCGGCTACTATCTCGAGTCGGGCGACTACAAAACATTCCCGATCGGCGTCGAGGGCCTCAAGTTCAAGCGAAAATTCCGATCGCCTATCGGTGAGGACGTGTTGTTTGTGTTCTACGAGCCGTTAGACGGGCTGTTCGCGTTACTCTCGTACAACATCATCGAGAAGTCGCTGCAGAACCCGATCGTGACAAACGGTTATGCGTTAGCCGATGACGGGCGCGTGGTCGTGTTCAATGCCGAACCCGAACCCACGCGCGTGCACCCCATGCAGATATGGAAGACGCCGTACGTTCATGACGAGTACGCGGCGACTGCCCCTGCGAGGCAATCGTTCTACGCAAACATCGGCAACGCCGAACTCGTCCGCGGCGTCTCGGACCTGTACAGCCTGTGTCGGGACATCAGCGACGATACCGTATCTGCGAGAAGCTACGAGAAGCTCAGAAAGACCGCGCTACGGTTGTTTGACGACCACTTCTGGATCTCCGACGAGGCGACCGGCGATATCGGCGCCACGGTGCGAAATATCAACGAAACCGTCGAGCTGATCATCGATGAGTTCGAAAAGGTCGAAAGCATACGTCTCCAGTCTGCGGAGGCCATGAAAGAGGCCAGCCAAGAGCATCAGCAGATCATCACGGCGTCGGACCCCTCCGGCTGGCGCCGCGTCGAAGACTATGTCGATTCGCTGGATCGAATCCGAAAACAACGTGGTCACCTCGCAACCATTCGCGAATATCGCTACATCGACCTCGAGGCTATCGATGCAATGGATGCGGAGCTGGTCGAACTGAATGCACGCCTGGGGGACGACACCGCAGAGTTTCTTGCCGACGAGAAGGCGCTGGCGACTTACGTCGACGCAATAGAAAGCATTCGTTCCGAAGTGAGCACTCTGGAGACAGTTGCGGCGGTAGAGCCTCAGCTAAAAAAGCTGGAGTCGATTGCAGAGGGTCTCGATTTGCTCTCCGAGCTCATTGCGACGCTCAGAATAGACGATGCAACGGTGCAGACCCGAATTGTCAGTTCGATCTCGGACGTCTATTCAAAGATGAATCAGACGCGCGCCGTTTGTAAGCGCCACAGAGACGAACTGGGGTCGGCGGAGTCTATCGAACAATTCGCCGCGCAGCTCAAGCTCTTCTCGCAAAACATCATCAACTCTCTCGGCCTCGCAACGACGCCAGAACGCTGTGACGAGCAGCTATCGAGACTCTTGATCCAGCTGGAAGAAATGGAAGGCCAGTTTGGCGGTCATGAGCAGTTCCTGGCCGACATCATGGCCAAGCGGGACGAGGTCAACGATACCCTCGAAGCACATAAACAACAGCTGCTGGACGCGAGGAATACGCGTGCGCAGGCGCTCGCGGACGCCATCGACCGTATGCTGCAGAACGTCGAAAAGCGTACACAGCGATTCAAAACCGAGGACGAACTCAACACTTACCTGGCATCCGATGCGCTGGTGCTCAAAGTCCGTGATCTGGTTTCGCAGCTTCGTGAACTCGATAGCGCCGTCAAAGCCGATGACGCCGAGGCTCGGCTCAAGATGATCCGGGACCAGGCGATTCGATCGCTGCGCGACAGGATCGACCTTTTCGACGAGGGCGGTAACGTTATCCAGCTTGGCCCGCGGCACAAGTTCAATGTCAGCAAAGAAGAGCTCGACCTGACCATAATCCCCAGGGACGAGGGGCTGGCCCTTCACCTCGTGGGGACCAAGTACTTCGAAGAGATCGACAATCCGCTCCTGGCAGAACTGAAACCATACTGGCATCTTGGCGGAGAGTCGGAGTCACCCGACGTTTACCGCGGCGAGTACCTTGCGTACCGGATCGTCGAAGCGGCCCAGGCCAACGCGGACGGTCTGGACTGGGCATCGCTGAAATCCGCCGTCGGCAAGAAAACGGTACTTGAGAAGCTTGTACGTGAATTTGCTACGCCGAGGTACCGGGACGGTTACGAACGCGGCGTTCACGATGCCGATGCCTGTGCGCTGCTGCGCGCGATCGTGCCTGCGATTGACAAAGGCGACCTGCTGCGCTTCGACCCGTGCAGCCGGGGCCTCGCCCAGGTCGTTTGGGCAAACATTCACGGCGGTGACAACGCACCGGAGCGACTAGCCAGCCTTCCCGAAAGGGCCCAATCCGCATGGCGCATGCAAGAAGTCTTCGGCAAGCGCGATGGCATCGATCTGGTAGAAGAAGAGATTCGCGGCTATGTCGCCGAGATGCTCGCGCTTCATGCACTCGACCTGGAGCCGGCCGTCCTGGTTCGTGCTGTCAGCTACCTTGTCGCGGAACTCGGTCGAGAGTCGTTGGCCTTCGTCGGCTCCAGGCATGCGAAAGAGCTGCTGGCGATGCTGAGGAATTCCATGCGGCCCGCAGCGCTCAAGGAACTGAAACAGACGATTGCAGAGCTTGCCGGCGCAGCGGGTGAGCAATGGCGGCTCGCGAACGCCTGGTTGACCGCTATGCTCGAGTCAGCCGGCAAAACGGACCTTTTGCACTACGCGCCGGAGGCGGCAGCTCAATTGATCACGGGCACAAAGCTACAGCGCAGGCAATCCAGCTTTGACACAACGATCGCCGTCGATGAATTGTTCGGCGAGCACGACAATATCGTCAACGGCGCAATGACCTTCTCTGTCGATCAGTTCCTTACCCGGCTGCAGGACCATGCCGACCGCGTGGTTCCAAGTTACCGGAAATACCGGCAGCTGCGTCGCGAGATCGCCGGCGAGGCACGCACCGAACTGCAGCTGGATGAGTTCAAACCCAGACCGCTCAGTTCGTTTGTCCGCAATCAGCTGATCAACGACGCCTATTTGCCGATTATCGGCGACAACCTGGCCAAGCAGATTGGTACCGCAGGGGAAACGAAGCGCTCGGATCTGAGCGGTTTGCTGATGATGATTTCGCCGCCGGGCTACGGCAAGACAACGCTCATGGAGTATGTCGCGAGTCGCCTGGGATTGACGTTTATGAAGGTGAATTGCCCGGCGTTGGGACATGATGTCAGCTCACTCGATCCGGCAATGGCGCCGAACGCTACGGCCGAGCGCGAGCTCGAGAAAGTCAATCTGGCTCTGGAGATGGGCGACAATGTTATGCTGTATCTCGACGACATCCAGCACTCCGGCCCGGAATTCCTGCAGCGCTTCATTTCCTTGTGCGACTCTACGCGGCGTATTGAAGGCGTATGGAAGAACCGCACACGAACCTACGATCTGCGTGGCCGAAAATTCTGCGTGGTAATGGCCGGTAACCCGTACACAGAGTCGGGCGAGACCTTCAAGGTGCCTGACATGCTCGCAAACCGGGCGGATATCTATAATCTCGGCGACATACTTTCGGGCAAGGAGCGGCAATTCGAGTTGAGCTACATAGAAAACTGCCTGACATCGAATCCCGTGCTCGCACCACTGGCGACCCGGGATATGGCAGACGTTTACAAGCTTATCGACGGCGCCAAGGGTCAGGACGTTGTATCGACCGAGCTCTCTCACGCCTACAGCAGTGCCGAGATTGGCGAGATCACTCGCTTGCTCGAGCGGCTTCTGCAAGTACAGGATACGGTGCTCAAGGTGAACCAGCAGTACATCGCTTCTGCCGCGCAAGAAGACAAGTACCGGACTGAGCCTCGTTTCCTGTTGCAGGGCAGTTATCGCAACATGAACAAATTGGCCGAGAAAGTGTCCGCGGTGATGACCGACGACGAGCTGAACGACGTAATCGATGATCACTATCGCGGCGAAGCACAATTGCTTACTCAGGGCGCCGAAGCCAATTTGCTCAAGCTTGCGGAACTTCGCGGAACGCTCGACGAGAAGAGCGAAGCACGCTGGGAGCAGATCAGGAAAGATTTCCTGCGCAACAAGGCGTTCGGTGGCGACGGGGCGGATACGGGTCAGCGCATCGTCGCGCAGCTGGCTGATCTCGTCGAGGGCATCACCAGTCTTAGCTCCGATTTGAAACCAAATGGCGCTGCCAAGCTCGATCGTGAGGCGAGAGCCGCCTCTGCGGCGATGATAAGCGACTCACTTGTCAAGCTGGGCGAAGCTATCGCGAAGCAAAAGACAACCGTGTCCGTGACCAGCAAGCCTACAAAGGAGTTTCAGCAGGTTCTGACCACGCTCAATGAAACGATTGAGAACACTCTGTTCCCGCTTGTACGCAGTATGGACAAACGCATCGCACTGGATATGGCCGCACGCGACGAACTGAAGAAACTCTCGCAAGAGGTAGAGGCGCTGAAACGCCAGTCGGAGTAGTCGAGGACGCTTGACTCTGTCGGGTGTTCCTCCGCGACGGTATGATATGCGTCCGCACTACAACGATTGCCGCAGCAGTGATGTGACGGAACAACCAAGAAACATAGCTGGTCGCATCCGTACCGCGCGCCAACGCGCGCAAATGGAACCGGCCGCCTTGAGAGCAGAGTTACGCGAGTATGGGATCGACCTGTCGAAGACCGGCTTGCATCGGCTCGAAACGACAGAACCGAAGAACCCGAATCTCAGGATCGTTGAGGCGATAGCGGAGATCACTAACGTATCGCCGGGTTGGATCCTGTTTGGAAAGGGCCCGAGCGTTCCCGGTACCGAGGTCGGCTCCGCGATTCGCAGCCGTGTCATTGACACCATTGAGTTGATGGCCGGTGCGCTCGATTTAACGGCCCGCCAGGAGTCGACGTTACATAACTGGCTGAAATCCGTTCGTAAAACGAAGCCCAGGCGAATCACAAAACCATAGCTCCTCGGGCGCTGTTCACATTTTCGGAACCGTTGTTCACTTTAACGGTTGACAGATCGTTTTCTGTGCGTATACTCGCGTCCACTATGAATCACTTCATTCAAAAACCAGGTTTAGCAACCGTCGCCGATCGGCGCTGGCAGTCGTATGCCAACGCCAATGCGGACGGTAGCGCGCGCCTGTCCGGTATGAACGGCATACCGGCGCATATTGCGTTTGACCGTTTTGATTCGCTCGCCACGAACAGTGGGGAACCGATGACTTAGCCTTCCCAAGAATATTTCTCGGAAGGCTCGACTACGAACCTTCCAGGGAAGCTCCATCAAGAGACCCCGGTCGGTTCAAACCCACCGGGGTTTTTTGTGCCCCGGTAGGACGCTCTTTAACAATGCGGATTGTGTAGACGTTGGGGCAGAGTCTTTCATGGGGAAAGGCTGCGGCACTCAGACCCAGGCCCGTGCGCGCATGCGCCTGCCCCGACGTGTTGATTTGGAGCGGCCATCACAGGCGAGATAGCCCGGCTGTAATCCGGGTGCCCTATGGGCTTTGTGGGTTCAACTCCTACCTGCTCCACCAACCCAGATGAGTCGTCCGGGTGACGACAGCGGACCGTTAATCCGCTCTGAGCGAGGTTCGAGTCCTCGATCTGGGGCCAAGGCTCTGTGGTGAAATGGGATCACGTGCCCCTGTCACGGGTAAATCCGGGGATCGAAACCCCGTAGAGCCGCCATTTTACAGTCCGGGTGCAGGGCACAGGAAGTCCTTACAAGACGTCCCTGCTGAGTTCGAGTCTCAGACGGACGACCACGCAGCAGAATACAAAGCGGTCGAGTAGCACGGTTTTCACCCGTGGCCTAGCAGGTTCGAGTCCTGTCTGCTGTACCAGTCAATGTTGAGGTGGCCGAGGAGGCAAGTTGGGCTGTGACCCCGACTCAGCGGTTCGAGTCCGCGCCTCACCCCGAGGGCATGGCAGAGAAGACATGCGGCGGGCTGCAACCCCGCAGACACAGGTGCGAATCCTGTTGCCCTCTCCAACTTTCTGAGAGTAGCTCAGTCTGGCCAGAGTCCCCGGTTTGGAACCGGGATGTCGCAGGTTCAAATCCTGCCTCTCAGACCAAATCGCTCCCGCGACCGTCATCAACGATGCGTCGACGAGAGCATCGATGACCGGTAGCTGAGTCGGTACAAGCACTCGCCTGATACGCGAGAGTAGCTGGGTTCGAATCCCAGACGGTCAACCACGCTTCGGCTGCTAGTGCAGTCCGGTCGTTGCCAACGACTGGTGTCGGGTGCGATTCCCGATCGAAGCTCCACGCCCGACAAGCATTAACGGTGATGCACCGGCTTTGTAACCCGGAGAACGGGGATCGTTACCTCGGTTGGGCACCAGACGATCGCGCAGTAGCTCAACGGTCAGAGCGCCACCCTCATAAGGTGCAAGGTGCGGGTTCGAGTCCCGCCTGCGCTACCAGATACGGTGACCGAACGGATCGGAGTCTTCTCTGCGAAGGAAGACCGTGCAGGTTCGAGTCCTGCTCACCGTGCCAGCGGAATAGCCGATGTAGCTGAGACGGATTAGCGCCGAGCTGAAGCCTCGGAGAGAGTGGATCGTTACCATTCGTCGGCACCAGACCCCGAGCTATGGATGCAGCAGAGAGTTCATTCGCGGCCGCGGTGCGGACCGTCGAAGGCTTCGCTAAAAGAAGCAAGATCAATTCCTCCGTGGTGTAACGGCTAACACAGTGGCCTTTTAAGCCGTCAGATCAGAGTTCGAATCTCTGCGGAGGGACCAAGCATGGAAGATAGAATCGATCACTTGCAAGTATCGAATTCACGACCATCGGCTTCGGCCGAGGTCTCGTTTAGCGGCCTGGCGCTGCTAACCGTCGGTAACGGCGGGAAAGGAACGCGCCCATGGCGTTTCGCCGGAACGGGAGTTTCGGTCAAACCAGGCAAGTTCGGCCTCCTTGAGTCCTCGGTACTTCCGGGGATAGCGGCAGAGCGATACGCGGAAGTAGCGTTGCTTACGCACCGGCAGTCGTCGGGAATGCGGGTACGCGAAAGAACACGTGGTGGTGCAACCCGCGACACCAACGTCGTGAACCGTGAGGGGTAACGAATAGCGCAGATCAGTACGAGCCTTGCAAGCGAGTGCGACTGTGCAGATGACCAGGGT
>JAAUXY010022186.1_pt1 | contig 12970 bp, 10 predicted proteins | sample 7278121 | NCBI WGS metagenome assembly JAAUXY01 (sample SAMN14350117, study PRJNA611818) | marine sediment metagenome | isolation source: surface marine sediment (1.8m) | place: French Polynesia: Moorea | collected 2018-08 | reverse complement strand
CAGTAGAATATATTTATATAATAAAAAATTTATAAACATATGCAGAAAGTATAGCAATTTGATTCCTCAAGGAAAAATTGGTAAATCAAATTGCGGACATTAAAATAAGCGAAAGGCTTAAATTTCTAAAATTATTCAACTTATTGATTTTATTATCAATTATAAATTATAACTCTGAAATCGCACCGAAAATTATAGGTATAGTGCCACCGGATATTAACGCTGTCACAATATATTGTCATACAATGAGCCGACAAACACAACTGCTAGTGTAATGTAACATCTACACCGTTGAGTGACTTACTAGCTGGACTGGATGTGGTAATGTTTTACTCAAGCGGAATAAATTGAAAAATATAGTTACTTGCGTTTTTTATGGCCATATCATATAGATGTAAGTTTATGTTTGGAAGTAATAAAACAAACAGTAATAGCCCTAAATTATCATTAGAGGATTAACAAATGCTTGAATTCGATCAAGAACTTGACGCGAGCGGATTGAATTGCCCTTTACCCATTCTACGTGCTAAGAAGGCATTGAATAGCATGGAAACTGGCAAAGTACTGCATATCATCGCTACTGATCCTGGTTCAGTTAAGGATTTTGAAGCATTTTCAAAGCAGACAGGTAATGAGCTGTTAGAGTCCCGGGAGGAGGGTGGAAGATTCTATTTTCTGTTGAAAAAGTCCTGACTGGCATTTGAGCTTGACTAGGTCGAAAATCCTCTGCTGGCTAAAAAACTTTAAAATTATGGTCAGCAACCGATATCTGGATCGGTCAGCATGGAATCGAAGTCAAGGGGGCTTCGTTATTATGACCTTCCTTTAAGTAAACAGGAAGTTGGTAAAAACCCCGGTTAACCGGGGTTTTTACATTGTTGCCAACGAGGAGAAATGACTGATTTGGTACGATGGATTCTTGCAAATAGATTATTGATTCAGAATACATATTAAGATGAGGGCTTTCATGCGACACATTATTTCGATACTGGTTGAGAATGAGTCCGGAGCGTTGTCGCGAGTATCGGGCCTATTTTCTTCGCGAGGCTATAATATTGAATCGCTTACAGTAGCTCCAACGGACGACCCAATGCTATCGCGTATGACCGTTGTTACACGTGGAAGTGACGAAGTTATCGAACAGATTACCAAACAGCTTAACAAACTAGTTGATGTTGTAAAATTGCTAGATCTCACCGGTTATACTCATATCGAGCGTGAGATGATGTTACTCAAGGTAAAGGCCGTTGGTGAGGATCGTGAGGAGTTAAAGCGCCTCACTGACATTTTCCGCGGTAGAATTATCGATGTTAACGATAGGTCTTACACCATTGAACTTACCGGTACTGGCGACAAACTGGATGCCCTCATTACGGCTCTGGGTTCAGCCAAAATCATTGAAGTTGTACGTTCGGGAGCGATGGGAATCGCACGTGGAGATATTGTGCTTAAAGTATAGCTGCTGAGCTAGCCCAGGCTAAGGCTTTGTAAATATACAATAAGGGGCTAAAGTCGTAGCAACATTGATTACATAATACTGAATTGCTTCTATAATTACATTAGGAATGCGGACGAAATAAGTTGACCAGCTGGCGCCGTATGATCGTTCGTATTCAAGGCGTGACAACAGGCGCATAGCCAGGCTATGTAACTGTTGTCGCAACGCCGAAGAGGGGCGATCAGGCAAGCCAGATGGGGAAGTTATTTCGGTAGCATTCCTTACCACCGACATATGCAGGAGACTTAAGCACGCGAGATGGATTTCGTCGTCACTGAGATGGCCATCACTAAGCTAAAACATCCAATCTTCGAGGCTCGATCCTGAGTAGCTGTTTTAAAATTATTCCGGTGGCACATTACGGTGTTAAAAATCGATACTAAATGCTCATTTACTCCCAAGTAAACTGTGCTTTCTCACTGATTTTTGACTTGTCCTGCATTCATCTGAATAAGTTTAAAACAGCTCTAGGAACTAAGGCGGGGTTTGCGTGTGAGAGATGTGGCTCGAAAAACTATCCGTGATGAGGTATTACAAGTTCCCGATCCATAGATGTTTAATAAGTAGTAAACTTATGAATATCTATTATGATAAAGACGACGATCTCTCTTTCATTCAGAGCAAGCAGGTCAATATTATCTGCTACGGATCACAAGGGCATGCGCACGCTAATAATTTGAAAGAGTCGGGCGTTGATGTGACGGTAGGCTTGCGAGCGGGCTCTATATCTGAGTCTAAAGCACGCGCAGCCGGGGTTTTAGTAAAAACTGTGGAAGAGGCGGTTAAAAATGCTGATGTGGTTATGGTACTAGCGCCCGATGAGCATCAAGCAAAGTTATACCGCAATGAGATTGAACCCAACATTAAACAAGGAGCTGCCCTGGCGTTCGCTCATGGTTTTAATATTCATTTCGAGCAGATTGAGCCTCGTGCTGATCTAGATGTGTTCATGGTTGCACCTAAGGGACCTGGACATCTTGTTCGGTCGACATACAGTCAGGGAGGCGGTGTGCCGACACTTATCGCGGTAAACCGTGACGTTTCCGGTCAGACTAAAGAGCTTGCCCTATCCTATGCCGCTGCCAATGGGGGAGGACGTGCAGGAATCATCGAAACCACTTTCAAGGAAGAAACCGAAACCGATTTATTCGGCGAGCAGGTTGTGCTCTGTGGTGGGCTTACTGCACTTGTTCAAGCAGGGTTTGAGACCCTGCTGGAGGCAGATTATGCTCCAGAAATGGCTTATTTCGAGTGTCTTCATGAGCTGAAGCTAATCGTTGATCTCATGTATGAGGGCGGTATCGCAAATATGCGCTATTCGATATCGAATACTGCTGAATATGGCGACCTGACCCGAGGAACTCGGATTATCACAGAGGATACTAAAAATGAAATGCGACGGATTCTCAATCAGATCCAGAATGGTGAGTTCGCCCGTGAGTTCATTCAGGAGAATCTGGCTGGTGCGCCAACCCTAAAGGCAAAGCGTCGGTTGGGACGGCAGCACCCAATCGAAGAGGTTGGCAGCCGTTTGCGCGAAATGATGCCCTGGATAAAGAATAATAAACTGGTCGATCAAACAAAAAATTAGAATATCTTATTCGCTAGGAGCAGAGTTGACCGACAAATTTTAAATAATCAACATATCTAATAATAAATACAACTAAAGTTAAATGGTGACTACTCAGCTATCTCTAGAATGCCATACCCACCTGAGTAGTTACGTTAAATGATTACATAGTGGTTACATTACTGACAGTTTCACATTACATATAATTCTTTGCATATTCCTAGCTGTGGAACGAATTGGTTAAGTTCAATGCTGTAGAGTCATCGGATTCGGAAACTTAAGTGGAAATTTACCAGCCCCCTATCGCACTTTGCGAAATTAGTCGACGGCGAAGGGTTAACATCGCTTCGAATTGGATCGCTACATTTTGGCGTAATTAAGCTTATGGCCTACGATCTGGAGCAAAAAAACTCTCGTCGCGGTATCTATCTTCTGCCTAACCTGTTTACAACAGGGGCGATGTTTGCAGGATTCTATGCCATTGTAGCCGCTACGGCTGACCGTTTCGAAGCTGCGGCGATTGCGGTTTTTGTGGCCATGTTGCTCGACGGACTTGATGGACGAGTAGCGCGCATTACTAACACATCCAGTGAATTCGGCGCTGAATACGATAGCCTGTCTGACATGGTTTCATTTGGCCTAGCGCCAGCGCTGGTGATGTATGAATGGGCGTTAGTACACATGAAGAGTATGGGTTGGGTGTGGGCCAAGCTCGGCTGGCTTGCCGCCTTCTTTTATGCCGCATCCGCCGCTCTCAGATTGGCCCGTTTTAATATCAGAACAGGGAGTTCGGACAAACGCTACTTTCAAGGTTTACCCAGCCCGTCGGCTGCTGCACTTATGGTGGGAATGATCTGGGTTTGGCACGATTTAGGGTTTTCAGGGAATGATCTGAAGATTCCGGCCTTTATTCTTACTGTTATTACCGCAGCGTTGATGGTGAGTAAATTTAGTTACTATAGTTTTAAGGATTTCGATCTTCGTAATCGAATACCCTTTATGGCGGTGCTTGTAATTATCTTCGCTTTCATGCTAGCATCCATAGACCCTCCTAAAGTTTTATTTGGCGTATTCGCTATCTACACATTGTCTGGTCCTGTATTCAACATATTGCGTTGGAAGCGTAAACGTGGCCATAAAATTTCCCCTAATGATAAGAGTAACTCCTAAGATTTCATTAGACTCCAGGCTAACGAAGTTGAAACCATTAGATTAACGGCATATTTACATGTTAGCCCACTGTAATTGAGATTCCCTATTTGTTGTAAAGAAACTTTGCTAAAGATAATTTTGAGCATATATAAGTTAAAGCTAAGCAGCAGTTTTAAAACCCCTCAGCGGGCACGATATGGCGTGATTAATCGGTTCGAAATGCTCATTGACTCCCCTGTAAACTGCGCTTTCTCATCGATTGATGCCTGGTCTGGCACTCACCTAAGGGGTTTTATAACAGCTTCTGATGAGTTGCATCACCGATAACCATTCTGGATGGACCACTAATGAAGTAATAATATGGCAGCGAAAGAAAAGCTCATCATTTTTGATACGACTTTGCGTGACGGTGAGCAAAGCCCAGGGGCTTCGATGACGCGGGATGAAAAGGTTCGTATCGCTAAAGCCCTGGAACGTATGCGAGTTGACGTAATCGAGGCAGGTTTTCCTATCGCCAGTCCCGGTGACTTCGAAGCTGTGCAGGCAGTTGCTCAAGCCGTAGGAGAAAGCACCGTCTGTGGTCTTGCCCGTGCTCTGGATAAAGATATTGATCGCGCAGGGGAAGCCTTAGCAGCCGCGCAATCGGCGCGTATTCATACGTTTATCGCAACCTCCCCCATCCATATGAAGACCAAGTTACGCTTGGCACCGGAACAAGTAGTAGAGCAAGCTATAGCTGCGGTTAAGCGCGCCCGGAAATATACTGATAACATCGAATTTTCACCCGAGGATGCGGGTAGATCGGAGATTGACTTTCTGTGCCGTATCATCGAGGCGGTGATCGATGCGGGGGCCAATACCATCAATATTCCAGATACGGTGGGTTACAATATCCCGCAGCAATTCGGTGAACTTATACGCAAATTAATCGAGCGAGTTCCAAATTCTGATCAGGCAGTATTTTCTGTTCATTGCCATAACGATCTTGGCCTTGCTGTAGCCAATTCGATTTCCGCTGTTTTGAATGGTGCACGCCAAGTGGAATGTACGATCAATGGCTTGGGTGAGCGGGCGGGTAATGCCTCTTTAGAAGAGATTGTCATGACGGTCCGCACACGACAGGATATCTTTCCGTGCGACACACATCTGAATACCACACATATTGTGCCTACGTCTCGTCTCGTATCAAACATCACTGGTTTCGCGGTGCAGCCAAATAAGGCGATCGTCGGAGCCAATGCCTTTGCTCATGAGTCAGGAATTCATCAGGATGGCGTTCTCAAATCCCGTGAAACCTATGAAATTATGCGTGCTCAGGATGTGGGCTGGAGCACTAATCGAATTGTTTTAGGGAAGCTTTCGGGGCGCAATGCCTTTCGTTCACGCCTCGAAGAACTGGGTATTGAATTTGCTTCTGAGCAAGAACTGAATACAGCATTTGCAAGTTTTAAAGAACTGGCCGACAAGAAGCGCGAAATCTATGATGAGGACTTACAGGCGCTGGTGACCGAGGCAGGCCTTTTGGCCATGGATGAACGCTGCAAGTTAGTAGCACTCAAAGTATGCTCCGAAACAGGTGAAATTCCCAAAGCAGTAGTGACGCTAAGTTTAGACGGTGAAGAGAGATCTGGCGATGCTAGCGGCAGTGGGCCGGTAGATGCCGCATTTAGAGCGGTTGCTTCCATCATAGGAAGTAAAGCGCAACTACAGTTGTATTCGGTTAATGCGATTACCGGCGGAACGGATGCGCAAGGCGAGGTTACCGTTCGCTTAAAAAAAGAGGGTCGTATTGTTAATGGGCAGGGCGCAGATACAGATATCGTTATCGCATCGGCTAAGGCTTATATCAATGCTATTAATAAATTATTACAACCAGTAGTGAGAACACATCCCCAGATACAACAAGTCTAAGGGTGGACTATAGCCTGTTAGCAAACCTACCTGTTGCAAATGAGTTTTCGGGGATCATAGCACGTCGTTCTCGCCCCATTGCGTCGTTGGAAAACGAAAACCACATTCTTGGTTATAGCCTAGAAGCTATTTAAAATTTATTCAGCTGAGTGTAGTACAAGGAAAAATTGGTGAGAAAGCGCAGTTTATATGGGAGTAAATGAGTCTTTTGCGTAGATTTTTAACGCCGTAGTGTGCCATTTCAATAATTTTAAAACAGCTTCTTACCTATCCCGCCTCGCTCTAGGACTGATTCGCCCACTCTAGACTCCTGAAAACGCATCTGCAACTGGTAGAATATCAATTAGCAATGCTTTACAGGTCTTATCGCCCCAAAACCTATGTATAAAGATTCTATCCCCTGTGTACTTCTCTAATGAGCGTGACAATAACGTCGTTTGAAATATCAAACTGGCAAGACATTTTCAAGACATTTTATAACTACTCAGGTGGGTATGGCAGATGCTTTACAAGACACGCTGTAACTACCTGCAACGCTTTGCGGTCCTGCTTCGCTCGCCTTACCCCTGTACGCTCGACAGAGGCCGTCCTGGCCTCTGACGGTCTTGTAAAGCATCTGCCATACCCGGCATTCTAGAGATAGCTGAGTAGTCACGACATTTTAAAGATATCCGATAAGTAGGGCACAAATGGCTGACAATAATTCTAGCTCGATCGAACGCAGCTCGAAGTATGGGTATATTAGTTCCACCCGATTAGCCTATCTCGATGCCATGGGTATCCAGGTTTGGGTACAGCGTTCATGCCAACCTCAGGCCCGAAAAATCTCTAGTTCAGCAACGGGTCCAGAAATTGACCCACAGAAGTTATCTGAGCAACGGATTGAAGCTAAGGTTAGGCTTTCTCCGATAGGCGAAGAGCATGCAGTGAGCGTCGCGAGTATGGAGTGGGAATCTTTACGCAGGCGCGTGACCAACTGTACTTTGTGTGAACTCCATAAAACTCGTACCCAGACCGTTTTTGGTGTGGGTGATCGGGAGGCTGATTGGCTATTTATCGGCGAAGCCCCCGGTGCCGATGAAGATCGCCAAGGTGAACCATTTGTAGGTCGAGCCGGTCAGTTATTGAACAATATGATTAGGGCCCTAGGATTAAGACGGGAAAAAGTCTACATCGCCAATATTCTCAAATGTCGTCCGCCAAAAAATCGCGATCCACAATCCGGGGAATCATTGGCTTGCCGGCCTTATCTGCGTCGACAGATCGAATTGCTTAATCCCAAGATTATCATTGCCTTAGGGCGCATTGCTGCCCAGAATCTATTACAGACCGATACTCCCATCGGTAAGATGCGGGGACGTAAATACATGTATGATAATAGTGGTATCCCGGTGATTGTAACCTATCACCCAGCTTATCTGTTACGAAGTCCAAGAGAAAAGCGCAAGGCTTGGCAGGATCTGCAATTAGCTTTAAAGTTGATAACCTGAAACAAGTGTATTCGGCGACGGTCTGATCGAAGATTATCGATGAACGCAGTTGTTAAATTTCAAAGTTTTGGTTTGCGGCTGATGACCCATAGCGATCTTCCTGTAGTCATGGAAATCGAGTCTAGTGCATATGAATACCCGTGGTCCGAAGGGATCTTTCGTGATTGTATGCGTGTGGGTTACGCCTGTTGGATATACGAGAAGAACGAAATGATTAAAGCCTATGGGGTCATGTCTATTGTAGCCGGAGAATGTCATATCCTGAATCTATGCGTGAAACCGCAAGAGCAGGGGCGCGGGTTAGGTCGGTTAGTCCTGCGAGGCTTATTGAATATCGCGTGCCAATACTCTGTCGATACAGCAGTCCTTGAGGTGCGTCCATCAAATTGTCGTGCGGTTATGCTCTATTTGTCAGAAGGGTTTAATGAAGTAGGCCAGCGCAAGAATTATTATCCCGCTAAAAGTGGACGCGAGGATGCTTTGATTTTCGCAAAGTCTATGGGTATGCTGCATGTGGCGTATTAGTGCAATGGCGATATTATTTTACTGAGTGCTGTAAGAAGCTGTTGTCAGTTTGTCTTAGGACCCCGTTTCACCGTAGGAATGTGGACGAAATAAGTTGACCAGCTGGCACCGCATGATCGTTCGTCCTCAAGGCGCGACAATAGGCGCATAGCCAGGTTATGTAACTGTTGTCGCAACACCGAAAACGGGCGATAAGGCAAGCCATAGGGGGAAGTTATTTTGGTAGCATTCCTTGAGTTTTGCCCACTTCATTGTTGTCCATTCACACAGAACGCGGCTAATCTGATGACGGTAATACGCCATGTTCTGAACTAGCCTTTTCGGAACATGGTAATACAAAGTTTAACAGACAACCTATGAACTGGCCGACTAAAACGCTGGTAAGTCAAAGTCAGTCTAAGTTGGTCAAGCTACACCCTACAAGCAAGCTTAGAAAGCTGTTTTAAAATTATTCAGGTGAGTGCAGGACAAGGAAAAATTGGTGAGAAAGCGCAGTTTATATGGGAGTAAATGAAAATTTTGCTTGGATTTTTAACGCCGTAATGTGCCGCCTGAATAATTTTAAACAGCTTCTAAGAGTTGAAAAAGTTATCTGTAATTAGATGCCTTATAGATCAAACCATGTCCGCTATTCAATACAATTCGCTCGTTTCATGCGCGCTGTGAGCGAAGCATAATCAAAATTGTGACTGCTTAAGTATTTCTAAAATCCTGGTATGGCGGTCGCCTGCGAATCCGTCGGGGGCTATGAATGGCCTCTGTCAAGCGTACATGGTAAGGCCGAAAGAGCTGACCACGCAGAGCCAGCCCTGGGCCTTCGCGCGAAGTGTGACCGCGAGAAGCGCTGTGGGTATTCACGGCGTGTCTTGATAAGTGGCTGCCATATCAGGCTGAGTAGTTACACAAAATTAAAGAGATTAGGAAGAGCGCTGAGAGCTTGATCCGGTAATTTTATCAGTTAAGCGGAATGCCATGGAGATCTCAACGATTCGAGCAGAGAATTTTGTCTAAGTTACAAAGCCCGCGGCAAATTTCTACAGTTTACTTGGCTGTCAGTTTGTGAAAATCCAAAAAGGATACCATTGGCTATGGCGGTTTTCCCTATTGTACGCATTATTCTTTTTTTAGGATTAGGCGTTTATCACCTACAGGCATTTGCAATAACCAAGTCTCAATTGACCACATCTGTCGTCGATCGCTTAATGCTACACGACTTCAACCATTCTGTTGTTATAAACAATATCGGTGGAAAAAACGGGATTTGGGCTGAGAATTCGGATGCTCGAAGAGGGGAGTTAACGTTCACCTCTGCGTTATCTAATCGAAGCGGCGATAGTGGTAATGCCCTTTATCTTACCTATTCGTTTAATCGAGAAACTTTATCGATAACAGGTTTTCGTCTCGGCCTCAATGGCCTTGATGTGAATAGGTATGATCATCTCGAGTTTTGGGTCAAAGGAGATGATAATAAGGGGTATTCGCGTTCTCTTAAAGTAACTTTCCGACGACCGTTCAAAGATTGCCTTGAGCATTCTGAACACGCTAGCTATGTTGTAAAAAATATTACCAGTGAGTGGACCAGAGTCAGGGTACCCTTAAACCGGATGAATGGCATCACAGACTGGACTAATTTAGAAGCATTTATTATCTCTTTTCATTCTAGACGTAGTGAGGTCAAGGAGGGCGCCTATTATGTAGATGACATTGCGCTGATAAAAACTGGTCAGCCTGGTCCCCATATCTGGGATAAAGTGACACCAATGAAGAAAATGGCTTGGGAGACGATGCTTGGCGGCAAGGAAAAGGCTAAGCTCCAAGTAAAGGCTCGACTGAGTGGCTGGCCAAGCAAAGCGTTGGTCTCTAGAGATCAGTTGCCTAAGAATAATCATGAGTTTCTCTTGCGTCTCGCACGAGATACCTGGCGAGGTCTAGATTCATTGACCGATCGAGAGCATGGTCTGCCATTGGACACTGTAAGATTTGGTGACGATACCGTGGACCCAAAACGATCTTATATCGGCGATTATACTAATGTGACCGATGTTGCTATGTATTTACTTTCCATAATCGCAGCCTATGATCTCAAGTTTATTACCCACCAGGAGGCAATTGAGAGACTCGATAGAACACTCTCAACTCTCGCAAAGCTGGAAATATTTCGCGGCTTTTTTTTCAATTACTACGATACTACCTCCCTGGAAAGAACTAGTAATTTTATCTCTTTTGTTGATTCGGCTTGGTTAACCGCTGGGCTTATGGTCGTGCGGACGGCATTCCCTGAATTACATGATCGTGCTAGTCGGCTCATTGATCAAGCCGATTATGGTTGGTTATATGATGACGTAGAACAATTGATGTCTCACGGTTATTATGCCAATTTACAATATCCCTCTGAGTATCATTATGGTCTTCTTTATACGGAGTCCAGAATGGGTAGTCTGATTGCAATCGGTAAAGGGGATGTGCCTGAAGAACACTGGTTTAAGATGGTGCGTACTTTCCCTGCTGAATATAGGTGGCAGTCGCTTATACCCGAAAATCGCAGAACTAAAAAGATACGAGGCTTTAAGCTGAAAGGAGGCTATTATCAGTGGCGCGATTTTAAATTTATACCGTCTTGGGGAGGGAGTCTTTTTGAAGCATTGATGCCGACTTTAGTTGTGGATGAGCAGAAATACGCACCTCATAGTTTGGGAATTAACAATAAGATACATGCTACGATACATCGCCGTTATGCATTGGAGGAACTGCAATATCCAGTGTGGGGAATGTCCCCGAGTTCTGCAGTAGCCAGGGATGCTTATTCCGAATACGGTATCAAAATATTGGGTGCTAGAGGATACAAGTGTGGAGTCATTTCACCTCATGCTTCGGCACTAGCATTGACCACCATCCCCAAAGCCGTGATCTTTAATCTACGAAGGCTAGTAGAGCTATACGATATCTATGGAGAATACGGCTTCTACGATGCCGTTGATCCTATAACCGGTGAAGTCGCTTATAAGTACTTGTCTCTGGATCAAGGGATGTTGTTTGTTTCGCTAGCGAACTATCTGAAGGATCATACGGTACAGAAATATTTCGCCGCTGATCCTATCGCGGCCAAGGCTCTATCCATCATAAGCGAAGAACGATTTTTTGACTGATAGTAAGAATACTTAAAGATGCATATTCTTATTACACTACTTCGTTATGGCTAATAGCTGATTCTATCAGGCCTACTCTCTGCCGAATGCATGTCATGTTAACCTTGCACAATTCCCCAATGCTTTTCCTTGGGGGGCCGCTAGTCTGCGTATCAAATCGAGGGATCACCATTCGCCGATTGAGCGGGCCAAAGTATTTGGCATCGTTTTTCACATACACCCGGCATGATTGATCATGGGGACCCAGGCGATATTGCTTGTGATCACTATCACAGCGCTATAAGTCATGTAAAATGTACGCAAGCGTTAGGTCTACAGGCATACCGATTTAGCATCTCTTGGAGTCGAGTGCTGCCTGAAGGATGTAGGCGGGTGGACGCCAAGGGACTGGCTTTCTATGAACGACTCGTCGATTCTCTCTCAAAACATGATATTCAACCCATGACAACACTTTATCATTGGGAACTACCGGCAATGCTTAAAGACAAAGGAGGCTGATTGAATCGGTACAGTGTTTACTGATTTGCCGATCATGCGCGAGTTTTGTTTAACGCTGGACGATCGGGTTCAATTTTGGATTACTTTGAACGAACCCTGGGTTGGCTTAGACAGGGAATACATGCACGGTTACCATGCACCCAGACATCGCAATCTATTCCAAGTACCCTTGGTTGCGCATAATTTACTGCAGGCGTACACTACAGTCGTATAAGCGTATCGTGCACTAAGGTGAGGGCAAGATCGCGATTGCGATTAATCTCGAGCCCAAGTACTCGTGCTCTCAGACACAGCAGGATTTAACGGCGACCGCCCGTGCCGATGCCTACACAAATCGACTATTTCTCGATCCGCTCCTGCTAGGCTCTTACTCCGATGGGTTGCCTGAAATGTTTACCTAAGCATGGCCGAAGATGGAATTAGGACATATCCAGCAGCCAGTTGATTTGCTAGGAGCCTGGTGGACTTTAGGCTGATCTACGGCGGAAAAGCTTGATTTGGGCAGATTTCCCGATCCTTTTCGTTAAATTTCCCGATCCTTTTCGTAAAAATAGCGACGGCTTCACCCTTCAACATCCTGTCTCTTCCCTCAAACGATCGATAAATCTGCCTCAAATCGTCTTTCCCTCGCTACGATCGCCTAAGTCCAACAGGCTCCTAAGTACTAATTGTTATACCCGCGGTATGGTCTGCAACGATCATTCTATCATTCCACTTCGCACCCGTAACCTTCCGCAGACGCAGGAATCGAGTACGGAAATGGGCTGGGAGATTTACCCGCAAGGGCTAACGGACATCCTTGAATGGATCAATGCGCGTTATAACAGGCCACCCATATACAATACTGCGAACGGAGCAGCGTTTCATGATGTACTCGGCATCGATGGATCTATGAGTGATGTGTTGCGGGTGAATTATCTTCGGGAACATCTACATGCAGTTCACAAGGCTCTTCAAAAGGGGGTTTGATTTGCGTGGCTACTTTGTTTGAGCACTATTATGTAAACTGTGCTTCCTCGCCAATTTTGCCTTCTCCTGTACTCGCCTGAATAATTCAAAACAGCTTATAGGTAATCACATTGTTTATTTGTTTTCAATAATTGCGTAATCAGGGTTTATATAACCCGTTCCTTGTTTAATGGTTACTTTAAACCAGCCGTTGACCCTTTCGACATAACGT
>JAAUXY010167753.1_pt1 | contig 12971 bp, 9 predicted proteins | sample 7278121 | NCBI WGS metagenome assembly JAAUXY01 (sample SAMN14350117, study PRJNA611818) | marine sediment metagenome | isolation source: surface marine sediment (1.8m) | place: French Polynesia: Moorea | collected 2018-08 | reverse complement strand
CGTCACTTTCCACCCCGTCTCTGTCGACGATCTACGTCACTATGTCTTCGACGTGATCGAGCAGCCAGGCCTGTCGGCAGCGCGAGCCTCGGAAATAGCGCCGGATCCCGAAAAACGCAGAGGAATCGATGCGGCCTACGAGCAGCTTGCCGAATGGGCTCAGCAACTCGGCGAGGGGCAATCCCTCGCAATGAACGAAACTATCGCCTACGCGACGGCGCAGATTGCCGGCTTCCTGCATCCCTACTGGTATGCCCGAAATGCCGCGATAAGCATGCTGGACGACGAAGCCGTACTCGAGCTGTTCGTGCCGCTCGCCAAACTGCCGGGTGCGCCGACATGTTTGAGTACCGCGGCCACATCCGCCCACATCGGTCTCAATTACAGCGCGAGTGGCGTTATCACGGATCTCGATAAGCTGGAACGCAATCTCCGGCGGCTGGGGCTTGACGGCGATCCACCGAAGCTGTTCACCGTGTTCGACGGCAGCACGCTCGCGTCTCTCCGGGAGACCATCGCGTATTGCCGGAAGCACGACCTGGCGCTGATCGAAGCGGCTGACATCGTCGTGCCGATCACCGGCGACGCAGGCACAGATCCTGAGCATTATCGCGAAGCTGAGCACTTCGACGAGTCGTCGAATGGCGATCGACAGTGGTTTGAACCGCCCAGTCACAATCGTCGACCCGCATTCGAGGCGCTTCAAGCCAGTACTGAGCCGCTCGCGAACGATGCTGTCGCTGTGAAGCGCCTGATTGGTCGCAATCGCACTGGCCTGCTCGTACCGCTGTACCTCGTGCCCGACCTGGATCGGCAGAAGTTTCTGTACACCAAATACGCCGCTGTGCTGTACGACGATGGAAAGACGGCGCCCGTGCTCAAACGACGCCTGAAAGTGGTGCGGCGCTCCTTTTCACACCGTGGTTACTGGCGTCGCCTGTTCGAATACGAACGCTCGTTTTACGAAGACGAAGCCAGGGCCGATCCGAGCCCGGATATTGAAGCGGCGCAGATTGGCATCGGCGATACGCCTGAACGCATTTTCGAGTCGGGCCTGATGGCGGCCGCCGTTGGTGAGTGGAGCCTTGCGAACGCGATTTTTCGGAAAGCCTTGCGGGCGGCCGACTTCATTATTCGCGGTGAACACGCCGAGCGAGACGCGTACAACTATCCGGGCAACCTCGCAAACGTGCTGCGCACGCAGTGGTTCGCTCGCGCGCTGCTGGAGCAGTCGCCGGATCGGGACACACTTATCCAGGCCTGCGACGCCTATTGCGAGTTCGCCAAGTCGCTCAAGCGTGCTGACTGGACCGAGTACAAACAGCGCGACTATGTGGATTTCGTTCTAACCAGCCTGGTCGCCGGGCGGCGCGATCGGGCAACCGAAATGCTCGAGTTTCGACGGCCCTTCGACGCACAAACAGAGCTGATATCGCTATGCCGGTCTATCGCGACCGCGGAACGCGGCTCTGCCGTTGCACGCGCAAGCCATGAAAAAGGCATGCAGCTACTCGAGGTGATGCGGCATCCGAACGGCGGCAAGTTTCTGCTCTACGGGAGGCTGGCCGCGCTCCAGCTTGCGCTCGCGATGGATCAGTGTCTGACGGAAGAGCCCAATTGGGGAACGACACGCGACGTTGCAGAATGGTTGGGGCACTAGGGAACGCATTGGTCGCAGCGTCGAAAGCAGCTTCCGGGACGTTATGAACGGGTACATGGCTACGCCGCTATTGTCACGGCGCCGTACGCGAGCAGCCCAATGATCGCAAGCACCGTCACAACCCCCTGGGGGTGTCGAAGCTGGATTTGAATCTTGAGCATTTCGATCGGGCCCACTCGATGCGCTTCATCGAGTCGCGGTAACAGCCGTTCCTGGACATCGTCGCGTGCATATATTTGCGCCTGGGGCCTACCGAGAATCACCACAGCGTCCCGGGTTGCTATCGCCGTGTCGTCAAAGCGGACCTCCGGGATCCTGCAGCTCGACAGCCGGCCCGAATGGTCGCGCAGCGTCAGTGTACTGCCGTCCACCGAGATAGACGTTCCCCAATTGGCGCTGTTTACCCACGCAATCAGCAGTACGATCGCGAACATGCCCGCCAGTGGACCAATGAGTTTTGTCACGACGTCAGGGTGCTCAAACACGTCAAACATGTAGATCAACGGAACAACGGACAGCAATGCAAGGAGCCAGACAATTCTCACCGCCCTGGACATATGCTTCCGCACGTTCTCGTCCGGCTCGAGATGCAAAGGAGCAGCGTCGTTTCTCGCGGCGCCTGGATCAGCTTCAGCAGATCGCCGGACTTGGGCCTTGTTCATGCCCTGCGCGAACGCGCGTACCATCAGCCCAATCAACATGACTGCAAGCACGGCGACACCGGCATAGCTGAGAATCGTAGCCTTGCGGCGCTCTTGCCTTGACGAAGCGAGTATTGTATCGAGCCCCGCCGATTCGAGATCGGCCAGCGGTCTGCCCGCTGTTGAGAACCTGCGGACGACATCGTTTTCCCAGTCACTCACCCACACCGTGTCTCCGACAGCCAGAATCGAGATGGGATCGGCTTCCGGTGGCAACTCGATGTGTCGCCGGTACTGCCAATCGCTGTCGAACACGTAGAGCCCGCCGAGGTTCATGCCAGTTCGCATATTGTTGACCCACCACCCGTCGCCAATGCGAGCAAAGTGACTCGGCCAGATTTGTTGCACGATTTTCGCGGCCCCTGGCACCACGTTTTTGCTGTCTATACGATCCGCGAACGTCGGAGATTGTGAGTTGAGCCTGCGAACGACGTGATTGTTCGTGTCGGCGACAAGCAGCTGCCCGTCATGCAGCATCAGCTGGTTCGGGAACTTGAATCCGCCGGCGGGCGTTGCCTGTTCGACCCCGTCCGACGAGTATTTTCGCAACAAATGCCGGGTCGTATCGCTGACATAAACCTCGTCACTCTGCCAGTCGACAAAGACGCTGTACGATGCTTTGAAATCGATTCCCTCTTCCCCGAAGCGCTGGCAGACCAAAGTATCCAGGCTGCAGCGGAATAAGCCGCTCCCCGAATCGTCCGGGACGATAGAGTTACGATTTGTCTCGCGCTTGTACGCGCGAACGTTGTCGAGGAACGAGCGCGGATCGGGGCCCCGTCGCAACAAGATGTCGCCATTGGAGAAGAATGCATAACCTCCGAGAAACAGATCGACTCCAATGGCGTCGAGATCGTGAGTCTTGAGATACTCGCCCTCTTCGTCGTGTTCGACTAAATACTGCTGGATCTGGACAAATCGATGTCCGTTCGGGCTCGTATTCAACTCTGCAGGTCCGCCATAACTGGCGGCGACCCCGGAACCCCACATCCATACGGCGACGGCCACGAACGTCATCATCAAGACCAACGCAGCGACAGCCGGATGCACTTCGGTATTCATTCGAGAGCTGCTGTTCTCACGCAAAACTGCAATTCAGGCATCTTACCCGACGTCCAGGGAGATCAGCGTGTCACAAGTCGCACTGTCTCAAACTCGATAATCGCCGCTGAAAAGGGCCCGCCTTGACCTGGAGGTTATGGACGCGAGTTGCGGATGACGATATCGCGATTGATGTTGCGCAACGTGAGTACCGGGTCAGCATCAGCGCGCTTCGTGGCAAACCAGGTGCCGCCGGCGTCGATAACCTCCTCGAACGTCGTATCCAGATTCGTCTGAATATCACCCCAGCGGGCCTGCACCCGCAATGCCGGTACCTTGTTTGGCATCACCTCGAGGGTCAGCGTGCCATTGGCAGCCGTAATGGCCGAGTCGGAGTCGATGCCCGAACTAGCTAGCGAAACCGTAGCGTCGCCATTCATCGCAGTTACCGACAGGCTGCCGCTGTAGTCGGTAACACTCACGTCGCCACTGGCCGACCACGCCAGCAACGTACCGCGCCATGTATCCACGTTAATCGACCCGGCGAAATTGATACGCGCATGAAGATCCAGTTGCTCCGGCACCGTCAGCGTAACCGTACACTGCGGGCCATCCTCGTACGTTCGAATGGCGATAACCTCATCGCCGGCAACGATGTCGGGAAGTAACGAAGTCGACCGCAGGCTGCGAAAACGGCCATCGCGATCGACTACCTCCGGCTCGCGTGTTTCGCAATCGGAGACGATGAGCACATTCCGTTCGGGGCCTGAGGCGACGCTGATATCTCCTTCCCACAGCGTTACGACGAGGCGCTTGTGCGACGGCGTTATCGGAAGTGAAACGGTTTCGTCCGTCGCGAAAGCCGGCAGAGTGAGCAAACAGAGGGATGTGGACAGAACAAGCTGTCTCATGTGCGAGCCTCCCGCGACTGGATGGCAAGCTCTACGAACGCCCGGTTGAATTGAATTCGCTCCAGTACCTCACGACGAAATTCGAGGTCCTTGAGCACGTCGTCAAGCAGCAGATCGAGCGCCTCGAGCTGTACATTTGGATCGTCGCTGCTCGTCAACAGCTCAATCAGTGCGGCGGTGATGGCGGGGTTCCGGCCAAGCTGCCGCACATTGGCCAGACCTGCCAGGACTCGATCGCTACGCTCCGCTGCCAGCAATACGAGCGCACTCTGTTTCTGCGCCGCCGTAACGTCCTTTTGCAGATTTACGTTCCAGGCGAACAAAACAGCGATGACCAACCAGGATGCGGCCATTCCCAGCAACAACCAGGGCGTCCTGCGTTGATCATCCTGTGGCAATTCGAGTTCAGGTGGGTCGACCGACCTGAACGCGTTCCACAGCGGCTCTGCAGAGTCACCCAACTCGGAGCGCCATAGCTCGCGAGATTCAGTGTCGTACCTCATAGCTCCAATTCCTCTTTGAGTCGGTTCAGGCCGCGTGACAGGCGCACTCGCAACGCGCCGTTGCTCATGCCGAGCAACTCTGCAATTTCGTCGAGGCGCAAACCCGATACACGGGACAGGACGATAGCCTCGCGGGTATCCTCCGGGAGCCTTGCCAGCGCGTCGTCCAGACGATCGGCGAGTTCGGCAGCCTGATGCTCATCGGCCGGATTTGCAGCCAAAGAAACGCTGTCGACAGGCTCGAGTACCGTTGGATTGCTGCGCACTCGAAACAGCGCGTTTCGTGCAATGACGAACAGCCAGGGGCGCGCGCCCGACCCCCGGAACGACGCCCGGCCCTGCCACGCGTTCAGGAATGTCGTTTGGAGCGCATCGCCCGCGCGCTCCGGATCGCCAGCGAGTCTCAGCAGATAGTTGTAGAGCGGTGTAGCAAGTTCAGCGTACAGCCGATCCATCGCCTTACGACTGCCGGCTGACGCCTTCTGCATCAGCCTGTCCTCATAGGTGGCGTCAGCCATCGCAGATGAGGCCGGGCGGCGCTTCACCCGAAGGCGCGTCGAAATGTTCGACGGTTACACCATCCGGCCAGTCCTTCAAGGGTGACGTCGAATCGACCCTATGGTGTCTGAAAAACCGCAGAATGGTTTCCGCCAGCCGGAACTGATCGGCCGGCATCACGCCGTTTTCGCCAATGGGCTCAGCGTCTGTGATTGTATTGTGCTCAATACCGGCCATCTTCACGAAGTATGTGGGTTTCTGCGCGCACCACGCCAGCTCGCGGACGTTGCCGATAGCGTACGGCCAGATACCTTCGCTGAGGATTGCCATTACCGGCATCCCGAGACCCCGCCGTCGACCCGCCCGCGGTGCCAGGCCCTCGACGCCGACCCAGGCCGACGCGCGACTGTCTGCGGCGGCAAATGCGCCTGCGATACGGCCGCCCAGTGAGTGCCCCAGGAGCCCTACCTGCTCGGTATTGACCTGGCTCGCGAACGGCATGTTACTCGCGGCTTCCGCCTCGGAGATCCGATCGAGGACAAACGCGAGGTCTCCGGCACCGGCTGTCGCGGCGGAGGCAAAGAAACGATCGACTTCGCTGTAAGGGCCGGCCATGAGCCCGGCCGGCGGCTCGAGCGCGGGGTCGGGCGGAACTACGCGCCCGTCCGGAAAAACCTGACGTCCACTGCCTGGGCTGTCGACCCCGACGACGACGAATCCATGCGCAGCGAGAAGCTCGGCGACATGTGAATACGACATCGACGATACGCCCCTGCCCGGGGACAGCAGGATCAGCGACCTGCGATCGTCCGGCTCGCTGGCCGGATACCAGGCATTCACGACGAGCTCGCGTTGCGGTTCCGCATTGCCGTTCACGAGTGTGCCCGACCACGTAAAGGTCGCCGTCCGGCCGCCATCGGGAGCTGGCTGGGCGGATGTGCTGATTGCGATGATCAGCCCGAGCAGACCAGAGCATCGTGCCATGATTGATTTCCGTGAAACGTGGATCTTCTCTTACAAGCGGAAACCGGCACGTTTGTTACGTCGGCAGTTCCGTGATCGGTAACGATCGCGGAAATCCGGAGCTGTTACCGAATACTCATACGGGGCAATTCGCCACGCCGTTCATGGGCAATTACCGCAATCAGCGTCATCGGTACAATCGACACCCGCTGTCCACGGTTTGAGCGCGAACGTCAGCAGCGGATTCGCGACGTTGTCTTTGTTCCACTGGCTGTTGCGCTTTGGGTTGTCGTTGTTGAATCCGCTTGGGCACATCAGCGTGTTGCTACTGCCGTCGACCCTGTGTGGCACATCAGCGGTCGGGAATCCCTGGCCGGGATGCTTGAGCGTCAGCACGTGACCGAACTCGTGCGCCAGGTGCGTCAGATCCACGCCAAAGTCGGCATTCTCGTCGCTGCTGATGACCTTAGCGGACTCAGTGCCTCCGGAAATGGTATTGCCGCCGCCGTCCATCGTCTGCGGGTCGAATCGGTCAACGAAATAGGTTTCAATGCAGTCGTCTACATCGACTTCTGCTCTTAGCGCCGTTTTCTCGCCGGCCGTCAACGTACTGTATGACGCGTTCCAGATCGTCATCCAGTCGCGGTACGTGAACACGATATCTGCTTTATTCCATTCCTTCGTCACGCCAGGCTGGCCAAACGCGAGGCCGTCGCCGGAATAGACCACGGAAATGCCTGTCGGAAACTGAATTCCGAAGATCTCTGAGTAGGTCACTGACAGCCGCCCGATTCGAACCGGCTGTATGCACAGACGTCGTGCGGCTTCCAGCCAGATAATCCAGTCGATCTCGATGCGGACAGCCGCAACCGACTCGATTTCGAGCGGGCGCCGCAGCTTCAAGGGTTCGTAAGCGTCCGCACGAATCTGGATGCGTGTTTCGACATTACGGGTCTCGACACCCTGTTTCTCGACGTTTTTCGGCGGTTCCCACGGCCGATCGAGCTCGAACACGATCTCGAGTTCTGCCGGGAGCGTTGTCATGTCGATATCGTGGCCGTCGCCTTTGCTGCGTATTGGCGCGATCTCGAAGAATTGAGACAGGCTCAATTGGCCCCGGAGTTTTCCTGACAGCTTGCGGCCGTCGAGCCGCAGGGCCTGCGGCTCCGCGGGCGAAATCGTAAAGCCCAGCGCGGACGTTGCCTTGCCCTTCGGTTCTATTCCCGTTATTGCGCGCTGGTCGACGCCGAAGGCGACCCAGTTGAGCGCTCTGACGAGAATCACGCCTTGCGCGATGCTTTCGTCAGTGAATTGCAGGTGAGCGCTGACGCGCCCACGAGCTGGTTCAGTGCCTTGCGCGGCCGGCACCATCGCTCGCATCTCTCCATTGACGACAACGTTATGGGCGCGGGGGCTGTCTTTTGCCGCGGCGCCATGCGCAACGAAGACAATCGCCAATGCGAACGTGTGAACGAGCGGCGAGATTCGACGTAAATTCATGACAATCCCCTGGCGGCAACGCGACGGTCGTTAGTTAACAAAAATATAGCAGCTGCGTAGAGATCTGCACTTGCCAACATTCGAGTGTCGAAGTCGAACTTCCACAGACGTCGTCCGTTGGCTCAAGGCTGCTCGTTCGCGGGAATGCCTAAGGGCATCCCCGAATTGACGCGCGCCCCTCGTTCCCCAAAAGATGGTATTGCGGCTGTTGGTCCTGGTCGCGGCCAGGAACAGACCGAGCGATACGATGAACATCTTTGGCATCTTCAACCGAGAACCTCCCGGGCCGACCGCCCTGGAGAGAGCGCAGGACCTGCTCGAGCAGGTCGAGGGCCACCTGGAGGAGGGAGAGGTCGACGAGGCGCGAGATCGTCTCGCTGAGGTGCATGAGCTCGCCGCTGAATGTGACGAGAAGGAAATTCTCGACATCCTTCATGCTGCCGGGGACCATCTGCGCAGCCTGGGCGAGTCGGCGGACGCTCTCTCTTACTTCTATACCGCGCTGGTGAAGGCCGAGGGTCATCCGGACGCCGAGATCGTGCCCGATCTTTACGCCGGACGTTGCTACGCCCTGATCGACATGGCGACGACGGCGATGTGGGACGGGGAGGACGACGAAGCGGAGTCGTGGATTGAACAGGCCAGAGCGGAGGCAAAAGCCACGGGCGATATCGCGCTTCATGCAGAGGTGCTTATTCGCGCTGCAAAGGTCGAGCAGATCGTCGACCCATGGCGAGGAAGCGACTATCTCGATGAGGCGGACGCCCTCCTCGCAGACCTCACAGACGAACGACGGCGCGCGGAGCTGCTGGAACATATCGGCGACTGTTGCCAACGGCGGTCCACCGACACGGCGAGCCTCGGGTTCTTCGACCAGGCGATCGAAATCGTTCACGAGCTCGGGGACACAGACTCTGAGATACGCCTTATCCTAAAGAAGTCTCAGACTGGCGCTCATTCCACCGAAAACTGGGGCTTCTGGGTACAGCAGGCGAACGAGCGTTTCGCAGAGGCACTCGCGCTCGCCGAGGCGTCGGATGATGCCGCTAACGTCTCCCTGACGCTATTCCTGGCCGGCCAGTACAACCTGGACCACAATGAATCAGCTCTTGCCGAAGAGTTGTTCACTGACCTTCTCCAAAGGAGTCGAGACATCGACGATCCGCTCGGCATGGTACGGGGCCTTTTCGGTCTCGGTCAGGAGGCCGAATACTGGATCCGCACCTACCGGGATCCACGCTTCATGGAAGACGACAGCGTAGAGCGCAAGCAATCAATACTTGTCGATCTGAGACAGAAAGCGATTACGTTCTACTCCGAGGCGCTCGAAGTGGCGGGGTCGCTGGAAGAGAACGCCGGGTGGGAGCATATTTTGTGTCGTCGGCTCGCCTGGATCCGTGGTCAACAGGGAGAAACGGACACTGCCGTAGAGTTCTACAATCGCTCTTTGGAAGCCTGCGAGAATAACAACGACCTGCTCAACACGCTCGATGCCGCCACGATGCAGATCGAGCCGCAGGACGCGAACGAGGCCCTCGAGCTGTACTACGATAACCTGTCAACGCTCCCGTACCAGCCACAGTATGTCGAGAAGGTCACTTCCCTCCTCACACGTCTCGGGCATCGTCACTGGCAGGCGCAGGAGTACGGGCAGGCGAGCGCACAGTTTTCGACCCTGATCGAGTGGCTGAGAGAAGCCGGCGGCCGGGAGGTGGAAACAGAGCAGGAACTTGCGCAGATGCTTCTCGAGATGGCGCATGCCGGGCGAAGGGATGAGGCGGCCGCCGCCGCTGACCTGTTTGTGAGGGCGCTCGTCCTGGCGGAGGGCCAGGACCAGGAGAACCGTGTGCTTGAGGACCTCCGGCGCAGTGGAAGCGCGTTTGGATCGGCGGCGGCATTCGCCGGCGAGATCGCTGTTCGGCTCGAAGCCTATGGCATGGATGAGCTGTCCGGGACCCTGCGGGGCAAGCTGCACGTGCTGCCGGACACGCCTCTCTGAATGTCGACCAAAAGCTGACTCGGGCAGAGTCTGTCAGTCATTCGGATCTTTGGTTCTCAAATGGTTTTGAACGACGTTTCGACCAACCTTCTCGCCAAGACGAACACCCTCAACGGAGTCGTATCGAAAGTGTATGCCGAGATAGATTCTGGATAGACCACATTGCATTGCGGCTTCGGAAAAATCGGCAAATTCCCGTGTTGGCGGATGCATCTCGATCTTTCCTGAGAACGGACCGGCTACATCGACCATCGGTATCCGCATGGTGAACGCGTATTCTTCTCCGAGCACATCGTCGAATGCTGACATTGCCGCCGCGCATGCCGTTCCATGCGCGGACGGATAGGACGGGAACGCATAAGTGTGGCGGTGCGTGTTCGTCCACGTTTCCTCAGGCACTGTATCGGGATTGCCATCGTTCCCGGCCCAGCGGATGGCGGTGTACGGTCGCCAATGGTTGTAATGAAACTTGTTGTCAAAGCTACTGACGTAACCGTCGAAGATGGCCATATTCAGCAATGCGAGCAATCGAACTGCTTCCGGAAGCGGTAGCGCTTCCTTGTCGATCAGGTCCCGCGCAAGACGATTGTGTGAGTTTTCGGCAAAGTCTTTCCACCACAACGCGATGTGCGTCTGTTCCGGCGTGCGGCTCATGCTCTGGAATCGGCCGAGTTCTTTGACCTCTTCGAAAGCGCGCGAGTAACCGTCACTCGATATTTCAGGCGGCGGGGGCGCTCGAAACTGGTCCGGCCGCTGCAACGCAAAACCACGTGCCCTGGCCCAGCCCGCACCAAAGATAAACCCTTGTGGCGTCCCACTGTGCTCCTGAAACTCTGCATACACGCCCGGCGCCATGGGATGCCAGCGGTACTCCGCCTCCCCGTCCCAGCCGTCGCCGTCGCGCTCGGCAAGGATCGCCTTCGCCGCCGATTTGCCGGTGTCAAGGCTGGCCTGCAGCAACTCTTCAGGCGAAACGTCACGTAACCACCGGTCCCTTATTTCTTCAAAACGTTTCCTCTGGTCGGGATACTGGTCTGCAGCTACCACGAATGCGGCATGATTGGCCGCGACAACCGGGTCCGCCTCGGGTGCGGCCCCGTCAAGCGCATAGGTTTCGTACTTGCCGTTGCTGGCACTCAATGCATCGTGCATTGCGATGTGCATCATCGTTACCGTCCGGAGTCCTTTCAACGTCAGGAATCCGTCTTCAGACTCGGCAACCTCGAGGACCGTCTCGTTCCACTCGGTCGCAAGAGTCGCATCGGTTGCGAGCGCGCCAGTGCCCGGCAAGCAAAGGGCCACGCAGGCCAGGCCGGAAATGATTTTGCGGGTGATCATTCGCTGCTCTCCTGCCTCTGGTAGCAGGTCATAACCCTATCGCCCGTTCCGATCGTGGGCTACTCTTGTTTTTGTAGTGCAATCGCTGGCGTGAGACATGACGAAGCAAAACAAGAAATCATCAACTTACGGCCAATACTGTCCGCTGGCGCTGGCGGCGGAGTTGCTGTGCCGACGCTGGACAATTCTCGTTATCAGCCGACTCCTCGATGGCTGTCGGACGTTCAACGAGATCCACCAGGGCATACCGAAAATCTCGCCCAGCCTGCTCTCTACGCGCCTGACCGAGCTCGAGCATGCCGGCATCGTGAAGCGGCGAAAGATACGCAACGAAAACCGCTATCACTACGAGCCGACGGAAGCGGCCCGGGACCTCGCGGAGTTGATCGACCAGATGGCGGTCTGGGGACAGCACTGGTCGCGCGACATGAACATGGACGACCTGGATCCGGCGTTCCTGGCCTGGAGCATGTCGTTGAGAATGAATACCGATGCAATGCCCCCGGGCCGGACGGTCGTCGAGTTTGAGTTTTCGGGCACACCTACCGAGTTTCGACGATTCTGGCTGGTCAATACTGACGGCAACGTCGATATGTGCCTGAAGGACCCGGGATACGAAACCAACCTGCACGTCCGGTCTGACATCCAGCGATTCATCGAGGCTTGGCGCGGCTTCCGCGACCTTCGTCAGGAAATTCGCGCAGGAAACATTCGTCTGGCCGGGCCAAGGCAACTGAAGTCGTCGTTTCCCGACTGGTTACTGCTAAGCGCGCTGGCGCCTTACCGACGCCGCATCAGCGGACGAGAGAACCGGCTTTATAAGGCTGACCGTCAATAGTGTGCAACCCGTCATATCCCGCGATGGCTCGTACGGCCATACTGACAGGCGCAGGGAATGTGAACTGGCCCCGGATTATTGACAAATATGGATGGCTCGATCCTTGATGCAGCACTATACGTACTGGGCGGCTCCCTGCTCGGTGCCATTATCGGGTGGGCCATTCGAGCTGCTATCGCCAGGCGGCGAACAAGTCAGTTCGCCAGCGAGTTCCACAAGCAGCTTGACGACGTCATCCGTCAAAGAGACGAATTCGCGAACGAGTATTCCCGATCTCGATCGACGATCGAGTCGCTGAAAGCAACCAATGTCAAACTCAGTGACAAGTTGACGTCCCTTTCCGGGAAATCGAAGATCCTGGCCAAGAACGTACTTACCCTTCGCACGGAACGTGAGAACACAAAGGCCAAGATAGGCGCCATTCAGCAAGCGCTCGTATCGCTGCGAAAAAAATCAGCTACCCTGCAAACCGAATTCGACAAGGCCCGCGACTTTTACAAACGTGAACTCACGAAGTCGTTTGAACGGCGCAAGGCCCTGGAGTCTGATTTCAAGATCGTACGAGATGACCATGATTCCCTCGCCAGGCTCGTGGAATCATCGGCTCGACAGCATGGCTCGGCGGAAAATCTGCTCACAGAAGCCCATCTGCGCTTGGGCCAGCTGGATGTTCTCGAACGAAACGTGAACAAACTGGAAGAAGAGAATGCACAGCTCAGGCAAGACGCAGTGCGATTGAAGCAGGAACTCGACGCAAAGGAGCGCGACCTCACGAAGTTAGAAGAGCTTAGACTGCACAATCAGCAATTGGTGACCGCCGTCGAAGCGCTGGAAAACAGCCGCCAGGCACATGAGGCCGACGCCGAACGGTATCGGCAACAGGCAAACGAATCCGAGAAAGAATCGGATACCTTGCGTCTCAAGCTGGACGACCTCGAGAAGAATTTCGCTGACATCGAAAAACAGCAAAGCGAAGCACTCGAAGACGTCCGGAACGCGGCAGTCGTACCATTACTGCG
>JAAUXY010043482.1_pt1 | contig 12973 bp, 10 predicted proteins | sample 7278121 | NCBI WGS metagenome assembly JAAUXY01 (sample SAMN14350117, study PRJNA611818) | marine sediment metagenome | isolation source: surface marine sediment (1.8m) | place: French Polynesia: Moorea | collected 2018-08 | reverse complement strand
GGGTTTGCTTGACCGCCCGCTGCGTTGCGCTCCGCTTACGGTACATCGCACCGCTGCGCGAAGCGCGCCTGACGGGCGGGCAAGCAAACCCGGTCAAATGAGTCATTATCAGCGCCCCTTGGTATCAGAGCTTCACTGCGTATTTCCGTTCCAGCGCGATCGTCCAGCGGGCGATCGGGTAGCAATAGGCGAAGAAGACGATGAGCGCGAAGCCGTAGAAGGGCACCAGCAACTCGGGATGGTTGTCCTCGGCTTCGATCGCCTGGCGCGAGAGGTTGATCATCTCCTCGACGCCCAGCAGCGAGCAGAGCGGCGTGGCCATGGTCAGGATGGCGTACCAGTTCATCCAGGGCGGGATCATGCGCTTGTAGCATTGCGGCAGGATGATCTCGAAGAGGGTCTGGCGCCGGGTGAAGGCCAGGGATTCCGCGGCTTCCCACTGCCCGGAGGGCACCGACTGCACCGCCCCGCGCAGGACCTCGGCCAGGTTGGCCATGATCGGCAGCGACAGTCCGATGACCGCCTTGATCCAGGCGGGAAAGCTGAAGATCCCCCCGAAGATCTCGATCTCGAAGGGAAAGGCCAGCAGGACGATGAACAGCAGGACGAGCCAGGGCGAATTGCGGAACAGCTGGGTGAAGAAGAAGGACGGCCAGCGAATCCAGCCGATCGGCGAGATCTGCATCATGCCCAGGATGACGCCGAAGACCGTGCCGATCGCCATGGAGAAGAAGCTGATCAGGATGTTGAACAGAAAGCCTTCGGTGACGACGAAGGGGATCCACTTCACCAAGGCGGCGAAGGCGTCGGCCTGGCTGTAGCGGCCCTGCGCGTAGGCCAGGGCCGGCCAGAGTCCCAGGATCAGGGCGAGGCCCAGAAAATGGCGCCAGTCCAGGCCGGCGAGGAACCGCGAGACCAGAAGCGGGTCATGGCGCGTCCGGCCGGCCGGATCGAAGGGCTTCATGACCGCCAGGTCGCCGGTGGCGGCGGCGCCGAGGCCCGGGATCGGGCGGCCGATCATGCGCCGGCCCCGTAGCCCGGGATCTTCATCGCCGACTCCCAGCGGTGCATGCCGTAGACGAGGATGCCCACGAGGCCGATGTAGACGACGAAGAGCAGCAGCATGGTCGGGTACTGCGCGCTCGGATAGTCGTTCCAGATCGATACGCACTGGTACAGCAGCTCAGGCACGGCGATGGCGAAGGCCTGGGTCGTGGTCTTCACCAGGTTGACCAGGTTGTTGTTGAGCGCCGGCAGGGAGACCCGGAAGGCCAGGGGCAGCACGACCTCGGCGTAGGTCTGCAGGCGCGTGAAGCCCAGGGAGGTGGCCGCTTCCTGGGTCGACTCCGGCACCGCCTCGATCCCGGCGCGGAAGATCTCGACGTTGAAGGCCCCGGCGAAGAAGGACAGGGAGATCACGGCCCAGCCGACGTTCGAGATGATCGGGTATTCCAGCCAGCCGTCAGGCGAGTAGGTCGGCGTGAACTGGCCGAGCGCGAAGTAGAAGAACAGCAGCTGCACGAAGGGCGGGGTGTTGCGGAAGAACTGGATGTAGCCCTGGACCAGGGTCCGCAGCCAGCGGAGCGGCGAGCCCTGGGCCCAGGCGCCCACGATCCCGATGACCACCGAGAAGACGATGCAGGCGAGCGACAGGATCAGGGTGTAGTAGAGCCCCTCGAGGATGCGGCTCCACTGGCGCGCATCGTAGAAGAAGATGAAGTTCCAGCGCGGATGGTCCTCCGCAAGCTGGACGAAGAATTCGCGGAAGAGATCGAGCATGGGTCCCCCGAGAGGCCGCCCTCCGCCGCTGCCTCAGCGTGAGGGCAGGCCGCTGCCCTGAAAGGGGCGCCCCGCGCAGGGCGCCCCTCGTCGCGCGGTCGTGCTATTCCGCAAGCCAGTCGGCGAGGCGCTCTTTCTGTGCCTCCAGGAAGGCGGTCCCCTGGATTCCCCACTTCTTCTCGAGCTCGATCAGCCGGCCGGACTGGAGCCAGTTGTACTGCATGCCGGACATGAAGCGGCCGAAGACGCAGTCCTTCTCCGCGAGCGGAACGGCCAGGCCCCAGGGGTTGTCGTCCTCGGAGGCCAGCGGCATCTCGAACTCGTCCCAGTTGCCGGAGGCGAGATCGGACATGATGGAGGAGTCGTCGTAGACCCAGGCGATGCACTTCTTGTCGCGCAGCGCCTGCTTGGCCTCGGCGTTGCCGACGAAGGCCACGACCTCGGCGTCGTAGCGCTCCTCCACGATCTGGTTGTAGAAGGCGCCCTGCTTGCCGCAGACCGGCTTGCCGCGGAGGTCTTCCCACGTCTTCAGGCCCAGCGCCTTGGGCGACATGACGTTGGTGCCCGAGGTGTAGTAGTTGGGCTGCACGATGCCGACGATCTCGCGCCGGTCCTTGCGGTCGGACATGGTGGCGATCATCAGGTCGATCTTGCCCTGCTCCAGGAATTGCATGCGGTTCGACGACTGCACCGGGACCAGCTCCAGCTCGACGCCCATGGCATCGGCGACGTCCTGGGCCATGTCCGCTTCCATGCCCACCAGGTTGCCGTTCTCGTCCCGGAAGCCCCAGGGCTTGTAGTCGGCCTTGACGCCGACCACGATCTTCCCGCGCTCCATCACCTTCTTCCAGGTGTCGTTGCTGCATTGCGCAGCCTGCACCGCGGTCGTGGCGACCGCGGTCAGGGCCCCGGCGACAAGGCCTGCTTTGATTGCCTTCTTCATCTCGCGACTCCTCCCACATTCGATGCGGCAGGTTGATCCTGCCGGTTCTTGCCGACTCCTGGCCCTCTTGCTCCGGAGCGCCATCAAGTCGGCGGATTGTTGCGCCCCGCATCGCGCGGCCTCGTCGGCCCCGCGAGTCGATTGCGACCGGCGCTGCCCTATACCAAAGACCTTACTTTGGACCGTCACTCGAAACCAGAACCTCTGTGCCCGCAGGCGGCGCAGGCCGGGCGCCGGCGGACGTGTCTCAATCCCGATTCCCGACAGCGCTCTCCGGCTAGGCGCGGCCGCGGCGGCGGTCTAGAGTGCGGCCCATGGAAGCGAGTTCCTTGGAGCTGCCGGAGATCGAGCCGGGCTGGGTCTGGCTGGCCGGGGCCGGGCCGGGCGATCCCGGGCTGCTGACCCTGCAGGCGTTGCAGGGCCTGCGCAGCGCCGAGGTCGTGGTCTACGACGCCCTGGTCGGCGAGGAGATCCTGCGCCTGGCCGGGCCGGCAGCGGAGCTGGAGTACGCCGGCAAGCGCGGCGGCAAGCCCTCGCCCAAGCAGGCGGACATCTCGCGCCGCCTGATCCAGCTGGCCCGCGAGGGCCGCCGGGTGCTGCGCCTCAAGGGCGGCGATCCCTTCGTCTTCGGCCGCGGCGCCGAGGAGGCCCTGGCCCTGGTCGCGGCCGGGGTGCCCTTCCGGATCGTGCCGGGCATCTCCAGCGGCCTCGGCGGCCTGGCCAGTGCCGGCATCCCGCTGACACACCGGGACACCAACTCGGCGGTGACCTTCCTGACCGGCCACAACGTCGGCGGCGAGGTCCCCGACGACTTGGACTGGGACGCCATCGCCCGGGGCTCGCCGGCGATCGTGATCTACATGGCCCTCAAGCACCTCGAGGCCATCGCCGGGCGCCTGCTCGCCGGCGGCCGAGATCCGCAGGAGCCAGTCGCCATCGTCAGCCGGGCGACCCTGCCCGGTCAGGCGGTGCTGGAGACGACCCTGGGCGCCTGCCACGCCGAGGTCCGGGCCGCCGGCCTGACCCCGCCCTGCCTGGTCGTGGTCGGCGAGGTGGTCCGCCTGCGTGCCGGGCTCGACTGGCTCGGCGCCCTGGCCGGCCGGGTCCTCGACGCCGATCCCCTGGGCCGCGCCCGGCGCGACGCCGGCTAGTCGGCTTGAGCGAGTCCAGTGTCCTTGCCGAAGGTCATGCTTCGACAGGCTCAGCATGAGGAGACGCACGTGCAGTTGCTGACCCTCACCCGCGCATACGCGCCGCGCTTCGCGCCCTGTCGAAGGGCAAGGGTGGCGGCTCGCAGGGTCCCATAAACTTGCTAAACCGCTTTCCTGCAAGTCCATGCCCCGCGGCCTGCTGATCGCGGCGCCGGCCTCCGGCAGCGGCAAGACCCTGGTCACCCTGGCGCTGCTGCGGCACTTCCGCGAGGCCGGACTGGCGGTCGGCTCGGTCAAGGTCGGCCCCGACTACATCGACCCGGCCTTCCACCGGGCGGCCTCCGGGCGGCCCTGCTTCAACCTGGATGCCTGGGCGATGCGGCCGGCGACCCTGGCCGCGACCCTGGCGCGGGCCTCGGCGGAGGTCGAGCTGATTCTGGGCGAGGGGGTCATGGGCCTCTTCGACGGGGCCGGGCCGCAGGGCCTGGGCTCGACCGCCGCCCTGGCGGCCGCGACCGGCTGGCCGGTGGTCCTGGTGGTCGAGGCCCGCGGCATGGGCGCTTCGGCCGCCGCCCTGGTCGAGGGCTTCCTCGCCCACCGCCCGGCCTCCGGGACTACCGCCGCCATCGCCGGCCTGGTCTTCAACCGGGTCGGCGGGGCCGGCCACGCCGAGCTGCTGCGCGCCGCCTGCGCCGGCCTGCCGGTCCCGGTCCTGGGCTGCCTGCGCCGCCGCGACGGCTTGGTCCTGCCCGAGCGCCACCTCGGTCTGGTCCAGGCCGCCGAGCATCCCGACCTGGAGGCCTTCCTGAAGGCGGCCGCGGCGGCGGTCGCCGAGGACCTCGACCTCGAGGCCCTGACCGCTCTCGCCCGCCCGGCGGCCTTGGACCCGGCCGGTGATCCCGGGCCGCCCCTGCCGCCCCTCGGCCAGCGCATCGCGGTTGCCCGGGACCCGGCCTTCGCCTTCGCCTATCCGGCGCTGCTGGAGGCCTGGCGCGCGGCCGGCGCCGAGCTGAGCTTCTTCTCGCCGCTGGCCGACGAGGCGCCGGACCCGGCCGCCGAGGCCGTCTACCTCCCCGGCGGCTATCCGGAGCTGCAAGCCGGGCGCCTCGCCGGCAACGCCCGCTTCCTCGCGGGATTGCGGGCCGCGGCGGCGCGGGGCTGCGCGGTCTACGGCGAGTGCGGCGGCTACATGGTGCTGGGCCGAAGGCTGGTCGACGCCCAAGGGGAAGGCCATGCCATGGCCGGGCTGCTGCCGGTCGAGACCAGCTTCGCCGCGCCGCGCCTCTCCCTGGGCTACCGCGCGGCCAGCCTGGCCGCGGCCACGCCCCTCGGCCGGGCCGGCGCCGCCTTCCGCGGCCACGAATTCCACTCCGCGACCCGGAGCGGCGGCGAAGGAGAGGCGCCGCCGCTGTTCCATTGCCGGGACGCCCTGGGCCGCGACCTCGGCCCGCTGGGCGCCCGCGCGGGCCGGGTCTTCGGGTCTTTCCTCCACCTGATCGACCGGGCCTGATCCGCCCCAAACGAAGTCCCGGCCGGGGTTAGGGATGGCTTGTCACGGTCTTGATACGACCCTTGCGAGTATATCTCGGTTAAACCTTCCTTAACCAAAACCAAAAATACTTCGTTAACCACGACCGCGCCGCGCGGTCGCCGTCGCCTGGCGCGACCGGACACGAGGAGGAGCAGACATGGGTAGGGGATACAGCGGGCAGGCGCGCGTGCTCGCCATCGCCAACCAGAAGGGTGGCGTCGGCAAGACCACGACCGCGATCAACCTGGGCACGGCGCTGACCGCCTGCGGCCACCGCGTCCTCATCATCGACCTGGACCCCCAGGCCAACGCGACCACCGGCCTGGGCATCGAGCGCGGCAAGCGCCAGACCGTCTACGAAGTCCTGATCGGGCGCACCCCGGTCGAGCAGGTCGTGGTCGAGACCGTGGTCCCCGGCTTGGCCCTGGTGCCCTCCTCGATCGCACTCTCGGCCGCCGAGGTCGAGCTCTCGGCGATGTCGCGCAGCCAGTACTGCCTGCGCGACAACCTGCGCGGCCTGCTCGGCAGCTACGACGACATCATCATCGACTGCCCGCCGGCCCTCGGCTTCCTCACCGTGAACGCCCTGGTCGCGGCCGACTCGGTCCTGGTGCCCCTGCAGAGCGAGTTCTACGCCCTGGAGGGCCTGAGCCACCTGATCCGCACCATCGACCTGATCCGCGCCAAGCTCAACGCCAGCCTGGAGCTGCAGGGCATCGTGCTGACCATGTACGACGCCCGCAACAAGCTCTCCAGCCTGGTCGAGGCCGATGCCCGCCAGCACCTGGGCGACGTGGTCTACGAGACCATCATCCCGCGCAACGTCCGCCTGTCCGAGGCGCCCTCCCACGGCAAGCCGGTGCTGCTCTACGACGACGCCTGCGTCGGCTCGCGCGCCTACCTGCACCTGGCCCAGGAGATGCTGACCCGCGACCGCCGCGTGGTCCCGGTCGCGAGCTGAGCCGCCGATCGGCCGCCGGGCCGGTCGCCCGAAGCGAAACGGAAAAAGAGGACGGCGCGGTCCGGGTCTGGACCGCGCCGTTCTGCTTTTCGGAGAAGGTGGGCCGGAGTCAATCCTCCGTGCGGCGCAGGAAGGAGGGGATGTTCATGATCTCACGCAGGGCCTCGTCGGACTCCTCCTCGGGTTTCGGCTTGGCCCGATCCTCGCCGCCGTGCGAGTCCGATAGCGCCTCCAGGGCGGCGCGCGCCCGTTCGCGGGCCCGCCGGTCGAGCTCGGCCTGAAAGGCGTCCTCCGAATCCTCCGTGATCGCCGCCGCCGGGCCGTCCTCGGCCGGGCCGCCGAGAGCCGGGCCCGGGGCGCGGTCGGTCGTCTCCGATCCGAAGAGCGCTTCCAGGTCCTTGCCCTCGGCAGCGGGCTCCGGGGTCGGCTCGTCCAGCACGAAGGGGTCGTCGCTGGCCAGACTGAAGGCCAGGTCCTCCAGCAGGGCATCGGTCGAGGTGTCGCCCGGATTCGGGGCCGTCGGTTCGGCCACCGGCGGAATCTTGAGCGTCGGCTCCGACGGACCCGGGTCGGCGGTCTTGCGGTTGCGGATCAGGACCTCGTCGATCAGGGCGTCGAGGTCGACCTCGTCGTCCACTGCGGCCTGCGCGGGGGCCGGCTCGCGCTCCTGGGCCGATGGCGTCATCTCGACGTCGGGTGCTGCCACCGCTTCGGGCTCAGGTGCGGTCGCGGGCTTGAGCGCCGATTGGGGCTCGAGCGCCGATTGGGGCACGGACAGGGCTTCGGGCTCGGACTTGGGTAGGGGCGCGGACTTGGGTTGAGGCTCAGACTGGCCCCCGGACGGGGGCGCCGGCGCCCCGGCGGCGTTCTCCGCCTCGGTCGCCTTCTTGCTCTCCATGGCCTGTTCGGCGCGCCGAAGGATGTCCTCCAAGGTCAGGCGACCCTCGTTCGCCGCGGTCTTGGTCGCTGGCTGGGCGTCCGGAACCTCTGGGGTCTCGAGGGCGGGGGGCTCGACCCGGGCGGCCGCCTCGGGACTCCCCGCACCCGCGGTTTCCGGTTCGGGGCCCGCCGTCGCGGTGGCGACCGTGGCCTCCGCCTTCACCTCGACCGGGTCCCCGGCCGCCGCGGCTGCCGGCTGCATCCCGGCCTCGGCCGGCTCGGGCGCTTCGCGCGGCCGCGCCTCGGCCTGCAGCTCTACGGCCTCCGACTTCGGGCTGGGGGCCTCGGCGGCCGGTTGCGGCGGATCCGATGCCTGTGGCGGGGCCGTCACCTTGGGGGCCGGCGTCGTTTCCCCGGCGGGCGTGGCGGCCACCCGGGGCGGGTCGGCGTCGGCGGTCGCCGGCTCTGCCTTCGGCGCCGGGGGCGCGGCCGTGTCGGCCTTGGGGGCTGCCGGCGCCGCCGGCGCGGCGGCCCGCTTCGCCTCGGCGGCCTGGGTCGCGTCCTTCGGCCCGGGCGCCGGCTCGGGCGCCTTCTGCTGGGCCGGGGCCGCTGCGGCGGGCGCCGCGGAGACCGCTTTTGCACCGGCTCCGGCTTCGGCCTGAGGCGCCTTGGGCAGGATGCCGGTCGCCAGGACCGAAACCCGGATCTTGCCCTCCAGGCCTTCGTCGAAGGCCGAGCCGACGATGATGTTGGCCTTGGCATGGGCCACGGCGCGGACGGTCTCCACCGCCTCGTCGAGCTCGAAGAGGGTCAGGTCGCGGCCGCCGGTGACATTGATCAGCACGCCTCGGGCGCCGTCGACGGAGCTGTCCTCCAGCAGCGGATTGGCCATGGCCGCTTCCGCGGCGTCGATCGCGCGCCGCGGCCCGTCGGCCTCGCCGGCGCCCATGATCGCCTTGCCGGTCTGGGTCATGACGCTGCGGAAGTCCGCGAAGTCGAGGTTGATCAGCCCCGGCTTGACCATCAGGTCGGTGACCCCCCGGACCCCGGCGAAGAGGACGTTGTCCGCCCTGTGGAAGGCGTCGGCGACCGAGGTCTTCTCGGTGGCGATCTTGAAGAGGTTCTGGTTCGGGATCACGATCAGGGTGTCGACGTGCCGCTCCAGGGCCTCGATCCCTTGCTCGGCCACCTCCATGCGCAGCTCGCCCTCGAAGCGGAAGGGCTTGGTCACCACCGCGACGGTCAGGACGCCCTTTTTGCGGATCGCCTCGGCGACCACCGGCGCGGCGCCGGTGCCGGTGCCGCCGCCCATGCCGGCGGCGATGAACACCAGGCTGGCCCCCGAGGTCACCGACAGGACCTCCTCGAGGGACTCCTCGGCGGCGGCGCGGCCGACCTCGGGGCGTCCGCCGGCGCCCAGGCCTCCGGTCAGTTCGCGGCCGAGCTGGAGGCGATGGCTGCAGATCGAGCCCTCCAGCGCCTGGGCGTCGGTGTTGGCGACGTAGAGCTCGACGCCTTCCAGCTGGCCCTCGATCATGTTGTGAACGGCGTTGCCGCCGGCCCCGCCGAGGCCGAGGACGATGATCCTGGGGCGGAGCGCGCGGAGCTCGCTGCCGGGCTCAGAGGCCTGGGCGGCGGCCTGCGGGTCGGCGGTCCCCTGCGCGGTCTCGCCGGCGCCCACCACCTTGAAACCGCCGCGTGGATCCGCGCCGGTGTCGTTTCCCATCTGGTCAACCCTCCGCGTTGCGGCCGCCTTCAAGCACGGCCGTGATCTTAGCGATTCTTGAAGGAATTGGTTGCGACATAGTTAACAGCGTCTTGCCGCGCAACCCTATGGTTTGTACCGGGGTTTACTTGATTCTAACAGAAATTAATTTCACAGAGCCTTTATAGGGTTAACCCGGCCTTAAGTCAGCTTAAGTATAACCGCTTGGTAGGGTTAACGAGAGCCGAGGTTTACTCGCTATGCACCGCCCGCCAACGCTATCCTGGGCCCGGGAGACCGGGGAGTCGCAGTCCGGGGACCGGGAGCCGGACTGCCTTCGTTCGCTTCGGCGGCAGATGGCACGGATCAGGCGCTTCCAGAGGCTTCGCGGCGTCGCGTTGATCTGCCTGGTAGGCCTGGCGAGCGGCTACCTGGGCGCGCGCTTCGACTCGATCCGGGCGCTCGCCGACAGCGGCGCGCAGATCGAAGACGGCGCCATCACCGCGCCCGGCTACGTCATGGTACTCGAGGAAGGCCGGGAAGCCGCGGCTGCGCCGCCGGCCCGAAGCGGCGCGGAGGCGGCCGAGGTCTCGCTCGGCTGCGAGCGGGACGGCCCCCAAGGGATGCCCGGCTGCGGCGGCGCGGCGCCGGCTTGGCGCGGCAGCCTGGCCGCGGCCGAGGCGGCCCCGGCCGCGCCTTCCGAGCCCCTGGCCCTCTCGATGATCGCCGCTCCCGAGATCGTGGCCCCTCAGATCGCGGCCCCTGCCGAGGGCGCGGCGGGCGCGGCCCTGCCCGTGATTCGGGCGCCGCTGGGGCCGATCAAGGAGCCGGTCGGCCAGGCCCGGGCCGCGGCGCGGGTCCACAACGCGGACGCGGTCTCGAACCAGCTCGCGGCCGGGACCTGCGACGCCGGGCCGGAGACCGTCGCCGTCAAGGCCTTCCAGTCCGGGTCCATGACCGCCAACTTCATCGTCATCGGCAGCTACACCGACCCGATGAACGCGCTCAAGGCCTATGCCCGGGTCGAGGACCGCTGGCAGGCGCAGATCGTGCACACCGAGGTCGCCGGCCGGCTCTACCGACGCGTGCTCCTGGGCCCCTTCGGCCGCGAGGCCCTGGCCGAGGTGCGCCAGGAGCTCGCCGACCGCGGCGTCGAGGACACCTGGGCCTTCTCGACCAGCTGCACGGCGGCCGGCTAAAGCAACCTTCGATACCGCGGATTCACCCCTCACCCAGCTCCGGCTAAGGCCCGGCCATAGGCCGTGCCAAGCCTCCACATCCCTCTCCCGAGGGAGAGGGAGGGGCCCGGCGCGATAGCGACGGGAGGGTGAGGGGGAGACGCTTCGGCCGGCTTGCGCGGTTGTCGGACCACCGACCCGCTCACCCCCCGACGATGTTGTGCGCCGGGCCGTAGGGGAAGCCGGTGATGTTCTCGGCGCCGTCCTCGGTCACCACCAGGATGTCGTGCTCGCGGTAGCCGCCGGCGCCCGGCGCGCCCTCCGGCAGCATGATCATCGGCTCCATGGAGACCACCATCCCTGGCGCCAGCACCGTCTCCACGTCCTCGCGCAGCTCGAGCGCCGCCTCGCGGCCGTAGTAGTGGCAGAGCACGCCGAAGGAATGGCCGTAGCCGAAGGTCCGGTACTCGAGGAGCTCGTGCTCGGCGTAGATCTCGTTCAGGCGGCGCGCGATGGCGCCGCAGCTGGCGCCCGGCCGGATCAGCCGGCAGCCCTCCTCGTGGACCCGGCAGTTGACCTCCCAGAGCCGCAGAGAGGCGTCGTCGCAGCTCCCGGCGAAGAGCGTGCGCTCCAGGGCCGTGTAGTAGCCGGCGATCATCGGAAAGCAGTTCAGCGAGAGGATGTCGCCGCCGGCGATGCGGCGGCTGGTCACCGGGTTGTGGGCGCCGTCGGTGTTGATTCCAGACTGGAACCAGGTCCAGGTGTCGCGCAGCTCGGCGTCAGGAAAGCGCCGGGCGATCTCGCGGACCATGGCGCCGGTCGCCGCCAAGGCGACCTCGTGCTCCGGCACCCCGGGCGCGATCGCCTCGACGCAGGCCGCGCCGCCGATGTCGGCGATCGCGGCGCCCTGGCGGATCAGGGCGATTTCCTCGGCCGACTTGACCATGCGCAGGCGCATGCAGTCCTCGCCCAGGTCGGCGAAGCGGCTGCCGGGCAGGGCGGCCGCCAGCTTGTCGCGCATCTGCAGGCTCAGGTGGTCGAACTCCAGGCCGACGGCCGCGCCGTCGGGGATCAGGCGCTGGACCGCGCGGTAGAAGTTGTCCCGCTGCCAGTCGCTGTAGGTCAGGTTGGCGCCATGGCTGCGGCGCCAGGGCTGGCCGGCGTCGATGTTGGCGGCGATCAGGGTCGACTCGGCCGCGTCGACCACCAGGCCGTAAGGCCGCCCGAAGGCGCAGTAGAGGAAGTCGCTGTAGTAGTTGACATTGTGGTAGGACGTGAAGAGGGCGTGGCCGATCCCCCTCTCGGCCATGAGTCCGCGCAGCCCGGCGAGCCGGGCATCCATCTCCGCTGCGGAAAAGGTGCCGGGCGACCTCTCGCCGTTCCTGATCTCGATGACCTGCGGGCGTTCCATGGCGGCCTCCCCTGTCTGCGTCCTCCGTCTCGAGACTTCCCTAGAGCACGATGATAAGAGGTCGACTCGACCTCATATCTGAATCGTGCTCTCAACCGCTCAAGGAAAGCTGGATTCAGATTTGAAGCCGGTTCTGCTTCAAATCATCCCGATTTAGCACGGCCGCGCGGCCCGGCATGCGCGTGCCTGCGACCCGGGCGCTTCCGCCGACGCCACCCGGCCGGCCTTTTCTTGCCCGCCGCTTTCCTGCAAGGATAGGCGATCGTATCGGGGGGCTTTTCGGATGGCAGGACGCCTGCAGGACAAGGTGGCGATCGTGACCGGCGCCGGGTCTTCGGGGCCGGGCTGGGGCAACGGCAAGGCGACCGCGGTGCTCATGGCCCGCGAGGGCGCCAAGGTCTTCTGCACCGACATCGATACCCCGGCCCTGGCCGAGACCCTGAACCTGATCCTGGGCGAAGGCGGCGAGGCCGCGGCGCAGGTCGCCGACGTCTCGATCGCGGCGCACGTCGCGGCCATCGTCCAGTCCTGCCTTGACCGCTTCGGCCGGGTCGACATCCTGCACAACAACGTCGGCATCGTCGAAGTCGGCGGTCCGGTCGAGATCTCCGAGGCCGACTGGGACCGGGTCGTCGAGGTGAACCTCAAGTCGATGTTCCTGACCTGCAAGCAGGTGCTGCCGATCATGGTCAAGCAGGGCGGCGGCGCGATCGTCAACATCTCCTCGATCGCCGGGATCCGCTGGACCGGCGTGCCCTACGTCTCCTATTCGGCGACCAAGGCGGCGGTCCTGGGCTTCACCCGCTCGGTCGCGCTGGAGTACGCGAAGCGGGGCATCCGCGCGAACACGATCCTGCCCGGCCTGTTGAACACGCCGATGATCGTCGAGCCCCTGAAGGGCGCCTACGGCCAGGGCGACGTCCAGAAGATGGTCGAGGTGCGCGACGCCCAGTGCCCCATGGGCCACATGGGCGACGCCTGGGACGTCGCCTACGCCGCGCTCTTCCTGGCCAGCGACGAGGCCAAGTACATCACCGGCGCCGAGCTGGTGGTCGACGGCGGCATCACCGCCAAGATGGCCTGAGGCCCGGGCCGAGCCGGGGTCTGTTGCGGGAAAAAGGGGCCTGAAAAGATACGGTCCCCGCTGTTTTGCCCTGACCGCACGGGGGGCGGACGATCTTGAGCGGGCAGCACAGCAGGGACCGTGGCTGGCGGCAGTAACCTCTAAATCCGCGCTCACCCTCTCCAGGCTAGGAAAAACTTCCGCTTTGAGCTCCGGTCGACTAAACCCACACCGTCGCGGCGAACCGCGTCCTCGGGAGAAGCGCCTTCGTCTTCGGGCTTTGGCGGCTAACCCCAGACAAAGGCGACGTTGTGGGTCGCTCTCCCGGATCTCGACTGCATCAGCACTTCCGACGCGAACCGAGGTCCGAGG
>JAAUXY010024920.1_pt1 | contig 12974 bp, 12 predicted proteins | sample 7278121 | NCBI WGS metagenome assembly JAAUXY01 (sample SAMN14350117, study PRJNA611818) | marine sediment metagenome | isolation source: surface marine sediment (1.8m) | place: French Polynesia: Moorea | collected 2018-08 | reverse complement strand
CTTTTTTGAGGTGCATAATCAGAAACCGCCGCAGTTTTGATGATCACATCCGCCGTTTCCATATGCGCAAATACTTCGTTTGCCATCTCACCGGCTGTGCGGACTCGAATCGTGGTCACATTCATCGGATCGGTCAGATGCGACGGACCGGATATGAGGGTAACTTCAGCTCCGCGATGCTCCGCTGCTTTCGCAACGGCAAAGCCCATCTTACCCGAAGAACGGTTGCTGATAAATCTTACCGGATCGATCGGTTCGATGGTAGGACCGGCAGTTACAAGAACTTTTTTTCCATAAAGATCTTTGGTTGACAGACAACAGAGAAAGCGATCAAAAATGTCCTCCGGTTCGGGGAGTCGTCCTGGACCGGTCGTACCGCAGGCTAACGGGCCGGACCCGGGTTCCATTACAACATATCCATCGGACCTGAGCGTGTCAAGATTACGCTGAACGGCCCGGTTGGCGTACATATGGGCGTTCATGGATGGGCAAATCAAAATCGGAGATGTGACTGCCAACATAAAGGTACTCAAGGGATCATCAGCAATACCGCCGGCCAGTTTACCAATCATATTGGCCGTTGCCGGTGCGATAATGACACCATCCGCTTCCTGCGCCCATTCAATATGACGGAAAGTCGATTCACGGCCTTCTTGAAACATATCCTTGAAAACCGGCTGTCCGGATAAGGCTTCAAAACTTAACGCGCCAACGAACCATTGGGCACTTTTTGTTAGAATCACCCTCACCTCGGCTTCCGCCTGTTTTAATAGCCTCAGGATTTCGATGCTTTTATAGGCTGCAATGCCGCCACAAACAGCCAGAATGATTTTTTTATTTTTAATTCCGTTTTTCATCATGATTTAATTTATTCCGTCATCATCCACCGTGTCTGAAGCGTTAGACCGGTTTGACAGCTTCAATTGAATTGATTGCGATTTATTTTAACAGCCCGGTTTGGGTGTCTTTGGTGGTCGGCGCCACCCATATTTCAACATAGGTGTTAAAGGCCTCATCCGTAATGTTAATAACGCACCACCGATGTACTTTTTGAAACAGCAGCATGGTCCGCTCGGACTTGAATGAGCTGATCATATTCCAATTGTCTTTGATCATATTGGTTTCAAAAAAAGAAATGAGTGAATTGGTTTCAATTCGACCTTTTAAAACCAGTACCCCGGCAGAAAATCCTTCTGTTTGGTAAATAAAAGATGACTTTTTATCGACCTTGAGCTCCTTGGGAACCAGAACATCGCCGAAATCGTAATACAGGGCGGGTACGCCGGATTCGGATTTTGCTGAAGGTGCCGTAGCCGTATCATTCTTTTTGGTGAGTGAGGAACAACCGCCGAGAAAAATGATCGTAACGATCATGAATCCCAGGATTACCGCGTAGCGCCTATTTTGTGGGTTAATGCCTACCATTTGTCCTCCTTTTTTAGGGTCGTTCTGCAAGTAACGTTATCATCAGCGACCTCCCAAAGAAAGTCTGTGCCGCTTAAATTGCCGCTCGCTTGTCGCTGGTGTTAATCAACTGTCGTTTGTTTTTCTTATTGGGTATTTGATTCACTTTGAGCCAGATACCATTGGTACGTACTTTTAATGCCTTCCAGCAAATTGATGCGGGGTTCCCATCCCAGCTGCTTTAAACGGGATATATCCAGCAGCTTACGGGGCGTGCCATCTGGCATTGAAGTATTCCAGCTGACAGTGCCATCATATCCGACAACGTTTCGGACGATCTCTGCCAGCTCCGCAATACGAAGATCTTTGCCGCTACCTACATTAATATGAGACACCCGGCCTCGATCCATAGGATCGGATGGTACCGATGCCGCATGAATTTTCTGTTTCGGTGGATGCGCGTTTACCGGAGCGGTATTGCACATATCCTCATAAGGACCCTCCGCCAGATTACACAAGAACAGGCTGGCTGAGGCCAGATCATCAACATGTAAAAATTCCCTCTTCGGTTGACCGCTGCCCCACAGGCGCACGGTAGATGGCCGTTTAGAATCTGCCCCCCGGTAACGGGAAATAACCTTCAGCTCCTGTTTAAAATCAACCGAAAGAGGACCAAATAAAACTTCGTCTTTCTGTATGCTGTCCCAATCCTTGACACAGGCCAGTTTTGCCAGATGAAACTTGCGTATCATGGCCGGCAGAACGTGTGACGTTTCCAGATCAAAATTGTCATTGGGTCCATAGAGATTGGTGGGCATTATGGAACGGTATTGCGTTCCATATTGACGGTTGTAAGATTCACACAGTTTGATACCGGCAATTTTGGCAATGGCATAGGATTCGTTGGATGATTCCAGAATCCCGGTCAGGAGCAGCTCCTCTCGCATGGGCTGTTCGGCATATTTGGGATATATACATGAACTGCCCAAAAATAACAACCGCATCACACCGGACCGGTAAGCTTCATGAATCACGTTGGTTTGAATCATGAGGTTATCAAATATAAACTCGGCCCGATAAATGCTATTGGCCTGGATGCCACCGACCTTTGCTGCAGCTAAAATTACCAGATCGATTTTTTCATTTTCGAAAAACCGCCGTACCGCCCCTTGATTCACCAGGTCGAGTTCTTCATGGGACCGCGTAATGATGTTAAGATAATTCTCAGCCTGCAGTCGGCGATGAATCGCCGAACCGACCATCCCCTGATGGCCGGCCAGAAAAATGCGAGAATTCTTTTTCAAAAATCCTGAATGATCCTGGGAATCGGAATCTTGAGTGTGTGGCCTAGTCATACGCTTCCATAACATTCTGTGGCTGAATGGTCTATCTTAAAAATTGTCCAGATGGATTTGCACTCGAGACTGTTTCTGGATGGAAACGCTGCTTGCAGGGCTGGAAGTCTTGGCATAAGATTATCGGAGCCCCCCACCAACGATTATCAGATAGACATGCAGTATATTATTTAATTCAGGTCAGCCCGTTTTTCCCGGAAGGAAATTATTCCGCCTGATTGAAGGTTTGGAATCCTTCTTCGATGCACAGTTGATCCTTTTCGGCCTCTAACAAATCCAAGGTCACCATTTCTTTTACCAGCGCTTTAAAGGGCGTCTGCGGTTTCCAGCCCAGCTGTTTGCGGGCCTTCGAACTGTCGCCAAGCAAGGTATCAACTTCGGTCGGCCGAAAATAACGTGCATCGATGCATACGACCTCCTTGCCGTTATTGGCGTCAATTCCCTTTTCTTCAGGCCCCTGACCTTGCCATTTAATCGAGATACCCACTTCCTTGGCCGCCAGTTCGATGAAATCACGCACCGAATGCTGCTCACCGGTTGAAATAACATAATCATCGGGCTGGTCCTGCTGTAGCATTAACCACTGCATTTCAACATAGTCCCTGGCATGCCCCCAGTCCCGGCGGGCATCGAGATTGCCGATATAGAGCTTGTCCTGCAATCCCTTGCTAATACGCGCCATCGCACGTGTGATTTTACGGGAAACAAAGGTTTCGCCCCGTATTGGCGATTCATGATTAAACAAAATACCGTTACAGGCATACATGCCATATGCTTCGCGGTAATTAACTGTAATCCAGTAGGCATAAAGTTTGGCCACACCATAAGGCGATCGCGGATAAAATGGTGTGGTCTCGGTCTGAGGCGTTTCTTTCACCAAACCATAAAGCTCCGAAGTTGAGGCCTGGTAGAAACGGGTCTTATCGACGCGGTTTAGTATGCGAATTGCCTCCAGCAGCCGCAAAGTACCCAGGGCATCCGCATTGGCGGTATATTCAGGCGTTTCAAATGATACCATTACATGGCTTTGAGCTGCCAGATTATATATTTCATCCGGTTGCACCTCCTGAATGACACGAATCAAGTTGGTGGCATCGGTAAGATCACCATAATGCATGCAAAAGCGTACATCTTTCTCATGGGGGTCCTGATATAAGTGATCCACGCGCGCGGTATTAAAAGACGACGCACGGCGCTTGATACCATGTACATCATAGCCTTTGTTTAACAGAAATTCGGCCAGGTAAGCGCCGTCCTGTCCGGTAACACCAGTAATAAGTGCCCGTTTCATTCGCCTCTCCTATTTGCTGTTCCGGGAAATTATGGGATTAAGCCAAGTTTTGAAAATAGCTGATGGTCTGCTTCAGTCCTTCGTCTATTTCTACCTGCGGTTGCCAATGCAATTTATCCTTTGCCAGATCGATGTTGGGTTTGCGCTGTAACGGATCATCTTCAGGAAGCGGTTTAAATATAATTTTTGACTTGGATTTTGTCAGCGCAATGATTTTTTCCGCAAGCGCTAAAATACTGTACTCTTCCGGATTTCCCAGATTCACCGGTCCGGTAAAGTCATCTGGCGTTTTCATCATTCGGATCACCCCATCGATCATATCTTCAACGAAGCAAAAGGAGCGTGTTTGCTTCCCGTCACCGTAAACTGTAATATCTTCATTCTTAAGTGCTTGCAGGATAAAATTGCTTACGACGCGACCATCATTCGGATGCATACGGGGCCCGTACGTATTAAAAATTCGAACAACGCGAATATTCAAATGATGCTGCCGATAATAATCGAAGAAAAGTGTTTCGGCACACCGTTTGCCCTCGTCATAACAAGAACGGATGCCGACACAATTGACGTTGCCCCAGTACTCCTCGGTTTGTGGATGCACCGTGGGATTGCCGTACACCTCAGAAGTTGAAGCCTGTAGTATTTTGGCTTTGGTTCGTTTCGCCAGACCCAGCATGTTTATTGAACCATGCACATTCACCTTGGTGGTTTGCACGGGATCGTTCTGGTAGTGAATGGGTGACGCTGGACACGCCAGATTATAGATTTCATCAACCTCCAGGTACAGTGGGAATGTAATGTCATGCCGCACAAGTTCAAAATAGGGATTATCCAGCAAGTGAACAATATTTCGCTTGGTACCTGTGTAGAAATTGTCCACACAGACCACGTCACAGTTTTCCTTCAGAAGGCGTTCGCACAAAAATGAGCCGAGGAATCCCGCCCCGCCGGTTACCAAAACCCGTTTTCGTAAATGCATATACAGACCTTTTCTATTTAGATAATGACCGGTTTTAGCCCTGCAATTCGCCCAGAGACCGTTTTTATCACTAACTTATATTTATACCACGAAGACATCCAAATTAGCAACAACCTTTCGATATATCAATAAATCCAGCCGTTTCTATTCGCTCAAATGCATCGCCGAAGTACCAATGAACAAATCACCGGAACATCCGATTGTCCGAAAGGGTATGTGGGTAACGGTGTGTTGTTATGAAACGATTTTGAGCGGATTCCGGATCAAAGAGTTACTTGAATTATCGAAGGTGATCTGATATGCGGATAGGAAGTTAAAAAAAAGCCATTTAACTATATGTATTTAAAGGTTGATTCGCCCCCGTAGCTCAGTGGATAGAGCAATGGATTCCTAATCCATGTGCCGCAAGTTCGATTCTTGCCGGGGGCACCAGCGGTTCAACCCAAATATTTGATCTTTATTGAAAGGGTTTCATAGGAAATGGAAAGATTGGTAAAAGTGGCCATTGTTGTTGTGATCGTCGGTATCGCTGCCTATTTCGGCTATAATCTGTTTAGCAGCTGGCAGGTGGAGCGCATTGAAACGGCCAAAAAAGAGGAGCGCATTGAATGGGAAAAAAGAACAAAAGGGTTGATGGAAAAGGTAACCGGACTTGAAGAAGAGCTGGCATCCATCAAAGGAGAAACCGTTCCAAAACAAAAGTTGCAAGAGGTTTTTGGGCCTCAAACACCGGTGCAAACGGAAGAAGATTCCCTGAGCATCGATGAACTCGAGCAACAAATAATCGCTTTTTTCAAATATTTGGATGAGCAGGATTATGTCCAGGCATATGAGTTGAAAGGCGGATCCTATCAACAGTTTCAACAAGCAATTAAAAAATTGTCTGCCAATCTTCCAACCGTCACCGGTGAAACCGCCTCTCTATATAATCTGTATCGTAACATGGCCCATTTTTTTCGGGTTTTGGGAAAAAAACGAGTGCATCTGGTTAGAGACATCTTACAAAATGAATCTGAAATACTGGAATCGGTCATGCAGACGTTTTATCTATGGCTAACCTTTTCATCTGAAAACGAGATAAAAACCGCGCGACCCGGCCTGGATGTCATGTATGCATATTCTGGATTTTTCCTGAATACGCTGGCAGGAAAAAGTTATTTATTGAGAAGAGATTCAAAAATCAGACGATTAACCACCTACTACGCCGTCCTTATTATTGACAAGGCAAATGATGAGAATTTGAATTCAAGTGGTATTGATATCAGACCCCATATAGAATTTTTAATTAACGACATTCAGTCGCAAATCGGCTTGATTCACCAAAAACAGTATCTCATTCAGCTGGAACAGCTCGGCGCCAAATACAAATTATCCTGAGCAATTAAAGGGCATTTTGGAATAAGTTCTTCGCGTTTCAATTGGAAGTAATAAGCCTGTCGATTAGCCTGATGGCATCTGCTTCATAAATATGAAAGTCATTGAATTGAACGATGCCATTCCTGTCAATCACGATAGACCAGGGCGTGCCTCCCGTTCGATAATTCACCATCAACTGAGAAAGTTGACCGCTGCTGCCGCTCTGTCCGAAAGGTATCTTTAATTGGTAGCGTTCGGCAATCTTCTGGGCGCCTTCAAAGGTGTTGGTGAAAAAACCTTCAAATGTGGTTTGTACAGCTACGAATGTAACCTGATCATTGGCTTTGTAATACCGGGTTAATTTTTGCAGCAATGGAAAACCATGTGAATGGCAACCCGGACACCAGTTCTGAAAACAATACAGATAGATCACTTTTCCTTTGAAGTCATCCACATCCAACGATGCTTTTCCAGCCGGCAGTTGAAACCATTCTGAAACCCCCCAAGAGGGCGCCGGCTGATTTAGAATCCCCAACCGCCGTGCGTCCGCATCGAAGTTGCTCGTTACCAGCAAGAATACAAAGGAGATGGTTAAAACACAACGTATGAACAAGCTTGACATTTGCGCCTCCTGAATTACAAGTTTAATCATCTGTGTCAAATAGGCAATACGATCGGTTAACTCTAAAAAGATGCGTTTGGGGATGGATTTATTCCACATATTTACTGAAGATTCGAAAATGGGTGTCAAATAAGACGAAACGCAGGCATGCGGGGAGGAAAATATGGGAGATAAAACAAATGCGATGGTATTGGCCTCATTGGCTGCCGATGCGCTGGCATTAGGCGTTCATTGGATTTATAACACCAATGTCATTGACAAAAAATTCGGACGCGTGACGGCATATGTAAAACCCGAGCGCCCCACTTACCATCCGACCAAAGCGCGCGGCGAATTCACCCATTACGGGGATCAGGCAATGATTTTACTTGAATCCGTCAGCAAACACAACGGTTTCGATCTAAATGATTTCTCACAGCGCTGGCAAAAATTTTTTAATAATTATGACGGCTACTTTGACGGCGCTACCAAAGCGACCCTTGAAAACATTAAAGCGGGCAAATTATCAGCGGAAGCCGGATCCGGCTCCGATGATCTGGCCGGCGCAGGCCGGATCGCACCTTTAGCAAAGGCATATCGGGATGATCCTGAAAACCTGGTTGCCAGCGCCGCAGCTCAGACGGTATTGACCCACAACAATCCGCAGGTCATTCAAAGCGCGGAGTTTTTTTCAACGGTTGCTTATCAAATTCTGGAGGGCATGTCACCGACGGCTGCAATCGACCATGTCCGAAAAGAAAAATTCAGTTCAGGCCCAATTGCGGAATGGATAGAAATGGGCTTGCAAAGCGCTGACCAGGAAACCCGACAATCCATTAAAGATTTTGGTCAAATGTGTGAAACACCCGCCGCTTTTCCCTGCGTGATACATCTGATCGTAAAGTATGAAAACGATCTGAAGCAGGCACTGGTTGAAAATGTGATGGCAGGAGGTGATTCGGCCGGCAGAGGTTTGATCGTCGGAATGCTGCTTGGCGCCTATCTCGGAAGGGAGGCCATCCCACAGGAATGGCTGAAGGATATGAAGGCCTATCCGCAAATTGTCGACCTGTTAGAAAAGATCAACTGAAAACAAACGGTTGAATTTTAGGTCGTGTCAACTTTGCACCACCTATTCTTCCATTGACCGCTGTCAGAAGTATTGCATCAAACGCACAAATAGCTTAAAATATATCGTAAGAATATATCTTTACGCACCGCACTTCTGATAGGGGCTGAATACGCATGGGTGAGTTGGGAGACGGCATGAAAGTGATACCGACCGGTATTGAAGGTGTTCTGGTGATTGAACCGCAGGTATTTGAGGACGGCCGTGGTTGTTTTCTGGAAACGTTCCAGGTTGCGCGATTTGAATCAGCTGGATTGGATTCTTACTTTGTGCAGGATAATCTTTCCTTCTCGGTTAAAAATACCCTCAGAGGACTCCATTTTCAGATTTCCCACCCGCAGGCAAAGTTGATCCAGGTCATTTCCGGAGAAATATTTGATGTGGCGGTAGACATTCGCCCGGGATCGCCGTCTTTTGGCCGCTGGGTGGGGATTCATCTCAGCCAACATAAAAAACAGCTGATCTTTATTCCGGAAGGTTTTGCCCATGGATTTTGTGTGTTGAGCGAAAGCGCATATGTCACCTACAAATGCTCAGATTATTATTATGCGGATGACGAAGGCGGCCTATTATGGTCAGATCCGAACATCGGTATCGAATGGCCGCTGAAAAATCCGATTATATCTGACAAAGACAGCCAGCTGCCGCATATTACCGAGGTTCCTCCTGAAAAACTGCATAACCCATTAAAAAGTTTATGAAAATTTTAATCACTGGCGCAAGCGGACAACTCGGACATGAATTGGTCCGTCAAGGCCAGGCATCTGGTTTTAGTATTGAAAATCCGAACCGCCAGGAACTGGACATCAGCAATGAGGCCCGGATTGCACAGGTGTTGCCCCGTGTTTCCCCTTCTGTTGTAATCAATGCCGCCGCTTATACAGATGTAGACAAGGCTGAAACTGAATCGGATATGGCCTATGCCGTGAATAGAGATGGGCCGGCTTATCTTGCCCGTTATTGTTCCGATCACGGTGTAACGCTGATTCACATTTCGACCGATTATGTATTTGATGGTACCAAAGGCCGGCCTTACCGAGAAAACGACCCGATTTCGCCTCTGGGGGTATACGGTCAAAGCAAAGCTCAAGGCGAAGCGCTCATTCGATCCACATTAAAAAACCATATTATTGTGCGAACCTCCTGGCTGTATAGTGTCTATGGAAATAATTTTGTCAAAACAATATTGAAACTGAGCCACGAGCGCCCCAACCTTCAGGTGGTGGCCGATCAATTTGGTTCGCCCACCAGTGCATCGGATTTGGCAGAGGCGCTGCTGATCATCGTAACAAAGATCGCTACCGCTGGAAATTTCGACTGGGGAACCTATCATTATTGCGGTAAAGGAATCACTACCTGGCACGGTCTGGCAGAGAAAATTATACAGCTGGCACAATCATATGGAACCCTCCCAATCAAGCAGGTTACCCCGATCACTACGGCTGAATGGCCGACCCCCGCAAAACGGCCCCCTTATTCTGCACTGGATTGCAGCCTGTTAAAAACCCAATTTGGAATTGCGCCCAGGCCCTGGCAGGAAAGTCTCAAACATACGATTGGGCGTCTCAATTCTGAAAACTAAGTGCAGCCAATACTGTCAAAAAGTCGATTTTGGTAAAATTCAGCACATATTCGAACGAAATTAGGATCATGCCATCCCGTCTTATGCATTTTGCGAATAATATTAAATAAAATTATATCAAATAGTTATAAACCAATTGAAGAGAAAATCGTTGACTGTTTCCGAATTTCAATCTAACATAAAATAGTGTGGAATGCCGTTTATGTTTTCATTTCTTGACAGCATCCTATGCGCTTTCATGCAAAGGGTCGGCCACACCTGAAAGGATCGAAACTTCTACCGACTTGCAAGTGCGCACTCGCTTTATAAGTATTTGAAAATATTTGTTTTCCCCAAATTTTATGGAATCAATACCGCCCAAACATAGCCCCGTTCTCGTGGTCGATGATGATGAGGGCCTGCTGTTAAGTATCAAAGCGACCCTGGTCAGTTCAGGCATGCCGGAGCCCGCACTGGTATCCGACAGTCGTCGCGTAATGGACCTGGTTCACAAGCACGATTTCCAACTGGTATTGCTGGATTTGATGATGCCCCATTTGACCGGAATGGAGGTTCTTCGAAAGATTAAAGAGACATCCCCGGATGTCGAATGCGTTATCGTCAGTGCGATTGATGATGTGGCATCAGCGGTTCAGGCAATGAGTTTGGGCGCATCAGATTATCTGGTAAAACCACTGAACAGTGAAAAACTCATCGCTTTGGTTAATCGCACCCTCGAAACGCATACGCTGCAGCATGAGCTGGAACAATTTGGCAGCAAAAAAGTATTTTCCAATCTTAAAAATCCGGAGGCCTTTAAAGATATTGTGGCTGAAGATGAGGCCATGGCGCTCATATTTCATCAAGTGGAAGCAGTGGCCGGCACCGATTACAGTGTCGTGATCAGCGGTGAATCCGGCACTGGAAAAGAAATGCTTGCCCGTGTGATCCATAAATTGAGCAACCGTGCGAATGCGCCCTTTTATGCCGTCAACATGGCTTCGTTTAGCAAAACCATCTTTGAAGATGAATTTTTTGGGCATACCAAAGGGGCGTATACAGACGCTGCCAACGATAAGATTGGATTCTTTGAAGCTGCATCCGGCGGCACCCTTTTTTTGGATGAAATCACCGAATTAGATCCTTCATTGCAAGGCAAGCTCTTACGAGTGATTGAAGAGCGTGAACTATATCGCCTGGGCAGCACAGAGATAAGGAATGTTGATGTACGTATCATCGCAGCGACCAATCGCGATATCAACGAGGAAATTCTTCGGGGCGGCTTTCGGTCCGATCTATATTACCGCATCAACATGTATAATATTAAAATGCCGCCGCTCAGAGAAAGAAAAAAAGATATTTTGCCAATCGCCCGTCATTTTTTAAAGACCCACGCGAGAGCAAATGACAAGCAAATTGGCATACTGGCACCGGATCTTGAACAGCGTTTAATGCAGTATTCCTTTCCCGGTAATGTCAGAGAACTAGAAAATATCGTAGCGGCCGCCGTTCTGCAGGAACGGGGTAAAACCTTGACGCTCGGTGCAACCCTAAATTTGCTGCCGTATGAAGGGCCAGAAAGGCGCAAAAATGTCGAATTGCTTACCCTTGAAGAAATTGAAAAGCGTCATATTGAAAAAGTGTTGGATATCACCGGTGGTAATCGCCCCAAAGCTGCTAAAATATTGGGGGTGAATGTTTCTACCGTTTATCGAAAAATTGAAAAGTATGGTCTTGGTCAAACTAAAGATGGCGAAATATGAATACAAAATGCGGACAGAAAGAATTAATGATCCCGAACATCTTTCTAAACCCCGCTTAAGAGACCACGGAAATAAAGGGAAGGAAATAATATGTCAGACGGTTTAGATGTGATTATCGTCGATGATGACAAAGGTATTTGCGATGTGATTCGCGAACTGGTTGAAAACTTTTATACCTGGGGAAATGTTATCTCTTTTTCAGATGCCGATAGCGCAATCAAACACTGCCTGAACCGAGATGTCGGTGTTGCAATTTTCATTGTGGACGTATTTCTGGGTGGGTTGAGCGGATTCTATTTTCTGGATGAGATCGAAAAAAAATTTCCAACAGCCCATGAAGATGCAATCATAATTAGCGGCAACGCCAGCGATGATGTGGTTAACATGTGTCTGGCCTCAAAAGTCAATTACCTGCTGGAAAAACCGATAAAGCCTTATGCGCTGCAACTGGCTGTGCGCGCAATAACTGATAAGTACCTGGACTTTGCTAAAAAGCTTCTGCAGGATCCAGCATATGCAGATAGCGTAACAAGATTATAGCCCGGAGCACGGCAAGAGCCTATGGCCGATTCGGAAAAAATCGATGGAGACGGTGTCATACGAATATTTGAGGAATTACTGCAGCGCAAGACGAATTTACAGCTGAATCTGAGAGATAGTGATTATCAACACCTTACCATCGTCACCGCCCTTACCACTCAAAAATCAGATCCCAGTTTTTATTTGGACACGCCTGAAGGATTTAAAGAGGCCACTGCCGATATCGGGACCTGGCACATCCATTTCACATTTACCGGGAAAGACAATATTCAATATCGCTTTCATACCGTCGGTGGTGAAATTTCTGACAACCGGATTAAAATTAACCTGCCGGATATCGTTGAACGCAGACAGCGTAGAAAACTGTTCAGAATCAAAGCACCTGCCGGAACGATACTTTGTTTCGTGGTAAACACCACGCGATATGAATTTGAAGTCATTGACATCAGTCTCGGAGGATCGTTTGCTGTACTGGTTCAAACCGATAGCCAGGACGACACCGACCCACCCTTTACCGGCAGTGAGCGATTAAAGGATGTCGAATTGGTTTTTCCAGTGGAAATCCACCCCAAGCCCCTAAAAATCGAAACTGCGGAGATAAGGCGAGCAAAAAGAAACCCGGAAGTACCCAGTTACGAATTGGCGCTGGAGTTTGCTGAAATTAACCATCGCCATGAAAAGCAGCTAACCGATTTGATATATCGGTTGCAGCGGCGTTATTTGCGAAAAAGATTACCGCTGGACCTCTAAAGAGCGATTTGCCCGTTAGGCCGTTAAGCCGGTGCAAACCAAATAGGACGCCATTCTTTTTTACAGCCCCAACCGGCACAACCGGCCAACAGGCGAACCTGCTTTTCTATAACTCCACTACCATCCCCTCACGCGCAAAGAAAACTTCAGTTGATTCACTGGCTCGAAAACCACAATGCATTTGCGCCAGTTGATCGAGCTGCGCATCTGTGCGCATGGGATCATGGTGAAACAGCGCCAGACGG
>JAAUXY010099214.1_pt1 | contig 12977 bp, 12 predicted proteins | sample 7278121 | NCBI WGS metagenome assembly JAAUXY01 (sample SAMN14350117, study PRJNA611818) | marine sediment metagenome | isolation source: surface marine sediment (1.8m) | place: French Polynesia: Moorea | collected 2018-08 | reverse complement strand
GGATGTGGCTGTAACCGCAATTGTGACGCCCTTTGCTGCGGATTTCAGAAAACGACAGGTCCTTTGGCGGACCGGCGTCTGCCCTCTGATCGTCGATTTCTTCGACGTCTGCACCGCTGCCGAGGTCTCGATCCAACTGTTCAAGATCCAGGATTTCCACACCTTCCTCTTCTTCTTCTGCTCGATTGGATCCGGGAATGACATCGTCCCTAGCAATCATGCAATGGGTGCTCTTCTTAAGTTCGTCGCTTTCAACTTGCATTCTTCCAAAGTTGGCTTTGACGTCTTGCAGATTCTGAAGAAAGTTTGTGACCGCAGCCGTGAAGAATGTCGGTTCCAACCCCGCCGCTCGTTTGACATCGTCCCCTCTCTTCAGAGCGCGCAGTTTCCTCACGTGTCTGCCGAACGACTGTCCTTCCGAAATGTCTTCCACGCGCCGACAGGGCAAAAACAGCAGCAACACGAACCCTGCATGGCGTTCCATGTCAACTGTCAGAGGTGTGCTTTCGTCGAACAGGTTGCCCCTAAATTTCAACGTGTCCGCAAAGACAGAATGCCAAACCTTTGGCAAGGTTCTCGCGATTTCGGCCTCTGTTTTGGGGCGCACGCATTGTTGCGGGACACCGTCGCATGTAGAAGGATGCTCGACGATGCCATCGTTGGTCATCAGGTCTTCGGGTTCCGTTTGATTGGTCTTGTTTTGAACGCTGAATTGGACGTAAAAGTTGCAAGCCGACACGTCGTTCAGCTTGCGGGGACGACAGATGTAATGGTAGGCGGCGTTTGTGAAGCTGAATCTGGAACCACGTTGGAAGAATCTCACCGTGTGATCTATCTCGCACTCGTTGAATATGTTCCAGATGTCGTTCAGTGGGATGTGTTGGAATCTGTGCGAGTACACGAATCTGTCACCGTGACGCACCAACCAATTGGCAAGAGACGGACCCACAACGTTCTCTTTGTTGTGAGCAAAAACCAGTCGGCATACAATTCTCAGCGCCTCCGCGTGGTCGGTTTCGTGCACTCGAGCTTCCGCCATGCTCAAGTACTTCTTCGCAGATTCTCTGACAGCGCCGAAATCGCCGGCATCTTCTTCTTGCGTCGGCTTTCCAACGTAGTTAGAGATGTACAGCAGCAGCGGTCCCGGAGTGACGAGAGCCAAATTGCTATTGCACGCCAGTTTCGATTCCGACACCGCTTGGCAGCAAACGTTTTGAAATAAATCGTACTTGCATCGTTTGGGTTGAGGGACGAGGTGAGTGACCGAGCGCAACACCTGACCGTTCCACAAAGAGTATTTGTCGTTGGCGTGCGACTTATCCATCACCGCGTTTCTACGCGGCAAGTCGGGCAACTTGTAACGACACTCGCAATCCCTGCTACTTGCCAACCCGACCTTTCTCTTCTTCGACGGACCTTGCTTCTTGTTGGCTCGAAAACAGCTGTTCACGTGGCAAGAACGGTGCGAGTTGCGTGCGCTTGCGATGACTCTCTTCATGCCATCTGACGGAAGCGCGTCACCCCCCATTTGGTAGTCCATTATCTTCGCGTCGAGTCGACTGCTGCCGTTCTTGTCTGGGAAGTCCGTGATCAACGGATCGTCGGCCTTCAACCAGCGCAGCACCATTTCTTCTTGGCTCCAACGTTTTGTGCACGCGGGACACTCGGCGAACAACCCGCCTTCCCTCCGGTGACCGTTCATGTGTCGCAGGTTCCTCAAACGCTGATGGTCGACCACCCTCGGGAGTGGTCTTCGGTTGCGTCTCACAAAACAATGTGGATGATCAAAGGCCTTTCTCATTTTCGCCGTTGACGAGTTGTTTATCGCTCCGAACAACGATGTCGACATCACCCTTTCCATTTCCTTTTTCAACCATGCACCTTCGCCGAAATCCGACGAATCGTCGTCGCCGTCGTCACCGTCTTCGTTGAGGACGGCCTCCATCGCAGCGGCGACCTTCTTCCTAAAGCCCTCCACCCATATCATCATGTGGGCGTGCAACGATTTCCTACCTTGTTCTTCCACCGCAACAACGAGCGCCAAACAGCGTCCAAATAATCCCGGGTGGGCAGTCGAACGTCCGCGACGCACATCCCAACCCACCACCTGGGTTATCACAACGTCGAGCAGCATCTCGAAGTTTATCGACGTCAGACCCGGGAACTTCAACCTGAGCAGCTTCCGTTTTATGCCACGAGCTCTCAGCTCGTCATCTGACGATTCAAAAGCCCTCGTCGCTCCGACATCTATCAAGTCCCCGCTCAAAATTTGCAACAACAAGCTGCAATCGTCCTCAAAACTGACCGTCATGAACCAGCTTGCGCAACCGAAGTGGTGAGAGATGCTTTCGATGTTTCCGTTGGCCTTCTTGGCGGCGTCATTGCTGTGAGGGATGGCTCTTCCGGCGGCTTTCACCGCGGTCAGCAAGGCGCGAGTGGCTTGCGTGCCGGAGCTGATCCCGTGTCTGTTCAGCAAGATTGCACGGTCGAGGTCGTCCAAATTCAACCCATTTGCTATGGCGCCGGCATTCTCCTTTCCCTTCAGTTGCAAACAGCTGCTTCTTAGTATCCGCTGTCGAAGACTCACGTTGAACAGCATCAGGCAAAACATGTCAACGTGCGCAATCGGATCGCTCAACTTCGAAAGATGTATGAGATACTTCTCCACGTCCAAGCGATCTTCGGTCTTCGGTCCGTCACTTCGATGCCCGTTAGGCTGTCGTCGCTGTTCGTGAAAACCTCCCACACCGAACGGGAACTGAAGGAGACACGCTGCGGAGAAATTGTCGTCCCTGGTGTCGTCAACGAACTCTTTTTCCAAGTCAAGTTGCCACTGAACGTCGTAACCAGCTCTCTGCGCGTCTAGCACGATCTCCTTGAAATCTTCCGGAGCTTCCATGCCGCCGAAGGTGAAATTTGTCTTTGAATCTGGGAAATAACAAGTGAAGCTCTCTTGTGTCTCGATGTTGCTGTCGACGCCCGGAACACACGAAGAATAATCAAATATGCGAGCTCCGACACGTCTCACTCTTCCCATTATGTGGTCATAATCGAGACGTCGCCATTTGCGATGATGTTCCAACAACCATCGAACGGCCGCGATTATTTTCTCGGTGTTAACTTCGCACTTCGACTTCACCTTGGCCTTTTGCTCTGGGGTCATCTTGCCAACGCACAACACAACAACGTGGTCGGTCAGCCCCAGCACTTCCAACTCGGCCACGGCGGTCGCGATGCTCGCTTCCCTACATCTCATGAAAGACAGCGTGCCCTTCAAGTTTTTCAAACGACCGCCTTGGTACGTGAAGAGATAACCAAATGCCTTTACTGGAGTCAACAACGCCAGTTCCACCTCGTTTAGCCTCTTCAAACATGACGGTGCTCCGCCAACGTAATTGGCGTTAATGCTGGCGAAAAATGGCAAGGTTAACCTGTCCAGACGATGCTTGCAGCTACAGCAACACAGCAGACCAGTCTTCTGACGAATCTGTTGCCATGTGCTTCGTGGAGAAAGACACATGCCTTCTACGACTTCTGATATGTTGTGCTCGCGCGCGACATCCTCAGGACATTGGTACAATGCTACCAAGAGTGGGTCGACAACTTCCCCTGAATAGGGATTTCGAATGTTGCCATCTGGCGATGCTGCCCAACGCAGCCACCCGCACTTCTTATCAAGATCTTCCTTTGTCAGCACAGCTGCTTGCTCTTTTGACAAGACAAACTCGTTGCAGACACAACAGACGTGAGGTGCCAACTCGCCCGCGTTTGTTTTCGCGAAAAGGTTAACAAACCGGCGATTGATTTCGCGCGTCACTTCTTCCACGGAATTACCTTCTTGGAACCGATCCATTTTCGGTGCGACCGACTTTGGAGAGGCGAGGTTTGGATTTTGTGAGCGCAACTTCCTTTGACATTGAAAACGAAAGCTTTGTGCTGAATGTCCTCTGCACGGCCTGGCTGCTTCTTTCTGCCGGAAGTTCTCTCCATGAACTTTCGAAGGACCGCGTGACACTGCCCATGATGTCCTTTCGACAATCTTCCCGTTGACACCTCCACTGATGAACGTAGCTTCTGGGACTTTCGTTGAAGGTGCTGCCGAGCAGCGAACTTCTTTTCGCCAGAGGTTCTCTTCGAGAACTTCTGGAAACAGCGTCATGCCACCCGATCTTTGCAAGCGGTCCTTTCGACGATCTTCTCGACAATGCTGCAGCGGATGAACTCATTTGGCCGTGGCCTCTTCAAGCTTGATGGAAGGGGCTGACACCGTGTTCGCGATCAACCCGTGCACTTTCTTCCGCCGGAAGTTCTCTCCAGAAAGTCCAGAAACCGTGCGATGCTGCCCGGTCTTTGCGAGAAGCCTTTGAACGATCTTCCCAGCGACACCCCCACGGATATTCTGCCGTGGCTTCTCTTCGACTCTGATCGAAGGAGCTGACACCGTGTTTGCGGTCAACCAGTGACGTTCTCTGCGCCGGAAGTTCTCTCCAAGAGCTTCCAGATATCCTGCGATGCTGCCCGATCTTTGCAAGAAGCCTTTCAACGGACTTCCCGGTGACACCCCCACGGATCAATCTATTCTCCCACGCTGTCCGACTCTCTTCCATGAATTGACGCGGTCAACCAGTGTTAACAAAGGAGAGAGTTCGATTTGTGCGTTAAATCTTAGCACAACTTTCCCGCAATGCACAGGATAGTTCCGGCCTTTGCTAGACTGTCCCTTGCACCGCCGAGATCAATCCCTGCAGAACAATTTGCTGGTGCGGCAACGCGCAAAGAAGACGGAAGTTACCTTCGACCTTGAATTCCCATGCGTGACACCTGCTCTGGGATGTGCTGCGAAAAGAAGAGAAGTTCGTTGCACCGAGGCCTCGGTCGAGGAAAGAAGAGTGTTGCTGCAAAGTGGGGAAAGTCCGCTGAGCCGGATGTTGACACGGGTGACAACAACGGCAAATTCATCCGGAAGAAGCAGGCGAATGTGGGTCGATTGACGCGCAAAAAGTCCATTGCTTGCGAGAAGGTCCGTGAAGGGTTCTCGTCTTATCAAAACAGAAGAAGAGAACTGGATCAGAAGCGGGCGTGTTGACCCGACACTGGCCGGTTCGACGTCCAGCGTGGAATGTCGCTTCCTTCTTCTCGAAGTTTTCTGCGCCTGGCTTCTCAACTTCATGCGCCAAAGGGGACGGACTAGAGTGCTACGTAAACGACTCCACGCCTCACAATTTTCTTTCGAAGACAAACATGGCCGGCCAAACGAAAACACGCACTTCGACGCGCACGGGCGTTGATAAGGTAGACAAGAGCGACAAGTCGTCCCCCACTCCGTCAAAAGGACCTCCCACGCCAATCAAGAAGATCTTTCAAGCTTTGAGCAAGCCGGCCAATCCCAAGTGCAGCCCCTCTCTTCCAACCAGCAGAGACCAGTTTTCTTTCATCAGGTTGTCGGTCGTCAACCCCCAACACAGCGAATCTTCGTCCGGTTACGCTTTGCATTTCCACCGAGACGACGCCCCTAACGGTCAGCCGTACTCTTCTTGGCCGGACAAGCTTTTTTTTGACGCGTTACGTCTCGAACTGAAGTGGCTTGTTCCGCTCAATTTCATCCGCGAGGTGTACCAACTTCACAAGAACGACATCCCGGTCGTTAACACTCGCAAGTTCAACGTCAGGGTGTACCTCTTCTTCACAGCGGAACCTCTCTCGACCGAACGCCTACGTGACGTCGCCAGCTACATTCGTGATGCTTTGAATGATGGCAACGGCAAAGAGGAGGACAAGCTAAGGGACCACCAGAAAGTCGTCGTCGACGATTTCCTCGTGATGAAGAACCACCACACCTGGTACGACGTCCTTGGCCACGAAGGCAGTTTAAACCTCGCAAGGAAACTGCACTGCCAAGACCTCAACGACCTCGGGGATTACTTCGTCGGCAACAAGAGTTCCTTGTTCACCTTCTGGGGCAAGGGCCAGATGAGTGCCAACGTCGCACGAAGACTTGGATTGCCAGCGAGCATGGCCGAAGAACTTGGGCTAACCGCTGCGGACTTCGACACTGGTGACTTCAGCGAACAGATCACCGACACTGCCTGAACACCTCCCCTTCACAGGCACGACCTAAAACGTTTCACACTCCTAATGTCACGAACGACCGCGAAGCAAAATGCGTTTAAGAACTCCTTTAACCTACTAGCAACGACCATTGACGAATCGCTGGCAACAAAGTGCAAAAATGCACGACAACCCATGCGTGAGGAGGCTGTCCTCGGTCGGTTCCATCTCCACCCGTCGACCTCGCCGGATCTTCCCATGTGACGATTAGTTCCCACACTTGGAGACTTGAACCATGCGGCCAAATTCAACTCCTTCGACGCAAGTTAAACTTCGCGAGCTTTGGCCGGTTGACGGAAGTTTTCAAAGATTCCTTCTTCCCTGCAGCGGAATTTGGAAGACAGAGCGAACTTCGGTTACCAAGACTGAAGCTTCGCACCTCCGTCACACATAAATTGACCGCCGTCCTCAAACAAACTCTAACTTCCCTTTCAACATTTGCTAACCATGGCGTGTCACGGTTGCTGTGAAGATCTGATTAACGATCGCTACGGTGTTTGCACTCACAAGGTGTTCTGCAAACGTGACGGAAAACAGATCGCGATCATCAGGGAGGCTCTTGCCACGGCTTCGAGCTTCTTCAGAACAATCTTTCACGAGTCCGGCTCGGACGGCATGTCTTTCTGCGCCGAACGAAGCCGCGACGACGACGACCAACGGGAACGGCCCGCATCGAAACCGAACGACAACGAAGACAACGACAATTACGGTCGGGCACAGAAAAAGACGAGAGTGGAACTTGACCCCCAGGTGACTGGAAAGCGTCTCGACCCGATGATCGTCGAAGTTGATTTCGCTTCCGACGTCATGCGACAGGTCCACCGCTACTCCTTGTCTCGAGAACTCAGTCTGGACTACAACGGGCAGACGGACTCCCAAGAGAAGCACGCCCTGTTCTGCATGGAACTCACACGAGCCGCAGACGTTTTTGACCTGCAAAAGGATTTTATGGACAATCTCTGGCGTCACGTTTCAGCCGTTTTGCACCGTCATCCAAGAATGTCACTTCCGTTGTTGCGGCTGTCCAACGACGAACGCTACAGCAACGGAGGCTCCGCCGAGTTACTAATGGCCGTGATTCGCCGTCACTTCCCTGTGGAATGCCTCGTGGGCCGTCGAAACAACGTGGCACACTGTTTCACTTTCGAACAGATGGACCACGTCTTGAGCGTCTTGGATGCCAACGTGAATTGGGATCCTGCCAGTGACGCGTGCCGCGCTGTCATGTCGTGGCTCGACGATGATGTCTGGGCCAACACCAAGAGGACGGTGTGTCGGGTGAACTCGTCCGCACTCGATATCCCCGAGCGCCACCGTCAAGCGCGAGAATTACTCTCCAAACACGTCTTGCTTTGTTGCCTCCCGGCTACGCAACTGATAACATTACGGGCGTCCAACCTGGTGACCGACACCGACGCTCTGAGAGCTCACCAAGTAGGCGCCATGTGCCGAGAATGGACGTGTAAACACCATCCTCAAGACGGTTGCATCCCGTTCACTCGACCGTCTCCGCTTCCGATGTCGGGAATGGCAAAAACGTGGTTCTTCACCATTCCACCCATGGAGAGAATGATTAGCACCTGGTGCATTCGAGTTAACAGACAACCCGACCTCGACGACCACGAACGATTCCCCAAGATGTTTTCGTTGGGCGTCCGCGGTTGTCAATCGGTCTTCCTGGTTCCCTTGCAATTCGAAGACTACGACGAGGACCTCACCATGATGGCAACACCTTCCGTTCTGAGGGGGTACGAACTGTTGGAGGAGCCGCTGCTCGTGAATTGTGGGGACGAAGTCACTTTCACGCTGGATCTTTCCGGGCCGACAGGTGTCTTCGCTGCAGACACTGGCAAGGAAAGCAAGGTGCTGTGCGACAACGTGCACGATCTCAAGGGTGGACTTGGGCACCAAACCGACTTCTACGTTCCGATCATGCGCTGCGACGAAAAAGACTGCTTCACACTCGTGCGCTGTTGGAACAGCGAACGCAAACGTGGTTGGAAGGAGAACGTCAACCTGGATCCCGACTCGGAGGATGTGCTGTGCGATAAGAGGAAGTATCTGCCTTACGAGCCTTATTCGACTTAGTCCAATGCCGCTGTTTTTATTTTCACGCGTTCAGTTTTCCACACACCCGCTGTCTCTCTCCATCGTCACCAAATGAATCTGGTGTCAACGACCTTTTTCCACCGCTTGAACTCATCATTCTTTGAATAGGGATCTTCGTCGTATCACCCCTGATTCAAAACGTTTGACACCGGACGCGCGAACTTCTTTGTCGCCACGAGAAGTTTGCTCCTAATTGCGCGCCCAAGTTCTTTGCCGTTTTGGGTTTTCGCGGTGCACGCCGACAATTCGCGTAACGACTGTCTCTGTGCGACTCACAAACCGCGGCCCGTTTTGTTCGACGACCCGTCTTGCTGCCTCAACTGCTATGGAACGCTCGTGTCGACAACACGGCGGTCGAAAGCACGACGACTTGACCGAAAAGGTACGATGCAAATGCAACGACGTCTAGGTCGACGTCCAGCCCACGGCCCTCAGCAACTCCTCACGCCCTTTGAAGACACCGTTGAAACAGAACACGTCGACCAACCGCGCTGCTAGTGACCGTGACGAACCCCTCCTGAAAGTTGATTGCGACTCCGTCGTGATGGAGCACGTGCATCGATTCTCCGTTGTCGGGTTCCTTCGCCTCTCGTACGACCCCGAGATGCAAACACGATGGGAACACGCCCGGTTTTGCATGGAATTGCACCGTGCAAAAGAGCTGTTCCAATTGAAAGACAACTTTGTCGCCGAAATCCGTGCGCACGTGAAGAACACACTGCAAGCCCACCCGCAGATGGCGGCCAACTTTTTGAACATGTCACGCGAAAAGCGTTACGATTTTGACAGCTGCCGAGCTTTGATCGAAATCGTGCTGCAACACGAATTCGCTCACGACTATCTTCTCAAGAACTACGCCTCATTTACACGTCACTTTGATTGTCAAAGCTTGGACTGTTTCTTGCGCCTCTCGGCCGATCAGGCCGGTCAAAATCACGAGCGTGAGTGTGACATTATCCTGACTTGGCTCGAAGACTACATTTCGCGTCACGATCTCGTGACTCGCAAACGGGCGCACCTTGCTTGGCAAGGTGTGTCTCGACCGTCCGTCGAACGCCGCCGACAAGAAGCGCGATCTCTGCTCCTGAAACGAGTTCGTTTCCATTGCCTGTCGCCGCGCTACTTGCTTAAACTGCGTGGACACCGTCTTCTCCGACCCAGCGAGACACTCGAAGCCCTGGAGGCACTAGGCTTCTGGCGCTCGTTGATTGAAGATTTCGACGCTTTCGTTCCCGACCACCGACGCCCTGGACCACACGCAATGCTCGAGGACTACACCTCTTATGTCTTGTCCGTGCCCCCAATGCGACGGGGAATCAGCACCTGGGACGTGCGCTTCAACAGACTTCCAGGCGAACTCAACTGTTTCGCGGGCATTCGCGGCCCATGCACCATGCCGCTCGTCCGCCTCGAGTTTGACGCCGACGACAACTCCGAAGCTTGGAGCACACGTGTCAGCGACTGCGACGTGTTTGAAGAGCCCCTGTTGGTGACCCCCGGGTCGATGATGCGCTTCAAGCTTGACCTGACCGGCCCGAAAGGCGTTTTCTCCGTGCACACCGACTCGCACGAAATGGTCATCTGTCCGGATGTTCACAGCCTCAGAGATTCGCTGGGCAGCCATTCGGATATCTTTTTCCCGGTCATTCGCTGCGACCGTCCAGACGATTTCACCTTGTTGTCTTGCCGGAATTCTGAACACCACCTTGTTTGGCAAAACGCCCAACAAGGGCAAGGTTGCTCCCCACGATCTTGTCGCGATGAACGTTCTGGCAAGCACGCACATGCAGTGAAATGAACAACTCAAACCATTTTACCGCACAGCCTTGCCAAGAATTTGTCCAATCCGAATCATTTGCTGTCACCGTGCGTTGTGCGTTGCGAACACCCTTTCACGTTCTGGTCACCGAACTTCCTCAACTTCCTCAACCAGAAACGAAAGTTCCTCTCTTCAACTTCCTCCCCAGTGCGTTCCTGCTGGCAGCGACTTCTCGTTCCGCTCACCTCTCGCTCCGAGCGCGTTCCCCACAAAAACTCGAACCCTGGCCCTCGCATTCTTTCTGAGCTCCACGCTCCGAGACCTACAGCACGTGAGATTTGTTTCCACGAAAATGAGAATCGTGTTCAACGACAGGGTGCGAAGTGTCATGCGCCTCTTGCACAAAGCTGTTCCTTGCGGTAACGTCACCTGCGCCGGCAGCGCCCCGCTCCTTGAAATCATGAACCACCGCAGTGTAGACACGACTAACTTTCGTCACGGTGACATTGATGTTTTCATGCAAGACACCTCGCCGCGATCCAAACGCACCATGATCACCGTCCAACAGACGATCGAAAATTACTGTCGCGAACGAGGCCATCGCTGCGAGTTCGACACCATCATGTTCCGTCCCTGCACGGCAAACAACGCCAAACACGTCCACTCCTACGCGTTGGGATACTACGTGAAAGCCATTCTGAATTTGACAATGTGGTTTCGCTATCCGCTCCGGTCGAGCTCTCCGAGAGAGAATTTTCAGCTCATTTTTGTTCATGAGAAAACCTTGTTGAAGCCCTCAGCTTTTGACAAGCTCATAGTTGGTCATTTTGACTTCAACATCGTGCGAGGGGTGTATAATGCTAACACCGACAAGGTGAAATACCCCACGGAACGCAGAGCCACGCGCCCAATCACCTGGTACATAGACAGAAAATGTTTCACCACGAGAATGGACCGAGCACGCGGAAAAAAGTACGAAGAGAGGCGTCGCAAGTACATCGAAAGAGGCTTCAAAGAGCTAGGTTACGTTCGCAGAGGCAAGCTATACCCTCGGGTTGACGCTGTGAAGGTGTACCATTAATCGTGAGACGGCAAACTTCCTGCGCAACATGCCGTCAACCGCCTCTTCACTTTGACGTAGTGTTCGACAACTTTCAGGCTACATTTACCACCCTTGCAACTGACTGTCAACCTCCGCCATGGTCGTCCCGTCTTCACTCCACGTTGCCTGTGGCATCGATCTCAGCCGTGGTCGTGCCACCGTGCTTCAACTTGAGCTGGTTTCCTTCCCATTCAACTGCGGACGACAACCCCACAGTGATCACGCGTTTCCGAAACCTCTCCAAAACCGCCTGGCCACAATCCGCCGTGAGACTCTCGAACACAGCATCGACAGCCTCGCGGATTCTACCGTTGGACTTTGCTGCGAGCGGCGGAGAGACACTCAAAAGATGAGCTAGGTACTGCTGGAGAATCACCAACAGACGCTCTTCGTTGTTGACAGCAACAGTGTCGACTTCCGCCGACTCCACGTGACGAAAAGCCCAAATGCTCCTGCCAAACATTTGCAGAACCGTCGTCAACGCGAGCTGTTCCTGATCGTCCACGTTCACAAGAACTGGACCAAAAACTTCGACGAGACGGGCCGTGCACTCTTGCTGGCTCTCTCCGCGATCCGTCAGGTACCAGAAGGGCTGACCAGCGTTCGCGTCCATGGTTGAGCAACCTAAAATGCAACTTCAGACGTCCGAACTACTTGCTTTCCATGAAATGAATGCTGCTTCGACCGTTTCTCCTCGTGGTTTCTTCCCCGAGCATCCGCAGACCTTTCACGTCGATTCCAATCAAAACCATGCTCACGACTGGATCGCACTGCAAACCGTCACGGCAAACCATCACGGCAGACCTTTCACGTCGATTCCAATCAAAACCATGCTCACGACTGAATCGCACTGCAATCCGTCGCAACAAACCATCACGGCATGTCCCCGTCAACGTCGGTTCTGAAGCGAGACACATGAAAAAGGCCAGCTGTGAAACAGCGTGCGCTGCCCACGCCCACCAGTCTCAGAACAAATGGTCCCAACGTTTCACCCCACAGAACGGAGAGAGACATCGAGATTCGGAACGACGCTCTGAGAAGCAAACTGATCAACCATGGCTTCGAACTCCAACCACGATGCCTTCAGAGTACGCGACCGCACGGGACGATCCCGCCACAGGGGACACGGCGCTGCGAGGCTGGCTCCGTTCCGACCAAGATCGGAGCAAACTCCACCGACACGAGCTCCTTTCCAGCGTCGGTTGGTGCCTGGCGCCACAACACGCCGTGCTGCAACCGGGCGGCCCAACTGGAACCGCGTTGGCGGAGGACCGCTCGAGGTTCCACACCTGTGTCCAAGCGGTCGGACCATCCCACGCAACGAGGAGCTCACCTACACCCTTGATGACGGAGATGGCACAGTCGGCGCCGTGCGTCTCACGCCCGAAACAAGAGAACTAGGAGATGTTTTGCTGGTGATGTTCTCTCCACCGATGCTGAACATGCGAAGCGAAGACAGAGAAGCCGTCAGACAGTCCTTGCAGGTGTGTGCGAGCCACATGCTAGTTTACAGAAATTGCGTTCGAGAAAACGACGATCCCCCGCAGGACGAACTTCTGATGCTGGCTGGGTCGCAACACACTTTGAGCGTCTGTTTCGGCAATACCATTTACAACCACGCCATGGTTGTGAACCATGGCGTCAACGTCTCTCAACAGGTGGATGCTGCGAGACGCCACCTGCTGGACTGGTATTTGCGAGATTTGACTCCGAACCAGCTCCAGCGCTTGAGAGTGATGTTTGTGCTCGTTCCCCTCGACTACGCAATCAACTACACCCAACAAGGGATACGCGTCACCTATCGCAACAGCAGCGGTGTCCACCCCGTCTGAATGGCTTAAGATATCTTTTCTTACTTACTCATCCCCCACGCCATCCCACCCCCACTTCTTCTTCATG
>JAAUXY010068961.1_pt1 | contig 12979 bp, 10 predicted proteins | sample 7278121 | NCBI WGS metagenome assembly JAAUXY01 (sample SAMN14350117, study PRJNA611818) | marine sediment metagenome | isolation source: surface marine sediment (1.8m) | place: French Polynesia: Moorea | collected 2018-08 | reverse complement strand
GCCCGATGCGAGCTTCGAGAAGATGATCCGGACGTCGCATCCGTACATTCAGAACTATCTCGAAAACAGGGCGGATCTCGCGAGTCTCGGGAATTCGATTCGGATCATCGTCGAGACCACCGAAGGCGACATCTTCGACAAGGACTTCCAGGAGAAGCTCAGGCAGATCAACGACGAAGTCTTCTACTTGCCGGGCGTCGACCGTTCGGGCCTGCAATCGCTTTGGACGCCGAACGTACGCTGGAGCGAGGTAACCGAGGAGGGCTTTCGCGGCGGCGCCGTCATACCGAATGCCTACGACGGCTCGGAGCGGTCGCTCGAGCAGCTCAGGGCCAATGTGCTCAGATCCGGCCAGGTCGGTCGACTCGTAGCCAACAACTTCAAGTCCGCGATTATCGTTGCACCTCTGACCGATACGAATCCGGAAACCGGTGAGCGGCTCGACTATCGCGAGTTTTCGAAGAGCGTCGAGGAACTCGTTCGGGACAAGTACTCGTCCGAAACGATCAACATACGCGTTACCGGCTTTGCGAAACTCGTCGGCGACCTCATTGACGGCGCGGCACAGGTTGCCACGTTCTTCGGTGTGGCGTTCATCATCACGATGATCCTGCTGGCTCTTTACTCGCGCTGCTATTTCGCCACGTTCATACCGCTCATTTGTTCGACGATTGCCGTCGTCTGGCAGCTGGGCCTGTTGCACACCCTGGGCTTCGGCCTCGACCCGTACTCGATGCTCGTGCCGTTCCTGATCTTCGCGATAGGCATCAGTCACGGTGTGCAGATCATCAACAACGTCGCCGTCCGCTACTATTTCGGCGCCGGCTCCTACTGGTCCGCGCGGCGCGCGTTCAGGGCCCTTTACATCGCCGGCTTCATCGCACTGATCAGCGACGGCATCGGCTTCCTGACGCTGATGGTCATCGAGATTCCGGTCATCCAGGAACTCGCGCTGACGGCCAGCATCGGCGTCGCCGTGCTGATTTTCACGAACCTGCTGCTCGTGCCCGTGCTGTTGTCCTACACGGGACTCACGAAGTATTGCATGAGCTACATCGAGCGCCGGGGGACCAATCCGACGCCGCTGTGGCCGTTTGTCGCCCGGTTCGCCAAACCGCCTTATGCGACCGCGGCGATCGTCACCTGCATGGTGCTGTTCGTGATCGGTTTCTACGGCAGCACCGGCCTGCGCATCGGCGACCTGGACCCGGGAGCGCCCGAGCTGCGGCCCGATTCGCGTTACAACAAGGACAACGCCTTCCTCACCGAGAACTACTCGACGAGTACCGACGTGTTCGTTGCAATGGTGCATACGGAGCCGCAGAAATGCGGCGATTACGAGACCGTTTCCGCCGTCGACCGGTTCCAGGAGGTCATGAGCAACACGCCGGGCGTGCAATCGGCGATCTCACTCGTGGACGTCTCGAAGCTCGTGACGATGGCGATGAACGAGGGCAACCCGAAATGGCACACGCTGAGCCGTAATCGTTTTGTCCTGAACAACTCCTTGTCGCGTGTACCGAGTAACCTGCTGAACACCGATTGCAGCATGGTACCGGTGCTGTTGTTCCTCAATGACCACAAGGCCGAGACCCTGTCTGCGGTAATCCGCGACGCGGAGGCGTTTGCCGCCGAGTACAACAGCGACGCGGTCGAGTTCAAGTTCGCAGCCGGCAACTCCGGTATCGAAACCGCGACCAATATCGTCATCAGCAAGGCGCAATATACGATGCTGGCCCTGGTCTACGGCGTCGTCAGCTTCCTCGTGTTCCTGACCTTCCGGTCCTGGCGGGCCGTCGTGTGTATCATTCTGCCGCTGGCGCTGACATCGGTGCTCGGGCAGGCACTCATGGCGCTCCTGGGCATCGGCGTCAAGGTGGCAACGCTGCCCGTCATCGCGCTCGGCGTCGGCATCGGCGTCGACTACGGCATCTACATCTACAGCAAGATGGACACCTACCTGAAGCGCGGCTTCGGGGTCCACGAGGCCTATATCAGGACGCTGCGGACTACGGGAATGGCAGTTGGCTTCACCGGAATCACCCTGGCCATCGGCGTCGGCACCTGGATTTTCTCGCCGATCAAGTTCCAGGCCGACATGGGCCTGATGCTGACCTTCATGTTCATCTGGAACATGCTCGGGGCCCTGACGTTGCTGCCCGCCCTGGCCTGTTACCTCGTCAAGGCGACGCCGCAGGACGCCGAGCCGGCTGGTGCCGCAGATACCGAGGCACAGTTGAATCCCGCTGGATAAGCGCTATAGTTTCATAAGAAACTATAGCGACGTCCCGTGCCATGAAAACCATCATCGAACCCCATCGGATCAAGATGGTGGAGCCGATTCGCATGACCTCGCGCGACGAGCGCGTGGGTCTCATCGATGCGGCCCACCTGAATCCGTTCCGGCTGCAAGCCCGAGACGTCCTCATCGACCTCCTGACCGACTCGGGCACGAGCGCGATGTCCGCGGACGCCTGGGGTGCCATGATGCGCGGCGACGAGTCCTACGCGGGCGCGCGCAGCTGGACGCGCTTCCGGGATACCGTCAAGGACATTTTCGGCTTCGAGCACGTCATCCCGACGCACCAGGGACGGGCTGCCGAGCACATCCTGTTCGGCGTTGCCGCCAAACCCGGTTCAATCGTGCCGAACAACACGCACTTCGACACGACGCGCGCCAACATCGAATTCGGCGGCGCCGAAGCCGTGGACCTCGTCTGCAAGGAAGCTGACGACATCGGCACGCGGCACCCGTTCAAGGGCAACATGGACACCGCGGCACTGGAGAAGCTGATCGCCGAGAAAGGCGACCGGATTCCGCTGATCATGGTGACGATCACCAACAACTCGGGTGGCGGGCAGCCCGTGTCGATGGCCAATATCCGGGAAGTCAGCCGCATTGCGAAGAACGCAGGAATACCGTTTTATCTCGATGCCTGTCGGTTTGCCGAGAACGCGCACTTCATCAAGCGCCGCGAGGCCGGATACGAGGACGCGTCGCCGATCGATATCGCGCGCGAGATATTCAGCTACGCCGATGGCTGCACGATGTCGGCGAAAAAAGATGCGTTCGCCAACATCGGCGGCTTCCTGTGCACGAACGATGCCGAGATCGCCGAGCAGGGCCGCAACATCCTGATCATGACGGAGGGCTTCCCGACCTATGGCGGGCTGGCCGGCAGGGACCTGGAGGCGATCGCCGTGGGATTGCGGGAGATCCTCGACGAGCACTACCTCGACTACCGCCTGTTGTCGACGCGCTACGTCGTGCAACACCTGTCGGACACCGGCGTTCCGGTCGTGTTACCGGCCGGCGGGCATGCCGTCTACATCGATGCGCGCAGCTTCCTGCCTCACATCGAGCCTCTCCGGTACCCAGGACAGGCGCTGGCCGTCGAACTGTTCATCGAGGCGGGTATCCGCTGCTGCGAGATTGGCACGCTGATGTTCGGGCTGGACCCGCACACGGGAACCGAGCACCCGGCACGCCAGGACCTCGTACGACTCGCGATACCGCGTCGCGTCTACACGCAAAGCCACATGGATTACGTCATCGAGGCGGTGCAGCTCGTCTGGGAGCGTCGCGAGCAGATTCGCGGCATGCGCATCGTGGACGCACCGCAGTTCCTGCGGCACTTTACGGCGAAACTCGCCTGGCAGTGAGCGAACACAAGCATATTCGCGCCCTCGGCGTTCGCGACATGACGCTGTTCACCGTGTCGGCGATCCTTTTGCTCGACACGCTCGCAGCCTCGGCCTCCATCGGCGTCTCTAGCATCACCTGGTGGGTGATCCTCGGCATCGTGTTCTTCGTACCTTACGGGCTGATCAGCGCCGAACTCGGCACCACGTACCCGGAGCAGGGCGGGATTTATGCCTGGGTGCGGGACTCGTTCGGCGCCCGCTGGGGCACCCGGGTCACGTGGCTCTACTGGCTCAACAACGTCCTGTGGCAGGCATCGATCTTCGTATTGTTCACGGGCATTCTCGCGCAGATGTTCTTCCCGGCAATGTCGCTGGAGACGAAACTCGGTATCTCGGTGATCATGACCTGGGTCGTCGTCGGAGTAACCTGCCTCTCGCTCGAGATCGGCAAGTGGATCCCGAACGCGGGCGCCGTCATCAAGATGATCGCGTTTGTCGTGCTGATTGTCGCGGGGCTCAGGTACGCGACCGGCGACGGCGTCGAACTGGCGAACGACTTCTCCCTGCAACAGTTCGTACCCGAGTGGGGCAGCAGCACGCAATACATCTCGGCCATCATCTACGGGATGCTCGGCTTCGAGCTCATGTCCTCGGCCAGCGAGGAGATGAAGAACCCGACTCGCGACGTGCCGCGCTCGATCCTTGCCTCGGGCATCCTGATCTTTCTTGCCTATGTACTCGGTACGTTCGCAATTCTCGCGGCGGTGCCGCTCGAGGACATCGACCTCGTCGAAGGGCTCGTCGACACGTTCCGGCAGCTCTTTGGCGAAAGCCAGCTCGGCGTGACGGCCGCCATGGCGCTGGGCGTCCTCGTACTGTTCACGTTCGTGTCCAATGCGGTCACCTGGGCGATCGGCTGCAACCGGGCGGCCGCCGAAGCCGCCATCGACGGCGAGTTGCCTCGAGCGCTCGCGATCGAGCACCCGCGTACCGGCACGCCGGTCGGCGCGGCCGTGATCATGGGTTCGCTGATTACGATCGTGCTGCTCGTATACGGCTTCCTGGCCGGCTCGAACGAGGATCTGTTCTGGCGCCTGTTCGCCGCCAGCGCCGTATTGTTCCTGTTGCCCTACATTGGCGCGGTCGCAGCCTTCATGAACGCACGCCTGCGCGATGCGGAGCGGCCGCGACCCTACCGCGTGCCGGGCGGCAACGCGGTCGCGTGGGCGATGACGGCGGTTTGTATCCTGCTGCTAGTTGTCAGCATCGTGCTGCTCATGTACGTGCCCGGCACCGGCATCGACTGGCCGGTCGTGATCGGCGCCGGCGTATCGATACTCGGCGGCGAAGCGGCGATTTTCTGGTCGGAGCACCAGAAGCGTCAGGGCAAGGGCTGAATCGACTTCAGGTAGGCGGCGATCGCGTCGCGATCCGCCTCGCCCAGCCTCGCCATATTCTCCTGGACTTTCACCATGCTACCGCCGAACGAGTCGAAGTCGGGATCGAATCCCGTTGCCAGCGAATAGGCGATGTCGCCCCTGCTCCAGCTGCCGATACCGTTTTCGTGCGGCGTGATGTTGGGCGCTTTCTCGCCTGTGTTCTCGCCCGAGGTTCCCGCCAGGTAACGTCCCGGGACCGCGCCGCCGAAGCGGTCGCGCGGTGTGTGGCAGGCGCCACAATGGCCCGGACCCTGGACGAGGTAGCGACCGCGCTCCACGTCGACCGCCGCCGACTCGTCGGCTTCGAAGGGCTCGCCGTCGAGGTAGCGACGCTTCCATAGCCCGAGTCCACGGCGGATGCTGTACGGGAAGTGCAGCGCGTTGTGAGCGGCAACGTTGTCCGATGGCGGCAGCGTATCGATGAACGCTTTCAGGTCCCTCAGGTCATCGGGACGCATGCGCTGGTAGTAAGTGTACGGAAATGCCGGGTAGTAGTGCCGTCCGTCCGGCGACACGCCCCTGGCCATGGCGTTGATGAACTCGAGCGTCGACCAGCCGCCGATCCCGGCGGTCTCGTGAGGCGAGATGTTGGGCGCGACGAAAACGCCAAACGGCGTTTCGAGTTCGAGGCCACCGGCAAGAACGGGTGCGTCGCCCCCGTCGGCATCCGGGGCAGCATGGCATGACGCGCAGCCGCCAGCCCGGAACATCTGCTCGCCGTTTGCCAGGTCGACGTCGGCGTTCGCGAACTCGACGGACGCGAAGGTCTCGGGCCGGGTCAACAGGAAGAACGCGACGGCGCCGAGCACCAGGAGCGCGGCAACGACCCGCAGAACGCGTTTCATCGACTGGGATCAGTCGCGGGAAGCGCGGAAATCCTCGTGGCAGCCCTTGCAGCCCTTGCCAACCGCGCCGATGTTGGCACGTACGGCGTCGAGACCGTTGCCCGCTTCGGCAGCCATGGTCTCGAGCGCCGCGCGCAGCGACTTCTGTTTTTCCATGACCAACGGATAATTGCTCCAGTTGTCCGCTCTCGCCGCCGTATGCGCCGCGAGGCCCTCGCCGTCCTCGCTGGAACCGGCCGGCCACATTGCGCTGTTCTTCATATTGGCCACGGCCAGCAGGTTGCCAGCCGCCGCAGCGGCGAGGTCGGCATCGTATTCGCGGTCGCCCTTCGCCATGGATCCGAGCACGCCGAGGTTGAAGCGGTACACCTGCATAAGTGACTGTCGCGCCTGGATTTCATCGGCGAACTTGTGGTCGTCGGCGAGCGCTGTGGCCATCGCGATCATTGCTGCGAATGCGGCCATTACGGTGTACCTGGCTTTCATAATCGGGCTCCTCGTCTGGAATTCGGAAGTACGAAGCTTACCTGCTTTGCATTGTGCTGTGGCGTTCGGATACTGTAACGCGCCAACCAATAAGAAATACTACTGCGGGGGATCCGTGCTCAAATTCCAGAGAGAGCGCAATAAGCTCTTTTTCGCAACGCTCAGCCTGCCGTCGACGGCCATGGGGCTGGCGCTGTCCGTGCAGCTATCGGCGCTCAGCTGGATTCTCACGACTCAGTTCGGACTCGACGTGCACGATATCGGCCTGGTGTGGGCGGCGGGCCCGATTGCGGGCATCTTCGGCCAGGTCATTATCGGTTCGCTGTCAGATCACGCGTGGTTCTGGAATGGCCGTCGGCGGCCGTTCATCATCATTGGCGGCACGGTTGCCGCTCTGTCATTGCTCGCGCTGCCGCAGATCGGCGTCATCTCGTCTGCGCTCGGGCTCGAGGGCATCGTCGGTATAGCGCTGATCATCGCGCTGACCCTCGACTTCGCCATCAACGTCGGTTTCAACCCGACCCGTTCGATCATCGCCGACGTTACGCCGGAAGGCGACGAGCGCACCCGGGGCTTCACCTGGATGCAGACGATCTCGGGATCGATCAGCGTGGGTGGCTATGCGATCGGCGCGATCTTCGACAACTACGTGCTCATCTATACCGGCGCGATCGCGGTGTTCGCCTTTTCGGTCTTTCCGCCGCTGTTCATCCAGGAGCCCCGCGAGCTGGTAGCCGAAGAAGACCACGAACCGGAAGCGAGCACTCGCAGCTTCAAGGACCTGATGCTGAGCATCCAGCCGCTCTGGGGCTTCCTGATTTACGACGCCTACGCCATGACGTTGCGCCTTGCGGGAATCAGGCCCGACAACTTTTACGCCGAAATCGTCTGCGGCATCCTGACGCTGTTCCTTATCGGTCGCGCGCTGCTCAGGCGCTCGGACGTGGCGGACGAAGCCGAGGCGGGCAAGCGTGAGTTTCACAAGGTGCTGGCCGCGCACTCGTTCAGCTGGATCGGCATTCACACGACCTTCGTTTACATGATCGTGTTCGTGCAGCAGCAGTTCGCGACATTGAGCGATATCGACATGGGCCGCTCCGTATCGCTGAGCTTCCTGATACTGAACGCGGTTGGCGCCCTCCTGCCGCTCTTCGTGCTCGAGCCGCTGGCACGCCGGATCGGCCGTGTGGCTACGCACACCTACGCGCTGGCCGTCATGTCCGTCGCTTACTTCGTGCTGTATTTCTTCGGCGAAACGCTGACGGCGGTGTACGTGCTGATCGGTCTCGTCGGCGTCGGCTGGGCCTCGATCGTCAGCCTGCCGTTCGCGATCATGTCGCAGAAAGTGGACGTGAAACAGATGGGACTCTACATGGGGCTGTTCAACCTGTCGGTCGTACTGCCACAACTGACGGTCAGCCTGGGCGTTGCCATGGCGATCAGCCGCGCGCCCGACAAGGCGAGCATATTCCTGATCTCTGCGATTGCGATCGCGCTGTCGGCGATTGCCTGGACGAGAATCAGCGAGGACGAAGAATCGCCAGAGCCGACGTCGGACCCAGCGTCGCCCGGAAACGCCCCGAGTCACTGACGCTGACGACGGTGCCATCGCACGCGCCTGCACGGCTCGCGGTCACGAGGTCGCAATACTCACCGGCGGCGAGGCTGGTCTGCACGTCGAACTCCATCGGCTCGTCCGATGCGTTTAAGACGACGTGGCCGGCCTCACCGCGGCCGAACGCCAGGCCCGCTTCATCGTAAGTCTGCCAGTTGACGACCGGCTCGCCCGCCGTGGCCGCACGGAACGAGACCATGTTCGCAACGGCCGGCCAGCGGTGCTCGCAGACCCATTCGTCGTTGCACGCACTCGCACCCGCCGTGACCGGCTCGGTCGTGGGCGGTCCGGCGTCGCGTTCGTCGAAGCGAAAACTCGACATCACCTTCGGATAGCCGTAGGGCCATGCAAGCATGAAGACGTTTGCGAGAACGTAGGGCTCGCCAATTTTATAGTTGAACGCGTGTCCGTCGTCGTGTCGCTGCGTGTCGTGATTGTCGGCGAAGACGACAGCCAGCCCGGACGGCAACAATCCTGATTGTTCGGATATGTTCTCCAGCAACGCAAGCTGGCCGGAGATCAGCGGATCGTGCAGGAACGGCAGGTACTCGAATTCCGTCGTGTGCGCGATGTCGGTGTATACCGAGCGGTCGAGCGGCCCATCGATCGATGCGATGACCTCCAGGAACACGAACGGGTCGCCGTCGACTTCGTCCAGAATGGCGGCAATATCGGCCGCCGGCATGTGCTTTGCGGCATCGATGCGAAAGCCCGCAACGCCGACATCGACGAGGTCATTGAGGAAGCCGGCGAGTTTCGCCCGCACGTCGGGCTTGTCGGTGCGCAGGTCTGCGAGATTGACGAGTTCGCAATGCTGCACTTCCCAGATGTCGTCGAAATTGACGATGTCATCATTCTCGTTGCGTCCGCAATGGTTGAAATCGTCGTAGGTGTAGAGGCCCGGATAGTCGTATTCCCCGTAGGGACTGCCGGCGACGCCGATGCCCGAGCGAACGCCCGTCATGTGATTGATCACGGCATCGACGTAGATGCCCACGCCGACCGCGTTGCAGCGTTCGACCATGTCGACGAATTCTTCCCGACTACCGCCGCGGCTGATGAGCTGGTAGCTGACCGGCTGGTAGCGCGTGTACCATTGCGGGCCTTCCGCGTGTTCCTGCGGCGGTGACACCTGCACGGCCGTGTAACCGGCCGGTGCGAGAAACTCCTCGCATTCGCGCGCAATACTCGGCCAGGTCCACTCGAACAGGTGCACGAAGGTATTCAGCGTCGGCGGCTCGGGTTCGGCCGCGGCTGGCGGCGCCGGCTGTTCGCGCCCGCAGGATGCAATGATCAGCGCGCTGGCGAGAAATGCGAAACGGTAAATCGGGGATGATCTGCTCATCCGCCGGAGTGTATCACCGGGTAGCGATCGAGGCTCCGGTGATCGCCGAGGCTTCCTCCGAAAGGAGAAAGGCGACGATGTTCGAGACCTGCCGGGGCTGCAGCCACTCGCCGACATCGGCGTCCGGCATGTCCCTGCGATTCGAAGGCGTGTCGAAGATCGTCGGCAATACGGCGTTGACCCGAATGCGGCGAGCCGCGAGCTCCTCGGACAGCGCTTCGGTCAGTCGCGCAACGGCTGACTTGGATGCCGTGTAAGCACCCATGCCGGCCGCCGCTCTTGCGGCGGCGGCAGCGCCGATCGTCACGATCGAGCCGCCGTCTTCGAGGTGCGGGATCGCGGCGCGACAGGTGTTGAGCGTGGTCTTCAGGTTCATCGACCACATGCGGTCCCAGGTATCGACGTCGCCGTCCATTACCGTTTCCCAGGCAAAGCCGCCAGCAACGTTGACGACGCCGTGAAACCGCCCCGATTCGGCGAGCGCATCGATTGCCGCGCGAGCCGCATCCGTATCGCTGAGGTTGACACCGCGAATCGGCAGAACATCGTAGCCGCGCTCCTCGAGCAGCGCGCAGACGTCCTGTCCGAGAGCGCCCGACGCGCCGGTGACGAGCGCTCTCACCCGCGGCGATCCAGGGCCGCGGCTATGGCGCTGGCGAGACTCACGTCGCGGCTGGTCAGCCCGCCGGCGTCGTGAGTCGTCAGGGTAATCGCGACCGTGTTCCAGACGTTGCTCCACTCCGGGTGATGGTCGAGCTTCTCGGCTTCGATCGCGATTTCGCACATGAAGCCCCAGGCCTCGACGAAGTTCGCGAACTTGAGGGTCGCCGACACCGAGTTGCCATCATCGGCAAGCGTCCAGCCCGGACGAATCGAGACCAGCTCTTCGACACCGGATGCCGTCAGTTTCTCTGCCATGCTTACGATGCTCTCTTGTGCTGGAAGTACTCTCGCGTGCCTTCGTGCAGGACGACGTCACCGGCCACGATCTCGTGTGCCTCGAAATCCGGCTGCGAGCGTACCTGCCGGTATACGTCTCCGAAATCTTCGTAGCAGCTTTCGAGCAGCTGTTCCAGGCTGTCGACGACGAAGTAGGTCTGCTGGAAATCGTCGATGATGTGTTTCGTCCTCATGATTCTCGACAGATCGAAGGCGACGCGATTCGGCGAATCGTCTTCGAGCGAGAACACACTCTCGTGCGGCGACGAAAGTATGCCTGCGCCGAAAATGCGCAGGCCCTCGGGCGACTTCACGAGGCCGAACTCGACCGTGTACCAGTAGAGCCTGGCGAGGTTCTGGAGCTGCCCGAGCTCGAGCGCCCGCATACCCCCCTTGCCATACGCCTGCATGAACTCCGCAAACACGGGCACGGCAAGCATCGGCACATGCCCGAAAATATCGTGAAACACGTCGGGCTCTTCGAGGTAGTCGAACTCGGACTCGGGCCGGATGAAAGCACCTGCCGGGAAACGCTTGTTGGCAAGGTGGTCGAAGAACACGTCGTCAGGCACGAGCCCGGCAACGGGCACGACGCTCCAGCCCGTCAGCTTGCCGAGCTTTTCCGACAAGCGTCCCATGTGCGGCACGCCTTCAGCCGACAGGTCGAGCTGGCGGATGGCATGAATGTATTCATGACAGGCGCGGCCCGGCAGCACCTGCTGCTGACGGCGAAAAAGGCGCGTCCAGCGATCGTGCTCTTCGTCCGAGTACGTTTCCCAGCGCTGGTCGATCGTGTAGTCGTCGTTGCGCGGGGCGTCTGAGTAGCGGTTCTCTGATGCGTCCATAGTGCTTGTTAATTTAGTACATATTTCGTAAGAAAATGCGTCTAATCGCAGCTTTATCGGGCTATTTGTGAAACAATCGAACCCTATTTTCCCCTAGAGAGAAACAAATGGACGACTCATTGACGCTCAGCAGCGCCGACCTGAAAGTCCTGCGCGCCATCCAGGCCGATGCAACCGGGAGTGCGCGCGAGATGGCCGAGCAGCTCGGCATGTCGCCATCCACGTTCTGGCGCCGCATGAACGAGCTCGAACAGGTCGGTGCGATCAAGGGACGCGTTGCGATCGTCGATCCCGAGCGCGTCGGGTTTCCGGTCTGCGTGTTCGTGTTCGTCAATCTCAGGGACTACGAGAAGACGACGCTCGGGCGCTTCGAGCGATTCGTAAACGACACGCCGGAGATCCTCGAGTGTTTCGCCGTAACCGGCACGAACGACTACACGCTGATAACGCGCTCGCGAAGCGTCGGCGAGTTCGAGCGTCTGCTCATGGATCGCATCCTGGCGCACGAGTCGGTTGCCTCGGCAACGTCGCAATTTGCGCTGCGCCAACACAAGTATTCGACGGCACTCCCGCTCTAGCGCGCCGGCTCGCTCCGATACGTTGCCAGCAAGACCTCGCGCACCCGGTCACCGTAGAGAATCTGCTGCTCGGCACCGCTGACGCCGTATATCGCCGCCGGTACGAAAGCACCGCTCTCCAGCGCGAAGTCGAGCAGGTCCTCGGCCGACAGTGTCTTGCGGCCGGCGCGCTGCTGCAGCGGAAAACTCAAACCGGCCAGCCCGTCGTAGGCGCGATAGATGACCTCGGTGCAAACGATGCGATCGGAATTGAAGAAGTCGAAATCGAACTTGTACATCTTGCCTTCATGGCGAAGCGCACGCTCGACGGCGCGCCCGATCATGGGCGCAGGAATCTGCGGTCGCAGCACGACGAACACGTCTACGGCCAGCGTGTCACCGAGCGGACGCAAGCGGACACCGTCCTTGCGCGCCTCGAGCACGCAAATGTCATCGACCCACCGGGTCTCCCGGTCGGCGTCGACGGCAATGCCCAGCGCCTGACGTTGATCGGGTGTGCCGATGTACAGCGAGGCGTGCGGCCAGAAACCCGGCAGGAAGAGATTGGTCAGCGCCTTTGCGTGGCGCGTTACGATGACGTCGCCGGGCTGAAGGAAAGCGCCGATTTCCTCGCGTATCCCGACCGACACGCGCTTATCGTTCATTTCGCAGACTTCCGACGCGGTGCGGCCAACGCCCTCGGATACTCCGGCCAGCAGGTTCTGCGCGCTGACGACACCGCGGCGGCGCCATTTGTGACTGACAAACTCCCACATGCGCCGGAAGTAGCGCCGCTTGCTCGGGTCGAGTGACGACTCGAGTTGCTCCAGCCGGTCAGCGATGAAACCGACGTCGGGATCGGTCCTCAACAGCATCAGGTCGCGACGGTTCTTCGACGCGAATCCCATGGCGTCCCGAATGGCGAGCGCGTGGCGTTCCTGTACAAAGGCCTCGAATATGCGCGTGTACTGTTTGCGCGGGATGCGGTACTCGGGGAACGGCTCATTGAGCTTGCGCTGGATGATGCTGTGACTGGCCACCCGGAACAGCATCAGCCGGTCGATGCGGATGAGCAGGCACACGGCCGCATAGCCTACGAGAAACAGCCGCAGGTCTTTGCCATACTCGATGGCGAACAGCGGCTGATCGTAAGCCTCGATTGCCTCGTCGATTACGGCCCACAGGCTTTCGCGGATGCTCAGGAAACGCGCGAACCAGAAGCCGAGCGCCTCGTCCTCCGCCGGTCGCAATGCGCCGCGTTCG
>JAAUXY010015977.1_pt1 | contig 12980 bp, 10 predicted proteins | sample 7278121 | NCBI WGS metagenome assembly JAAUXY01 (sample SAMN14350117, study PRJNA611818) | marine sediment metagenome | isolation source: surface marine sediment (1.8m) | place: French Polynesia: Moorea | collected 2018-08 | reverse complement strand
CGATCTCGTTCAACGCCCCGAGCCCTTCGGGGGTGTCGGCCAGCGACGACAGGAAGTCCCAGGCGTCGAAGACCAGGGTGAGGATGATCGCCAGCGTGACGGCGAAGGTGACGACCGCCGCCAGCCGGAAGAACCACTTCATCGCCACGTCGGCCCGCCTGCGACCGGGGGCGATCGAGAGGTCGGCGGCCGAGGTGATCGCCGTGTTGGTGAGTGTCATTGACGTCTTCTGAGTGGTGGTAACGACCTCGCGAGACTAGACGTCGGCCCCCTCCCTGGACGGGGCCGACCACACCACGCGTCGGATGGTCAGCCGCCGTCGCGGGTGCCCGTCTCCTTGTTCTCCCAGACCGCCTGGGTCGCAGCCAGGGCGTCGGCGGCCAGCGGCACGTACGGCACCTGACCCTCACCGGTGCCGACCAGCGTGGTGATCCCGTCGGTCACGTAGAAGTCGACGAACGCCTCGAGCGTCGGGTTCTCGGCGATCTTGGCGGTGTTCACGTAGATGTAGAGGCTCCGAGCGATCGGGAACTCACCGCTGGCGATCGACTCGGGAGTCGGCTCGACGCAGCCCTCGCCCCCGTCGACCTGGAGCGCCTTGACGACGTCGAGGTTCTCCTCGACGAAGGCGTACCCGACCCACCCGAGCGAGGTCGGGTTGGCGGCGATGCCCTCGATGATCACGTTGTCGTTGGGGCTGGCGGTGTAGTCGGGGCGGACGTTGGCATCCTCGGCACCGACGGCGTCGCCGACCTCCTCGATCACGATCTCGACGAAGCTGTCGAACGTGCCGGACTCCTCACCCGGGGCGGTGACGGTCAGCGCGGCGTCGGGGAACGGCGTGTTGACCGCACCGAGGTCGGTCACCGTCGTTGCGATCTCGTCGGCCTGCGCAGTGGCGTCGGACCAGTTGTTCCGCCCGGTCGCATCGGGGCCGAGCAGCGCGTAGAGGTCGACGAAGGAGAGGCACTCGACGGCGGTGTTCTCGGCCGAGGTGATCACCGAGAGCCCGTCGACGGCGACCTCCAGCTCGATGAACTCGATGCCGTTGGCCTCGCAGTTCTCGACCTCTTCGCCTTTGATCGGGCGCGAGGCGTCGGAGATGTCGGTCTCGCCGTTGCAGAACTTGGCGAAGCCGTCACCGGTGCCGGGGCCCTCGACGGTGATGGCGACGCTCGGGTTCTGGTCGGCGAACTCGTTCCCGACGGCGATCGAGATCGGCTCGACGGTCGACGAGCCGGAGACGAAGATGCTCCCGCTCAGGTCGCCGCCGTCGGCGGGCTCGTCGGCCGGTTCGGACGCAGCTGCTGTCGTGTCCGCGCCGTCGTCGTCGTCGTCGCCGCATGCTGCGACGAACAGGCCGAGTGCGAGCGCACCGGCGATGATGCGACGTGTGGTGTTCACGCTGTTGAACTCCGTTTCTCGGGGGGATGGGTCGCCCGCGGTCGCGGGACGGGTGCACCGTAGAAACCGAAGATGAACCACCCCGCCGCCGCGGGTGAACGGAGGGTGAACAGCTCCCGACGCAACGGTGAAGAACCGAGCCAGCGACAGGCGCGGTCAGGATGAGCGGCGGCCGGCCAGCTGTTGCTCGGCGGCCCAGCGGTACGTCCGCTCCTGGCTGTGCGGCTCGAACGTGTCGAGCGGGCCCATCCGGGTCCAGCTGTGATCGGACTGGAGCTCCCAGCGCACGACGTCGTCGGCGAGTGCGAAGTCGAGCACCTGGTCGAGCCAGGCGCGGTGACGGGGATGTTCGATCGACACGAGCACCTCGACGCGGCGGCGCAGGTTGCGGGGCATGAGATCGGCGGATCCGATCAGGTGGACGGCGTCGGCCTCCGCGTTCGGCGCTCGCAGACCCCCGACGACATTGCCGTGGGCGAAGCGGTAGATCCGGCTGTGCTCCAGGTACCGGCCGAGGATCGACCGGACGCGGATGTTCTCCGACATGCCCGGGACGCCGGCCCGCAGGCAGCAGATCCCCCGCACGACCATGTCGATGCGCGTCCCGGCCTCGCTCGCCGCGTACAGCGCCTCGATCATCTCGTTGTCGGCGATCGAGTTGCACTTGAGCGTGATGTGGCCCTCCGGCCCGAAGGAGGACTCGTGCTCGATCAGTTCGAGCAGGCGGGGCAGCATGTCGCGGGGCGCGACCAGCATCGTGCGGTACGCCTCGGAACGGCTGTACCCGGTGAGGTGGTTGAAGAGCTGGAGTGCGTCGGCGCCGACGTCGAGATCGCAGGTGAGCATGCCCATGTCTTCGTAGATCCGGGCGGTCTTGGCGTTGTAGTTGCCCGTCCCGACGTGGCAGTACCGGCGCAGCATGTCGCCGTCGTCGCGGACGACGAGCGCGGTCTTGCTGTGCGTCTTCAGTCCGACCATGCCGTAGACGACGTGCACACCCGAGCGTTCGAGCTGCTTGGCCCACTGGACGTTGTTGGCCTCGTCGAAGCGGGCCTTCAACTCGACCAGCACCGCCACCTGCACACCCCGTTCGGCGGCTCGCATCAGCGACCGGATGATGTTGCTGTCGCCGCCGGTGCGGTACAGCGTCATCTTGATCGACTGCACCTTCGGGTCGTCGGCCGCCTGCGAGATGAACTCCTCGACGCTCGCCGAGAAGCTCTCGTACGGGTGGTGGACGAGGATCGCCCGGTGGCGCATGGCGTCGAAGATGGGCTTCTCGGTCTCCTCGGCGGACGCGATCCGACCGGGCACGACGGGCGGCCAGCCATCGTCTTTGAGATCGGGCCGATCGAGCGACAAGAGCTGCCACAGGCAGCTCAGGTCGAGCAGCGAGCGGTGGAACGTGACGTCGGTCGTCTCGAGGTCGAGCTCGCGGATCAGCAGCTCGAGCATCTCCTCGCCGATCTCGTCGTTGACCTCGAGCCGGACGGCGCTGTTGAAACGGCGGCGGCGGAGCTCCATCTCGACCGCTTCGAGCAGGTCGTCGGCCTCTTCCTCCTCGAGCGTGAGGTCGGCGTTGCGGCTGACCCGGAACGCCGCGCACTCCTCCACGATCATCCCGACGAACAACCGGTCGAGCTTGGCGGCGATCAGCTGCTCGGCGGGCAGGTAGCGCCCCGGCGACGCCTCGACCAGGCGTGGGAACACGTTGGGCACCTTGACGCGGGCGAAGCGGCGGGCGCCGGTCTCGGGATCGGCGACGTTGACGGCCAGCGACAGCGCGAGGTCGGAGATGTACGGGAACGGGTGGCCTGGATCGACGGCGAGCGGTGTCAGTACCGGGTAGACGCGCTCTTCGAAGATCTTGTCCAGTGCGACCCGCTCGTCGTCGTCGGCCTCCTGGTACCCGATGATCTCGATCCCGTTCGCGCGGAGCTCGGGGACGAGCGAGTCGGCGAACGCGCCGTCGAGCCGCTCGACGAACCCGGGGATCCACTCACCGATCGCGGCCAGCTGCTGGGCCGGCGTGCGGCCGTCGGGCGTCGGCTTGTCGATGCCGGCGATCACCTGGTCCTTCAGGGCCGCGACGCGCACCTGGAAGAACTCGTCGAGGTTGGTCGACGCGATCGCGCAGAACTTCGCCCGCTCCAGCAGGGGGATGCCCGGCTCGGTCGCCAGGGCGAGGACGCGCTCGTTGAAGGCCAGCCAACTCAGCTCGCGGTTCAAGAACCGCTCGTCGTGGTCGCGGTCCCCCACCTGTCGAGCCTTCCTCAGCTCGTCCGCGGAGCGGTCGGGACCCCGAGGTCCCACTCGATGGAGATCAGCTCTCGTTCGGCGTCGCGCACGATCCGCTCGCGGTTGCGGCGGAACTGGGGGTCCTCACGCGGCAGCAGCACCAGGCGGGCCAGCACACGCGCCCGGAACTCGTCGAGCACCTGGCGATCGCCCCAGTCCCCGTAGACCTCCCAGTGGGGTGACACCGGACCGAGGTAGACGATTCGGGCATGTGCCCGCGGCTCGGTGGTCTCGGCGATGTCGGTCATCGTGCGAGTCTACCGGCGTCGCCACCACGACGGGTCCTGGCGCCTTCTTTACGGACGTGTTACAGTTTGCAGACAGCATCGCAATGTGCTGCAGCGACCGGACGATCGAAACGAACAGGAAAATGGGAACCAATCGGGCCGCTGGAACGTCAACATGACAAGGACCAGCGGTGCGATCCGCCCAACCCCCCGGCGCCACCCCCCGCCAGAGAGGATGAACCGAGCATGATCAAGCGAACCCGACGGAGCCGGGACTCGCTCGCGGCATCCCCCGTCACCGCCATCAGCCCCGAACTGCAGGCCGAGCTCAACGGCCGACCGGCCGAGTTGAGCACCGCCCCGCACGACCCCGATTCCGAGACCGCCTGGATGGCCGACGGCAACTGCCGGCTCCATCCGCCCTCGACGTTCTTCCCCTCCGACGGCGTCGGCGTCGACCGCGCCCGCAAGATCTGCCGTGACTGCCCGGTCGCGAGCACCTGTCTCGAGTACGCCCTCGAGCACCGCATCGACCACGGTGTCTGGGGCGGTTGCAGCGAGCGCGAGCGGCGACGGATCCTCAAGCGCCGCCGCGAGGAGATCGCAGCCTCCGGCTGATCGCCCGACCCGACGAACAACACCATCGCTTCCCCCCGAGCGCGCGAACGCCCCGGCCGTACGGCACGGGGCGTTCGTTCGTCTGTCGGGCGATCAGATGATCGCCGGCGAGCTCAGGAGTCGGCCTTGCTCGACTCCGTGTCGTCGGAGGAATCGTCGGACTTGGCCTCGTCGAGGCCGTCCTTGAACTCCTTCTGCGCCTTGCCGAGGTTGCGGGCCAGCTTCGGCAGCTGCGAGCCACCGAACAGCACGAGGACCAGGACGAGCAGGATGATGCCCTCGGGGCCTCCAAGCGTGAAACCGATCATGAGGGACACGCTACCGCACTCTGACCGCGATGGCGGCGCGGAGATGCAGCGCGGCCGGGGCGTCAGGCGCCGATGGTGCTCCGGGCGACCTGAGCTCGCTGGCGGCGAATGCGGCGCCGCTCGCGTTCGGACAGGCCACCCCAGATCCCGAACTTCTCGCCGTTCTGCAACGCGAACTCCAAGCAGTCGTGACGCACCTCGCAGCCGCGGCACACCTCCTTGGCCTCGCGGGTCGACGCACCCCGCTCGGGGAAGAACAGGTCAGGGTCGACCCCGAGGCAGTTGGCGCGATCGTGCCAGTCGGGCTGCGGCTCGACCGGTGTGGCACTGATCGTGATGCTCGAGGTGGTGATGAACTCCATGTGGGGGACCCTCCTGCCAAGGTCTGTGAGGCCCGTTTCTCCGTCCTGCCGCAATTTCCAGCCCACCCAACACCCCCAAATGCTTGACCTCAGAGCCACGAGGCTGTAATTACAGTGCTGTCATCATGCCAGAGCGCAGGGCGGATTCGCAAGTGCGCAAACGGATTTGTTCGACCGGCGCGCGATTCGGCGCGGCCTGGTGAACGAGGACGGGCTCAGCCGGCTCGGCGGGCGCGCAACGCCTGCGCGCGCTTGCCCTCGATGAAGTCGACCAGCACGTAGTCGCCGAGGTTCTCGGGCGTCGTGAAGAAGGCCCGGCCCCGGTTGATCTGGGTCATCTGCTCGATGAACGCCCGCAGCGAGCCGTCGGCACCGAGGCCGAAGGTGTTGATGCGGATCTGCTCCTTGGTGCAGCGCATCACCTCGCGCAGCGTCGCCTCGACCGTCTCGCGCACCGGCGGGTAGTTGAAGAAGGGGTGACCGTCGGGGGTGATGTGGGCGGTCGGCTCGCCGTCGGTGATCATGATGATCTGCTTGGTCCCCGACTCGCGGGCCAGAAGCTGGCGGGCGAGCGTGAACCCGTGGTGCATGTTCGTGCCGTAGACGAAGTCCCACGACACCTCCGGCAGCTGCTCGGCGGTCAGGACGCGCGCCGTCTCGGAGAACCCGACGATCCCGAGATAGTCCCGCGGGAACTGCGTCGAGATCAGGCTGTGCAGCGCCATCGCCACCTTCTTGGCGGGCAGGAAGTTGTCGCGCATCGGCATCGACAACGACAGGTCGAGCATCAGCACGGTCGAGGACCGGGTCAGGTGCTCGGTGCGTTCGATCTCGAAGTCGTCCGGCCGGAGCTCGATCGGTGGGCCGGCGGCATCTTCGGTACTGCGCCGCTGCAGTGCATTGCGGATCGTGCGGTTGAGGTCGAGCTGGAACGGGTCGCCGTACTCGTAGGCCTTGGTGTCGTAGGTGCGCTCGTGGCCCTGCCCGAGCGTCGACGTCTCGTGCTGACCGACCATGTCGCGGGCGAGCTTGGAGAACAGCTCGCGCAGCGCGTTGGAGCCGATCCGGCGCAGCCCCCTCGGCGTCAACTCGAGCCGACCTTCACGCTGCTCGATCAGACCCGCCTGGCGTAGCATCTCGGTGAGCTCGGCGAGTCGCTCGAGCGAGCGGGCGGCGTCGTCGCCCATCAGGTCGCGGACCCGGTCCATGTCCGCCTCGGCCAGAGCGCCGGGGCTCGACGCGTTGCGCAACAGGTTCTCGAGCTGGTCGAGGTCACCGAGGTCCTGCATCGCCTGCATCGCCTGGGCCATCCCCATCGGATCCTGGCCCTCGAAGTCGTAGCTCTGCTGCCAGTTCATCTGCGGGAACATCTGCTGCAGGTTCCCGGCCAACTGCTGCATCTGCCATTGCAGGTCCATGTCGCTCAACAGCTGGTCGCTCAGTTCCTGGAGCTGGGCCCGCTGCTCGGGCGTCATCGAGTTCATCATCGCCTGCATCGCCGCCATCCGCCGGGCCATCTGCTCCAGCAGCTCCTCGACCGACTGCGGGTTCTCGGGGAAGAAGTCCCCGTACTCCTCCATGAACTCCTCGAAGCCGGGGTCCTCCCCCCGCTGATGCTTCTCGAGCATCTCGTTGAGCGCCGCCATCATGTCCTTCATGCGCTGCATGTCGGCCGGGCTCATGTTCTGCACGGCGCCGCTCATCTGGTCGACCGCCTGCTGCATCAGCTGCTCGCGCAACCGCTCCATCAGCTGCTCGAAGCGCTGCCGGGCCTCGTTCGACTCGAACGGGTACGAGTCCAGCTCCCGCACCTTGCCAGCGAGGTCGTCGGGCAGCAGGTCGAGCCGCATGTGGCGGTCCTGGGCCGACGAGGCGGCGTTCTCGGCGCGCCGCTCGTCTCCCGAGTGCTGCGCGTCGCGCAGTGCGTTGTCGATGGCGTGACGCTCCTCGTCGACGATGTCGTCGAGCTCGGCGTTGATCTCGTCGTAGACGCCGCCGAGATCGTGTTGCTCCAGGCGCTCCTGGCGCTCCTGGCGGAGGCGCTCGAGCAGCTCCCGCAGGCCCTGGAGCTGCTCGCCGTTGCGGTCCCGCATGCCCTCCTGCATCATCCGGCGCAGCGCCGCGTTGACGTCGCCGTGGTACAGCAGCTCGTCGGTGAGCTCGTCGAATGCGACGTCGGCGTCGAACTCGAACCCGACCTGCGTCCCGTCCCACGCCGAATAGGTGAACCGCGAGGCCATGGAGTGGAAGTTACAGGCTCACCGGGCCCTGAGTCCTCCGGGACAGACCGGAACGACTCAGGGCCCGTAACATGGCAGCGATGCGTGTCCCTCGCACGTTCGTGTTCGTCGACCTCTCCGGATTCACGAACTACACGGCCGCCTACGGCGACGACGCCGCCGGGCGGATCCTCGGCGCGTTCCGGTCGGTGGTCCGTTCCGTGGCCTCCGAGCGTGGCGTGCGCATCGCGAAGTGGCTCGGTGACGGCTGCATGGTGGTCGCCGTCCAGCAGAAGGACGCGATCGCCTTCATCCTCGACCTCGAGCACCGCGCCACCGACGTCTGCAACCCGCTGACGGTCCGGGCAGGCGTGGCGACCGGCCACGCCCTCCTGTTCGAGGGCGACGACTACATCGGTTCGGCGGTCAACATGGCCGCCCGCCTCTGCGACCTGGCCAAGGGTGTCGAGGTCCTGATGCCGGCGATGCACATCGAGCACCTTCCCAACGGGGCGGTCGCCGAACCCCACGGCCAGATCGAGCTGCGCGGCTTCCCCGGCGCGATCGAGGTCGTCCAGCTCACCGGCTCTCCCGAACCGGTGGCCACCGACGTCGGCGAGCTCTGGACCAAGACGCCGTTCCTCTGAACCGCTTCGCGTGATCAATTTGCGGACCGGTCGCCGCAACGTCATCACGCGTTCGTCGGGGGGCCTCCCATCGCTTCGCGTGATCAATTTGCGGACCGGTCGCCGCAACATCATCACGCGTTCATGTGGTGCAGGCCGTCTCATCGATTCGCGTGATCAGTTTGCGGACCGGTGGCCGCAAGATGATCACGCGTTCGTGTCGGGAGGCGCCTCAGATCCTGCCGCGGTAGGTTGCGGCGTCGCCGCTGGCGTCTTTGTTCAGGCGCTTGCTCAGGTGGAGGCCTTCGAGGACGAACTCGACGGCGGCGCCGGTGGCGGCCGGGGAGTCGTCGCCGCCGGTCAGCACGGCGACCGGGGCCCGCAGCGCATCGACCTCGTCGACCAGCCGCGCCAGCTCGTCGCTCGTGACGTCGGCACCGGTGTGGGCCACGACGCCCTCCTCGAACGCGTCGACGACCGCTCGGGTCTGCTCGGGCGGCACCATCTCCTTGAACACGGTCAGGACCGCACCCTTGATCAGGTTCTCCATGATCGCCCCCTCGCGGCCCTCCTCGAGCGATTCGATCTCGATCTTGCCCATCGAGCTGGCGGCGAGCGCGTCGAGGTCGTCGATGCGGGCGACGATGTGGTGCTCGCCGGCCCGCAGGCCGCGGCGCAGCGCGTTGGCCGCGAGCGCCTCGAAGTTGCTCACGCTCAACCGCACGCTGACACCGCTGCGCTGGTTGACGTGGTTGCTCGCGCGAGCGAGGTGGCTGAACGTCGCAACGACGTCGGCGAGGTACTCGGGAACGTCGACCTCGACGGCGATCGAGTCGAGGCTGACCGCCAACGGCCGCGCCTCCTGGCGCATGATCTCGACCTCGGTGTCGACGTCGAGGGGGTAGTGCGTGCGGATCTGGCTGCCGAACCGGTCCTTGAGCGGTGTGATGATCCGGCCCCGGTTCGTGTAGTCCTCCGGGTTCGCCGAGGCCAGCAGCATCACGTCGAGCGGCAGGCGGATCTTGTACCCGCGGATCTGCACGTCGCGTTCTTCGAGCACGTTGAGCATGCCAACCTGGATGCGCTCGGCGAGGTCGGGCAACTCGTTGATGGCGAAGGTGCCCCGGTTGGTGCGGGGGACGAGCCCGTAGTGCAACGTCAGCTCGTCGGAGAGGTAGCGCCCCTCGGCCACCTTGATCGGGTCGACCTCGCCGATCAGGTCGGCGATCGACGTGTCCGGCGTCGCCAGCTTCTCGCCGAAGCGGTCGTCGCGGTGCACCCAGGCGATCGGCGTGTCGTCGCCGAGCTCCTCGACCAGGTCGCGGGCGTAGCGCGAGACCGGGTGGTACGGGTCGTCGTGGATCTCGCTGCCGGCGACCATCGGCATCCACTCGTCGAGCAGCCCGGTCAGCGAGCGGATGATGCGCGTCTTGGCCTGCCCCCGCTCGCCGAGGAAGATCACGTCGTGGCCGGCGAGCAGCGCGTTCTCGAGCTGCGGCATGACCGTCTCCTCGTACCCGGACACCCCCTCGAACAGCGGCTCCCCCGCCGCCACCTTCTCGATCGCGTGCTCGCGCACCTCCTGTTTGACCGGCCTCGACACCCAGCCCGACGCCTTGAGTGCGCCGAGCGTCTGCGGCCGCTCCGAGGTCGATCCGGGGCTCACGTACGACATGAGCCGAACCTAGCCCGACATCGGGGGCGAGGGGTCAGCGAGCCCCCGACCCGATCACGTTCGAAGCCGAGCTTCACCCGATCGCACCGCTGCTGGGGGTCAGCGGGCCGGAGGTACGCTCGTGCGATGAGCGCCGCCGGCGAGTGGGTCGCCACCGAGGCCGACGACGACGTCCGCCGCCACGGCATCGGGCTCGACGCCGACGACGGCGACTGGACGCCGGTCGACGTGCCCGGCCACTGGCGGGACACGCCGAAGTTCGCGTCGAGCGACGGGCCCTTCATGTACCGGCATCGGTTCACGGCCCCGCCCCCGGACGAGAGCCGGCGACGTTGGGTCACCTTCGACGGCATCTTCTATCAGGCCGACGCCTGGATGGACGGCGCCTACCTCGGAGACCCGGAGGGGTACTTCTTCCCCCATGCGTTCGACATCACCGCACTGTCGGGAATCGGCGAGGAGCACGTGCTGGCGGTCGAGGTGACCTGCGCGCCGCAGTCGGGCACCCGGGGCCGGCGGAACATCACCGGCGTGTTCCAGCAATGGGAGGGGCTCGACCACAGCTGGAACCCGGGCGGGTTGTGGCGCCCGGTGCGGTTCTACGAGACGGGCCCGGTGCGCATCGACCGCCTGCGCGTCATCTGCCGAGACGCCGATGAACGTCGCGCCCACGTCGTCCTCGCCGCCCGGCTCGACAGCGACGACCAGCGGACCGTGCGCGTCCGGACACTGCTCGACGGCGCGGTCGCCGACGAGCACGAGCAGGTGATCGCCGTCGGCGACAACGAGTTCGAGTGGAGCATCGACATCACCGAGCCGGCGTTGTGGTGGCCGCGGGCGATGGGCGACCAGCCGCTCGTTCAGGTGGCCGTCGAGGTCGAGATCGACGGCGAGCTCAGCGATCGCCGCGAACGCCGCACCGGCCTCCGTCAGGTCGACTGGAACGACTGGGTCTGCTCGATCAACGGCGAGCGGCTGTTCCTGAAGGGAGCCAACCTGCTGCCGACGACGGCGGGTCTCGCCAACGCCGACGTCACGGCGGTCCGGCGCGACATCGAGGTCGCCGTCGACCTCGGCCTGGACGCCCTCCGCGTCTACGGCCACATCGGCCACCGCGACGTCTACCTCGCCGCCGACGAGGTCGGGCTGTTGCTGCTGCAGGACTTCCCACTCCAGTGGGGCCACGCGCGGTCGGTGCGCGACCAGGCGGTGCGCCAGGCCCGCGCCGCCGTCGACACCCTCGGCCATCACCCGTCGATCGTCCAGTGGACGGCCCACAACGACCCGTCGGGAACGGACGCGACCGTCGACGGCGACGGTCTGCGGCAGCGGGGCCGCCGGCTGATGGCGCACCAGCTCCCGACGTGGAACCGGTCGGTGCTCGACCGGTGGGTCAAGCGGTCCTTCGAGCGAGCCGACAGCAGCCGCCCGACGATCGCCCACTCGGGCGCGCTCCCCCACCTCCCGAAGCTGGACGGGACCGACAGCCACCTCTCGTTCGGCTGGGCGACCGGCGAGCCGAACGACCTCGCCACTCACGCCGCGAGGCTTCCCCGCCGGGTCCGGTTCGTCAGCGAGTTCGGTGCGGACTCGGTCCCCACATCGGCGGAGTTCATGGACGAACAGCTCCGCCACCACCGCTGGCCCGATCTCGAATGGGGCCGCCTCGCCAGCGACCACGCGTACGAACGGACCGTGTTCGAGCGGCTGTTCCCGCCGGCCGACTACGCCACCTACGAGGAGTGGCGCGACACGACGCAGTACTACCAGGCCCACGTGCTCAAGGTGCAGATCGAGACGCTGCGCCGCCTCAAGTACCGGCCGACCGGGGGGTTCTGCTTCTCCTCGCTGGCCGACCCGGCGCCGCGCATCTCGTCGAGCATCCTCGACCACGAGCGCGTGCCGAAGGATGCCTACCGGGTCGTCAAGGCCGCATGTGCTCCGATCCTCGTCGTCGCCGACCAACCGCCCGACTGGGTCAACCCGGGCGACCGCCTCGCCCTCGACATCCACCTCGTGAACGATCTCCGCGAGGAGATCGACTTCGCCGTGGTCGACGCCACCGCCACCTGGGCGGGCGGCGAGCAGCGGCGGCGCTTCGGCGGCCCGGTGCCGGCCGACGACGTCGTCAAGGTCGGGACGATCGTGCTGACCGTGCCCGACACGCTCGGCGAGCTGGCGATCGACCTACGGATGACGGCCGGCGACCACCGCTCGTCCAACCGCTACACCACGGCCGTCGTGCTCCCGCCGGAATAGTGGGTCGCTCGTCCCGTCACCGAGCCGTCGACCGAGACGGCTCCCGGTCCCCGACGCCGGTGAACCGCATCACGCCGTCGTCGAGCGGGTCCTTGAGCAACAGCTTGCGGTCGGTGCTGTACCGCTGGGTGTTGACCCACGGTTCACGGTCGCCCTGTTTGGGCAACATCGGCATCATCCGCTGCATGTAGCCGGAGCTGAAGTCGCGGATGAACGGCCCCTGGGGCATCGCCCGGTCCTCGGGCCGCAACCGCGGCGTGCACTGGACGGTGTCCGTCTCCGCCATGTGGTTGAGCACCCGGCACACCCACTGGCAGGTGAGGTCGGCACGCAGCGTCCACGAGGCGGCGATGTATCCGAACGACGAGGCCATGTTCGGCACGTCGCTGTAGGCGACCCCCTTGTAGGTCCAGGTCTGCGAGAAGTCGACCTGTTCGCCGTCGACGACGATGTCCATCTCGCCGACGGTCACGAGCTGCAGGCCGGTGGCGGTGATGATGATGTCCGCTGCGAGCTCGTCGCCGGATGTGAGCCGGATGCCGGTCTCGGTGAACGTGTCGATGTGGCCGTTGACCACCGAGGCGGTCCCGGCGTTGACCGCGTCGAAGAAGTCGCTGTCGGGCACGAGACAGATGCGCTGGTCCCACGGGTCGTAGTCGGGGGTGAAGTGCTCGGCGACCTCCCCGTCGTCGAGCTCCTTGCGGAGCAGGCCCAGCAGCTTGGCCTTCGCTTTCGCGGGGTTGGCGCGGATGCGGCGGTACATCCACTCCTGGAGTGCTGAGTTCTTCTTGCGGGTGAGGTCGTAGGCCAGCTTCTCCGGCAGGACCTTGCGCATCCCATCGGCGATCACGTCCCGCGAGGGGCGCGAGACCATGTAGGTCGGCGACCGCTGGAGCATCGTGATGTGCTCGGTGTCGTTCGCCATCGCCGGGACCAGCGTCACGGCGGTGGCTCCCGATCCGATCACGACGACCCGCTTGCCGG